>Ga0206986_1049_pt1 | contig 20189 bp, 15 predicted proteins | sample Alteio_BWMinCont_14_FD_153277 | JGI IMG/M metagenome (GOLD analysis project Ga0206986, IMG submission 153277) | Enriched cells from forest soil in Barre Woods Harvard Forest LTER site, Petersham, Massachusetts, United States -... | ecosystem: Environmental > Terrestrial > Soil > Temperate forest >... | reverse complement strand
ACTGGCCCCGAATGGCGTCGATGGTCCGATCCAGGGCCTGGTGTCGTTCGCGAAGCTCTCCGTCGAAGAGTTGTTTGAGTCTAGGACGGTCACCGTGAAGTCGAACTCTGTGCCGATGATCGCCGTGGCCGGGGCACTGATGCGAAAAGAGTCCGCCGGAACCACGCGCACTTCCAGGCGCTCCAGCATCGGGCGAAAGCGACCGGGATGGCCTTGCCGTCGCCGCGCGAGGTTTGGTTTCGGAGTGGCGCGCGCGAGCCGCATCCGGCTCCACCAGCGGAATGAATACATATTTGTTGCCTCTTTACATGGAAATTTCGCGAAGGCGCATCGGGGATCTCGACCAAATTCACACGGGTTATTTCGAAGGCGCTTTGTCGCCCGCCAACTTCTCGACCAGCCGTTGAAAATCGGCGCGTTCGCGCAACGGATCGAATTCGCGGTTGGTCTGGATGTCGGCCGCCGTTTTCCCGCCACTGGCCACGCCCTGTGAGAGGACGGCCACGGTTCGATCGGCATACTTCTGAGAAAGGTCCATTCGTTTCGCCTGGGGCAGCTCTGCATCCTTGGCAGCCAACGACGCGCAGCGAGCGAAAATGCGAGCCGCATTGTACCCATCCGTGGCTGGATGGACGGCGCTTTGCAGCAACTCCTCGGCGAGCGCGGCGGCGGCGGCGTGGTCGGCCTGCGCTGCCTGGAGGTTGGCTCGCTCGAAGACGTTGGCGCAATAGAGCTCGCGATAGCGCTGGCTCGCCGGATTAATTTTGAGAGCGCTGCGGTGGTAGGGCAGCGCCTCTTCCAGCAGCCGCAACCCCATCCGCCGGTCACCGCGGACCAAGCAAAGGCGAGCCAGATTGTCCAACGTGCCCGCCAGCTCCCACTGATAGTCGCCCATGCTCGGATAGGCGGCCGCCAGAGGTCGATAAAGCTGCAAGGCCGCGCGGTATTCCTCCTCGGCGTCCGGCCGGCGAGTTTTATCCTTGGCGAGCACGTTGGCCAAGTTGTTATGTGCTTGAGCCAACGATCGTTGGTTGTCAGCGTCCGGTGCCTGTTCCGTGGAAAGGCGGAGCAGGATATCGAGGGCAGCGCGGTATTCGTGTTCGGCGGCGTCGAGACGCATGGCGACACGAAACAATAATGAACCCAGTGCGGTGTGGGTGGCAGCCTGTGCTACCGAGTAATCGCGCACGTTGGGATATTCCGCCGCGAGCCGCTGCTGAAGGGCACGGGCAGCGCGCAGTGCTTGTTCGGCCTCCGGTGCGCGCAGTCGATCGCGGCCCAGCAGGTTTCCCAGGTTGTGATGCGTCCCGGCCAGATATGACCAGTATTTGGCTTCCGTCGGATACTCGACCGTCAGCCGCTCGTGGATCGCCAGGGCCGCACGCAATTGCTCTTCTGCCTTCGTCCGCTGTTCCTGGGCCCGGAATAGCTTGCCCAGATCGTTGTGACTTTGGGCCAAGTCCCAGCGAAAAACGGCTACGTTGGGATAATCATCAGCCAGGGCTTGAAAAAGGGTGACGGCGCGATGAAAGGCGGCTTCCGCTGCGGCCGTCTGCTCGAGGCGCGATCGAATTCTCGCCACTCTCCAATGGGCACGGGCCACGCCGGCGCGCGATTCCAGGTCTTGCCGGGTGTCGGCCGCGAATTCCTCGTAGCTGCGGAGCGCGTCCTCCAAAAACCGCTTGTGCGCGGGTGTCAACTCCGGTTGGCGCAGCAGCAAATCGTCCATCACCTGCGAGGTCATTGCGTCCAGCGCGGCGCGCGTCTGCTGCCGCCGCTTGGCCTCTTCGCTCCACGCAATCGTCGTCCGGTTACGCTCGGCGTTGACGAGTACAATTCCTACGACCAGCGCTACCACCGCGGTCAGCAGCAACGCGACCGCGCCGGTCACGAGCGGCTTGTGCCGCCGGCCCCAGCGACCCAGGCGCTGCAGCAGCTGCTCCCGATAGACCGCCACCGGCTCGTCGCCCAGCCAGCGCTCCAGGTCGTCTGCCAATGCATTCGCGGTGAGGTAACGGTTTTCCGGCCGCAGCGCGAGCGCCTTCAGGCAAATGGCTTCCAGCGCCTGGGGCACCCTTGGGTTCACCTGCCGCGGCAGTGCAAACTCGCCGCGGCGGGCCTGCGCGAGGGCGTCTTTGCCGCTATAGGGCGATCGGCCCACCAGGATTTGGTACAGGGTGGCGCCCAGGCTAAAGATGTCGGCGCCCGGGCCGACCGTGTCCCAGAAGCCGGACGCCTGCTCAGGAGGCATGTAGGCCACCGTGCCCTTCACGTCGCCTTGCCGGGTCTTCGAGCTGTCGCCGCTCACGGTCGGGCGGAGGGTCTCCTCGCCGCTGGCGCAGGCCGCGTCATCGCGTTGGATGGTGCGTGCCAGGCCCCAATCGACGACCAGGGTTTCGCCATATTTGCCGAGCATGATATTGGCCGGCTTGATGTCCCGATGAATGACCCCCCGGCTATGGGCATAAGCAATCGTGTTGCACACGGCGATGAAGCGGCTGAGTATCCGGCGGAATTCCAGCGACGAAAAACCGGGCGGCCCGGAGCCGCCGCGAAACGTCTCCAGGGCGTCCTTGAGCGATTCGCCCTGAATAAAGCGCATGGCATAGCAAGGGCTGCCGTTCGCGTCTTGCACCAGGCCATAGACCGGCACCACGCCGGGATGCTCCAGCAAGCCGGTGATGGCCGCCTCGCGCAGAAAATCCTGCCGGGCATCTGCGTTGGTCTCGAAACGTTTTCGTATGCGCTTGAGGGCGACTTTGCGACCCAACTCGGAGTCTTCAGCAACATAGACTTCGCCAAGACCGCCGCGGCGATGGAAACTGAGCGGCCGAAAGGTGCGCTGGCCCAGCGCCTGCCAGTCGATGGGCCCCGGTTCCGCCGGGGCGGTCACTGCGATCGGGACAACGTCGGTGGTCGTAGCGGCATCGGCAGGCGTGTCGCCCGCCCGCGCAACCTCCTGGATCACTGCCCGGAGCTGCTGGTGGACGGCGCGCACCAGGCCATCGACGGCGGCACCGCCTGCCTGGGGCCGCTCGGCCTGGCCGCGGACATCGCGGATCAGGTCGTCCTCGACCTGGAGGGAGAACAGTCGCTCGCGGCAGCCGCCACATTCGGTGAGATGAGCTTCGATCCGCGCAGTGTCCGCTTCCGGGGTATGGCCAAGGAGGAAATCGCTCAGGTCGGCCAGGCTGGGGCAGGGGGAAGAGAGTCCCATGGCGTACCCTCGAAGATGTGACCACGGCCCGGCGCGCCATCAATCGATCAGGCCGACCAGTTCCTCGCGCAACCGGCGCAAGACCCGCGATTTGGCGGCATACACCGCCGCGATGCTCATGCCGAACTCGGCGGCCACGTCGGCGCCCGACTTTCCATCGACGATCAGCGCCCAGCTCGCCTTCCAGGTGGCCGGCTCGAAGCCGTCCTGCATCAACTCCAATGCCCGCGCCACCAGCGCTTGCCGATACTCGACTTCCCAGAAGGCCGCATCGCCGTCCGGCATGTGGACTTCGGCGAGGGCGGCGTCGCCGACGGTTTGCGGGGCCGCCCCGCGCCGGCGAAGCAGGTCGCGACGGCGGTTCTCGGTCACGGTCCGCAGCCAGGAGCGGAAGCTCTTGCTGGGGTCATACTCAAATTCCGGCAGCTTCTGAACCAGCGTGACCATGACATCCTGGACCAGATCGGCGGCGTCGTGGTTGGATAGTCCCTTCCGGCAGGCCCAGCGATACAGCAGCGGAGTGTAGAGATCGACGAAACGCTGCCAGGCGGCTTGATCGCCGGGCTCGCGCAGCCGCACGAAGAGACTGGTCGAAGTGGATTCCATACCGGGCGGCCTCGGTGACGCGCACAGAGTGACCGTTACCGCGGACAATCGTAGCTCGACAGCCGGACCGATACAAGAAAAAACCGCCTGCGACACTCGGGGAACTCGGAACTTCCGCGGCCGAGCGGGCGCGGCGTTTTGTCGCCTTCGAAATACGGCAGATTTTTCGAATCAGGTTTTTTCGAGAGCTGCGTATGTATTGGTAGACAACCAGTTGCAATTCATGGCAACAACGATCCACGCGGCACGATCAACACCCCTGGGCGAGCAATCGCCGCGCGGCCGCTGATTCAGGCTTTCCAGCGTCGGTTCGGTTCTTGCGGCCCGCGGGATCTTGTGCGATTTACCATAGTAGCGATCACGTTTACAGCATTTACACAGCGGCGAACGGAGCGGACGGCGAAACGAAAGCGTGGTTCCTTCACTGGAGGTATCGAGCATGTTCAGTCAATGGTTCCTTGGTGGTAAGTGGTGGCGGCGTGAAAAGCGATCGCAGCGGTCAGGCCGGGTCCATTCGTCGCCCAAATCGCGGACGGTCCTCGCCGTCGAACAACTGGAAGACCGCCGGCTCTTATCGAGTGGCATTTATGTAACGGCGCCGGCGGCGGGCGGCGCGCCACAGATCAACGTGTACGATTCCGCGACCGGCGCCGAGAAGTATTCGTTCATGGCCTACGATCCCAGTCTCACCACCGGCGTCCGCGTGGCCGTCGGCGACGTGACCGGCAACGGCACGGCCGACATCATCACGGGCCCCGGTCCCGGCGGCGGACCGGACATCCGCGTCTTCGACGGCGACACCGGACGGCTGCTCCGCGAGTTTTCTGCCTTCAACCCGTCCTTCTCGGATGGCGTCAACCTGGCCACCGGCGACGTGAACGGCGATGGCGCCAGCGACATCATTGTCAGCGCCGATTCCGGCGGCGGTCCCAATGTCACCGTTTTCAGCGGCACGGACAACCACGTCCTCAACAATTTCTTTGCGTACAATCCGAGTTTTTCGGGCGGTGTCCACCTCGCGGCGGGCGATGTCAACGGCTCGGGCCACGCGCAGATCATCACCGGACCGGGGCCGGGCGGCGGCCCCCAGGTGTCGGTCTTCAACGGCGTCACCGGCGCCCAGGAGAGCACTTTCCTGGCTTTCGATCCGAGCTTCGCCGGCGGCGTGAACGTGGCGGCGGGCGACGTACAGGGCACCGGTCAAGCCGACGTGATCGCTGCCGCGGGGCCCGGCGGCGGGCCAAACGTGAAGGTCCTCAACGGAACCACGGGCGCGCAGCTGGACAGTTTCTTCGCCTATGATCCCGCATTCAGCGGCGGCGTGAACGTGTCCTCCGCGGACGTGGCCGGCCATTCCGAGATTCTGACCGCGCCGGGCCAGGGCGGCGGTCCGGCCGTGAACGCCTTCGATCCGATGACGGGCCAGGCCGTCGATCAATTCTTCGCCTACGATCCGAGCTTCACCGACGGCGTGAACGCGGCGGGGCAACAGCCGACGGCGCAGGAGACGGGCATCCGCCAGTACTTCACGAACAACTTGAATCAGAACCTCAACAGCCTGAACCAGGTCATCACGACCGCCAAGAACGTCTACCAGACGGACGGCCTGGGCCAGGCGCTGCTGTACGTTGGCTCGGAAGTCGGCCTGTACGTCATGGGCGTGAATCCGAATGATCCGAATTCGAGGGGCGATGGCGGGGCCGGGCTGGCCACCTTCCTGGTCGCCGCTCCTGCGGCCTTTGCCACCGGCGGTGCCAGTGCACTGCTCGCACCCACAATTGGATTGGAGATCTCCACTATCTTCAATCAACTCGAAGCCAGCGGCTCCTTGACCGGGCTGACCAACGCCTTGTCTTCGGCCAGCGCCGGTGCCCTGACGCAAGCGCTCATCGCTTATGGCACTGGCGGCACTGCTGCCGCGGTCGAGAAGGGCCTGGTGGACTTCACCAATTCGGTGACGGCCACGGATATCGTCAAGGGCGGCGAATGGCTGGCAAACCAGGCGGGCTTTACGCCTCCGGCAACGACTTCAGAGAACACGGTCAATGCCATGGATCCCTCTGCCTTCTTCGACACGCCCGCCAGCATCGACCCTTCCACCGGCACTCCGCCCCCGCAACCGTCGTTGCCCGATCCGAGCCTCGTCTACAATCCGCCGTCAGACCTTTATCCTGGAACTGGCAGCTACAATCCGGGCACGGGCGGCTACTACCCCGGTACGGGCAGTTATCTTCCCGGCACCGGCGGCTCCTACCCCGGTACGGGCGGTTATGTTCCTGGCACCAGCGGCTACTACCCGGGTACGGGTGGCTATTATCCGGGTACGGGCGGCTACTACCCTGGGACGGGGGGGTATGACCCTGGCACCGGTGGCTACGATCCCGGCGCGGGCAGCTACTATCCTGGGACCGGCGGGTATGATCCGGGCGATGGCGGGTACGATCCGGGCGATGGCGGGTACGATCCGGGCGATGGCGGGTACGATCCGGGCGATGGCGGGTACGATCCGGGCGATGGCGGGTACGATCCCGGCAGCAGCTATGATCCGGGCTATGATGATTCCAGCGACTATTGAGGGCGCCTTTGACAAGCCCGGAGCCCAATCGATTTGGTCGGGCCGAGGCCCAAAGACAGGAGCCAGGGACATCGTACACTCGAACGATGTCCCTTTTTCATTCATGGGTATGAAGTCGCTAAACATCAAACAAAGCTTGTTTCACAGGGTTTTCTCGGTGTTTCTGTGGCCCAAGATCGCAGCGATATTCGATATCGTCGGCGAGGATGACGACGATGTGCGGCTTGGCCGCCGCAAGCTGAGCGTGCCAGACCAGCGGACAGAGCGCGGCCGCGGTGCAACCGGCAGCGCAGAGAAGGAGGGTGCGGATGGGAGGTTCCTGGGGGCGAGATCTTGAGAGGGACATCGGCTGTTAGCAGACCACAGGGCGCGGCGGTTTTCAAGACTGGGCGCCAGGCGCCCATCTTCACACGACCTACATCGAAAGCTCATCCGTAGTTCATCAAAGCCTCATGCGTCGTTCACGAACTCAGCGCAGAATGAGTGCCCAACCTGATTTTGTGTCGCGGACTACTACGTTCCCCCTGAGGAGAAAGATTCATGGCCCGATTCGGCCATCTGCGGCGCGGTTTCACGCTCATTGAACTGCTCGTCGTCATTGCCATCATCGGCGTACTGATCGGTCTCTTGCTGCCCGCGGTGCAGAAGGTGCGCGAGGCCGCCAACCGCATGAGCTGCACGAACAACCTGAAGCAACTCGGGCTCGCCACCCACAACTATGCGGATACCAACAATGGCGCATTCCCCTGGAACGCGATCACCAAGAACAACAGCCAGCTGCCCTATATTCCCTTTGTGGCCGGGACCGTCCCGGCGGCCGGCCAAACGTCGGGTACGCAGGGCCGATGTTCCGTGCTCGTGACGTTGTTGCCTTACATCGAGCAAGGCAACTTTGTTCCGCTCTACACGTTCAACCTGGATTGGGCGGATCCGGTCAACCAAGCCAATGTCCTTGCCAGTTCGTTGATCAAGACCTACCGGTGTCCGTCGGATTTGGCCTCGACGGCGCCCATCACCTATTCGACGAACGCGACAAATTATATCTCCGGAGGAAACAATTCCTTTGCGCCGCCGAGCGCGCCGGGGTCCAGCGTCAACACGCTCGGCGGGGCGGTGTATCCGACCACCAAGGCGACGCCGAGCGGGGTAGTGGCCTCGTACGCGCCGATGGCGCAGGTCAAGACGACCAAGAACCCTACTACGAGCGCGGAGACCGGCTTCGCGAACACGGTGGTTGCCGGCGCCCTACCGTGGGCCGGAAACGCCAGTCACGGCGCCATGCAGCAAAATGGGCCGACGCTCATCACCGCGATCACCGATGGCCTCTCGAATACTACGCTATTTTCGGAAGCGAGCGGCCGGGATGCTCAGTACACCACGGGGAACATCCGTGCCGCGCTGCCCGCGGGGACCACGGGACCCATCTGGTGCGATTCCGACAACCGCATCACGGTGACCGGAACGGACTCGACTGGGGCAGCCTCTACCTCCGGCACGTGTGCTATCAATTGCAATAACATCCAGGGCGACGTCTACTCGTTCCACTCCGGTGGAGTGAATATTGGCTTCGCGGATGGTTCGGTCCGATTCGTCTCCAGTTCGACCAGCATCACGATCGTGGCCGAGCTGGTGACGCGGGGCGGCGGGGAAGTGGTTACGCTGCCGTAAGAAAGCGCAGAATCCTTCGCCCCCAAGGGGCGAGGGGAGTTTGTAAAACAGTCTAAACGGGGAGATGGTGAATGGTATCCTTCACCATATCCCCGTTTGCATTCCCATCTTGATTTTTTTCGGCTTCCGGCCGGCTTGCAGCCCCTCTTCGGCTCGGCTACACTCCCAAACAACGCCCTCGGCAAACACCCGCGAAGAGTCCCACCATGCCCACGCCGCACGAGGCTTTGCAGGAATACTTCGGCTTCCCGGCCTTTCGTCCTGGTCAGGAAGCGGTCATCGGCCATCTGCTGGCCGGCCGATCGGCGGCGGCGGTCTTTCCGACCGGCAGCGGCAAATCGCTCTGCTATCAACTTCCGGCCCTGCTCTGGCCCGGCGTCACGGTGGTCGTTTCGCCCTTGATCGCGCTCATGAAAGAACAGATCGACCGGCTCCAGGCACGGAACATCGCGGCCGCCCGCCTCGATTCGACCCTGGGCCTGGAGGAGACCGCGGCTGTGATGAGCCGGCTGCGCGCGGGCGACTTGCGGCTCCTGTACGTCGCCCCGGAACGCTTCAACAACGAACGCTTCCGCGAAGCCTTGCTGCGCGTGCGGGTGGCCCTGTTCGCCGTGGACGAGGCGCACTGCATTTCCGAGTGGGGCCACAACTTTCGGCCCGACTATTTGAAGCTGGCCCGCTTCAGCAAGAGTTGCCGCGCCGAGCGCGTGCTCGCCCTCACCGCCACGGCGACGCCGCCGGTCCTGATCGATATCTGTCGCGGCTTCGGCATCGCGCCGGAGTGCGCGGTCCGCACCGGCTTCTATCGGCCGAACCTCACGGTGCAGACCACGCCGGTCCCGGCCGCCCAGCGCGACGCCCTCTTGCAGCAGCGGCTCCAAACCCGGCCCGCTGGACCGACCATCGTGTACGTCACGCTCCAGCGCACGGCCGAGGAAGTCGCCGGCCGGCTCGCGGCCGCGGGCTTGCCCGCGCGGGCCTATCACGCCGGCATGGAGACCGACGAGCGGACCGCCGTCCAGGAGTGGTTCGCCGCTTCCGACCGGGCCATCGTCGTGGCGACCATCGCCTTCGGCATGGGCATCGACAAGGCCAACATCCGGGCCGTCTATCACTACAACCTGCCCAAAAGCCTGGAGAATTTCTCCCAGGAGATCGGCCGGGCCGGCCGCGACGGCGAGCCGGCCATCTGCGAGATGTTCGTCTGTCCCGACGATCTGAACACCCTGGAAAACTTCGTCCACGGCGACACCCCAGGTTTCGAATCGGTGCGCGACCTGGTACACGACCTCTTCGGCCGGGGCGAGACGTTCGACGTCAACCTATCCGAGCTTTCAGGCACGCACGACGTGCGGCCATTGGTCGTCAGCACGCTGCTCACCTACCTGGAACTGGACGGCTACCTGGAAAGCGGCACGCCCTTCTACGCCCGCTACCAGTTCCAGCCGCGGACCTCCTCCCAGGAAATCCTCGCCCGCTTCGAGGGCGAGCGGCGCGCATTCCTGACACAAGTGCTCCGCCAAGCCGAAAAAGCCAAGACCTGGTTCCACATCGACCTGGAGCGCGCCGCCCAGGCCACGGCCGCTCCGCGCGAGCGGGTCGTGCGCGCCCTCGATTACCTCGCCGAGCTGGGCCTGCTGGAGGTCAAAACCGCGGACCTGCGCCACCGCTTCCGGCGCCTGCGGCTGCCGTCGAGTCCCGATGCGTTGGCTCGCGCCCTGCACCGCCGCACCCTCGACCACGAGGAACGCGAACTGGCCCGCCTCCGCCAGGTCGTGGAACTGGCCGGTCACGCCGGCTGCCAGGTCTCGCACCTCGGTGCCCATTTCGGCGAGCCGCTGCCCGAACCGTGCGGCCATTGCACCTGGTGCCTGAACGGCCATCGCCCGCTGACGCTCCTGCCGCGCGCCGCCGCGACCATCGACCCGCGGATTTGGCAACAGGCCCTGGAACTGCGCCGCGCCCAGGCCGAAGCGCTGGCCGACCCGCGCGCCCTGGCCCGGCTGCTCTGCGGGCTGACGTCGCCGCGGCTCGTGCGGGAGAAGCTGAACCGGCATGGGCTGTTCGGGGCGTTGAGCCAGGTGCCGTTTGCGGAGGTGCTGCGGAAGGCGAGTGAGTAGTGAGCTTTACGCAAGCCGCTTCGCAGGAGCGTTGGCTATAATGAGGCGGGGGCATCGGGGCCGGCCTAGAAAGGTGCGGGTGTGGGATCGGACGACATCGGCGACCGCGGGCAATGGATTTTCTGCCTTTTGATGACGGACCTCTGCGGGCGCGATCGTCCCTTGTTTCGCCCGCGTTTTTTAGGTGATAAGTTCCCCACGTTCGATTACATCGTTGAGCTGGTCGATCATCCAGCGTATTACTTTTTTGTGCAGGTGAAAGGGACGGCAGAAGGATACACAAAGGATCCGGTTCGCTTAAAAGTGCAAGTTTCTCAGCAGGATGTTGACCGGATGGTTGCTTGCCCGGCGCCTTCTTATGTAGTGGGAATCGATATTAGTGCGACAGATGTGGCGTTTCTTCTCTCCGTGAATGAGCCTCGTGCTCAGGTGGCGAGCCTGACGACGAATCATCGGGTCACATGCGACAATCTAGGGGCGTTATACGCAGAGGTACTTGAATACTGGTCGTCGAGAGACATGCTGTTGAAAGGTTCCCGCTTCCGGGACTAGGGGATCGTCATGACTGCAAACAATGAAACGTGGTTTCTCAGTCAGCGAAGTGAAGCGCTGGCGGGGCTCGTGCTAATGTCCCGTAACGACCTTGAGGTGCGAAGCGAGCAAAAGGTCGATACTGGAGCGGATTTTCTCGTGAATATCCGCCAAGACAACGGCAGGGCGATGCGCCTGTTTACTGTCCAGGTCCGCGGCACGGTTTCTTCCGACACCAGCGAATGGATGAAGACGCTCAAGGAATTGCTTACGGTCGAAGGGGGTCAAGTCTTTCTGCCCACCTGCGTTTTCATCATCAATGTACGAAGCAATCAGCCCTTCTATCGCTGGGTGGCAGAACCGGTGATCGAGAACGAGGAAGCGAAGCTTCGCATTGGAGAGCCAGGGGATTTTGAGCCTTTGACACGCTCGGTTGTCGATGGGATTGTGGGTAGCGTGAACCGCTGGTACGACGCCATTCCGCGGCAATTGATGGCAGCCAAGAAATAGTCAGGTGTCGGCAGGTTCATCCCATTCCTGGATCCCTAGTTTCGGGAAAATTTCGCGTATCTCTCGCCGCGACTGGTGCGGGACAAGCTGAACCGGCATGGGCTGTTCGGGGCGTTGAGCCAGGTGCCGTTTGGGGAGGTGTTGCGAAAGGCGAGCGAGTAGTGGCGACGATGGTATACAAGGAGCAGCGTGCATGGTGCAACGCACCCTGTCCACTGTTGCTTTCTAGATAAACTGTCCTCAGGCTTTACTCTTGCTCCTTTCAAACCGAAGCTGGGAATTTCTACTGTCATTGACAGCTTCCCCGTTCCACGGACAATACCACTATGAGCATCGAAACGAAGAATAATGGCATTCCTCCCGCCCTGATGGCGGAGCTTCAGGAGGCGGCCGACCGTGCCGCCCAGGGTATCCGTGATCCGGAAACCATGCGACGGGCGGCCGCGTCGATGGATCGTCTCCGCGAGGAAATCCGCCGCCGGCATGGCGTCCTCGACATCGCCGTCCCCGCCCTCCATGAGCTTCGGGATGCCGAATGAAGTACGTGGTGGATTCGTCCATCGGCGTGAAGTGGTCATCCCGGAGATGGATTCCGACAAGGCGCTCCGTCTCCGCGACGACTTCCACAACGCTCTCGTCGAACTGCTGGCCCCGGACTTCTACCCATTCGAGGTCGCCAATGCCATCACCCGCGCCGAACGGCAAGGCCGGATTACGCAGGCCGAAGGAGCGATCGCCTTGCGGGACACTCTCCAACACCTGCCTCAACTCGAGCATGTCCTCACCCTGCTGCCGCGCGCCTATGCCCTCTCCTCGCAGACCCGATCGGCTGTTTTTGACTGTCTCTATCTTGCGCTCGCTGAACGCGAACGATGCCAATTCATCACGGCCGATGACCGGGTGATTAAAAACCTCCAGACTCAATGCCCCTTCCTGGTGCCGCTGGCATCGCTTCCTTGAGCGGCTTTCCCGCACCTTCCCTATCGATGAGCGTGATGCAGCTGCCGGAGCGACCGAACGGAAGCCGCGCCTCTCTTCCGCCCTTCCCGTTTGCTCTCGGTGCGCGATCGGCCGCGCGCAGTGCCCGGCCCGGACTTGCGTAGCCAAACGGGGACAGGCGCGAGTGACTGTCGTTGCCCTGGAAGAAACCAACCGTGCGCCGAGCGACCAGCCATGCCCGGCGTGGAGGCATGCTGACGGGCGGCGACAGGGGTTGGTGACAAGTCTTGCCATGGTAGGACACCCATCGGTTGGCGCGGGACGCAGCATGCCATGCGTGGGCCGGCTCGCACGTATTTCAGGAGCCGGCCGCACGCAGCAAACGATGCGGCGTGCGCGCAGTCCGGCTTCGGGCCAAGGTTGTATTTTACCGGCATGGCTGTTGGGACGGATGAATTAATTTGCCGAGTCATCGTGGGGCAGAGAGGGGCTGCGAGCGGCATTCATCGTGCGGAGCAATTGTGGCGCAAGGTCGAGTCTTACAATGCCTTGCCAAAAGCGTCCTCCACTTTCCCGCATCCAAAATTGGCCACAAATAAAAGACTTGTGTAAATAGACACCATGTTACGTCTATTGTACCTATTTTACTCTATAGCACAATTCCTCCCGGTAGGTTTGGGGCAGTATAATGAACGGGGACGAAACCGCAAGACTTTCCGTTAGCGGAGAATGGATCGTGAGAGACGAAAAGCTTCCTCGGCGAAAGACGACCTTCAAGGAACGGACAACGCCATGCAAGTGTTGCGGCTTTCCATTATCGCAGCGGCACCACTTATGGGAGGTCGAGTATTTCGGGGAGAACAACGGCTTCGTGGCTCTGTGCGGGAGTTGCCATGATCTTTACCATGTGTTGTTTAAGGCCATAGTCAAGGATAACCGGTATAAACAGCGGCTCTTAAGGGTCGTTGAAGGCAGAAGCGGCAGCAATGATAAACGCTTGCTGTTCTTGAAAAAAATGTTGGAAAAGAACGAACGGGAGAAAGCGGCGGTGAAGCAGGCATCGGATCTACTGGTGCGGAATATCGAGAAGTCCGTGAAGGATAGATTTGGGGAGGACGCCAGGCACGACCTACTGGATTATAACGCGCCAAAGTACGAGCCGGTAAACTCCGATGTCGCGATTACGATAAGTGTTGACTTGAAGCGAGCAGACGGAACAAGGGCGGTTGAGGAATGGAGACTATTTTGTCATAACGCTAGCGTGGAGAGGTGGGAATTGCGGCTGGAGTGATGGTGGCATGATTGGGGCACTAAATTCCAATGCGCGCACTTTGACGAACACTACCGCCTGCGAAACGATTCCCCGAGGACATCGCCCTACCCTGCCCGTAACCACTCAATTAAGTCCATCCCGCCGATGCCCACAATCAGCGTCACGATCAGGATGCAGACGAGGAAAAAGCCAAGGTACATCACTCCGGAGCTTGGTCCCGGTACGAGCGGCAGGCTCGTGCTCGCAAGAAACTCACGCAGAATGAGCCGGATGCCGAGGTCCGGCCGCTTCCCCTCATTGCCGTTTTGTGCTCCGTTTGCTGGGCGATAGGTTCGATGCCGCCATTCCAGCTCGTCGCTGATCTCTTCGTACAAGATCATCCCGCGATCTCGCTGTCGATTCCACACGATCAGCCATGCGAACCCGCCGCAACAGCTTGCCACGTTCGTACCCAAGATCATGAACTTTGTCGCGAGATCAGCTTTCGTCACGCGCACGAGGGCGACACCGAGGACGGACAAGAGCGCCATAGCCGCGAGAACGGCGATCACGATGCCCAGCCTACGCAAGTCCCATGAAATCCTCTGCAGTTTTTTCAATGCGTCTTCAACGCTCATGCCGTGCGGGCCGAGATGCGTCGGTTCCGCATCGGCTTGGTCTCGGCGGCTCTCTGGTTGGGTGCTCATGGTCCCCCCTGGCTAAGTCACCTCTGCGAGTCGAGCCAGCGTCTCGATCAGGTTGGCGTGCAGCCCGAGGCGATACTGGTCGCCGAAACGTCCGCTGGTCCGCGAACCGTAGAACGGCTCGATCACCGAGCAGTAGGGGACGACCGAATGGTATGTCCGAAGCGGCCCCAAAACTTCCGCATAGGTGCCTTGCTCGTAGTAATCCCTGATTTCGCGTCCGTCGTCCGGCCACCAAAGGTCCGCCTTCGTCACCACGGTCAAGACCCAACTCGTAACCGTCTCGTCCACGTGCGGCACCCACTCGGATAGCAAATCCAACTCGACGGCCCGCCGCTCGCGGAGATAGCCCGCCTTCGCGATCGCCGGGCCGCGCTCCGCAACGGCATCGGTGCTGTCGGCCTCATCCGCGACGTGGTAGCCATAGCAGGTCACGTTGATAATTCCTTCGACTCTCGTCTGAATCGCTTCGGTGATGGCCCTCTTTCGTTTCGCCACGTCGAATCGCTGTCCCGGCGTATCGATCAGGACGAAAGGGTGATCCTCGACCACGAGTTGCCGCTTATGCGCCGTGACTGTCCGCTGATACATCTGCAGCGGGTTCGCGAGCGGTTGGTGCAAGGAATGCACGAATTGCGTCTTGCCCGATCCGCTCGCACCGAGCACGAGCACTTTCTTTCGCTTCGTCAGCGCGAACCGCACTTTGTCCCACAACCCGAGTTCCTTGGCAAACTTGACGCCTGCGGTCGCAAGGTTGACCCATTCCAGCATGATGCACCCCATTCGCCGCTGAACGGGAAAGCGGGTCCATTGCGGATGACCCGTTCCTTCGGTGCCATTATTTTACCGAGGAACTGTCACCGGAGCAGCGGCATCTCGGTCGGGCTGGTTCTTCCGGCCTATCCCGCTCGAAGAGATGGGAAAGTTGGCATGGCCCGATGCTGCTACCCAGCGGCTCTTTTCACCGATATCGGAATCGAACGGCGTCGTCTGTTGTGCGGGCTGACCTCGCCGCGGCTGGTGCGGCACAAGCTGAACCGGCATGCGCTTTCCGCTGAAGGCTGCCAGAGAATCCCTGGAAATCCCTGAAAAACCTGCGTAAAATCTAGACAAATCGGACACCCATCGGTAGGAAGTCACGCCGCGGCCATGAGTCGGCGCAAATCGAAAAAGCCGATCCCGGCAGCGTCTGTCCCACAGAAGGCGGCGCCGGGGTTCTCTGCAAAACCTCGGTATCGCCGCGTGGCGATCCTGCTGGCCGTGCTTTTCTGTTTAACGGGCGTCGCGGTTTACAGGTGGACCCGGCCGGACGACCAGTCAAGCCTTGAGCAAGAACTTGGGCCGCCGGAGGATCCGCGGCTGACGATCGAGACGCAGTTCCTGAACGTGAAGCCGGACGTGCAATACGTGGGGACGGAAACGTGCGCCGGGTGCCACGAAAGCATTGCGAAGCGATATAGCGCCCATCCGATGGGCCGGTCGCTGGCACCGATCGGCGAGGCATCGGCCATCGAGCGCTACGATCGGGCCGCCCGGGATCCCTTTGAAGCGAACGGCTTTTCCCTGTCCGTCCTCCGACGGGGCGACAAGATCGTGCACAACGCTACGACCCTGGTGGGAGGCGTCGAGACCCAGGCCGAAATCGCCTACGCCATCGGCTCCGGTCGCCGGGCTCGCTCGTACCTCATCGACCAGCAGGGGTACTTGATCCAGTCGCCGCTCACCTGGTATTCGCTCAAAGGTGCCTGGGATTATTCGCCCGGTTTTGAGGAGCCCTATTTTACGCGGGCCATCACCCCCGCGTGCTTGTTTTGCCATGCCAATCGAGTCGAGCCCGAACCGCGGACGGCGAATCGCTTCGTGCCGCCGATCTTTCGCGGCCACGCAATTGGTTGCGAGCGCTGCCACGGCCCGGGTGAATTGCACGTGCAGCGGCACCGAGCGGGGGCAACTCCCGCGGAGGTGGATCCCACCATCGTCAATCCGCGCCACCTGGAGCACTCGCTGCGCGAAGACGTTTGCCGGCAGTGTCATGTGGAGGGCGCTGCCCGCATCCTGCCGCGCGGCCGCGAGCAGTTCGACTTCCGGCCGGGTCTGCCGCTCCACCGCTTTCTGGCCGACTTCAACCTGCCCGAAGAGCAGCACCTGGCCAATCAGTTCGCGGGCAGCACCGAGCAAATGATGGCGAGCCGCTGTTATCAACAGTCGAGCGGCGCCAACAAACTCGGCTGCATTTCGTGTCATGACCCGCACGCCGTGCCGGGCAAGGAAAACCGCGTCGCCTTTTATCGCAACCGCTGCCTGAAATGCCATGAGCAACACCCGTGCAGTTTAGCCGTCGCGGCCCGTTTGGCTCAGAGCCCCAACGATAGCTGCATTCAATGCCACATGCCCAATCTGAAAAGCACCATTCCGCACACTTCGGTCACCTATCATGGGGTGTCGCGCCATGAGGTTCGGCCGGCCGCGGCGGCCAAGACCACGCAATGGCCGCGGCCCGGGCAACCGGCCCTGGAGCCTTTTCCGCCCGAACTGGCCCAGCTGCACGACCCCGACCAGGACCGAAATCTCGGCCTGGCGTTGATCGAGGTCGTCACCAAGCATTGGGGCAAGCCGGAGGTGAGTCAGTTGGCGGGCCTGGCATTGCCGCTCCTCCAAAAAGCGACGGCCGGCGACCGCCGCGACGTGCCGGCGTGGGAAGCCAAAACCAAGGCATTGGCATGGCTGGGCCGATTCGACGAGGCCCTTCAGGCCGGCACCGCAGCGCTTGCCCTGGACCCCGAGCGCGAGACGCTTTTGTTTGGCACCGCGTCGGTGGCTGCGAAGCTAGGCCGCACGGCCGACGCGGCGGCGTACGCCAAGCGGGCCGTCGAGAGAAACCCCTGGATGTGGCAATATCGCCAGGTGCTGGCGGAAGCGCTGGTGCAGCAAGGCCAATGGGCGCAGGCAGCGGAGGCCTGCCGGGAGGTCCTCAAGCTTTATCCCGGCAACGGAACTTGCAGGCAGATTCTGATTCGCTCTTACTTGCGGGAGGGTAATCGAGCCCGTGCCCGCGCGGAATTGGACATTGCCCTGGGGCTCGTGCCGGCACATCAGAGGGACGACGTTCGTCGCTGGTTCGAGCAGGCGAGCCGTGAATAAGGGAGCTGCGTAACAGGAAGGCACGCCGCTCATCCCCCCGGCGGCGCCAGCAGGTCGGCAAATTCCAGCTTCAGCCGCCGCAGCACCCGCGATTTAGCTTGCCGCACGGCGGCCGGCGTCATGGCCAGCTCGCGGCCGACATCCGCCGGGGCGGCGCCCTCGACCGCCGAGCGCCAGAACGCTTGCCAGGTCCGCAGCTCGAACTGGCTGCGCACCAGGTCGAGCGCCCGATGGTGCAGCCGGCGGATTTCGAGCGGCGGATCGTCTTGGTCGGTCTCCACGGGGGCGGCCACCTGGAGGAAATAGAGCTGAGCGGTGGTGCCGCCCTGGGCCGTGGGCTGGCGGTCTTGGCGGCGGCAATAGTCGAGGAACTTGCGACGAGCGATGGCGCGCAGCCAGCCGCGAAAGCTGTCGCCCGGCCGATCGCGGCGGAACGTCGGCAGCCCGGTCGCCACGGCCTGGAAAACCTCCTGTCGCAAATCGTCGGCGTCCGGCCCCTGCACGCCCCAGGCCTGGCACCAGTGGGCCACCAGCGGCGTGTACAAATAGTACAGGTGGTTCCAGGCCTCCGTGTCCCGGTCCAGCACCCGCTCCAGCAAGCTCACGGATGTCGAGGGGTCTGCCACGCCGTTGCGCCTCTGCCGCCCGAAGAATTCGTATCACAAAATGTACATCGTTGTTGGGTGGCACGCTCTGAGCGGAGCGAAGGGCGTGGGATGGAGCCTGCCACGCCCTTCGCTCCGCTCAGAGCGTGCCACACAGAACGTGTCACACGCCGTCGTTATCTAATATGAGACCGTGCATCCTCTGGACGCACATTATGATGTTACCGGAACCCAGCGGCCGGGTGAAGATGCGGCGCGAGCCGAGGAGAAGCGGAACATGAGTGCTCCCGGTTGTCCGTCGAAAGAACAGTTGCGTGCCTTTCAGCTCGGCGACCTGCCCGAGCCGACCCTGGAGGACGTGGCCCGCCATCTGGAGACGTGTGCCCGCTGCGAGACCGTGGCCCAGCAGCTCGATACGGCGGTCGATTCCATTCTGTCGGCCCTGCGCGACCCGGCCAGCTCGGTGGTGCCATTATCGGGCTCAAGCGACGATCGTTCGGTCACGGCCGTCGTGCCGGGTGGCGCGGCGGCGCGGAGCGGACCGATGACCTATCCCTTTTTGCGTCCCCCCGTCGAGCCGGATGAAATCGGGCGGCTCGGCAATTACCGCGTGCTGCGCCTGCTCGCCCGCGGCGGCATGGCGTACATCTTTCACGCCGAGGACATACGCCTGGGCCGGCCCGTGGCACTCAAGGTGATGAAGCCGGAGCTGAGCGCCCATACCGAAAGCTGCCTCCGCTTCCAGCGCGAGGCCCGCGTCATGGCCGCGATCAAGCACGAGAACGTCGTGCCCATCTACGACGTCGGCCAGGAAGGCGCCACGGTCTACCTGTGCATGGAATTGCTGGACGGCGAATCGCTGGGCGCCCGGCTGGACCGCGTCGGTCTCGGCAGCGCGGCCGAAATCCTGCGCATCGCCCGCGACATTGCCCGCGGCCTGGCCGTCGTCCATCGCAACGGCCTCGTCCACCGCGACCTCACGCCCGGCAACATCTGGCTCGAAGCGCCCGGCGACCGCGTCAAGATCCTCGACTTCGGCCTGGCCCGGTCCACCGAGGAAGACGCCAACGTCACGACGCTGGGCACGGTGATGGGCACGCCGGCTTTCATGTCGCCGGAGCAGGCCCGCGGCGAAAAGGTCGATCCGCGCAGCGACCTCTTCAGCCTGGGCTGCGTGCTCTACTTGCTCTGCACCGGCACGAAGCCGTTCGTCGCCAGTAACACGACCGCGTTTCTTTTGGCCCTGGCCCTACACGACCCCAAGCCGGTGCGGGAACTGAACCCGTCCGTTCCACACTCGCTGGCCGCCTTGATCGACCAGCTCTTGAAGAAGCGCCGGGAAGACCGGCCCGCCTCCGCCGAGGCCGTGGTCGAGCGCCTGGAGAAAACCGCCGCGGTCCTGACTGACGCCACCGAGGTATCCAGCTCACCGGCCGCCGCCCAACGCGGCTTCCCATTCCGTGGGCTGCGGCGCCGCCGTGGCGCCTGGGCCGGCGCGCTCGTCATGCTCCTGGCTTTGATCGCCGTCGCCGTCTGGCTGGCCCCGCCGCGCCGGGCCCACCTCGGCGCGGTCCCCGTCAACCCGGACGTATCAGGCGCAGTCTATCTCAACGAGCTGCCGGTCGTCGAGGCGGAGCACTGGCCGTTTCCCGACCGTCTTCCCGGCCCGCCGATACCGGAGCGTCCCGATTGGCCCCCGCCCCTGGGCGGCCATCGCGTCGTCGTCCAGGATCAGCCCTCGCCGCACGGCCTCTGGATGCACCTGCCGCCGCCGCCGCGCCAAGCGACCAGCGTGAGCTTCGCCCTCCGCGGACAGTTCGCGTCCTTCCATGCGACCATCTCTCTGAACGACGGCCCGCCCGAATGTATTCCGCTGACGTTTACGGTCTACGGCGACGGCCGCGAGCTGTGGAAATCGAAGCCGGTCGCCTCGCAGGCCGACACGCAGACGGCGCCGGCGATTTCCGTGCAAGGCGTGGAGACGCTGACGCTGGAAGTGACCGGAGCCGGCTTCGAGGGCGGCACGCATGCGGTGTGGGTGGAGCCGTATGTGAAGCGGTGAGGGCCCGCATGGTCCGTCGATACTATAACTTTGGGGATTAGACAACTTAGGAATCGAGCTGCGTCCTCTTTTCCCTCTCTACTTTTCTCTCCCCTTGCCTGGGAAGCGGTAGCGCTTGCGAACAAGGGCGAAATCGTTGAAGAGGGAAGGGGTCTGATCCCCTTTTTCAACAGGCACGACGGCAAGTCGGGCTTGTCGTTCTAACGAATGGCCAGAGCCACCGTGATTTCTTTCAGTGCGGTGTCCCGTGGCTCCCGTC
>Ga0206986_1031_pt3 | contig 22870 bp, 29 predicted proteins | sample Alteio_BWMinCont_14_FD_153277 | JGI IMG/M metagenome (GOLD analysis project Ga0206986, IMG submission 153277) | Enriched cells from forest soil in Barre Woods Harvard Forest LTER site, Petersham, Massachusetts, United States -... | ecosystem: Environmental > Terrestrial > Soil > Temperate forest >... | reverse complement strand
TGGTCGACTCCCGAGCGCTCGAAAATACAATCGAGCCACCGCCGATTATTGCTCGCAAAAAGATCTGGAGACCGCCATAGCGGCGAATGTCGTAAAAGGTGCTCCAAACCGGGCCGGGTTTGATTGCTCGTCGATCGCTAATCGCTCCCGTGAGGCTCGAGAGGGTGTGGACGACAAGTTTGGGTAGACCGGTGGTGCCGGATGTAAGCAGAACCCATTCCGTGGCCTCCCTCGGTCGGCGTTCGGGAGCGGGGAGGGCGCATCCAGGGTGGCACGTCACAACATGAACATGGCGCGTGTCATGGCTTGGCTGAGGTGCTGACCCACCAACGACAATCGCGTCGGCGGAGGCAGTTGCCAGAAGGTATGGGATATGGTCAGCGCTTAAGTCAGGAGGGCAAAGCACCATCCGGCGGACGATGCCGTCGAGCTCGATCATTACGAGTGCCGCGGTCAGCTGATCGTCCGTCGCCACCAGCACAGAACGCGCGCGTAGATGATCAATCCGGTTGCCGATGCTTGAACCCGTGTAGAGCTTTGCCAGGTTGGTGCTTCCCTCGGCACCCCAGAGCCAACGGTCCGACAAGTCATCCGCTGCAGTCAGGGAATGCGAAAGCGAGTTCGGTTCATAGCTTGGCATCTTCGTAAAACTTTATAAACTCGCCGACGGTCACCGGAAACTGCGTGTCTTCTGCCGAGCTAAAAGGATCGACACCCATGTCGTCTTCTAGTCGAGCCACGATAATAGCCATGCATAGAGAGTCTAGTCCGGTATCAATCAGCGCAAGGTCATCTGAAAGGCGTGACAGTTCTCTATTTTGTTCTTTCGCCACTTGCTCGAACAGTGATTTTATATTCGCACGCGCGGACATTTACAAGTTTCTCCTGCTGGTTCCGGTATGAAGTGGCAACGACGAGTGGACCAACGCGCTCACCTGGTCAGCGGCATCGGACTGAGCCGTTTGGTTCTTATCTGACCGGAATGTTTAAATATTTCCTAATTTTTGGATATCACGTCTCGAGCAGCGGGCTTCTCGCGCGGCCTCTAGCGCTTCCACAAGCTGCCTGACGTCTTCCGGCGTGGTCTCACCGTGCGTGATACAGGCACGGATGACGGAGCGCTCCTCGAACCTAGAGGCCGACACCCAGGCGCGGCCCGAAGCTAGAACGTCGCTAACAATCGCGGCGATATCACGCGATCCCGAGGGAGGTTCGATGCACAGCACAGCGAGCGAGGAATCATTGGCGGTGGACCAACCTCGGGCTTCGAGCTCCTCCCTGAGCGTCGTGCTCAATTCAATGGCACGCTCGATGTGCCGCGCGTAGCCCTTCCAACCCGCTGATGCGAGGGATAGAAACAGGCGCAGTCCTAAAAACCGGCGCGACCATTGAACTGACGTTATGTAGGGGTCAACGCCGACTGTATTAGAGGGCATATAGTTCGCCGAGACGTGGAATGCAGCCGACAAGATGGGCGCGTGCGGCGAGAGAAACACGCCACAGCCCATCGTTGTCGCAAACCATTTATGGGCGTCAATCGTGACCGAATCAGCCTGTTCCAATCCGGCAAGCTTACCCCTCAACCCGTCGGAAGCGATCAGCGCGCCACCCCAAGCCGCATCCACATGATACCAAAGCCCAAAGCCCCGAGCTATTTCAGCACAAGGGGCCAATGGGTCGATCATCCCAGCGTTGGTCGTGCCAGCAGTGGCTGCGATCATGACAGGTACTCGGCCTGCACCTAGGTCAGCCGCAATCGCCTCAGAGAGGGCATTTGGGTCCAAGCGTCCGTTGCCATCGGTTGCCACGAGGCGCACTGCGGAGCGTCCTATGCCAGCCTGGTGCGCAATCTTGAACCAGGCGGAATGACTGTCTCTTGACACGTAGAAAACCGGTGCGCCTTCAAAAGCACGAGATCCTGTTGCAGCAAATTCTGGGTGTAATCGGGTCAAACGCGCAAATCAGTGCGGTATAATTTGCTTCCGCTCCACCAGTAGTGAAATGGCCCGTGGCCTCCGTCGGAAGGCCGGCGCGGCTAGCAACAGCCCTGAGGACATGAGCCTCCAGTGCAATCGGAACCGGAGACGTCGTCGCCGTCGCCAGCTGCGGGTTGAATGTGGCAGTAATCCGATCCGCGCATTGAGCAGGAAAAGTTGGCGCTGGGTTGAAAAGTCCAAAATATCGTGGGTGAGTGATATGAACGATTCCTTGCTCCAAATTCGCGACTGTCCACGACAGTGGTTCGTTTGTTGCGACTGGTGCACAGAAATCAAACCTGGCAAGGTTCCGCCTGAAAGCGATCATGTCGAGTCTGGGTGTGACGGGGCCGTTATTGATGCGACGCTGCGCTTCAGCCAGCATCCGGGTCAGCAAATCGTCCCACTGCTCGCGCCTTTGTTGGGTCGGGAAAAGCGCCTCGTCTGGTTCGATGCCTAGCGATTCTACCACGTCACACCCAAGTTAGCGTTGGTTGGGATTTAATTCGGAATATGCGTGGGACCTGAGGCCGCGCGACTCCGTCAATCCCAAATCGACCGATTTCCGCGCGAGCAGATGCGATAGCCAGTTCCCATATATGGCTATGGCGGCTCGACGCCAGGGTGCCGGGGCATTTGCGATTAGCGCTGCGGGAAACTCAGAAAGCAGTTCGATAGTTCGGTTTTTCAACGCGCTCTGTCGAAACACCTGTAGCACTGCAGCAACATCCGTAGCGAAATACCCGGAGGGCATATCCGGATAGCTGTCTCGTCTACCAAGCAGAAACCGCTTTACGTCTCGCCGGTATTCTCGGGCCAAGGCCCCAGCGTCATATTCCGGATGCCCCTGTAGAAAAAGGTGGCGAGTAGCACCATTCTTTACAAAGATATCAGCACCCGTATCCGGCGACCTGGTTAAAATCTGATACCCGGCTAACACCAGTGCCTCTTCGGGTGCATCGTTTTGCCGGGAGTGAGGAATACACAACGTCGACGGGCAATGGTCGAGTACTGGATGATGTCCGCGTTTCGTACATTCAAATACCCCGAAAAGCTTTTTTCCTAGTGCATCTCTTCGGATGCCGTCCATGTACTGCACCGCACAATGAGCAGCAAGACACGACCAGATGGTCGGAATTCTGTGGTTCTCTGCCCAATCGACAAGCCGGGTGAATGTCGACCAATACGGCTCCGCCGAAAGAGCCGTTGACTGCGGTTCGGTCCCGGTCACGATCAAACCGTCGACATCAGTCGACCACAAGTCACCGATTTCGGAATAATGAGTAATGAGATGCGATCGTCCCGCTTGCGAGCGTGGAATTTCCGGCAGGTAGAAGAACCTCAAAGATATTTCAAGGCCGTGCGCCGCATCGGCGAGAAGTCCGCGAAATTGTTCCTCCGTGGACTGCAGCGCCGAGTCGGGCATATTGTTGACCAGCCCGATTACCACGGGGTGGCGATTGGAATTGCCAGGGGAAGATGGTAAGCACCAACCGCGGGGATTACGTAGACTCATTACATATTCCGAATTTCTGCTAGCTCTGATCAACCTAGAGATATCATTATCCGCCCTAGGTTGCGTTGAGGGCCTGGTCCAGGTCGGCTACGATGTCGTCAACATGTTCGATACCCACGCTGAGGCGGATCATCTCAGGTGTGACACCTGCCTTGCGCTGCTCTTCAACCGGCATCTGCCGATGAGTGGTAGACGCGGGGTGACAGGCCAATGATTTGGCATCCCCGAGATTGACCAATCGTTTAACCAATTTGAGCGCGTTGTAAAATTGGATCCCTCCTGCGTAGCCGCCGCGGCAGCCAAATGTGATCAGGGAGCACGCTCGGCCGCCCAAATATTTTTGGGCCAGGCAATGGTACGGGTTTTCGGGAAAACCAGTATAGTTGATCCACTCAACCCGTTCATCATCGCGCAAAAATTGGGCTACCCGCCGTGCGTTATCGACGTGGCGCTCCATCCGGAGTGCGACTGTCTCGATGCCTTGGAGTAGCAAGAACGCGCTTAGCGGCGAGAGGACGGCCCCGGTCGTCCTCTGATACACGCTGCGGCAACGCGCGATATACGCCGCCCGTCCAAATCGCTCGGTGTAAACGAGCCCGTGGTAAGCCGCGTCGGGTTCGGAGAACATCGGAAAACGGGTCGCGTATTCCCGCCATTGGAAGTGGCCGCTGTCTACAATCGCCCCACCGAGGGTCGTTCCATGGCCACCCAAGAATTTCGTTAGTGAGTGCACCACAATGTCTGCTCCGTATTCGATCGGACGGAGCAAAATCGGGCTGGCAACGGTATTATCGACGATCAACGGCACCCCACATGCGTGCGCCGTATTCGCCAGCGCCTCTATATCACAAATGTTACCTGCCGGGTTTCCAACGCTCTCACAAAAAACCGCTCTTGTGTTCTCATCAATCAGCGGCGCCAAGTCGGCCGGGTCATCACTTAATGCAAATCTGACTTGGACCCCAAGACTTGGTAACAAATGTGCGAATAAAGTGTACGTTGTGCCGTAAAGTTGTGGAACCGAAACGATGTTCTTACCGATCCCAGTCAAATTAAGCACTGAATAGTTCAGAGCGGCCTGACCGGTACTGACGCAAAGAGCTTCCAGCCCCCCTTCTAGCGCAGCTATGCGTCGCTCTAAGACATCCGTCGTTGGGTTGCTAATTCGGCTGTAGCGATACCCGTCAGCCTCCAAATTAAACAGCGCAGCACCGTGTTCGGCACTGTCAAAGGCATAAGCTACAGTTTGGTATATAGGAACCGCCACAGCTCGTGTTGTAGGGTCGCCATCATAGCCGCCGTGCACTGCAATTGTGTCGTTCCGCAACTGGCGGTCCTCCGGCTATCGCTGTTGTTGAACCAAAATTCCCAGTCGTGCCGCAACTAAATACTGTAAATTTTGCTGCCAAGAGACCAATCTAGCTTCGACGTGCCGTCATCCCGGCTGTTGCTAGAAGCACGAAGTCCCGGTGCCGCTGCTGTTAGCATATCGCGAAAGCTAATCCAGAGCGGTAGTATACTATCGTTGGGTTTCAAATGTTGACACAGAACGCCATGTCCTCCATCGGGATCCGAATCAAACTCAATATGCCTTGCGATAAAATGCTTGAATGCTGTCTGACCTAGCCCGTGCCACGTAGGTGCGCGCAGTATGGCTTCAAATACCTTTCGTAATCCTTGATCTTCGTAGCTACCTATACTCATCGCTCGTATGGACGGCGCAAGCACGCGGCAATTTTCCAAGTAAGTTGCCCCAACATCTCTGAGTTGATCCAACTCGGGGACCGGCTCTAACAATAATAGCCTTCTCATAAATTCGTCGTGGTTCATTCTTTCGCCTGGTTTCGCGATTCTATCCCAAGGTGAAAGAGTCGCGGTGTTGCACTCTTCTCGATAGAGCGTTCCTAACAGGCGATCATTCGGGTAGAGTTGGCAAGCGATTTCAAGGTTTTCGCGAAATTGGATCGAGAAAAAGTAATACATATAGGCAATACGCATTAGCTCAGCATTTTTCAAGAACTCCCACGGTAGATCACAAATCTGGTCAATCACGTGCTCGAATTGAAAACGCGCTTGCGGATCCAAAAAATACTTATCTTGCAGAATAGGTCTAGAGACTACGCCGACCATCTACAATCCTTCCTCGATCCATTATGTCGTATCTGCCATGGTAATGTGTGGGTATGGTTAATTTCTCTGGCGGATCGACCATGTTCGACAGATTGTAGAGAAGATTCCGCAGATTGCAACAGATTGCGTAAAAAATGAGTGAAATGTGCTGAACTTCGAGAGTGTTAGCAATCGCGTGCATTAAGAATCAGGGGTTGGTGATCAACTGCTTCGGATAGTCGCACCGCGGCTCAGTGCAGTATTTCCGTGGATGTGCACGCTGTTTCGACCGCTACTCCACCGTGACGCTCTTGGCGAGGTTGCGTGGCTGGTCGACATCGGTGCCCTTCAGCACCGCGACATGGTAGGCGAGGAACTGGATCGGGATTGCGTACAGCAAGGGCGCGACGAACGGCGCGCAGTGCGGGATCGTGATGCCGAAGGCACAGCGGCCGTCGAGCCGCGCGACCCCGGCCGCGTCGGAGATCATCACCACCCGACCGCCGCGCGCAATGACCTCCTCGACATTCGACAAGGTCTTGTCGAACACGGCGTCGGGCGGCGCCACGACGACAACCGGCACGTTGTCGTCAATGAGGGCGATCGGGCCGTGCTTCATCTCGCCGGCGGCGTAGCCTTCGGCGTGGATGTAGGAGATCTCCTTCAGCTTCAAGGCGCCTTCGAGCGCCAACGGGTAGGAGGTGCCGCGGCCGAGATAGAGGACATCGCGGGCGAGCGCGACCTCGGCGGCGATCTCCTGGATGCGCTCGTCGTGATGCAGCACCTCGCTGGCCCGCGACGGCACCTCGGCGAGCTGGCCGGCGAGCCGTGCTTCCTCTGCCGCATCGATCGTGCCGCGCGCCCGCGCCAGCGCGATCGTGAACGCGGCCAACACGGCGAGTTGCGTGGTGAAGGCCTTGGTCGAGGCGACCCCGATCTCGGGCCCGGCGAGTGTCGGCAGGACCACGTCGGCCTCGCGCGCGATGGTGCTTTCCGGTTGGTTGACGACGGCGATGATCTTCTGCCCGGCTTCGCGGCAATAGCGCAATGCCGCCAGCGTGTCGGCGGTCTCGCCCGATTGCGAAACGACAATGGCGGCTCCGTCGCGCGGCATCGCCGGTGCGCGGTAGCGGAACTCGGAGGCGATGTCGGCCTCGACCGGGATCCGGGCCAGGCTTTCCAGCCAATATTTGGCGATCAGACCAGAATGATGCGCGGTGCCGCAGGCGAGCAATGTGATCTTGCCGATGTCGCCGAGCGCGAAGGGCAGTTCGGGCAAATAAATGGTCTGGCTGGCCGGGTTGATCAGCGCCTGCAACGTGTCGCCGATCACCGCCGGCTGCTCGAAGATCTCCTTCTGCATGAAATGGCGGTAATTGCCCTTGCCGATCAATGCGCCCGACAACGCCGTCTCGCGCACCTCGCGCTCGATTGGCTGATTGGCGCGGTCGAAGATCGCAACCTTCTTCGAGGTAACCACCGCCCAGTCGCCCTCTTCGAGATAGGCGATGCTGCGGGTCAGCGGTGCCAGCGCCAGCGCATCCGAGCCGACGAACATCTCGCCGTCGCCATAGCCGATTGCCAGCGGGCTGCCGCGGCGGGCGCAGATCAGCAGATCGTGCTGGCCGGCGAACAGGAAGACGAGCGCGAAAGCCCCTTCGACACGCTCCAGTGTCTTCGCGACCGCGTCGGCCGGTGCCATCCCCTGCGCGAGGTAGTGGGTCGCCAGCACCGCGACCGCCTCGGTGTCGGTGTCGGTCTGGAACGGATAGCCGAGCCCGATCAGCTCGCGTTTCAGCGCTTGGAAATTCTCGATGATGCCGTTGTGGACGATAGCCACTTTGTCGGTCGCGATCGGATGCGCGTTTTTTTCGTTCGGCTGGCCGTGCGTTGCCCAGCGCGTGTGGCCGATGCCGATGGTGCCATGCACCGGCTCGCGCTCGAGCCGCGCAACCAGGTTCGACAGCTTGCCTTCGGCGCGGCGGCGCTCGATGCGGCCGTCGATCAGCGTGGCGACTCCGGCCGAATCGTAGCCGCGGTATTCAAGCCGGCGCAGACCTTCGATCAGCTCGGGCGCGACCGGCCGCTTGGCGATGATCCCGACGATGCCGCACATCAGCTGTTCTTCCTCTTTGCCTGTAACCGAGCCCTTTGCCTGCAACCGAGCCCGGATGTCAATGGCGGTAGCATTAGCCAAAGCACGGTCTAGTAGTCCCATTCATTCGGTCGAGCTCTCGGCTCTCCTCGGAGCCAATGCTCCCGCTCTGGCGCATCGCCGTGACCGGAATGAAATTTTGAATTTGGCGCACGACAACCATCTCCGTCGCCATGGTGGCGTCATCCGTTTCGGATGCTGACGAAGAAGGCCATTACCCGGGCGTCAAGCCGCAGGCGCCTTCGACTACCGAGGGCTTCGGCGCATGCCACCGCAACGCGGAGCGCGCACTCGGGGATGACCCAAGCCGGCCATACATCGGGAATGGAGACGACCGATGACAAGATTCATCGATGTCAAGAATGCGGTTCCGGATCACTCTGACTTGCGCGAGATCGCGTCGAGGACATCTATAGGGATCTCGGGTTGTTTGGGAGGTCCGGACCTGGGCCCGATGAGTCCTATTTTAGCTACCGGCGCCGTTTGCCTCGCGGCCTCTTGCCTTTTGCCGCAGCGACTGCAAGGATTTCATGTTCGATAACCTGCACGAACGCAAAGTGACTGACCAAGCTGGTAGAATCTGGACGGAATGTTCCGGAGATCCGCGGTGTGGATGTCGCATTTCGCTCTTCCTGCAATTGACGTGAGAACCTTCATGAAGGACGGCCGGACCCATCCAGCCGAATATCAGTTCGTTGCCGCCGCGTGGAGGTTAACGGAATCCGGCCGGTCCGCGGTCCGCCGCCCGAAAATCTCGGGATGTTGGTGCTATCAGGCCCCGCGGCGGTATAGCCGGGAGACTCTCGCTCGCAGTTGGTGCATCTTGGTTGCGCTAAAGATATGTCGATTAACCAAGAAACCAGTTTGCTTTTCCGCGAATTTTTGTAAGGTTCGGTTGTGTCATTGTTCAATCCGAGTCTGCAGGGGTTGCCGCACCTGACCGTCGGGCATTCCCCTTCGCATAGTGGTTTTGATTTGTGTTACATCAAAGTAGAAGAGCGAGGCGATGACTTTAAGTCATTGATCAAGTTGCAGAGACATTCTATATACTTTGCGGAACCGGCGATTTCACAATCGAAGGTCGAAAATATGATGTGTTTCCAGGTATGCTGGTAGAAATTCCACCAAATGTTGAACACTTTTACAGAGGAAAAATGCGCCTTCTTGCAATTACAAAATCGACCACCCCTAGCGCATCTGATCAAAAACCGACCGAAATACATGTTACTGGAAACGATTCCAAGCCGACTTTAACCAAAGGTCCTTGGCTCGAGCGGCTTGCGAGGAGTAGAGTGTTTGGGAAATCGCCAGTTGGCGCATACATCCGGGTAAACCATTGGATGTGGAACCGTCTTCCACCATTTGTCACCGCTTGTGCTTTGGTACGTTCATACGGCGAGTTGCTGCATTTCTTGGTACGGATGCAAAGTCAACGAGGTCAACTTCGTTGTACGTTTTTCATGCGGAATCCGGCCGCTCTAGCGCTGATTGCGCGTTTGGTGGAGCGGAGCGAGACGGACACGCTTAGAGTAGCGGTATTGGGATGCAGCACGGGGGCCGAAGCTTATTCAGTCGCCAGAAGCATACGTTCCGCTCGACCGGATATGACGCTTGTATTGAATGCAGTCGATATATCCAGGGAAGCCGTCGAAGTAGCCAAACGCGGCGTATATTCGTTTGGCGTATCATCGGTATCAGGCACGGATGTGTTTGATGGTATGACGCAGGCTGAGATAGACGAACTGTTTGATCTGAGTGAGACAGAGGCTACCGTCAAATCATGGTTAAGAGAATCAATTGAATGGAGCGTCGGAGATGTCCGAACGCCGGATGTCGCCGCCGCACTAGGTTCTCAGGATATCGTAGTCGCAAATAATTTTCTTTGTCATATGGAACCCTCTGCTGCAGAGCAAACTTTACGCAATATCGCTCGACTGGTACGGCCGGGCGGCTATCTGTTTGTGTCTGGGGTCGATTTGTCAATCCGAGCTCGCGTAGCCCGGGATTTGGGCTGGATTCCCATAGATGAGCTACTGGAAGAAATTTACCACGGAGACTCACGAATGCACCAGGGGTGGCCATTCAACTATTGCAGCGTTGAGCCGATGAACAAGAGGAAGAGCGATTGGAAACTTCGATACTCCGCGGCATTCGTGTTGACTCCGTCGAGCGATAGCGCGCCAATTCCTGTGCAACCGAGTGCAGTTTCGACAGCGAGTCGCTACACTGCACTTATTACAGCTGCCTCTGCGGCGATTCCTCTCCTGAGTTGAAGCGTCAAATCTGGGTCCGTCCCAACGCGATGGCGCTGTAAGCAAAGTCGCAACCAGCCAACGGCGCGGTGTGATCGGCCGGCTGTCGCATTTTCGAAAGTATTTGTGCCGAGGCTTCCACCCTATGATCCCGCGTACTGCTAGATGAAAAGTGTACGCAAATCGCACCAGAGGGTGCTGACATTTTCTTGGAAACATATCATGCAGGATTTGAAAGAAAAGACGATTCGGGGCGGTGTCGCGAGATTATGCGCTCAAGGAGCTACGTTCCTATTGCGACTAGGCTCTTTGATGGTCTTAGCACGGCTTCTGGACCCGAAAGACTTCGGATTGGTAGGTATGGTTACTGCATTTACGGGAGTTTTATTTTTGTTTCGAGACTTTGGCCTGTCGTCTGCGGCCGTCCAGCGGGCGGTTGTCACAGATCAGCAAATCTCAGCGTTATTCTGGATCAACATACTTATTGGAACGGTTTTGGGAGCAGTGGCAGTAGCGACCGCGCCTGCTATAGCTGCCTTTTACCACGAGCCGCAGCTCTTTTGGGTAACGATCGTTCTCGCGATGGGATTTTTATTCAACGCTGCGGGAGTGCAACACTCCGCTCTTCTCCAACGGCAGATGCGGTTTACGGCGCTGGCGATGGTCAGCGTGATCTCCTCAATCGTGGGTACCGGCATTGCCATCGGCGGAGCCGAAGCGGGATACGGTTATTGGGCGCTTGTAGCAATGTCGGTAACTTCGCCCCTTGTGGCCACGATCGGCTTTTGGATGATTACGGGCTGGATCCCGCGGATACCAGCCAAAGGAACTGAGATCCGAACTTTAATGCAGTTCGGGGGCGGCCTCACCTTGACGAGCATCTTAGTTTATATCGGTTATAATGCCGAGAAGGTGATGATAGGGCGAGTGTGGGGGGCCGATGCGATAGGCATTTACGGAAGAGCATACCAGTTAGTCAGCATTCCCACGGACAACTTGAATTCGGCGGTCGGCGAGGTGGCGTTTTCAGCTTTATCCCGGCTTCAGAGCGACCCCGTTCGGTTCAAAAGTTATTTTCTGAAGGGCTTTTCTCTGGTTTTGGGACTGACATTCCCCATTACGATTGCCTGCGCCCTTTTTGCAGACGACTTGGTATTTGTCCTTTTGGGACCAAATTGGAGCGAGGCGGGTACGATCGTTCGATTGCTCTCGCCGACAATAGCGGTTTTTGCAATGATCAATCCTTTAGGGTGGCTGGTTTTCGCGACCGGTCGAGTCGCCCGAGGCTTGAAGGCAGCTCCTGTGGTAACATCGCTGATGCTTACAGGATACGTTGTAGGACTACCTTATGGTACCAAAGGGGTCGCATTTGCTTACTCCGCGGTTCTAACGGTGTGGGCTATTCCGCATATCTACTGGTGCGTACACGGGACGGTAATTTCCTTCCGCGATATCTTATCTACGGTAAGCCGGCCTTTGGCCTGTGGTATCTTAGCTGGAGGACTCGCTCTCGGGGTTCGACTTATCTGGTGTCAATTTGTGCCTATCGTACCTCGGCTCGTGCTTGAAAGCAGCGTTCTTTTCGTAACGTTCTTCACTTTGTTGTTGTTCGTCGCGGGACAAAAAGCGTTGTACTTCGATCTTCTTAGAGGTCTGAGGGGACCTACGTCGTCCGCACAGAAGATGTCCGTCTCAGCATAATAGGCGTGCGTGTAGCGCAGCCGAGCAGAGGCATATGTGGCGGCAGCCGCAGCCCGTGAACCAGCCCGCTCGGCGGGATCAGCTCGATATGACCGCACAAGATGCACTCGACCTTGAGGCAGTCACCCGACTTCAGGTCGCCGACCCGAGCTGCGTAGAGCGGGACCACGCAGCTTGCGATGATTGTGGCAATTTTTCTATTGTAATTTCTACGGGTCGGTTAGAGCCGTCTTCCGCGGATCGGATCTTCTACGGATCAGGCTTACGGAGTTTGGCAGTTTCAAAGGGAAGGCGCTAAACTGCCAGAGACAGTTTTTACGCTGGGGCATTCGGAGAGTTTTGTGGTTCACCAGAAGTCTTTTAGCCCAAAGATCGGCACGGCTACCCAGATTTTTGATCGGCGGCAAGTGCCTTTACCTCGTCGTACCGTCTTCGTGTGGATAACCGTAATCCTATTTGGTAATTACCTACTAACAATTGTAAAGCACGCCACGCCGTCGCTTTCGCTGTCGAGATTGCTTACCGATTCTGTTTCGGTCAGCCTCTTTCAGTACATGGCCTGGTTCGCGGTTTTCCGACTGCTGGTAAGGAGCGATCCAAAGCCGCTCGGAGATCTGCGCGATTTTTGCGTGTCGATTGCATTATGCCTGCTGATTTTTTTGCCAGCTGACAAGATGATCTGGGTAGTTGGCCTCGGGTTTGGCACTTACCTTTGGTTTTGCAATTCAGGAGATCATGAGCTGAATGCGGCAGGAGTCGTGCTTGGCGGCCTTGCGGTGCAGGCGTTTTTGGGGCCCATTTTTTTCAACCTATTAGCCGCGCCACTACTCAGCGCCGAAACGGCGGTGATGGGGACGATTCTCGCAGCAACCCGGACTGGAACAGTTTGGCACAACAACATAATTACCGGCCCAGATGGCTTCGGCATCGTCATTTATAGCGGCTGCTCGTCCTTCCACAATCTGTCATTGGCCCTACTCGTTTGGTTAACTTTCGCGAAGCTTCGAAACCCGGACTGGCAACGTGGAGATCTCGCTAGGGGCCTAGTAATAGGTGCGTCGATGATTTTGCTCAATTGGTGCAGGCTATATATGATGGCGTTGAACGTGGATCTTTATGATTTTTGGCATGACGGTACGGGTACCGAAATCTTTGAGATCGCCGCTGCCATACTCGTGCTCTTCCTGAGCCTTTGGCAAATGAAGCTGCGCGCAGGCGAAACATGATGGCTCGCGTGCAGCACATGGTTTTCGCTGCCGTTCTCGTTTGTACTCTGGTTGTCAATTCGAGAGGCAGCGATCTTTTTGGGAGAACCGAGAAAATCGAACTCGCGGTCCTCAGAGCTGCGAAATCAGGAGGCCTCGTGTTCAGTGGCTTCGAAACCACGGGTCTTCCAGATTTGCATGTGTTGAGGTTCGAGGCTCCGAGATGCTCTAGCCTCGTGCAGGTCACTGTGCTGCTTGTGACCTTAGAGGGTGAAGACCTCATTCGAAATGCTCCCGTACAGGGAAGTGTACGTTATATTTATACTGATCGAACGTGGACGGAGCCAAATCGATTTTCGATATACCTTAAACGCTTGGAGCTGGCTGCTCTTTCAGTCTTTGGCCTAACCCAGTATGTGCCGTCGTGGCAACTGCTTCGTGTCGATTCGCCCATTGGCTGCGAAGCGGCCGATGCGATTAATTGGCAAATTGTCTGGGACCGCGATTATCTGGCAGCCGCTCAGCGCGAAAAAAGCGCACACGCAAATTAAAATTAAGGGTGTCCTGGGCGGGGCGCGCTCCTTACTTGGCTTGCCATTTTAGGCAACCCGGACGCCTCGAAAAACCGGTGGCATTTCGGGCCGATCGCTGATTCCTTGCTTGCTGGGGGCAGGGGAGGATCGGCTATGGTCGGGCAACCCGGTTTCTTTGATGGTGAGCGGCTGGAATGGCTCTCGGCGGCGAGGGACCCGCTTTCGCGATTGACCGCGGCGGTGGATTTCGAGAACGAGACCTGGATCGCATTGACTACGCTCGCCGCAAATTGACGACGAGCGCTTCCCCTACATGTCAGCGCTACGGGGTGCGAGAAATCAAGGAGAAGTTCGAGGGCGGGAGCAATCTACAAAGGGTCGAGGGAGTCGCGGCCTCAGTCCTGTCGGCGCGCCCGCTTCCAAAGCTTGCGCCCAAGCCATACCCCGCCCATAACCAGCGCGGCGGGAACGCCGCCGATCAGGGGAGCTGGTGCGCCGTGGACGCACGTGACGCAAGGCCCTACAGATTGCGCCAATACCGGTAGCGCACCGAAGCAGAGCCCGATCGCTGCCAACGCAAATGCTCGCATGGGCCGCCTCCAAAATGCTCAGCAATTTTGGCAAATAGCATATCGAAGATTGCGTCAACCCCACATTGCGTTGGGACCTGCGGTTATGGCCTTCACTTCCCTCGCCATCCAACTCGGGTGCGCCCGGTGCCGGCCCCAAGTTGCACCCGCCGACCTGCGATCGCGCGCCTAAATAGAGCTTCTGCCTGTTACCCAGGAAGCCGAGCGCCGGGCGCTTCGCTGACGAATCGCCGAAGGAAGCGGGTTAGATGCGGTATCCATCGAAGTCGGGGAACCATAGCTTGACACCAGCGCGCGCGTGGGCATCGATTCCGGGGCGCGGTGCTCTGCAAGGGTCACTCGTCGATCGTGATCCAGCCGAGCGCCGGCTCGCCCGGCACGTCCTGCGGAAAAACCTCCAGCTAGCCACGCCGAACAGATCGCGCATTCGATGGTCGCCAACTTGGATTGCTCGCTCACATTGATTATCGCACGAGCTACTTCGAGGGGAGTGGTGTCGTGAAATCGCCCTGGAGGTGGCTGACGGCCGTTCTGTTCGGTGCTAACATCCTCTGTGATCCAGCGGCAGCCGCCGATCATGCTGCCGTGTTGTCCTCGCCGTCACCGACACCAACACAAAGCAGCTTACCCGCGTCTGCATGTTCGAATACAAATAGAGTAACCCTAGGCGGGCATGACGAGGCTCTATAGATCCAGATAAATTATCGCTGTAGCAGCCGACGGCGATCAATGTACTGTTGTAGCGCGGTCATACGTAACGACAGGCCGAATACAAGGGGTGAGAACCACGGCCGCTCCGTCGCAATCCGCTTCATGCACCACAACTTCTGCGCATCCATCAAAGCTTGCGGATCACCCCGGCGATGGCGGCGCTGCACAGCGGCTTTATCGCCTCGCTGACCGAGCGCGGTCTCGTCGTCACTCTACGCGGAAGTTAGCCTATTGACCTGAGCAACCTCCGGGGCAGCATCGATGCCGCTCGGCTGTTCGACAGCCCAGCCCACAGGACCCTGAAGCGATGATCTGAAGCTTTCTGCGGGAGCTTTTCCCCTTGGAGAGATTTACGAGGGCTGCAGATGTGAGCCGTGGCCCAAACCGGTTTGCGCAACCTGTCCCGACATAGCAGTGTTTGATGATATCGAGCCCGGAAAAGAGTGAGCCGGGAAAAGAGCGAGTCCGGAAAAGAGCGAGTTGGCTGGGATATGCCTTACCGCCCTCCGTCGGCGGGTAGAAGATCTGGGCGACAGATCGGACACCGGGTCGGCGTTAACTGAGGGCGTCCATCACCCAGGGGATCGCACAGCGGCAAATCGGCAACGACTTTTTCAACGGCCTGCACTAGTGAATTGGCATCGCGCAAAAGCGGCAAAACTGCTTGCCTCCGCCACCGAGGAACGGCGCATGGCCGCAGATAGGGTAATGACGCTGTTTACCACGAGTATCGGGCGCGCATGAGATCGAAATGGTTGGGGATGCGGTGCGAAGCACCATCGTAAACTCCTAAAGCCATGCCTTCTCGGGGAAGAGCGCAATAATGCAAAGATGCCGGCGCGGCGGATGTACCACAGGGTGTCATCGCCGAGACACGAGTTGCTGCAATATCACACACGAGCTTCCGGACGTCTCAATACACACCAAAGCGCGCGCATCTCGCGGCAGCGGGCGCCTAGTTAAGATCCGCCGTCCGCTATGAATCTCGATATAGATATCACAACTTTTTTAAATGGTTTCATCGTTGGAAATTCGAACTCGCTGAGTGATAGATTACTGGAAACATTTTTCAACAATCAAAGCTTCATCCACTCTGGGCTTCTCATTGCGATCATTGCCGGACTTTGGTTTTCGACAAAATGTCGAGCAAACCGAGGGCGCCTGATAATCGGTGTATGCGCTGCCAGTCTCGCAGCGCTCGTGAGCCGTTTGTTACAGAACTCGGTCGCATTTCACCGACGCCCGATCTTGTCGATGCACTTGAATTTGCCCGCCGGTGTTCACCCCGATATCAGCCATGAGCGGCTGAGCAGCTTTCCCTCTGATCACGCAACTTTGGTTTTTGGACTGTGTACGGTGATCTTCGTCACTAACAAGCGGTTGGGGCTTATCAGCTGCGCTTGGCTCATGGTCATTTGTGCCGCTCGCGTCGCACTAGGCGCACATTGGCCATCCGACATACTGGGTGGGTTCGGCCTCGGTGTGCTGGCTGTAAAACTGTCGGAGTGGATTCCGTGCCCTGAGTGGGTGACGCGGGTTGAGGAACGTCACTCAGCGCTCTTCTACGCTGTCATAACAATGGTAGCGTACGAGATCTCAACCTTTTTCATCGATGTTACAGACGTGCTCGGTTCGTTTTCTCATATCAAGTAATAATATGATTAATGCTAATTAACTCTAAGATGTCGGGAGGGCGATAATTAAAGAGTACCAGGAATCACCGATAGGCCCCTGGGCCGAGACGCCGCCAAATAGCAGAACGCGATTCCGCGCCGGGTCGAAAAGATTGGCCATTGGCCAAAGAAATCGCGCGACGAGCTCCTTGACCTCCTGGGTGCGGTTGCGTGGCGCCACCATGACCGCGTCATCCGTGGCGCCGACGACGAGGTCTTCGACCCCGATCGCCGCGAGGAGCCCGCCCTCTGAGCGCAGATTGCAGTTGCTCGTGTCCTCGGCAATGACGTTGCCGGCGACCAAATTGCCGCGCGAATCCTTGTCGCTCATCTCCCACAGCGCAACCCACGAGCCAAGATCGCTCCAGCCCATGCTGACCGGCACGACCGCGCCGGAAGCGGTGTGCTCCATGACCGCGTAGTCGATCGAGTCGGCCGGGCATTCGCTGAAAGCCGCCTTGTCGAGGCGGATGAAATCACTGTCGGCGCGGGCCGCGGCGAGCGCCTTTTTGCAGGCGGCGAGCATGTCGGGGCGCAGCCGCTTCAATTCGGACAGGTAGAGCCCGACCGGAAACAGGAAGATGCCGCTGTTCCAAAAATAGTCGCCCGAGGCGACAAAGCGCTCGGCATGCGCCGGGTCGGGCTTCTCGACAAACCCGGCGAGCGCGAAGGCGCCAGCGCAGCCCTCGATCGGCTGGCCGCGCGCGATGTAACCATAGCCGCTCTCGGCGCGCTCCAAATTAATGCCGAAGGTGACGAGCGGCAATTTCGGCGCGCTCGACCGCGCCGCGGAATGCATCGGGGTCGGCGATCGCGTGATCGGACGGCATTACCAGCATCAGCGCGTTGGACTCGCGCTTGGCGACGCGCAGCGCGGCGACGCAGGCGGCTGGCGCCGTGTTGCGGCCGATTGCCGCTGGTGCTCGCCGATCTTAGAGCTGTCCTGCGGCGGATTCCCGATGACGCTGGCTAGACTCCATCAGGCGAAGTGGTTGGCCGCCCATATGAGGACGGCGCCGATCCAATAGGATCGCCCTGCTTCGCCGGTTCCCCCGGACCATCGGACCATCGCTGGTCCCTTAAGGAAAGCCTCCTTGCATGAGCAGCATGGCAACGGCAAGCGCCGCCAGCGCTCGCTTCATTCATCCCTCAATGTAACGCATCGTCCGATCGATCTGCTGAAGCCGGATCCGGGGAACGCCCGAGCTCGCAGCAAAAAGCAGATCAGGCAGCTTGCCCGAAGCATCGAGACATTTGGGTTCAATGTCCCGGTGCTGGTCGACGCCGATCTCGAGGTGATCGCGGGGCATGGCCGTCTCCAAGCCGTGCGCCAACTGGATTTGCGGAAGTCCCGACGATAAGCCTTGAGCATTTGATGCCGGAGCATGCGAAGGCCTTCGCGATCGCTGACAACCGCCTCGCCGAGATCGCCGAGTGGAACGATCGCCGCCTCGTCGAGCAGCTGCGCGGGCTCACCGACCTCAACCTTGATTTCGACCTCGAGGTGACCGGTTTCGAATAGGGAGCTCATTTGCCCATCCGGAAAAAATGCAGGAAAGGATGGGAATCTGATCAGATGCGGTCGCCGAAAACGCAGATGCTCAAACCGGACTATCCCTATTTGGCCACTCATTACCCCCGGGTGGTTGACGAACCGGGGTAGAAATGTCGAGCGGCGTCATCCCGCAAAATGCCGCCCTCACGCATCGCAGCAACTTGTGGAGCTATCCCGACTGCGGTCGCGCAGCCTCACCTTTACGTCGTCATCGAGATTGCGGATCAGCAGTTGCGCCATTAATGCTATCCCCCGATGATGATAGCATGATATCACCATTGAAACCGTTCGCACAAGACCACTCGGACGGCGCGACGGCGCTTGTTGTGATTCCCCGCCGGGCTATTGGCGCGTGGCGGCGACGCAGCCTATGCGGGCCAATGAATCCCAAAGTTCTGCTGCCCCGAGGGAATGTGATGAAGCTGCGAAACCTTGGGCTTCGAGTGCCGATCCAAAAGATCTGGCCCAGGCACCGCCGCTGGGTCCGCGCGCATGGCTGCTGCGTCCCGAGTGCCGGGCCATAAGCGTCGACTTTGCGGAGCTCGCTCGGCCGGCAATGCCGGCACCGGGCAGACCTCGCACGACACCTTCGGTGTTAATCTGTGCCGCCTCCATCATATCGAGCAGCACCGCCTCGGCACCGATGCCTTTGGCGACAGATACGGCATCGACCTCTGGGTGCTCGCTGCCGAGTTCGCCCGGCGCAGCCCGGACTGGGAGATGCGGGCGTCGCTGAGGCTTGTGTCCCTCGGCTAGGACTTGGCGAGGCTAGTTCCGCGGATGCTTACTGTCGCAGGCGGCCAGCTTTGGCGATGACCGCGGCACCTCCCGACCCGACCATACATCAGACCTGGCCCGAGCCTGACCTTGCCGTCCTGCGGCTCGGCCGGTGGCCGCCGCCCAAGCTGCCGATGTTGGCCTTGGGACCGGCTTGGGCTGATTGGATCGCCACCGGGGCTGAGGCTGCGGCATGTCCACCCGATTGTTGCAGCGCCGCTGCTCGCCGCAGCCTCGGCGCTGATCGGGCACGCCCGCTGGGCGCAGGCAACCCCCGGATGGGCTGAGCCACCGCATCTCTGGCTTGGTGTCGTCGGCGACAGCGGCAATGGCAAGAGCCCGGGCGCTGACTGCCTGATGTGCGACATCCTGCCGGAGATCGAGCGCCGAATGCTGGCCGACTTCCCGACCACCTCTTGGGTTGGCACGCTAGTGTGGAGCTTGCCAAAGTCACCCGCGAGAGGTGGCGAAAAGACCTGCGCGATGCCGGGAAATGCGGCATCTCGGCGCCCCTGCCGCCCGTGGTGATCGCGCCCCGTGAGCCGCAGGCGCCACGGCTGCGACAGCACGATGTCACGATCGAGAAGGTCGCCGAATTGCTCGCCCATGCGGCGCCGAAAGGCTTGCTGATCGTGCGCGACGAGCTGGCCGGCTGGATCACCGGCATGAATGCCTACAATGGCGGCGGGCGCGCATTCTTGGATCGAGGCTTATGGCGGGCGCCCATACCGGGTGGAGCGAAAGGCAGATCCGAACCCGATCATCGTTCCTGGCCTGGCGGTCGCGGTCTATGGCGGGACCCAGCCCGATAAGCTCGCCCGCTTGTTGCGCGAGGGAGATGACGGGCTGCTTGCGCGTCTTCTCTGGCTGTGGCCCGAGCCGATGCTGTTTCATCTGGGACATCAGACCCCACGCACGGAATGGGGGATCCGTGCGCTCGACCGGCTGCGCGAGCTCGATCTCCAGCCGGGCGATCCACCGATGCCGATCCGGATGCCGCTAACGGCTGAGGGGCGCGGCATGATCGAGAGCTTTGCCCGCGACATGCAGGATCGGCGAGCAGGGCGCCGATGGCCTGTTGCGTGCCGCGTTTGGCAAGGCGCGCGGTCAGGCGCTCCGGCTCGCGCTGGTTCTGGAAATGCTGTGGTGTTGCGGCAAGGACGGGGCAGCGCCGCCGCCGGCCCGGATCAGCCCGCGCGCTTTCGTCGCCGCAGCCGAGCTGATCGGCGATTATTTCATGTCGATGGCGCAGCGCATCTACGGCCGCGACACTGCGAAAACCCAGGATCGCGGTGCGGCCATTCTGGCGCGCTGGATCCTGACGACGTGCCCCAGGAGGTGCACATTCGGCATTTGGAGCGCGAGGTCCGGTTGCCCGGGTTGCGCACGCCCGGGCAAATCGGCGACGCCGCCAAGCTCCTCGTCGCCAGTGGTCGGCTGTGTGCGCCGTCGCCGAACACGCGGTTTTGGGCCGCTGACGCGGACTTCTTACCTGGTCAACCCCCGGCTGTGGCTGGCAGCAGTATGAGAGGTTAGGCGCTGCGTTTACCGCGCGTGGCTTGCGATTTCGCGACCTCGGAGGATCGATTGAGCAAGACGGCAGCATCGCAATGCCCAATCTGTCCACTGTGTCACAGTGTGCTAAGATCAAGTCAGGGGGACTCAAGCCGCTAGATTGACGCGCTGCCCGAGCAGGGAGCAACCACCGATATCGACCCGATGGTCTGGCTATGGCGGCAGGGCGTGCGGCGGCACTGGTGGCAGTCTCGGCGCCGGCCCAGGCGCGCAGCTTTCTCGATCTGATGAACGCGGCCGGCGCCGCTTGCGACGGGCGCCGACGACCGAATCGCTCGACATGGCGGAGGCTATACGGCCGAATCGAGTTACCAGTATTCACGCGAGCGAGCATGACCCTCCCAGTAGGTCGGTTACGATGTGCTCTCACCCCGGTGGCATATGGGGTTCGCAACTACGTCGAGCTACTCCAGTGAAGGCAATCCGTACCTCTAAAATCGCCGCGACCTTGGCCGCATGGGATGCTCGCCGCGCCGTAGCACAGGTCGGAAGAGCGTTCGCATCGCACGCGTTTCGGCACCATTTACCCCGACGACGATGGGCCTTACGGGCCGACGGCTCGCGAACCAGTCAAGATATTGGCTGATGGTATCGACTTGATCGTTGAACTTCGCATAGGGGAATGACGCCCACTCCTGCACGAGGTTCGCGGCCCACGGCTGGTTTTCCTGGACCAGTACGCGCCCCTCGATAAACATGTGGAGGTGCGCTTCGAGGCGCTCCTCCTTGCTGCGGCCGCGCGTCGGCCAAAGCTCTGCTTGAACCCCCCGTTCTCGCAGCATGTCCACAAGGCTGGTCCCTGAGCTTGCATCTTCGACGAGAATCCGCGCCGGACCATGGTGGCTCAACATTCTAACGACGGCGTCGCGCGTCTGCACGGGATTCAGGTGTTCACGAAGCACGTTGATCACGTAATGCCGATAATCGTCGGAGGCTATCACCAAAATTACCGTGAAGCTTGCGTCTTCCGTGGTTTTAACCGCCGTATCGATACTGAACGTTAGCCGACGCGCCGTCCCCGGCAGGGTGTCGAACCGACCGATCCACTCAGCTTTGATCAGCTCTCCGTACGCCGCGGAGGGGTTTTGCTGATACTGGGTCGCAAAACGCGCCTCTTTCTTGCGTAATTCTTGGATCACCTGCTCCGGGTAAAGTTCCGGCAGCAGAACATCTCCTCTCTCGCGGGTCCACGCATATGCGCCGAAATGATAAGTAGCGGCCTCCTCGGCTATCAATGGCAGGCTAAGCTGAGACCAGCCGCCATTGCCAAGGAGGTGGCCGGTGAGGTCTTCCTCGTGCAACCGTTGGTGGATGATGAGGATCGCACCCTTTGCGGGGTTATCCAAACGCGTGGCAACCATACCATCGAAGGATTGCTTTACGCCGTCGCGCTCGGGGGCCGAGCGGGCGTTCTTCTCAGAGATCGGATCGTCTACGATGATCAAATCGAAGCCGCGTCCGGTAATACCGGTCTCCATGGAGGCCGCATAACGCCCCCCGCCCTGAGCGGTTTCAAAGTCCATCACGCCTGTTCGGTCCGTGGCAAGCCGGGTTCGCGGAAAAAGATCGCCGTACCAATTCGTCGTCACAAGCCGATGGCTTTTTAGTGCGAGATCGTGTGCCAGTGATTGACTGTGCGAGACAACCGCGATACGAAGTCGCGGATCCCGCCCAAGTAGCCAAGCCGGAAAAACAATCGAGGCCAGCACAGATTTCAGGTGGCGAGGCGGAAGATTGATGATCAACCGGCGCTCGCGCCCTTCGGCGACCTCTCTCAACGCCGCCGCAAGACACTTTAGATATGGGGCGAGATGCAGAGGGGATCGCAAGTCGAGATCGAGGAACGCGCGCTCCAAAAACACTAACAGATCGGTCCTATAGAGCGAATTTAGCGCCTGCCGTGGAGAAATCCTTTTCATCATTGCGGCCTTTCGATGACAGGAGATACTATGGTTAGATCAAGGACCCTTCTTTGTTTTTAGTTGCTCGTCTAAGTATTTTTCGAGGATTACGCGATCCTCTTCTGGGAGTTCGCTGTCGGACGGCGCCCCGTCCATTTCGCTTGGCGCGATCATCTTGGCGACGAGCTGTAGGATGATGCTCGCTGCCCTTGTGTCGCCTTTAAGCGCCTTGGCAAGCATCGCCTTGAGCAAAGCTCGCTGCTTTGAGACAGTGAGGCGCCGGTCTCCCTCTCGGATTGCGATGCGTTCGCCAAGCTCTTCGGCGAGATCTGTCGCAAGATTTTGGGTTCCGCTCGGTCGGCCACGGGGGTTCCCTGACTGGCCTTTCTGGAACCGCGTACGCAGGGGCGGGCGCTTGTAGCCGACCCGGTCTTCTTCAGGCGGCTCAGCCATGGGGCACCTCCCCCCGTGGGTCCGCCGGCCCCAGTCTCGCCTCGGGCCCGGTTGTGCGGAGCCGTTCCATTGCATCGGCGAGTGTTTCGCCGGTATCAGCATGAACCGCCGTTTGGCCGGTGCGCGTCTCCCAGAAGAGGATCGCGTAATCCTCGAAAAATACTTAGACGAGCAACTAAAAACAAAGA
>Ga0206986_1039_pt1 | contig 22882 bp, 24 predicted proteins | sample Alteio_BWMinCont_14_FD_153277 | JGI IMG/M metagenome (GOLD analysis project Ga0206986, IMG submission 153277) | Enriched cells from forest soil in Barre Woods Harvard Forest LTER site, Petersham, Massachusetts, United States -... | ecosystem: Environmental > Terrestrial > Soil > Temperate forest >... | reverse complement strand
CGCTGTTTCACTTTGACCAGCAAGTCCTGCCCGCTGAAGGGGGAGAGATGAGTCTCGCTGATCAAAAGATCGGGAGTTTCGCGGCAGAAAATTTTGTAAGCGTCGTCTGCCTTCGTGGCAGTAATGACTCGGGTCGTCGGGGTACCGAGCTGGTGTTGAACCCAATCGAGAAAGTCCGTCTCGGGATCAACAACAAGGATAGTTTGAGCTTTTTCCATCAGGGAATATCAGAGGCCGCCGAAACGGCGCTGGCGTTTATTGAACTCCCTTATGGCATCGCGCAAGTCCTCCTTGCTAAAATCTGGCCACCTTTTCTGGGTGACGTAGATTTCGGTGTAGCTTAATTGCCACAGGAGGAAGTTTGACAGGCGTAGCTCCCCGGAAGTGCGTATCAGGAGGTCGGGATCAGGGAATTCCTTGGTATAGAGTTGGCGGCTGAAGGTTTCCTCGGTAAGCGACTCGCAATCGAGCCGGCCGCCGGCGGCTTCCCGGCAGAGGTCGCGCACGGCATCGATGATCTCGGTGCGCCCGCTGTAGTTGAGGGCAAGGATGAGAGTTGTCTTGGGATTGCGCGCGGTGAGTTCGACGGCGCGGCGCAATGCGTCCTGGCAGCTTTGGGGGAGTTCGTGGAGGCGGCCGATGCCCTGGAGGCGCACGCCATTCTTCATCAAGGTGGGGGTTTCCTGCGCGATAAAATGTTCGAGCAGCGCCCAGAGAGCATTCACCTCGGCCTCGGGGCGTTTCCAATTCTCGGTCGAAAAGGCGTAGACGGTGAGGAACTCGACCCCCAATTCGACACACGCCTCGGTCACGGCGCGCACGGATTCCGCACCCTGCTCGTGGCCCTTGATCCGCGGCAATCCGCGCTCCTTGGCCCAACGGCCATTGCCGTCCATGATGATGGCGATGTGGCGAGGGGTGGTCATCGGCGAAGGAGGATTATCAATCGGCAATCGCCAATCGCCAACCGGCAAATTAAAGCACGATCGTCTGGTCCCGATTCGGACCCACGCTGGCGATGGTCAGCCTGGCGCCGGTCAGGGCCGCGATCTTTTCCAAATACGCGCGAGCGTTCTTCGGCAGGTCGGCATATTTCTTTGCCTCGTGGGTCGGCTTCTGCCAGCCGGGCATCTCGAGGTAGACCGGCCTGGCATCGCGAAGCTGGCGGAAATCCGAGGGCGGCACATCCACGGTTTTCCTGCCGATCTTGTAGTGCGTGCACATCTTGATCGAGGGCAGAGTGTCGAGGCCGTCGAGGTTCGTCACCGCGATGTCGTCGATGCCATTGATCATCCCGGCATATCGCACGGCCACGGCATCGAACCAGCCACAGCGCCGCGCGCGGCCAGTGGTCGCGCCGAATTCGCGGCCCATGCCGTGCAGCATATCGGAAAACTCCGCGTTCTCCGTGGGGAACGGCCCCTCGCCCACGCGGGTGGTGTAGGCCTTCATCACCCCAAGCACACGGTCCACGCGATGCGGCGGCACGCCCGAGCCGGTGCACGCGCCCCCTGCCGTGGTGTTCGACGAGGTGACGTACGGATACGTCCCATGGTCGATATCGAGGAAAGTCCCCTGCGCGCCTTCAAACAGGATCTCCTTCCCCGCCTTGAGCGACTCATGGAGATACACGACGGTGTTGCCCACGAAAGGCGCCAGCTTCTTCCCTGCCTCGAGATACGCGGCATTGACCTCGGCGAACTTCAGCGGCTTCGCGCCAAAGGCCTTGAGCACCGCGTTGTTCTCCTTGATGCGCTGCTCGAGCTTTTCCGAGAAAAGCTTCGGCTGCATGAGGTCGCCCATGCGCAGGCCCACGCGGGCCGCCTTGTCGCCGTAGGCGGGGCCGATGCCGCGCTTGGTCGTGCCGATTTTGTTTTTTCCCTTCTTCGATTCGCGCTGCTCGTCGAGCAAGCGGTGGTACGGCAGCACCAGATGCGCGCAATCCGAGATGAGCAGGTTGTCCTTGGTCACCTTGATTTTTTTATCGCGCAACCCCTCGATTTCCTTCGCCACGGCAAGGGGATCGATGACCACGCCATTGCCGATCACACACTTTTTTCCAGGCCGCAGGATGCCGCTGGGGATGAGGTGCAGCACATACTTCGCGCCGTCCACGATCACCGTATGCCCGGCATTGTTGCCGCCCTGCGAGCGGACAACGATGTCCGCCGTCTCGGTGAGAAAGTCGATGATTTTGCCTTTGCCTTCGTCGCCCCACTGGGCGCCGACCAGAATCGTATTGGACATGGACTGAACGGGAGAGTTGGGTGTGTAGGCGTGAAAAACGCCCCGGGCACCGGGTCGGTGTCGGCGGGACGTTTGCCGACACTATTAGCGTTCCCCGCGCTGGCGAGGGGAAAATGTGCCATTGCCAAAACGATCCGCTCCAAAAAGGTTCTTGCCGGCAGGCCTATGGCTTTGCTTGAGTTGTGGTCATTTCCCTTGGATTGTCCCGTTACTCTATGAAGAAAGCTCTCGCTTTGGCGCTCGTCGCGCTGCCTGTCTCGCTGTTCGCCGCCGATCCGCCTGCCCATATCGATGTCAGCAAGCTGCCCTCGCAGGCCAAGATGATCGATGAAGTCGTTGTCCCGGTGCCGAGTGAAATCTTCGGCGTGCTCGACAAGCTCGGCAAGCCGAGTTGGTCGCAGGTGCAACGGCCCATCAACGGCGTCGTCCAACCCACGGGCGAGAGCCCGCAAATCGCCCTCATGCTCGGGTCGGTGATCGCGGAAGGCTTTATCGCCGTCGAGGCCGAGGACGCCATTCAAGTCAAGCAAATCGGCAAGAGCGTGCTCAACCTCGCGACTCCGCTCGGCGTGGGCGCGGAGGTCAAAAAGCGCGCCCAAGCCATCACCGACTCGGCAGACAAGAAGGATTGGAATGACGTGCGCAAGGAACTCGATGGCGCCCTCGACGACGTGAAGAAGGCGATGGCCAAACTCAATAGCGAGGCCCTTTCCCAACTCGTCAGCCTCGGGGGATGGATCCGCGGCACCGAAGCGCTCACCGCGGTGGTCGGCAAATCCTACACCAAGGATGGGGCCGAGTTGCTGCACCAGCCGGTGCTGCTCGATTACTTTGAGAAGCGGCTCGCGGGCTTAAAGCCCAAGTACAAGGTCAATCCCCTCATCACGCGGGTGCAGAAGGGTGTGCTGGAAATCCGGCCGCTGATCGGCCTGACCGACGACGTGGACATTTCGGAAAAATCCGTTCAGGAAATCAATCGCATCACCTCGGACCTCATTAAATCGATCAACTCAAAGGCGCCTTAATCTTCGATTCCTACTTTTGTGAAACGTTACGTTCCTCTCGTTCTTTTTCTTTTTGTCCTTTCCCTTGGCGCGCGCCCGGCCCACGCCACCATCGACGATGCGCTCTCCTTCGCCCTCGAGGCGGCCGATCCGTACGTGAAGGAAGGCTTCACCGTCCGCGAGGACTACTGGGGCGGGGATCTGCCGGTCAAGACCACGAAGGCCATCGTGCACCAACTCTTCAAGGGCAACGAATACTGGTTCTGGATGGGCACCGATCAGAAGGCGGCAAAGATCTCCATCCATATTTACGACAGCGCCGGCAACCTGGCGGAAAGCGAGTCGTGGAGCAAGCCGCACTTTGCCGCGGCGCGGGTGGTGCCAAAGAAGACCGGCTCCTACTATTTGATTGTGGAAGTGGAAAAATCGCCGGATGAGCGTACCTATTGGTCGCTCGCCTATGGATTCAAATAATACGAAGCCGTGCGCCCAGAGTGCGCACGCACCCTTGTGTCTGTAACCGACGCCCAAACATTGCAGTTCGAGAGCGGTCGCGTCCTGCAATCCCTCTACGGCAACGATCTCTCGCTGCTCAAAACCCTTGAAAAGACGCTCGAAGTGCGCGTGACGGCGCGCGACGGCTGGCTGCGCGTGGAAGGCGCGCCGGAACGCATCGAGCAAACGCGCCGCGTTTTCGATCAGCTCGACCGCGCGCGGCAGGGTGGCCTGAACATCCGCAAGCACGAGTTTCTCCACGCCCTGCGGGCCGTCACCGAACCGCAGGAGGCGAGCCTCGATGACCTGGTCGATACCAAAATTCTCTGCTCGCCGAAGCGGCCCCCGATCATGCCAAAGACCGCCGGCCAGAAGTTGTATCTCCAGGCGATCCAGACGCACGACATGGTCTTCGGCCTTGGCCCGGCCGGCACGGGGAAGACTTATCTGGCGATGGCCACCGCCGTGGCCGCGCTAAGAAAAGAGCAGGTCACGCGGATCATCCTCACGCGCCCGGCGGTCGAAGCGGGAGAGGCGCTCGGCTTCCTGCCCGGCGATTTGAAGGAGAAGATCATGCCCTATCTGCGCCCGCTTTACGATGCGCTCTACGACATGATCGAGGGGGAGGAATTGGAACGCTTGATGGAGCGCGGCGTCATCGAGATCGCTCCCCTCGCCTACATGCGCGGGCGCACGCTCAACCACGCCTTCGTAGTTCTCGACGAAGCGCAAAACACCACGACCGAGCAGATGTTCATGTTCCTCACCCGCCTCGGCGCGGAATCCCGGGCGGTCATTACCGGCGACCACACGCAGATCGACCTGCCGTCCAACAAGCGTTCGGGCCTGGTGGAAGCCATGCAGGCGCTCAAGCACGTCGAGGGCATCAGCTTCTGTCATTTCACCGACCGCGACGTCATCCGGCACGAGCTGGTGCAATCCATCGTGCGCGCTTATCGCCGCCACCGCGGCGCCGGCGAGACGGAAACCAAGCGTTGATTTTTCACGCCGCCGGCCTCACCCTTCACCTCACGCCCAGCCCATGCTCGGTTTTTTTGAAAGACAGCGATTGGTAAAAAGAGGATTGGCCTCGACGAAGCAGCGCCGCCGCCGGTCACAAAGTGAATGGCTGGAAACGCTCGAGCACGGCCCGCTGGCCAAGGTGTTCATTTTTGCCGGCTTCATCGCCGGGCTGGCCGCGCTCATCTATTCGGACATGCGCTCGCAGCCGATGGAAAAGGTTTTCATCGCGGTGCTGATCTTCCTGACCGCCCTCGCGCAGCTCTGGATCAACCATCCCAAGACCTTCGAGCGCAATTCCCGGGTGCTCCTGATGTTCGGGGTCATGCTGCTGCACCTGGCGATCGTCAAATTCATCCTCGTCACGGCCGACAACCAGATCCTCAAGGGCGTCTCTGGCGGCGAGGGCTTGAGCGGCCTGGAACGCCAGCAACTCTGGAAGCTCGCCGTGCCGTATGCCTTTGCGCCTCTCGTTCTCTCGGTGCTCCTGGGCAAAAATCACGGCATCTACGCCGCCATCTTCGTCAGCCTGTGGGGCGCCCTCCTCTATCGCGGGATCGATGCCATTTTCCTCGTGATGAGCCTCATCAGCGGGTTCATCGCCGTCTTTATCACCCTCGAGGTCCGGCGCCGTGTGCGGCTCGTTCGGGCCGGTTTCTTCGTCGGGCTGGCCACCTGGATTCTGGCGCTGATCTTCGGGCTGATCGGACCGATCATTTGGGAATCGTTCAGCGGCACGCACTGGCAGATCATTGGCTTGCAGAGCCTGGTCGCCATTGGCAGCGGGATACTCACCGGCTTCATGGTGAGCGGCGCGCTGCCGATCTTTGAGAGCGCCTTCCGCATCACCACCAATATCTCGTGGCTGGAGTTGGCGGACCTCAACCATCCCCTGCTCAAGCGCCTCGTCATCGAAGCCCCCGGCACCTATCACCACAGCCTGGTCGTCGCCAATCTCGCCGAGGCCGCCGCCGAGGCCATCGGCGCCAGCGCGGCGATGTGCCGCGTGTGCTCCTACTTCCACGACATCGGCAAGCTCGTGAAGCCGGAATACTTCACTGAGAACATGCGCCGCGACCGCAATCCGCACGACGAACTCGCGCCCACGATGAGCGCGCTTATCATCATCGCCCATGTCAAGGAAGGCGTGGACCTGGCGCTCAAGCACGGGCTCAACCAGGAGATCATCGACGTCATCCAGCAGCACCACGGCACCTCGCTCGTCTTCTTCTTTTACAAACGCGCCTTGCAGCAGCAGGAGGACGCCCGCGCCGGGGGCAAGATCATGAACATTCGCGAGGACGACATTCCCGAGGTGCGTGAAGAAAGCTTCCGCTACAGCGGTCCGCGCCCGCAGACGAAGGAAGCCGCCATCATCAGCCTGGCCGATTGCATCGAGAGCGCTTCGCGCTCTCTCGACCGCGTGACCCCGCAAAAGATCGATCAACTCATTAGCGACATCATCGAGAAGCGGCTGCTCGACGGCCAACTCAAGGAATGCGACCTGACGATGCGGGAACTCGAGGAAGTCGCTGAAAGCTTCCGCCACACGTTACAGAGCATGATGCATGGCCGCGTGGCGTATCCTGATTCGCGCACCGAAAAGACGGGAACCCCGCTCCCCGCGGCGCGGCCCAGCGTGCCGCCAGTCTCGGCTGCTTGAGCATCGAGGTCCACAACCACCAGCGGGCCGTCCGCCTCCGCTTGCCCTGGCTGCGCAACTTCGCCCGCCTCGCTCTCGAGCATTGCCGGGAAAAGTCCGCCGACGGGCGCTTTGCTCTGCGCGGAATCGAGGAGATCGAGGTCGCCATCGTCTCCGATCACGTGATCTCCGGGGTGCACGAGCGTTTCATGCACATCCCCGGCGCGACGGATGTGATCACCTTCGAGCACGGCGAAATTGTCGTCAGCGCCCAGACGGCCGCGACGCAGGCCCAGCGGTATGGGCACCCTGTAGAACAAGAGCTGGCGCTGTATATCATTCATGGACTCCTGCACCTAAATGGGTATGATGATTTGATGCGAAGCGACGCCGCCCGCATGCGCCGCACGCAGCAGCATATCTTGCAAGCTTGCCTTGCGCGCCTCCCCAACGTTTAATCCTCCATCCCTATGTTTCCACGCTCCCCCCGCTCCCTCGTTGCCTGGCTGACGGCCGGGCTCCTCGCCAGTGCCACCCTACACGCCGAGCAAGACGTCCCGCCGGTGGATGTCGCCAAAATGCTCAAGGACCTGCGCACCGTGCAAGAACAGCAGACCACACAAGGCAAGGCCACCAGGCAAGCCGCGATCCAAAAGATCAGCGCGGTAGTCAACAATCCCGCCGCGGCGCTCGAACTCTGGGAGGAGGCGATCCGCATTACCCAGATGGAGGGAGCCGGCAAGGAAGCGACCCAGTTTCACGCCTGGAAGGACGCCGAGGGCGATCTCTACAAGGAAAAGGAAGTGCTCAACGCGATCCATCTGCATCTCGAGTGGCTGCTGCTCACTCTCCAGCGCTCCAACGGGATGCCGGTCAAGGACTTGGTTACCCCCGTCATTAATTTCACCAGGGAACTCCTCGCCGACCAGGCGATGATGGATGCACTCGATGACGCCATCAAAAAGGAGAAGGAACAAGTGCAGCCGGCGGCCGGCGGCCGGCGCGGCCGCGGGGGCAAGATCGATCCCGCGCAAGGCGATCAGGCCGTCAAAAAAATCCACGAGATGATTCTCCGCACGCCCATGGGCAGCAGCATGATCGTGCAATGGCTGAAGCTGAGTGAATTTGCGTCCCCGGAAAACTGGGAGCCGGTCGCCGGGAATTTCGACGGCATCTACAAGAACATCGTCCAGCCGGAATTGCGGGCCGAACTGGATGCGCGCGTGTTCGACTATTGGGATGCGAAGCTGCGGAAGGAAGCGGACCTCGCGACCAGATCGAAGCTCACTTTCGAAGTGGACAAATTCAATACCCAGCGCCGACCCGCGCTCCTGTGGGAACGGATGCAGGAGTATCTGTACCTCGGCCAAAAGAACCGTGCAGTTTCTGAAATGTACAAACTCATCCAGGGCAATCCGACCCACCCGGATGCCACCGACTGGATAGCCACCCTCAAGGGCATCATCGCGCCGCCCGCCGCGGAAGCCCCTGCCACCAGCACCGCGCCCTCCCCGGGGCTCACTCCCGTGCCCCCGCCTGCGGCCACGGCCGCTCCACCGCCCGCAGCTCCGCTTCCGCCCGGCGTGTCCCCATCGACCGCGGCGTTGCCCGGGGCGCGGTAGTTTTGGCATGCCGGAAACCGTCGTTGAAAAGGAAACCAAAAGCCGACCCGCCATCGACGTGCCGTGGAACGTCGTGGTCCACAACGACCCGGTGAATTTGACGAGCTACGTGACCCGCGTGTTCCAAAAGGTCTTCGGCTTCACGCGCACCCGCGCGCAGAAACACATGCTCGAGGTGCACAACCTCGGCCGCTCGATTGTCTGGACCGGCGAGCGCGAGCGGGCCGAAGCCTACGTCGAGCAACTGCACGGCTATCTCCTGCTCTCGACCCTGGAAAAAAGCGTGTGAACCGTGGAAATCTCACGGCCCAACGAGACGAGCATTCTGCTGGCGGGCATCGACCCGCTCCTGGCCGATTTCCTGCGGCGCATCACCCGTAGCGCTGACCCCGGCGACAACGAAGCCGCGCAGGCCCGCATTTTCAGCCAGCCGACCCACGATCCGCGCGAAGAGCGCTTCGCCGAGGATTGGCAGGACTACGTCGAGCCGGAACTGGCGAAGCTTTTCCAGTCGGCTCTTGAGATCATCGATGGCGATTTGAAGAAGATGCGCTCGGAGATGGGCACCGGGCAGGCCGCCGTGTCCATTCCCAGCGATCACCTCGAGAGTTGGATTCACGGCTTGAACCAGGCCCGCCTCGTTCTGACCGAGCGCCACCAACTTCACGAGAAGGACCTCGAGCGCACCCGGGCCTCGGCCAGCGATCCCCGCTCGATGCTCCTGCTGCAACTGCACTTCTACGCGGAGCTGCAGTTCCTTTTTCTGGGCCTGCTCGAAGGCCGTTGAAGGATTCCTGCCGATTCTGCTAATTAACCGCTGCCCGGCACATTCTATGAAATGCCTTTTTCCCCTGCTCGCTGCCCTCCTCTCGGTCATCACACTCCACGCCGAAGATGCGCCCATCAACGAACTCGGCGGCGACGAAAAGGCGGCGGGCTGGAAGCTGCTCTTCGACGGCGAGGACGCGAGCCCGTGGTGGCGCGGCTACAAAAAGGATGAGCTGCCCGCTGGCTGGAAGGTGGAGAATGGCGCCCTGGTGCGACGTGCCGCGGGCGGCGACATCATCACGCGCGATCAGTTCGAGAGTTTCGAGCTTTCCATCGACTGGAAGATCAGCGCCGGCGGCAACTCCGGCGTCATGTTCAAAGTCAAGGAAACCGGCGACCGGCCGTGGTACTCGGGGCCGGAGGCTCAAATCCTGGACAACGTCCTGGGCCACGATCCGCAAAAAGCCGGCTGGCTCTATCAGCTCTACGCGGCGGACATCGACACCACCAAACCCGCCGGCCAGTGGAACAGCTTCATCCTCCGCTGCCAGAAAACCGCCGCGGGCACCTTCGAATGCGAGCACTGGATGAACGGCGTGAAATACTTCGATTACGAGATTGGCTCGGACGACTGGCACGTCCGCGTGGCCAAATCGAAATTCGCGGACAAACCGGGTTTTGCCAAAGCCGACGCCGGCCACATCTGCCTTCAGGACCACGGCAACGAAGTGGCCTTCCGCAACATCAAGATTCGCATCCTGCCGACGAAGGAGTGAACCCGCAGCCCGGTTGCGCGGAATCTCATACCTCCTATTCGTCCCATTCCTCCCATCGCCCGCTAGATGAGTCGGTAGCGCGCCAGATCCTGCGAATCCACCACTCCGATCGGCCGATTGCCCTCGTCAACCACCACGAGATCGTCGATCCGGTGCTGCTCGATGAGGTGCAGGACTTCCACGGCCAGCTTGTCCGCGCGGATCGTCACGGGCCGCCGCGTCATGAACTCGCCGATCGGGCGCTCGAGCAGATCCGGGTGCTGCCGGAAGTGCCGTCCGAAATCGCCGTGAGTAAAGATGCCGGCGAGCGCTCCACTTTCATCGACCGCCACGGCCAGCCCAGCCCGCACGTCCGCCATTTTCAGCAGCACCTCGCGAATGGTCGCCGCCGGAGGGACCACCGCCATTTGTTCCGCGCCGCGCATGATCTGCTCGACCTTCAAGAGCAGCGTGCGCCCGAGTCGGCCCCCGGGATGAAAACGCGCAAAGTCCTCCTTCCGAAAGCCGCGCGCCTCCAGCAGCACCATCGCCAGCGCATCGCCGAGCACGAGCATCACCGTGGTGCTGGAGGTCGGTGCAAGATTCAGCGGACAGGCCTCCTGCGCGACGTTTGCGTCGAGATGGATGTGGCAGTTCTGCGCGAGGAACGATTTCGGGTTGCCCGTCATCGCGATGATGCGCACATCGAAACGCGACAGCGCAGGCAGGATGTTCGCGATCTCATCGGTTTCCCCGCTCGAGCTGAGCGCGAGGATCACATCGCCATCCGCGACCACGCCCAGGTCGCCGTGCAGCGCGTTCAAGGAGTTCAACACTACAGCGGGCGACCCCGTGCTGGTCAGCGTCGCGGCAATCTTTTCGCCGATGTGCCCCGACTTGCCCACCCCCACGACCACGACCTTGCCCCGGTTCTCGACGCAGCGCCGAATCGCCTCGACCGCCTCGCCGAACGACGCGTCCAGCCGCTCGAGCAAGCGCTGCACTTCGGCCATTTCAAGCGCGATCACGCGGCGGGCTTTTTCGAGATAGTCCATGGAATGAATGAAGGATGCAGGATGCAGGATGCAGGATGCAAGATTGGTCACATGGCGGAACCCGAAATCCAAAACCCGAAACCTGTTTCTTTAAACCCGCCCACCCTCTTCCTGCTCCTTGAACTCGAACAGCAGTTGTTCGAGCCGGTCGAGTGCATCGTGGGCGTCGGCGCCGATGGCTTCGAGAATGATGCGCGTGCCGCAGTCGAGATTGGCGCTGAGCACCTCGAGGATACTGTGCGCGGAGAAGCGCTCGTCGCCTTTTTGGATCGTGATCTCCGAGGCAAAGGTGTGCACGCAGCGCACAAACTCCGCCGCCGGACGCGCGTGCAAGCCTAGTGGATTCAAGATTTCTACTTCTCTCCGCAACATACGGGTACGATAAACGAGGCTTCCCCACCGGCAAGCGATAGCGCCACCGGGACGCCAACTCCACACAGATTTTACTTTCGCATGCCCGAGTCTTCACCGCGCCACGATCCCTCGCCCCCCGCGAGAGACGCACCCGTGGCGGCACAATATCTCACCACGTTTCTCAAGCCGGAAATGCTGCACATCTATCGGCAGATCACCGCGTTGCGCGCCTTTCGCCCCGTCGTCCTCTGCCACAATCGCGAGCAGCCCGATACCTTTCCCTTCGCTGACATCCGCCTGCTGCGCAAGGCCCGCACCCGCGCACTCCGCCGCATTTGGCAAAAGCAGATTCTCGGGCGGCCCATCACCATTTATCGCTCCGAAGCGCTACGGATGGTGGAAGTCCTGGACGAGATTGGCGCGCAAGTGCTCCACGTCTATTTCGGTCACATCGGCGTGTATCTCCTGCCGCTGCTCGAGAGTTGCCCGGTGCCCGTCATCGTGAGTTTCCACGGCGCGGACGCAGGCATCAACCTCGACAAACCCGCGCATCGCGCGCTCACGCGGCGCATGTTCGAGCTCGCCACGCTGCTGCTCGTGCGCTCCGAATCGCTCCAGCATCGGCTCATCACCATCGGCGCCGACCCTGCCAAAATCCGCCTGCATCGCACCGGCATTCCCCTCGCCGAGATTCCCTTTCAGCAACGCACCGCTCCGCCCGACGGCGTGTGGCGCTGCGTTCAAGCCTGCCGCTTGATCGCCAAGAAAGGCCTTGCCACCACCCTGCGCGCGTTCGCGGAATTTTCCCGCGAATACCCGCATGCGACACTCACCATCGCCGGCGAAGGCCCGCAACTGCCCGAACTGCAATCCCTCGCCACGACGCTGGGCATTACCACGCGCGTCGAATTCCCCGGCTTTCTCTCGCAATCCGAATTGCGGGCCCTCTATACGCGCGCCCACTTCTTCATGCACCCGAGCGAGACCGGGCCGGATGGCGACCAGGAGGGCGTGCCCAATTCCATGCTCGAAGCCATGGCCAGCGGCCTGCCCGTGCTGGCTACGAAGCATGGCGGCATTTCCGAAGCCCTCGAGTACGGCGCGAGCGGCTGGCTCGTTCCGGAAGGCGACCACGCCGCACTCGCGCAAGGCCTGCTCGCCCTCGCCCGCGACCCCACCCGCTACGCGCAAATGAGCGCGGCCGCCACGGCGCGGGTCGCTGCGGCTTTCGATCTGGCGATGCAAGCGCGAGTCCTTGAAGACTATTATCGCGAAGCCACGGCGGAGTAGGCGAATGCAGGCCCCGTTGAGTGCCGGACGTTCAGGAAAAGGACACCGGCGGCCGGGTGTCCCTGCCTTTTATTCTCCCAGCATCATCTGGTGGGTGGAGGCGCGTTAAACCTTCCCAAGTTCTGCGCGCCGTCCTGATCCACGTAATACCATCCGCGTGGCGTGGTGGTGCCGCGCGCCACATAAATGCCGCCGTCGAACATCAGGCTGGTGAGGTCGTTGACCACCACTTTCGACGGCGCCTGGTAGTAATAGTATTGGTCGTCCTCATACAGGGGACGATATTCGCCCGCCGGCAGGATGACGCTGTACTTGATCGGCGGCAGCAGCCCGCTCCACCCGGAGGAAGTAAATGGCGCGGTGAGCACGATGCGCGCGCGCGGCGGCGGCGAGGAAATCGGGCGCAGCGTGGCGCATCCCGCAAAAGTCAATATTGCCACTCCGGCCACAAGGTGCAGGAGCCGGGGAAAAATGGAGCGCTTCATGAAGTTCCACGTTCAGACAATATCGTTTCCATTCGGTTCAATGAGTGTGAGAACCAATCGCTGCGCATGCGCCATCCAAACGGGACGCGACCACTCTCCTCCGTGCGCCGGGCTGGAAAGCCGCCCTCCGGTGGGCGATCGTCCGCCTTCCGCAGCGATGAGAATTCGCTTGTCCTGCACGAGCGCGCGGGGTGAGGATGCGCGAAATCCCAAAACGGTAGAGCACTTATGAAGGCCTCACGTTCATAAAGCCGTGCGTATGATTCGTCACCTCTCGAGCATCCTGGATTGTGAAATCCTGCCCCTGGCCAAGGGAAAGGCTCTCGTCCTTTCAGGGGAGGCGGATTATGTGGCGGTGCCCGCTTTGTGGGATGTGCTGCACGAGTTGCTGGGGGAACGATTGCCCTTGCTGGTCATCGACTTGACGGCGGTGACCTTCTTGAACACCCCCGTGTGGGCCGCCTTGCAAGTGTATCAAAAAGAAGGCTACCCCGATTCGCGCCTGGCCGTTTGCGGAATGAGCGATTCCATTGCCGCGGCGTTCGATATCAACGGAGTGGGCGAGGAGGTGGATCACGGTGGCTGCATCGCCATCTACTCCACGATCGCGGAGGCCCTGGCGCAGAGCGAAGGGACGGTCCCCGGTGCTTAGTCCATTGCCGGCCGCGCCACCTCCGGCCACCGGCGCTCGCCCGCCTGTCGTCCTGTCCGTCCAGAACCTGGTGAAGCAGTGGGACTCGACAGCCCGGCCGGTGCTCAATGACGTCAGCTTCGACGTTTACCAAGGCGACGTCTTTACGATCCTGGGAGGCTCCGGCTGCGGAAAAAGCACGCTGTTGAACATTCTCATTGGAGTGGACCGTCCCACTTCGGGCACGATCAGCGTCTTGGGCCAGCCGATTCATGATGTCACCGGCGAGGCTCGCAATGAATTGATGCGGAAATTGGGGGTACTCTTTCAATCCGGGGCCTTGCTGCAAAGCATGACCGTCGCGGACAACATCAAGCTCCCGCTCCGGCATCATTACCCCTTGCTCAATCCGGCGATCCTCGACTCGACCACGGCGATGAAGCTCAAGGCCGTCGGCCTCGCTCAGCACGGTGCCAAGTATCCGCGGGAACTGAGCGGTGGCATGAGAAAGCGCGCGGGTCTGGCTCGCGCCCTGGCTCTGGATCCCCAGTTGCTTTTTAGCGATGAGCCGACTTCCGGGCTGGATCCGATGGGGACCAAGGATGTGGATGATCTCACCGTCAAGCTGTGCCGGAAGAGCCGCGCTACCGCCATCGTTGTCACCCACGATCTCCTGAGCTACGCGCGCATTTCCTCGCGCGGGATCATGCTCGGCGCGGAGCGGGACGGCGAACTGCGCGGCACCGTCCTCTGCTACGGCGACCAGCAAACCTTTCGCACTTGCACCCACCCTCTCGTCCGATCCTTTCTCAATCCGTAATCCCTCATCCCATGAATACGCGGAGGTTCATTTCTTTATTGCTCGGCGTCGCCGTCCTCATCTTGCTCGCCGGTGTCCTTTTAGTGAAGGTAAGCGACACCCCCTTTTCGCCGAAATTGACCTTCCAGGTCGCTTTCGATGATGTCCGTGAGCTGCGCGAGCGCGCCAAGGTGTCCTATTTGGGCTTGCCGGCCGGAACGGTGAAACGTCTGGATGTCGAGCGAGACGAGCACAACCGGCCATACGTGGTCGCCACGCTCGAAGTCATGAAGCGGTTGAAACTGCCGAAAAACGTCGACGTGCGGGTGACCCCGACCATCCTGGGAGAGACTTACGTCGCCATCAATCTCCCCGCGGGCGACGTGGATCCGCAAATCATTGCGCAAAACGAGCGCTTGCAGACCAAAGGCCAAATCGCCACGCGGATTGACTCGCTCTATCCCGGCTTTGACAAGAATTTTGCGGCTTTCGTTGCGAAGATCGAGGCCTCGCAGTCCGGCCTGGCGAATTTGGAACCGGATCTGAAGATTTTGGATCAACTTGCGGACATGACCATCAAGGGTCTCGGCGCGACTTTTGTCGAGAAGGGCCCGGATGGGAAAACCCGTTTCGATAACTTTTCAGCCGCCGTTTCAAAATTCACTTCTGAGTGGCAGGGGGACGACTCCCAGAACCTGAAAAAGACCCTGCTGGAAACCGTGTCCGACCTGCACGATCTCAGCGGAGAATTCGATGATTTCATGAAGCCGGCAAATGGCGAAAAACCCCAACTCGAGAAGACCCTCCAAAAGCTGAACGCCCTGATGGACCAAAGCCAAAAGGTGGCCGGCAAGCTGGACGTCGCCGCCGCCGGACTTTCCAAGCTCAAGGACACCGACAAATCCGCGAAGGACGCCTTCGACGCCGTCTCAAAAGCCGCCGATCACATCAACGCCGTGCAGCCCTCGGGATTCGGCAAGATCTTCCTGAAGGTGGGCGCCACGCCAGCCCCGACTCCGAGCCCGACGGTCAAGGGAGGAAAGGTAAAGTGAACTGGCAGGCGTCATTGTTGAGCGTGTCGTGCACTTTGCAGCGGTAGGGACGGCGCGCCGCGCCGTCCTTACGCGCCAGCGCGATTTTGTAGGGCGGCGATCTTCGCCGCCATGCGTGGATGAATGGCGGCCAGGAACGGCCGCCCTACAAGGACGCCGACGGCGCGGCGTCCCTACCATGACACGCCCTCTCAGGCCCCGAACAACTGAAGCGTAGTCAGCGCGGCGTTGGAGAGGGTAACGGCGACCACCGACGTAACGACCGCCGAAGTCGTAGCTTCACTGATTTCCCGGGAGCCCTCGCGGACGTTGAGACCGCGGCGCAACGCAATAATCACCGCCAGAAAGCTGAACACCACGGCCTTGCCCAAGGCCAGCCAGAGGCTGGACATCTCGGAGGATTCGAGCGCCGCGTCGAAGTAGCCGCTCGGGGACATCGACTGCGCAAATCCGCAAAAAGAATAGCCGCCCGCTAGCGCGGCGTAGACGCCGATGAGCGTGAGCGCCGGCCCTGCGAGCAGAAAGCAAATGAAACGCGGCCAGAGGAGAAACGCGGTGACATCGATCCCCATCGTATGAAGCGCCTTGATCTCCTCGCTGACCTGCATGGAACCGAGCTCCGCCGTCAGGGAGGAAACGCTGCGTCCGATGATGATCATGGAGACAGTGAGCGGCACGATCTGCTCCGTCAGCATCACCCACAGAAAACCGGGCAACCGGCCTCCCAGGCTCAACCTGGACAGTTGGATATACAGGACCATCGCCAGCACGTATCCCACAAAAAAAGTGATCACGCCCACCAGCGGCACCGCCTGGACGCCCACGATCCAAAGTTGATTCAACACATCCTCGATCGTGGCCCGCCCTGGCCGCCGCACCACCGCGACCGAACAGCGAAGCAAGGAACCCACCAACTCCCGGTAGCGAACTTTCGTGGTGATCATGGGGATGATCGATTGGGCTCAACAGCCGGCGCATCGGGCGCGCGCTCCACCGGCCAATCGAAATCTTTTTCCGCGACGATGCGGCCGCCGGGGCCGGACTCGGCGGCAAAAAAGTGGACCCAGGTGAAGACGCGATGGACTACGCGCAGCCCCTCGCCCCCGGCGGGCCGTTGGGGAAGTTCCAGTTGGCGCAGGGCTTCGGCCTGCGAGATGGCCTTTCCATCGTGCTCGAAGGTAAAGCGCAGGCACTCGGGGGCAACTTCCACGCGGGCGCGGATCTCGCCGGCACCGGCGCCGCCATAGGCATGACGCACGATGTTGGTGAGAATCTCGTCGCAGCCAATCAGAACCTGCGGCCGCTCGGTGGAGGCGAGGCCGGCAAATTCCATCCAATGGGCCAGGAAACTTCGCGCCTGTTGAATCGCTTCGGGGGTCGCCGGGCCCTGCCAGAGGGAGGAAGGGCGCGGCGAACGATCTTCAATGGCCAGGAGCGTGGCATCGTCGCGAGGGCCGGCCGGTAGCGCCGCTTTCCATTTCGCCACAACTTTGGACAGGCCGTCACCTTGCGCCCAGTCGACTTCGCCAAGCAGGGAGATGAGTCCTTCCGGGCCAAGTTGCTTGCCACCGCCGCCAGCCGCTTCGGTGAAACCATCCGAGAAGACGAACCAGTGCGAGCCAAGGGCCATCGAAAAAGTTTTCGTCTCACACTGCTTGAGCACTCGCACGCCGATGCGCACTTGCCGGCCAAATGGAAGCAGGTGGAATTCGCCGGTTGCGGCATCGCGGTAGACCGGAGGGTGTTGCCCGAAGCACGCCACGTGAACGCGGCGCAAGCTCCAATCGAAGAGCAGCGCCGTCAGGGCCAGGTTGTTCCGCCCGGCATACATGGCCTTGTGCAGCGTGTTGTTCAGCCGCACCAGCCAGGAGGCAAAATTTTCCGGCGTACACTCCGGCGCCAGGTGCGCGACGAGCGTCGCCACGCGGGCCATATCCATGGCGGCCGGCCAGCCGTCGCCGCTCACATCCGCCACCCCGGCCAGCAGGCACGATTCGCCGACGCGGTGATGAAAATAGCAGTCGCCACCGACCTCCATGAGTTGCTCGAGGTAGGCCGCCACGGCCAGCGGCGGGTACTCGTCGCTCGGCGCGGAGAGGAAAGTGGCGTGGACGGGATTGACCAGCGCCCGGCTGGCTTCCGCGCGCACCCGCTCCTCGACCACCGCATCCACGCGCGCGCACAGGTAAGAAAGATTGATCGGGCGGAGCAGAAAGTCGCGCGCGCCCAGGCGGATGGCGGCGGAAGCCGTTTCGCGGTCGTCCATCCCGGAAATAACGATCACCGAAGTGCGGCTCAGGACGCGGCGGCGGCCCAATTCCATCAGCACCTGGAAGCCATCCATTTTGGGCATTTGCAGATCGAGCACGATGAGGTGAAAGAACACGTTCGACGTGCAGTCGAGCACCGCCTGGCCATCCCCGACGGCGGTAACCGTGTGTTCTTCCCGTTCGAACGTTTCCACGAGGATCTCGCGACTGTGGGCATTGTCGTCGGCCACGAGGATATTTCCCCGGGTGCGGCGGACGGCGGCCAATTCCGGCGGATGCACCTCGCAGATCTGCTCGCCTTCCCGCCGGTAGACCTTCCCCGCGCTAATCTCTCCGCGCAACTCATCCACCGCCTGCAAGCACACCGCGGCGATCGCCCCGATTTTCTCAATTTCCGCCTGCAATTTCGCGGCGGTTGCGGGAAGAAACCGCGCCGTTCCACTGGCGCCGCTCAGGAGATTGCAAATCTTGCCGCGAAGATCGTGGGCAAAATCCCGGTCCATCAACAGCGTCTTCATCAGAATCGGCTCCTCGGCGGCCGCGTCCTGATTTTGCCGGCGCCGGAAAAAATTATATAGCTCCTCGGCCTCGGCCCGCAGGAGATCGATCTTTCTCACCACCTTGGGCGTCAGCGCCGGGTCGGGTCTGCGGAGAATTGCTTGCGCGATGGCGGAAGCCTTCTCGGCCCGCGCCTCGAGGTCCTTCTTCAGGAGCTGCGTGCGAATTTCGACCGTCTCATACATAGGGAGTTGTCAAGGCTGATTCCACGGCTTGCCGGAGGTCTTCAAAATCCGGGCGAAAGGGCTTGATGACCACTTGGAACGCGTGGTCATCGACGTCCGGCGCGTAGTGGCGGTACTCGGGCTGGGCGGTGATGGCGATGACCCGCGTCCGGGCCAGCGACGGCTTCAGCCGCATGGCTTGCAGGGCATCCGCGCCCGCGCGCCGGTTTTGAATGCCATTGGGGCTCACGAGGATGCTGAGATCCATGATGACCACCGGCGGCCTGGCCTCTTCCGCCAGGCGGACGGCGTCGGAAGCGTTGTCGGAAACCAGGCATTCATGCCCCCACAGTTCCACAAATTCCTGATAGAGTTCCTGCTGGAGCGGGCTGTCTTCGACAATGAGGATTTTAGCCATGGATTTCTTTCGTCTTAGGTTTCAAGCCGGCCTCGTTGAGCGTGGAGAGGACCGCCGGGACAATCGCGTTGTGAATCTCCTCACTCTTGTTCTTTATCCCGGCCACCGAGCCGGAAATCTTCCGCTCCTCCTCCGGCGTCAGTGCGGCGGCCGTGACGACCAGCACCGGGATATCCGCCCATTCCGCATGGCGGTGGAGCTCGGCGAGAAAGGCCGGGCCATCCACTACCGGCATCCGCAGATCCAGCAAGATAATCGAGGGCTGGATCTCGCGGAGCCGCTGGAGGGCCTCCGCTCCATTCGCCGCCTCGACGACCGCAAAGCCGTTGTTCGTCAGCACCTCCTTGAACACGTCCCGCAACTTTTCATCGTCATCCACCACCAGGACGGGCGCCGACTCTGTGGGCGAAGAGCCGGTGGCGCGGCGCAAGGACGCCAGGAGATCCTTCCACGGAATGGGCTTGGTGATGTAGTCCGCTGCGCCTTTTTGCTCGCTGAGTTTGGTCTTTTCCAGAAAGCTCAACATCATCACGGGAATATCCTTGACTTCGGGATCCTTTTTCAACTCCGAAAGCACGTCCAGGCCATTCTGCCCATGCGGCAGCAAGACATCGAGAAGGATCACATCGGGATGGCGCGACTTGGCAAGCGCGAGGCCGCTGGAGCCATCCAGGGCGGAAAGGACTTGATAGCCCCTGGGAATCAAAAACTTTTCCAACGACGTCGCCACCGCCGGATCGTCGTCAACCACCAGCACCAACTGGCGCCCTTCCCCGGAAAGGGCCGGCCCTTCGCCTTCGGTTTGGAGGTGCTCCTCGCCCGACGCTGCCGCCACGCCTTGCTCGCCGGTCGGCCGCACGTCGGCCGGAATCTGGATGATGAAGGTGGTGCCGGTTTTCGACTCGGGGCCCAGCTCGAGCGTGCCACCCATCATTTGAAGGTACTGGCGGGAATTGGCCAATCCCAAGCCGGCGCCACCGGGGTTGATCTGTTCGTCGGCCAGCTTGCTGAAGGGCGTGAACAAATGCGGGCGGACCGCGGGATCGATGCCGCGGCCCGTGTCCGAAACCGCCATCATCAACCATGTCCGGCCCTTCTGTTGCTGCGGCGAGACGGTGAGCTTCACCACCCCACCGGCCGTGAATTTGCAGGCGTTATTCAGCAGGTTTTCCAAGGCGCGCCGCAACGCCGTCTCGTCGGTGAACATCTCTCCCACGTCGTCGGTGCCCTCGAATTCAAGCTGATTATTCCGCGCCTGCGCCAGCGGCAGGATGCCCTCCTTCAAGCCTCGGAAAAACGCCGCGGAATCGAATTTGCCGGGGCGGAGCACGATCGCACCTTCTTCCAGTCGGCGGAAATCCAGAATGCTTTCGATGACATTCTTGAGATGGAGGCTGGCCAGATTCACTTTCTCCAAGCCGCTGCGCTGTTTCGGGTTCAATTCCGTCTGCATGAGCAGATGAATGCGCCCCTGGATCGAAGCCAGCGGCGACCGGAGATCGTGGCTCATCGCCGAAATGAAGTTATTCTTCACTTTATCCGCCTTGACCAACTTCTCGGCTTGCGCCTTGAGATCCCTGGTCTGCTCCTCGACTACGCGGTCCAACCGGCCACGCTCCACGAGCAACTCCTGATGGCCCTCGAGCACCCGCTCAAGGAGCTTCTTCAGCCCCCTGGCAATTTTCCCGACCTCGTCCGTGCGCTTCGTGTGCAGTTCGACCTCCTGCGCCACCGATTCCACGCGCTCGATCAGCTTGCCATCGCTCGGCTCCTCCGAGTCGTCCGCCACGACGCGCCGGGCGGTGTCGGCAATGGCCAGGATCGGACGCACGAAGTAAGTCGCGGCCCAGAGGGCCAGCAGCGCGGCCACCAGCGCGACGAGCGTCCCCCACTTCCGCGACTTGGCCAGTTCCGCGGCGATCCCGGAAGCGAGCTCTTCATGGAACACCCCGGAGGTCAGAAAGTACCATGGCCCGATTTCGCTCTCTTGGTCCTCGCGCTCCGCGCCGGTGACGATCGGTTTGGCCACCAGGGAAAAGCGGATCCTCTGGTAGTCGGCGGTCTTGAGCGGGACCGGAGAGCTGGACCAAACGATGGGCTGATACTCCGATTTCAACCTTTCCAGCAACGCCTTCTCGATCGCGGCTTTCGGTTTCTCGAGGGCCTGCCTCGAATTTGTCGCGCCGGCGCCACCACGTGCGCGAATCCGGACCAACCCGTTTTCCTCGATCGTGGTTTCGTACCCGTTGCGCTCGGATTCGGCCACCGTCCCGGCGAGCCATTCTTTCTGATCGGGCCGGGCGTTGAGCGCGACGACGCTCTCCTGCGGCAATCGCCCCTCGAAAAAAACGAAGTTCTCCGCGAGTTGCGCCGTTTCCGGCGGGCCGCGCCGCCGCTCGGTTTGACTCACCAGCAGCGCATTATTGTTGTCCTCCGGTGATTCATTGGACGCGTTTTTCGCGGCGGGAACGGAGGGCGGTGCCGGGAGAAAGCTCCCGGTATCCCATTGCGTTCGGTCCCTGCTGTCCGCCACCAAGTCGACGGGCGCATCCTTGTTCTCTGTCCCTGTTCGTCGGTGATAAAGCGACACGGGCTGCCCATTGGCGCCCAATTCAGGATGCAAAAGATACTGCTGCTCGTCGGTCAGGAATTGCCAGTGCCGCGCCGAGTCCCCACGGTAGAGCGAGATGCAAATCGCGATGCCGCCTTGCGCTGTTTCGTCCCCGGTCGGCGGCTTCCCCAAGGATTTGTCGAAGCGGGCCGACTTCCTTTTATAATTCGCCGCGGCCCAAATGCAGGGAACGAGCATTCCGGGGGCCGCGTCCTCACCCGCTCGCGGAGCAATCCCCGGAACAAAACCGGCGGGGACTTGCACCGGCAGAATCGGGCTGATTTTGACGTAGCTCTTGTAGATGCGCGCGGCCGCCAAATGCTCCGGCAAGCGAACACTCCCCACCGGCAGGGACTTCACCCCGGGCGCTACGTACCGTTCCGTTGCCTTCTTGTCCGCGTCGTAGGAATAAACCGCCAGGATATACTCGTCCCAGCCCGTCAGTTGCGCCCTCTGCACGTTCGGATTTTGATCCGCGGCATCCCGATTGAGTTGCGCGCAAAACTGGTCGAATTGCTCCCCGCCGTCCTCCAGGTAGGCAAACTTGTAAGTTTTCCGACGCAGTTGATTCACCCAATCGATCAACTGCCAGCAACGCCGCTCGCCATCCTCCTGGAGGGTTTCCTTTTCGTGCTCCTCGACCACCCGCCGCGCGCGTTTTTCCAAAGGAATCGACAAACCAATCGCGGTCAACAGACTTGCCCCCAGGACCGTGATCGAAAGTTTTTCTCGAATTCCCAGCCGAGGCAATTTCATAGCTTTGGGACTTTAGACTTTCTCGACGCGGCAGGCCATGCCGGAGATTGAAATTCTCGCCCGGCAGAAGCAATGACGAATATGCTCAACCCGAAGGCACTTTTACCGTCACGAATTTCAATCCGGGGATGTCCTTGAAATCCTTGGTATCGGCCGTGAGCAGCGTGAAGCCGCGTTGCATGGCTTGGGAGGCAAGCCAAAGGTCTTGAATGCGAAAATTCCCTCCTCGCCCCGCTTGCGTGAGCCGGGCGGAGATCCGTCCGAACACTTCGGCGGTCTCACCGGTAATGCGCAGCAGTGGCTTGCGCCGCAGCCGGCGGAACATGGTCAGGGCACGCTGTTTTTGCTTCGCGTTGGTCATCAATTCGATGCCATAGAGCACTTCGGCTACGTTGACGGGCGAAAGATAGATCGGTTCCTGCCGGGTGATGGCGTGGACATCGGCGGCGCCAAGTGCGCCCCGCTCGATGGCGATCCAAAGATTGGTGTCGATCAGGAAGCCCACGGATTCCGCAACTCGTTGAGTTTGCCGCGCTTTGTCTTCCTGCCAGCATTGATCGCTTCGGCCAGGGCATCCGCGGTATCGTCATCGAGCGTGCGGTAGAGATCACCCAGCACCTCGAGGGCGTCCTGGGCGGGCGGTTCGGGAATGAGCCGGGCGATGGGCCGGTGATTACGCATCAGCACGATTTCTTCCTGCCCGGCTTCGAGCCCATCCATGACGGCGCTGAAATTGCGGGCCACTTCGGTGACGGTGAGCGTTTTCATGAGCAAGACAAGTATCAGATACGATCTGATTTGGCAAGATGGCTCTATTGCAAGGCGCGGCAGGCGAGCCTCTCCCTGACCCACCATCGTCTATTGAAAACGCACAAAGGCTTTCCCT
>Ga0206986_1038_pt1 | contig 23768 bp, 21 predicted proteins | sample Alteio_BWMinCont_14_FD_153277 | JGI IMG/M metagenome (GOLD analysis project Ga0206986, IMG submission 153277) | Enriched cells from forest soil in Barre Woods Harvard Forest LTER site, Petersham, Massachusetts, United States -... | ecosystem: Environmental > Terrestrial > Soil > Temperate forest >... | reverse complement strand
TTCCTGTCGCGACGAAGATAGAATCGGAAACAGGACGCCGCAGTATAAATGCACCATACGGTCCTTTAAAATCGATTTCGTCGCCCGGGCTCAACGAGAACAGAAATGGCGAAAGGTAGCCATCCTGAACGAGGTTTGCGCACAACGCGAAGCGATTGCCATCCGGAGGCGACACAATCGAATAGGCGCGGGTGATATCGTCTTCGCCAATCGTTGCCGTGACGGACAAAAATTGCCCCGGCACAAACGCGGCATTCCAGTCGAGCGCCTCAAATTCGAAGTGCCGCGTGTTGGGCGCGATCTCGCGCGCTTCAATCAGGCGCGCTTTCATCGCGAAACTCCGGAGGCTCGGTCAACAAGGATGCGGCTCAGCTCGGGATGCCCGTCCAGCGGTTCCGCGACGCGGATGGGGACGCCGTGCTCACCGGACAAATCGTCGACGAGCTTGGGCAAATCGCGCTGGAGGTGAATGCCGAGCGTCAGAAAATAGGGCAGCACAAGAATCTCTTCCGCCCCGGACGCAGCGAGCTTTCTTACGGCTTCATCCAAACGGGGCTCGGCTTCGAGGAATGCGGTCTCAAACAGGTCCCATGCGCCCTCAACTGCCGCTCGCGCCGCTATGATGCGCACGGCTTCGTTGGCCGAGGCGACGCTGGACCCGTGCCCGAATACTACGATTCCCAGTCTCACTGTCTATAGGATGATCCGCGGCGCGTCTGGTTCCAACGCATCCGCCTCTGATTCCCCGGGCGCATTGTAAAAGCCGCCCAGAAAATCCAGAAACGCGCGGCTGCGCTTCCGGCCGTTATTGTGCGAATACTCCAGCCTTTGCAGAAAGGCGATGACGCCGAGAATGGCAGCGTCGCGAATCGTCGGGACGCCGCCGGCCTCGATCTCCTTCTGCTTGATCTCCGTCATTTTGGTCTGCACATGCGCGGCGATCGCGGCGGCGAATATATTGGCGGGAAGCGTTTCGTAGTAGAGGCCGGACTGAAGCGTGCGGTAAGTCTTGACCAAAGCTTCGAGGGCTTCGCGGACATCCCAATCGGTCGCGCCCGGGGATTTCAATGCGCCCTCAAAAATGGAAATTGCCAGGAACGCCATCAGGATTTCGTTCACTCGCAGGAAATCCTCGGTAATCTGAATATCCTGATTCGGCAGCGTCGCAGGGTCGAGCTCGGGCGGCCTTTCGTGTTCGTGCGCGTCGTGCAGGTACGTGCAATCGAGCGGACAGTCGACGGACTGCTCCCGCTCCGTCCCGCAGCAAATGGTGCAGATGTCGCCGTGAACTCCCGGGCAATGGCGACGCGGCTTGCGGATTCCGCAGATGACGCAATTCACGTCACTAGTATAGGAACAGGATGCGGACCAATCTATTTATCAAGGTCGTGGTGGAGCATGAAGAAAAAGAAGCTCCCGAAAAGCTGGGCGCGGAGTTGTGCCGGCAACTGGAGCGGAACTATATCGTCCGCGAAGCCGAGCTGGCCAGTTTCGCGAAGGTGGAGGACTAAATCACGTCGTGGGGCAGGCCATCGCGTCTTGTGGCCTGCCTTCTCACGACGCAAACAGCGTGTCGTATAAGCGCAGGAAGTAACGGTCCGTCATCCCTGCGATGAAGTTGCAAACGTCGCGGGGTTCCGGGCCGCACACTCCTTCGGGATGTTCCAGCAGGTACTCAAACATCCGGTCGAGCTTTGCAATCGACTGCCGCCGGTCCTGCTCCAGCGCGTCCGAGGAGTAAACATTCGTCAGCAAAAAGCGCTTTAGCTGCAAACTCGTAGACCGCACTTCGGGAGAAAATCGGGCAAGCCGCGAAGGATAATGACGAGCGGCTTCAAAGTCCTTCACTCCCGCGGCGTTCACCGCGTCGACCGTGCCCTGGATGAAACCGGATACCTGATCGTCGATCAACTGGCGCACCGATTCCTGAAAACGCTCCCGCTCCGTCGCGCCCGGAAATTGCGTTTCGATGGTATCGAGAAGATCCGCATAGACGGGCACGGCGTCGGCGATACGGTCCGGCGTCAGCAGGCCGGCTTCGTATGCGTCATCAAGGTCGGCCGCGTTATACGCCACTTCATCGGCCAGATCGATCAATTGCGCTTCCAGCGGTGGCCGCAGGCCGGGCAGGTATTCGTCCAGCTCCGGAAGCTCCCCAGGAGCGATCTCGCGCGAGTGTTTGACGATGCCTTCGCGCACTTCAAAAGTCAGATTCAATCCGGCAAAGCGGGGATAGCGTTGTTCCAGCGATTCGACGATTCGCAGAGCCTGAAGGTTGTGATCGAAGCGCTCGCCAAACCGTCGCATCTGGCGGTCGAGCGCTTCTTCGCCTGCATGCGCGAAAGGCGGGTGCCCCACATCGTGCACGAGCGCCAGCGATTCGGTCAGGTCCTCATTCAACCCCAGGACATTGGCGACAGTGCGGGCGATCTGCGAGACCTCGATCGTGTGCGTGAGTCGATTTCGAAAATGATCGGAGATGCCGGGAGCGAAGACCTGTGTCTTGTTCTCCAGTCGGCGGAAGGCGCGGGTGTGGATGATGCGGTCGCGGTCCCGCTGGAAGGCGTTGCGGTAAGCGTGCCCGGGTTCCGGATATCGCCGCCCGCGAGAAGCCTCAACGGGAAACCGGAGATGTCCCAGCATCGGGCGGGCCGGATACTACTTCTGCGGAAGTTCGTTCATTGCCGTGACGGCGACTTGGGCGACTTCCGATTTTTCGCTCACGAGCTGCAGGAAAAGCTTCTTCGCCTCGTCGGGCTTTGTCGGCGATATCACTTTTGCGTATGAAAAAGTGGCCTGCGTCTTTGAAACCAAATCCGTCGGATGATCCATCAGGTCCTTCAGCAGAGCCTCGGATTCTGCCAGGCGATTTTCGGCAAAATCGAGCTGAGCGAGCGCGAGCTTTGCCAGAGAGGCATAGTTGGCGTTGGCATGGTCCGCCACGTCCTGATACTTCTTGCGGGCGTCGTCCACCTTCCCGGCGTCCAGGGCTTTGCCGGCGAGGTAATATTCCCCGATATAAGCTTCTTCCGTGCCGCTGTAATCCGAATCCAGTTTCGTGAATGCCTTGGTAACGGCGTCGTCCTTCGCGGTCTGGGTGGGGAAATTGATCCCCCCGCCCGCTGGAGCCTGCCCGACGGGCGCGCTCGAAAGCGCAATCGCTTCGCCCAACACTTGTTCCCGCACGGAGAGCTGAGAGCTCCGGTAGTACAGAACAGCCGCAACCAGAACAATCAGCGCGAGGGCGATGCCGCCAAAGCGAACCACTTCCTTGCGATGCGTCGAGAGATAGTCTACGGTGTGCCCCGCTTCGACGGTGAACTTGTCCTTTTTCAACAGCTCTTTGCGCGTGAGATTACTTGGCACTAAAACCTCTGGATGGGATCGATTCTTAATGTTAACATGGGCGCTGATTAAAGCATTTTTGCGCCGCCGGATCTGGTAGAATCTCAGAGTGCTCCGGTGAGGTACGGAGGCATCGCCAAATGTTCAAAACAAGAAAAGACCTTCCCGTTGCCGCGGCCGAGCAGGACCGCTACACCAGCGGCGACGTCGCGCGCATCGCCGGCGTGAGCCTTCGTCAGTTGCAGTGGTGGGACGAGCGTAACGTGGTTTCTCCCCGCCAGGAGGGGCATCGGCGAGTTTACCTGTCGCAGGAAGTCGTGGAAGTCTCCGTCATCGCCGAGCTCCGGCGCAAGGGATTTTCGCTGCAGAAAATCCGGCGCGTGTTGCGGTTTCTCCAGAAAGAGATGGGGAAACGGTTGAGCGATGCGGTGGCGAAGGACGGCGATGTCCATCTGATTACGGACGGCAAGAGCATCTACCTGGAAGATCAGCCGGACCGGATTATCGATGTGCTGAAGAATGCGAAACAGCCGATGTTTCTGGTCTGCGTCACCGACCAGTTGCGCCGATTTCAAGGCTCTGCGGATAGAAGCCCCGCAAATCGAAAGCCCGTAAAATCCGAAGGCGCCGCCGTCGGCTCGTCGAAAACCAAACTCGGCTGATCTTGTGGCGCGCGCACTCGTGCGTGCCGCGTCGAGACTCATCTCGACGCTTGCTTCCACTTTACTGACTCGCTGCGGCGAGTTGCCGAAGCACAAACGGCAAAATCCCGCCATTTCGAAAGTATTCCGCTTCCTGAGGCGTATCGACTCGCGGCACCGCATCGAAATCGATCTCGGACCCGTCAGCCGCGATAGCCTTCACCTTCACGCGCGACCCTTTCTCAACCGCCTCCCGCACCCCGGTGATATGGAACAACTCCTTGCCGGTCAGCTTCAGCGATGCCGCGCTCTGACCCTGCACGAATTGCAGCGGCAGGACTCCCATTCCCACCAGGTTCGTTCGATGAATGCGCTCGAAACTCTCCGCGATCACTGCGCTCACGCCCAGCAGCTTAACGCCCTTGGCCGCCCAATCGCGCGACGAGCCGGAACCATACTCCTTGCCCGCGATGATCAGCAGTGGAGTGCCTTCCTGTTTATAGAGCATCGCCGCGTCGTAAATAAACATCACTTCGTCCTCGGGCAGATGGGTGGTCCAAGTGCCTTCGGTGCCGGGCGCGAGCTGATTGCGCAGACGCACGTTCGCCAGCGTCCCGCGCACCATCACTTCGTGGTTCCCGCGCCGTGCGCCGTAGGAATTAAAGTCCTTTGGCTGAACCCCCAACCCGACCAGATACTTGCCCGCCGGGCTGTTGACCGCAATCGATCCGGCGGGCGAAATGTGATCCGTCGTGATCGAATCGCTAAGCAATGCCAGCACTCGCAAGCCGGTCAGGTCGGCGATCGGCGCATTCGGATCCGTCATGTCCTCGAAGTACGGGGGCTTCTTGATGTAGGTCGAAGCATCGTCCCAGACATATGTGTTGCCCGTGGGCACCGGAAGATGCTGCCAGTTTGCATCGCCTTCGAACGCCTTCGCATATTCGGTACGGAACATCTCCGCGCTGAGCGTGGAGCCGATCACGGCATTCACTTCCTGCGGGCTGGGCCAGATATCTCGCAGATAAACCGGCTTGCCATCGCTCCCCGCGCCGAGCGAATCGCTGTCCATATCGAAATCGACGCGCCCGGCCAGCGCATAAGCCACCACCAGCGGCGGCGAAGCCAGGTAGTTCGCCTTCACCTGAGGATTGATGCGTCCTTCAAAGTTGCGATTCCCGCTGAGCACCGCCGCGACCACCAGGTCGTCATTCTTCACCGCGGCCGCAACGGCTTCAGGCAGTGGACCGCTGTTCCCGATACACGTCGTGCAGCCGTACCCCACCAGGTTGAACTTCAGCGCTTCCAGATACGGCGTAAGTCCCGCTTTGTCGAGATACTCGGTAACAACTTTCGACCCCGGCGCAAGGCTCGTCTTGACCCACGGCTTGCTCTTCAGGCCCTTCTCGACCGCCTTCTTCGCGAGCAGCCCCGCCCCCACCATCACGGATGGGTTCGATGTGTTCGTGCAGCTGGTAATGGCCGCGATCACGACCGCGCCGCTTTTCATCTCAGCGGACTCGCCGCCGATTTCTATCCGACTTTTCTTCGTCGATGCATCCTTAAAAGAATCGCTGAAATTCTTCTTCACATCGCGCAGAATCAGCCGGTCCTGCGGCCGCTTCGGACCCGCCATGGAAGGCACCACGCTCTCCAGGTCCAGTTCCAGCGTGTCTGAAAACACCGGATCGATCGTGGCGTCGGTACGGAACAGCAGCTGCTCCTTCGAATACGCTTCAACCAGAGCCACGGTGTTTGAATCGCGGTTCGACATCCGGAGGTATTGCAGGGTGCCGTCGTCAACCGGAAAAAAGCCCATCGTCGCGCCGTATTCGGGGGCCATGTTCGCGATAGTGGCGCGATCCGCCACGCTCAGTGCGCTCAGTCCCGCGCCATAGAATTCCACGAATTTCCCCACCACGCCCTTCTTGCGGAGCATCTGGGTAACCGTGAGGACGAGATCGGTCGCGGTGCAGCCTCCCGGCAATTTCCCATGAAGTTTGAATCCCACCACTTCGGGCAACAGCATGGAAACCGGCTGTCCCAGCATGCAGGCCTCGGCCTCGATCCCGCCCACGCCCCAGCCCAATACGCCCAGCCCGTTGATCATCGTGGTGTGAGAATCCGTGCCTACCAGGCTGTCCGGATAAGCGGTCCACGAGCCATCGGCGCCCTGCGCGCGGAACACAACGGTGGCGAGATATTCGAGATTCACCTGATGAACGATTCCGGTATCCGGCGGAACAACCCGGAAATTGCGGAATGCAGTCTGACCCCAGCGCAGCAGCATATAGCGCTCGCGGTTGCGCTGAAATTCGAGCAGCGCGTTGACGTTGAACGAGTCCTTCGTGCCATATTCATCCACCTGCACCGAGTGATCGATTACCAAATCGGCGGGCATCAGCGGATTCGCCTTCGACGGGTCCGCGCCCATTTCGGCCAGCGCATCCCGCATAGCGGCGATGTCGACAACGCACGGCACGCCGGTGAAATCCTGCAACAGAACGCGCGCCGGCAGGAAGGAAATCTCTTTTGCCTGCGTACCGCTGACGCCGCGTGCGAGGGAATCGATATCGGAAGCCTTTACGGTCCGTCCGTCTTCCCGGCGCAACAGATTTTCCAGCAGGATGCGGTGCGAAAACGGCAGGCGCGAGACTTTGGCAACGCCCTTTTCTTCCAGCGTTGCAAGCCGGAAAATGCGGTACTGCGCTCCCCCCGCATTCAGCGTGGAAGCAGCGCCAAAACTATTCTGATTCATGGGTTGATTCCACTATATCGGACGAGTTGAACCGGAAAAGAGCCATCATTGGAAAAGCTATGTTCTCTCTAAAGTCAAAGATCGCGCTGGTGACCGGCGCGGGCCGGGGTATCGGACGGGCCATCGCGCAACAACTCGCGGCGGCCGGCGCCACCGTCATGCTGAACGATCTCGACGCCGGACCTCTCAATGAAGCCCAAAAAAACATCCCCGGCTCCGTGCAGTTCTCCGGCGATTTGACCGACCCCTCATTCCCGCAGCAGTTGGTCGACCGCACCATCGCCGAGTTCGGCGGGCTCGACATCATCGTCAACAACGGCGGCTACACTTGGGACAACATCATCCAGAAAACGACGGACGAACAGTTCCAGGCCATGCTCGACATTCATGTGACGGCGCCGTTCCGCATCTTGCGCGCGGCAGCCCCGTTTATCCGCGACACAGCGAAACGCGAAATCGCTGAAGGGCGCCGTGTGCAGCGCAAAGTGGTCAACATCACTTCCATTTCCGCTACTGACGGCAGCGCTGGGCAGGCCGGCTACTCCGCCGGCAAAGCGGCTGTGATTGGACTCACGCGCACCATGGCGAAAGAGTGGGGCCGTTACAACGTGAACGTCAACGCAGTGGGCTTCGGACTGATCGCCACCCGTCTGATTCAGCCTCTGACGGCGGAATCGAAGATCGAAGTCAAGGGGCACGAGATCCGCATCGGGGTTCAGCAGGCCATGCTCGATAAAGTGGCTTCAGCCAGCCCTCTGGGGCGTGCCGGGACCGTCGAAGAAGCGGCGGGCGCGGTGCTGTTCTTCTGCTCGCCGCTCAGCGATTTCGTAACCGGCGAAGTCCTGATGTGCTCCGGCGGCATGCACTTTTAATCGGCTTGTGGAATGTCCGTATCCACCGCTACAATGCGTAGAATGCCCAGGCGCAAGCCCGATCCGATTCCCGTAATCGATGAGAATTTCACGAATTTCAAGCTGGACGTCAGGCCCTCGAAGATCCACCGCTGGGGCGTCTACGCCGGCGAAAACATTCCCGCTCGGCGCAAAGTGATCGAGTATACCGGCGAACGCATCAGCCGGACAGAGACCAGGCGCCGCAGCGACGAACAGGCGCGCATGATCTACCTTTTCACGCTCGACAACTACTGGACGCTCGACGGCGCGGTCGGCGGCAGCGGCGCGCAATACATCAATCACTGCTGCGATCCCAATATCAAAACGATCATCCAGCAGGGCCACATCCTGTACATGAGCAAACGGCGCATCCGCAAGGGCGAAGAACTCACCGTCGATTATCACTTTGCGAAGGACATCGAACAGATCCCGTGCAAGTGTGGTGCGGCACAGTGCCGGGGCACCATCAACCTCAAGGATTGATTGTGAAAAAGGATTGATTTTGAAAAAAACACTCCTCCTCGCCCTCCTCCCGCTCTTCGCCACAGCCGCGCCCGACACCCCCGCCGCCTTCACCGACATCACGCCACGCACCGCTGCCCACGGCTTCCGCGCCACATCCGTCTACCTCAATGATGCCGACCAGCCCTTCGGCGCCCGCTTCATCCATCAAAAGACCGGCTTCACGCTCGATCTGATTCAGGTGCAGTCCGTCCCGCAGGCATTCGTCTGGGTGAACTCCTTCCCGGTCTCCGACAAAGGCGAGCCTCACACCCAGGAGCATCTGCTCATGGGCAAGGGCAACATGGGCAAAGCATTCGCTGCCAGCCAAAGCATGACCCTCACCGAAAACACCGCGTTCACCATGCAGTGGCGCACCTGCTATCCCTTCAACACCAAGGCCGGTTTGCCGGTCTTTTACGACGAATTCAAGCTCGAGCTCCAGGCCCTCCTCCATCCCGATTACACCGACGAGGAAATCCGCCGCGAGGTCCGCAATTTTGGCGTCTCCGAGAACCCCGCCGACCATCAGCTCCGCCTCGAAGAGAAGGGCACCGTCTACAACGAAATGGTCAGCTCGATGAACAACCCCGACTGGGCGCTCTTCCGCCAGCTGGGCATCGACCTCTACGGTCCCAATCACCCTCTCGCATACAACTCCGGCGGCAACCCTTCGGGCATTCGCGAAATGCTGCCAGTCGACATCAGGAATTTTCACGATCGCCACTACTTCCTGGCGAACATGGGCGCCATCGTGTCGCTTCCGAAAGGCGAGACCGTCGACGCCGAACTTGCCAAGCTCGACCAAATCCTGAACGCCGTCCAGCCCACGCCCGTCCATATAAAGAGCGAGACCGAAGACGCTCTTCCCCGTCCCGCCCCCGCACCCACCGGCTCGATTCAGATTGTCGACTTCCCCTTTGAAAACGAGCAACAGCCCAGCTACATTGGCCTCGCCTGGCCCGCGGTTCGCAAGCTCGATTCGCGCCAGACCCTCCTGCTTCAGCTCTTCATGGACAGTTTCGCGGGCGACACCAGCACGGACCTCTATCGCCTCTTCGTCAACAGCAAAACGCGCCGCATGGACCTCGGAGCCCAGGGCGTCTTCAGCTTTATCAGTCAAGATCAGGGTTACCCCGTGATGATCGCATTCAATCAAGTAGCCGCCGCGAACCTGACCGAGGCGAAGGTGAAAGAGGTTCGCGCCATCGTGACCGCCGAACTGGCCCGCATCGCCGCACTACCCGACGGCTCTCCGGAACTGACCGAATTCAATGCACTGGTTCGCGGGCGTCTCGTCGATCAACAGCGGCAGCTCAGCAAGCTCGTCAATTCACCGCCCGGATTCGGCGCGCGCAACGGAAGCTCCACATGGATGGAGCAACTCTACCATCTGAATCGCGAACCGGGTTTTCAAAAATCGGTCACCCAGAAACCGGACATCGATGCCATCGGTAAGCAATTGGATGAGAACAAGAACATCTGGCACGACCTGTTACCTGCGTGGCATCTGACCGGTACCGAGCCCTACGGCATCGCCGCCCATCCCAGCGCCGCGCTTCTGAAAAAGCAACAGCAGGAAAGCCTTGATCGCGCAGCTGCGGAAGCGAAAGTCCTCGAAGCCCGCTACAAAGTGACCGGCGAACAAAACGCCATCCGCCGCTATCAACAGGACTACGATGCTGAAAGCGCACGGCTCGACGCAGCAACCAGCGCGACTTCGGAAAAATTTCTCGCCACTCCTCCGCTCACCCTCGACGATCAACTCGAATATAAGGAAACAAAACTGTCGGACGGAATCCCCGTGGTTACCTCGGTATTCGACAACATGACGAGCTCGACCACCGGACTCGCGCTGCGCCTCGACAGCGTCCCGGAAGAAGACTTGGTGCTGGTCTCGCTGCTGCCCGCGCTGTTAACGGAAACGGGCGTCATCGACAACGGCAAGCCCATCCCCTACGAAGAAATGGAGGAATTGCTCCGCAAGCAGATCCTCAGCCTCAACGCCACGTTCAGTGTGAATGTGCGTTCCAATCGCGTCGAGCTGATGCTGCGAGGCGCGGGGAACGATCTGGCCGAAAGCCGCCGCGCGATCGAGTGGATGAGGCTGGTGCTCGAACATCCGGACTGGCGCCCGGAAAATCTGCCGCGTATTCGCGATCTTGTCGACCAATCCATCGCCCGCCTACGCGCCACCATGCAGGGTTCGGAAGAGAGCTGGGTGATGAATCCGGTGATGTCGTACTGGAAGCAGACGAACCCTCTCTACCTAACCGCATCCGCCTTTCTGACCCGCGCATACAACGCCGATCGCCTTCGCTGGATGCTCAAGGACGTCGGCGCGGGTGAGGACCGCAAAGCCGTCGCCGCCCGCGTCCTGAAACTGGCCGATCAGGCGAGCGACCGGCCGGGGATGATCGCGCTTTTCGATCCCCTCAAGTCGGAACCCGGCGTGATGAAGGATGTTGCCGCGGATCTCGCCCAACTCCTTCCCGACCTTCCCGATGGAAGCCTGCAAGCCGATTGGCGCTACCTCTGCACTCAGATCAGCCGCGACCTGCTCGTCACTCCCGAGAAAACTCTCGACCGGTTGAACGCTCTGCGCAACAGCCTCCTCGCCGCCGGTAACGCTCGCGTGTGGATGGTGGGTTCGCGCGCAAACCTCGATCAACTGCAACCACGACTTCTCGATCTGACGAACGATTTGAAACCCGGGCGTCCGGCCTCGGTAACCTACGATGCAACCCCCCGAATTGCCCAGCGCCTCCGCGACCATCAAGGCGACACCGCAATACCCCGATTCGTCGGACTCTATGATTCGAATCTCACCGGCGGCGTCATGGCGACCCTCGTTCCATCCGCATCCTATGACGACACCGGGCGCGAAGCCCAGCTCGATTACCTCGCGTCGAGGCTCTTCGCCGGCTACGGCCCGCACGGCGTCTTCACCAAAACGATCGGCGCCGGCTTCGCATACAGTAACGGCCTGCGGGGCAGCATCCGCGATGGCTATGCCGGCTACTACGCGGAGCGCATGCCGGAGATCCCGCAAACGCTTCATTTCGCCATCGATGTCATCAAGAAAGGCCCGCGCGATCCGAAACTCGTCGAATACGTGATCGCCATGGCGTTTCAGGAATCGAATGCTTCCGGCAGCTACGAGGCCCGCGCCGAAGCCATTGCCAACGATCTCGCGGACGGCGTTACTCCGGCTAAAGTGACGCAATTCCGCAAAGCGATCCTGAACCTTCGACAGGAACCTGGCGTGGCCGATCAAATTTTCCAGCGCATGGACAAGGTCTATGGCCAACAACTCCCCGGCTACGGTCCAAAGGCGAAGGACATCCCCGGCGCCGTCTATTACATCATCGGCAACGACAAACAATTCCGCGCGATGGATGCGGATGTGCAGGTCCGTGAAGACGAACACGTGTACAAGCTCTATCCGCGCGACTACTGGCTCATTCCAAAGTAGGTGGTGCATATCCACCACCTTTCTGAAACCTCGGAACCCCGGAACTCACTGATTTTGCAGGACAGTCCACTCTGGCTGGCGAATTGCTTTCTACCGTGCCATGGAGCCAACCAAGTTGGACCTGTTAATGGCCGTCGCCGGAGCCCTCAGCATTTATTTGGGTTACAAACTCTTCTGCGACAGCGCGTATCAGAAGAGTCGGGTCAGACATTTGGTGTCCGGCGCCTTGCTGGCGGTGTTCGGCTTGGGGATTCTGATCGCCGACGTTCGCGGTCTGCGGGCAGCGTCGCATCGCACGAATCCTGTCCCAAGTAATTTACTGAGATATTCCACTCCCTCGCACACTAAAGGAATAGTTCGGTTGTGCCGATATTCCCAAAGCGAGGTAACACGAATAGATGAGCGAAATGGCAGTGAGGCCGGTTCTGGTGTGTGATACGCAGCCAGTGGCGATTGAAGGAGTGCGCGGTCTGTTGGGCCGCTGCACCGATCTCCGGTTTGCGGGCGCGGTGAATTCTCTGGAAGCGGCTTTCGAATTGACGAGCGGGCTGAACCCGGCCGCCGTTGTAATTGATAAGTCGTTCGGGACTGCGGCGATAACCGACTGGCTGCATCGTTTTGGGGCGTCGCCGGGAAAAGACGGCGGCGCGAAGGCCGCACCCGTTATCTGGGGCGTAGGGATCAACGAATCGGAGGCGCTCCGTTTTCTGCAGGCCGGCGCGCGCGGAGTTCTGCGCCGAACCTCCCAACCGGAGACGCTCATCACCTGTCTGCGGTCCGTGACCTGCGGGAATACGTGGTTGGAGGATGGCATCTTCGGCGACACAGACCGGCTCTCTCAGCCGCGGCGCTCGCAACTGACGCCGCGTGAAGTGGAGATCGCGGATCTGGTCGAGAAGGGGTTGCGTAACCGTGACATTGCGAATAATCTGGGGATCCGGACGGGCACCGTCAAGATCCACTTGAAGCACATTTTTGAGAAGACAGGTGTGCGCGGGCGATATGGTCTCGCGCTGAATGGTTTGCGGGAGAAAGGCACAATCGCTCTGGCTCCCGTATAGAAACTTTGAGGTGGCTTATGCGTCCAACAGATTGGAGGGTTAGAGAAATGCTTAAGAAAATTGGATTTCCCCTCGTTGCGCTCCTGGCGATACTGGTTTTGATTCCGGTACCCCATGCGCAAGCAGCGGTTCGAGTAGGAATTGGCATCGGAGTGGGGGGGTACTACCCCTATCCGGCGTATCCTGCCTACGGGTACCCGGCGCCGTATTACGGCGGCTATCCGGCCTACGGGTATGGATATCCGTATCCCTATGCCTATCCATATGGCTATGGCTACGGCCTTGGCTTTTACGGCGGCTACGGCGGTTGGGGTGGCTACGGCGGCTATCGCGGAGGGTACGGTGGTTACCGGGGTGGCTACGGCGCGCGCGGAGGATATGGCGGAGTGCGAGGCGGTGGTGGCGGATTCCGTGGCGGTGGCGGCGGTGGTGCCCGAGGCCGCAGGTAAATCCGAACCGTGCTAATCTCTGCGGGTGTGGCCTCGGTTAGCGCTTCTGTTTCTCGCAACGCATCCGATTGACGAAGGCGTATCGAGAGACCTCGCCCGCGAGCGCGCGCGGATCGTATCGAACACCCGCTACCGTTTGAATTTGGAATTGCGGCCGCACGCGTCCCGCATGCCGGGACACGTCGCGATCCAGTTCGACTTGGCCCAAGCGGCCGATCCCTTAGTTCTCGATTTCCGGGATCTCGACGCAAAGGGCAAAGTCATCGACGGTTCAGCCAGGAACCTGAAGGTCAACGGTTCGGCTGAGCCGCTTCGTCAAAGTAACGGACATATTCTCGTGTCCGGTAAGCGCCTTCGGCACGGGTCCAACACCGTCGAACTGGATTTCGATTCCGGCATAGCGGAGGCTAACCGCGCTGTCACCCGCTTCATCGACAGTCAGGATGGGAACGAATACCTCTACACGCTGTTCGTCCCGATGGATGCGAGCCTGGCATTCCCGTGCTTCGATCAGCCGGACCTCAAAGCCCGCTTCACTCTGAATGTCGACGCGCCCGCTGGTTGGACGGTCATTTCAAACGGAGAAACGGAACCCATCAGCACTTATCTGTTCGCCTTCGCGGCGGGACCGTTCGAGCAACTGTCCAGCGGGCCACTGCGATTGTTCGTCCGCAAATCAATGCTTGCGCGGGCCAAAGAGGAATGGCCGGCCGTGGCGGAGACCACGCGCAAAGGCATGTCGCTGATGACGACTTTCTTCGCGCAACCGTTTCCATTTCCGAAATACGATCAGGTGCTCATTCCCGGCTTTCCTTATGGCGGGATGGAGCACGCCGGCGCCACGTTCTTCAATGAAGACGGCATTCTGTTCCGTACCGTCCCGACCGTCAACGACTATAACCGCCGCAACGAGACCGTGCTCCATGAACTCGCGCATCAATGGTTCGGCGATCTGGTGACGATGCGGTGGTTTGACGACCTCTGGCTGAAGGAAGGCTTCGCGCAGTATATGGCGTACCACACCCTTGCTGAAATAGAGCCGCCCGCCGCGGTGTGGAAGCGCTTCTACCAATCGATCAAGCCCCTGGCCTACGGGATCGATTCGACTCACGGCACCACGCCCATCTATCAGCAGATCTCGAATCTGAAGGACGCCAAATCCGCCTACGGAGCGATCGTCTACCAGAAGGCTCCAAGCCTTCTGCGCGTCCTCAACTTCAACATCGGCGAGGACCATTTCCGGGAAGGCGTTCGCATCTTTCTCCGGGAACACAAGTATGCGAACGCGGAGTGGAGCGACTTGATTGGAGCGTTTTCGCGCGCCTCCGGAACCGACCTAAAACCGTGGGCAAGCGCATGGGTTGAGCAGCGCGGAATGCCGCAGGTAGAGATCGACTGGGCCTGTGACTCCAGCCGCATCTCTTCGTTTCGTATTCGACAGAAAGACGCCCTGGACGAAGGACATGTCTGGCCCATTCGAACGCAGGTGCTCCTCGGCCATAAGAGCGGACCTTCTGAAAAGATCGCGGCATCGCTCGACGGCGCGACCGCTTCCGTTCCCAGCGCGATCGGCAAGAGCTGTCCCGATTACGTCTTCGGCAACGATGAAGATCAGGCGTATGGAGAGTTTCTTCTCGACGCGAAAAGCCAGGCCGTGATCATCGATGAACTGCCGCGTGTCTCCGACGCGTTCCTCCGAGCTCTCCTGTGGGGCGCGCTCTGGGACAGCGTTCGCGAGCTGAGAATGGCTCCGGCGCAGTACGCGGATCTGGCTCTGCGCCTTCTGCCATCGGAGCAGGACGCGGAACTCGCGGTTTCCGTCCTCAGCCGTCTGCGCGGCGCTTTCACCGATTACATGTCCGATTCGCAGCGCGCGGCAATCGCCGAACGATTCGAAAACCTTCTGATCCAGGAGATCGCCGAAGCCCCGACGCCCGACCTTCGCATCACTTACTTCCGGGGACTCATCGCTGTGGCAACCACCGCCCATGCACGCGATGTCCTGAAAGACTTGTTCACGGGGCGCGTAGCCATTCCGGGCGTTCCGCTCAAGCAGCGCGATCGCTGGAACATCATCGGATCGCTGATTTCATCCGGCGACGCGTCGGGCGCTGAATTACTCACGGCGGAAAGCAAGCGAGACACCTCCGATGACGGCCGAAAGTACGCATATGTGTCCGGCGCGGGGTTCGCCCAGCCGGAGAACAAGCGGAAATACTTTGCGGACTATCTGGCAAGCTCCGGAGTCAAAGAGGACTGGGTCACCGCCAGCCTGCCGCTCTTCAATTACTGGAGCCAGGCAGGGCTGACCTCGGCTTATCTTCAGCCGGCCCTCGACGCGCTGCCGCAACTCAAGCGGGAGCGGAAGATTTTCTTTGTAACGAGTTGGCTGGCCAGCTTCGTGGAGAATCAACATTCGCCGGCCGCTCTGAAAACGGTCGACGACTTCCTCAAGCAGAACAGCGCCGACCCCGACCTGCGCCTGAAGATCCTTGAAGTCCGCGATGAACTGGCCCGAACCGTACGAATCCGGGCACGGTGGGCGAATTAGTCGGCGACCATCAGTTCGCCGGGAAGTATCGGACGGGTGCGCGGCAGCAATCCTGCCTGCGCCGAGAGGCCAAGTAACACCAATGCGATCACGTAAACTGCCAGTTTTATGAAATCGGCGGTATGCGTCTTCGGCAGCAGCTTCCACAACAGCATCAACAGCGTCTGCGCCAGCGTCACGGCCCATACCGATCCGTAGAAATATCGCCGCTCGGTTCCTTCGCCCTTTGTGGATGGACGCACCCGCGGCAGTATCCCCGCGGCGCCGAAAGCCAGAATCGCCAGGTACACCGGAAAATACGCGTAGTTGTAAATCTGCTTGAGATACCAGACGCCGGTCACGGCCGCGATCACAAGTCCGGCCAGGTTCAGCAACGCGAAAGTGATCACGTCGCTCCAGGCGAACGTGTAACAGATCCGGCGGTACAGCGGATTCGGTTTGTCCTCGGTGAAGCGCAGAATATAAGGCCGGGGTTCAACGCCGGGGAGCTGTCCGTACAGGCCGGCGATACCCGTGCCCGCCATTACGAAAAGCAGCCACGCCATATTCTTCGCGCTGGGGCCGTGCTCGAAAAGATCGAACGTCAAAGGGCCGGGCGCCAGAAAGAAGACCCAGATCCAGATGGGCCAGTGCGCGATCCGGTAGATCTTCTTGTTTCGTTCGCGATACCGAATCATGAAGGGCCGGAGCCGAACACGCGTCCATGACGTTCCCTGCCGAGACCCGCAACGATGCTTCCGCCGAGGAAAACCACTCCTGCGCTCAACGCCATTGTTGTCGCATAGGAGAAGTGCTCCGCAAACAGCGCCTGAATGTAAACGATCGAAGCCGAAATTAGAACGCCGCATTGATAGGCAAAGCCCGGCAGAAATCCACGCACCGAATCCGGCGAGAGTTCCGAAAGATGCGCCGGGATCACTCCCCAGGCCCCCTGCACCATGAACTGCATCAGGAAAGCGCCCGCGACCAAAAGGGTGGTGGTTGGCGACAACGCCCATAGCGGGATAACGGCGATAGCGAGAAGAAGTCCCGTAACGATGGCGCGCCGCCGCCCCTTCAGATCGGAGTAATAGCCAAACGCGGTGCCTCCGCAAAGGGCTCCGATGCCCGCGACGACAGCGATCAGGGAGCGCTTCGACGCATCGAAATGCCAGTAACGCTGCAGGAAGGTAGGGTACAAGTCCTGCGTACCGTGCGAGCTGAAGTTCATGAAAGTCATCAACAGCATGAGAAACAAGAACGTCTTCCAGTTGGACAGGATCGAGCCGCGGAGTTCGCGCCAATCCGCTTTCTTCGTTTTCTGCCAGACTTCCGATTCTTTGACGCGCATCTGGACAAAGATCGCGAGTAAAGCAGGCAGCCCGCCCAGGAAAAACATCGGCCGCCATCCCCAACGATCGAACAGAAAGTAGAAACACAGCGCGGCGAGCAGATTACCCAGCGCGTAGCCTTGTTGCAGCACGCCGGAGATGAGGCCGCGAAACTTCGGCGATACCTTTTCCATCGCCATCGACGCGCCCACGCCCCACTCTCCCCCCATGCCGACTCCAAAGAGCGCCCGCAGTATCAGAAACGATGTGTAGCTGGTCGAGAACCCGGTCGCGACCTCGACCACGGAGTAAAACACCAGAACGATCGTGAGTGGCCCGCGCCTGCCGTAACGGTCTGCGAGAAGCCCGAAGAGAAACGCCCCAGCCGGCCGGAACACCAGGGTTACCGTGATCGCCAGGGCCATCTGCGCGTCGGAGCGGTGGAACTCTTTTCCGATGGCTGTCAGGCAATAAACGACCAGGAAGTAGTCGAAGGCATCGAGCGTCCACCCAAGGAAACTGGCGAGGACCGCCGCGCTCTGATCCGGCGGACGTGCATTGTTAACTGCGGGGTCACCCGTGCTCACTCGGACGATTGTATCTTCAACAGCGGGGTTTTGGAGGCTCGCGTGCTGCGGGAACGACATGATTCCAGTCGACAAAGCAACTGAAAAGGAAAAAGAGTCCGTCGAAAAGGAAGAGGACCTGCGCCACGAATGGGTTCAGGAAGACATTAAGGACGAAGGGCGCAAGCCCGACCTTGAAGAAATCGAAGAGGACGAATCGATTCTTTGATTTCCCTGCGCTGAAGCTTGGACTTATTTGAAACTGAGGCGCAACTTACCCTGCGGAGTCTTGTAGCTAAGGACCAGATTCTTCGGCTTCTCTTTGGCCAGGGGGAAGAACAGCAGGCCTGATACCGGTTCCGAGACGGTTTTCTCGCTCAACATCCTTTTCTTCAGTGCATCGAGCGCCGGGTCGGCCTTGGCATCGTCTTTCATCACCACTTTGGTGCTTTCGATGGGGCGGGGAGAATCGACGTTCGCCTTATGCCCATATGTGCGTTCCACGACCAACGCGCCCGCTCCCGCGATCTGGGAAGCCACCAGAAACGGGCCGCTGTGTTCGCCGCTGGATTCCGAACGCAGGATGAAATCGTCGAGGTGAACCAGATAAGGCGTGTCGCCCTTGGGGGCCACGCGCACTTCGAGCACGGTGTAATTGTTACCGAAATCGGTGGCGAAGTCTTCTCTCAGCTGTTCGGGACTGACCAGGGTTGCCGTAATCGCGACGCTCTCATCTTCCCCGTGACCCTGGGGGGATTTCTTATCCGCTGCGCAAAGCACAGTACACAAGGTAAGCGCGGCAAAAGTGGCCATCCTCATAATAAATGGGGCACCCATTGGTATGCAGCGACGCCGATTGCCGTGCCGATCAGGATGCCCACCAGGACATCACTGAGATAGTGCAAACCGAGGATCACGCGCGAAGCCGCCACGCTTAGAGCGCAAAAGATCAGGCCAAGCAGTAACGCCGGATAGTAGAGTCCCAGCGAAAGCGCAATCGCGAACGCGGTGATGGTGTGGCCTGAGGGGAACGAAAAACGGTCCGGTGGCAGCAGGATCGACCAACAATGCGGCTCTGTCGCGCAGGGGCGTTCGCGTCCGATGATCCTCTTCAGAATCAAAAACGTCAACTGACCCGCGCCCACCGATACAAACCCGGCCGTAAGCGCGTCGACGCGGCGCGAGCCCCCAAAGAGAAGCAGGATCAGCCCGATCGCGCTCCAAAGCCAGCCGTCCCCGCCGCGTGAAGCGACCACCATCCAATGGCGGATCCAATAGGGCGCTTCCCATTGGTTTAGCCGGCGCATTAGTTTGCGATCACCCGCGGTAATCAGCCGGATCATAACTGTATCTACAATTGTACGGTGTATAATCGCCATCGGAGACGCCTACATTGCCTAAACTATCCCGCCGGAGCGCCATCGCATTCACAGGTCTGCTTTGGGCGTGCATACCGGTGTCCGCGCAGTGGCTGAAAGTCCCAACCGCCGGAGTACCGCGAACGAAGGATGGCAAGGCCGACCTCTCCGCCAAAGCGCCGCGCCTGGCGGATGGCACACCGGACCTCGGCGGCGTATGGCTGGTTCCCGGCCTCAAGTACCTGATCAACATCGCCGCGGATCTGAAGGAAGTCCCTTTCCAGCCCTGGGCGGCTGAAGTATACAAACAGCGCATCGACACTGCCGGGAAGGACGACCCGAACAATTTTTGTCTGCCCTCCGGCATTCCTGAAAAGGATGCGGTCACTTCTCCATGGAAGATCGTTCAGGCTCCCGGGCTCATCGTCATCCTCTACGAGTCGCGCACCATCTTCCGGCAGGTCTTTATGGATGGCCGGCCTCTTCCCAAAGACCCTAATCCCGACTGGCAGGGATATTCGATCGGCCACTGGGACGGCGACACGCTGGTTGTCGAGACGGCCGGATCCAACGGCAAAGCTTGGCTCGACACCAACGAACACCCTGTGACGGACGCGCTGAAGGTCACCGAGCGCTTCACTCGCAAAGATGGACACATGGATCTGCAGATCACCATCGACGACCCAAAGGCTTATACGAAGCCCTGGACCGTCACCGAGAATCCGGTCCTGCAGCCGGACGACGAACTGATCGAATACATCTGCGAAGAAAACAACCGGGACGTCGGGCACTTCGTCGGTAAGTAATGAACATGAAGCTCCGATTTGTTGCGATTCTTTGGGTTGCTGCCATTTCACTTGCGGCTCAGTCCACGCCAGGCACGCCCGACTCGGGAGACTGGAAGGGCGACTTGACCGGAGTCTGGCAGGGTCCGTACACTCCCGATCTGACGCGCGGAACGGGCGCCGTGCTGACTCCCTGGGGACAAGATAAATTCAACCACTTCGATGGCAAGATGGACCCCTGCCTGCCCGTGGGCGTGACACGGCAGGCGAACGCCCCCGATCCGATCGAGATCGTGCAGACGCCGAAACGCGTGGTGATTCTCTACGAGTCCTGGCATATCTTTCGCTCCATCCCTACCGACGGAATCGACCACTCGATCAGTCAGGACCCGACCTGGTTCGGCACCTCAGTCGGCCATTGGGAGCGCGGGGGCGCCAATGGAGAAAATGACACGCTGGTGATCGACGTGACGAAACTGAACGATAAGACCGCTCTCGACACCAATGGCCATCCTCACAGCGACCAATTGCACTTGACCGAACGTCTCCGGCGCACGGGCCCCGCAACGATGTCCTACGAAGTGACTATCGACGATCCCAAAGCCTATACGCAGCCGTGGAAGCAGAGCCGGGTGTTTCGGCTCAAACCTGGCATCGAGCTGATGGAATACGTCTGCCTGGAGAACGAAAGGGATCGCAGCCACCTGCTGGGCATTAAGTAAACCACGGATGTAAGATTGCAGGTGGTATGCAGGTTTACATTCAATCGAGAAAACGCTTGGCAATCGCCGCCGTTTTGACCGCGGTCTTCTGCCAGTACTCAGCTGGGCAAGCCCCCGAAGCGTCGAAGGGCATGCCTCCGCGTGCCACTCCCGGCGATTATCAGGCGCATGCCCAGGCAGGCAAATTTACAATAGCGGCCGAGTACGCGGGCCATTCTGTTCCGGACCCGCAAACGACCCTTACGACGGAAGATTATGAGGTGGTCGAGGTAGGCTTGTTCGGTCCGGCGGACGCAAAACTCGGACTGTCTTATACGGATTTTTCGCTTCGCATCAACGGCAAGAAAACGCCATCGCCCGCGAAGGGGTACGAGTTGGTGTTCAAGTCCCTCAAAGATCCGAACTACGAGCCGCCGGAGCTGGCGGGGCAAACCGGGCCCAAGTCAAAGACGGCCATCGACACGGGAGGCGGTGGCAAGGGCGGCGGGGATATCACCAACCCTTCCCTACCTCCGATCGTCCACATTCCAATCGCGGTTTCGCGATCGTGGGAACAGCGTGTTCAAAAGGCCGCGTTACCGGAGGGGGAACGCCCGCTTCCCGCCGCGGGACTGATCTTCTTCGAGCACCGCGGCAAGGCCAACTCGCTTGAGCTGATTTACAATGGCCCCGCCGGGAAAGCAACCATCCCGCTCCAACCATGAAACACAGCACAGGCCGCATCCTCACCACGCACGCGGGCAGGCTCGACGGACCTCCCGAGTATCGGGCCATGATGATGGGCATGATGGGGATGGCGCCAAGGAAGCCTGTTGACCCTGAGGCGTTTGGACCCATTGTCCACGCGGGCATCGTCGACGTCCTCCGCAAACAGGCGGAAGCCGGAATCGATATCGTGAGCGACGGCGAGTTGGGCAAGATCGGCTTCGGCGGCATCGGCTACTACGGACGCCGTCTGAGCGGTCTTACCACCCGGAAGCTGAAGCCGGGCGAGCCCGCTTATATGACGCTCGAGACCGGCGAGCGGCTCGAATTCGACCAGTTCTATAAGGAAATGCCGTTCCTTCCGGCTACCGAGCAGCGTGCGATCGTGGCCGGGCCGATCGCCTCCACGGGTCAGGAGGAGTTCAAGAAGGATCTGCAGGTTTTCCGCTCCGCACTGGCGGAATCGGGCACGAAGCCGGAAGAAACCTTCATGTGCGTCCTTGCGCCGGGCTGGCTGGAGCACTTCTTCCTGAACGAATACTATTCCAGCGACGAGGAGTACATTTTCGCTCTGGCCGACGCCATGAGGCCCGAGTACAAGGCCATTGTGGATGCCGGTTTCATTCTTCAGGTCGACGATCCGGCCCTGCCCGATACCTATGACATGATCGTTCCGAACCCGAGCATCGCGGAGTACCGCAAATTCGCCGAGGTGCGCGTCGACGCATTGAATCAGGCGCTAAAAGGTCTCCCCGAAGATCGCGTGCGCTATCACATCTGCTGGGGCAGTTGGCACGGGCCGCACACCCACGACCTGCCGCTTCGGCATGTGGTCGACCTGATGCTGAAGATTACCGCCGGGGCTTATTCGCTCGAGGCCGCGAATCCGCGCCACGAGCACGAGTGGAAAATCTGGCAGGATGTAAAGCTTCCTGCGGGCAAGATTCTGATCCCCGGCGTCGTTACTCATCACACCAATGTCGTCGAACACCCTGAGTTGGTGGCCGATCGCATCGTCCGCTACGCGAATATCGTGGGCCGCGAAAACGTGATCGCGGGGACCGACTGCGGCATGGGTTTCCGCGTTCATCCGCAGATCGCCTGGGCAAAGTTGAAGGCCTTGGCGGAAGGCGCGCGCCTCGCCAGCAAACAGCTTTGGTGAAGCGGTCTAAAATAGGCCATGCCGCTCATGCGGAGCAGACCTCACTCCGCCGCGCTCGCCCTCCTTCTCGCAGCCACGAGCTCCTGCCTCTCCGCGCAGGTCGCCAACAATCCGGAAGCGGCCCGTTGGGAGCAGGAGGCGCGGGACACCACCATCGTCCGCGATAACTGGGGCATCGCGCACATCTTCGGCAAGACGGACGCCGACACCGTGTTCGGCACGATGTACGCCCAGGCGGAAGACGACTTCAATCGCGTCGAGACGAATTACATCAACGCCATGGGACGCCTGGCGGAGACCGAGGGCGAATCGGCAATCTATCGGGACCTGCGGATGAAGCTCTTCATCGATCCCGCCGAGCTGAAGAAACAGTACGCCGCGAGTCCCGTCTGGCTGCGGAGCCTCATGTACGCATTCGCCGACGGCCTGAACTACTATCTCGCGAAGCATCCCACGGTGAAACCGCGAGTCATTCGCCGGTTCGAACCCTGGATGGCGCTGAGCTTCACTGAAGGCAGCATCGGCGGCGACATCGAACGTGTCAACCTCGATGAGCTTGAGAGATTTTACGGTAAGGGCCCCATCAGCCGCGTTTTCCATGAGAACGCGCCGGCGGAGCCCAGGGGCTCGAACGGCATCGCGATCGCTCCTTCCAATACCGCCGCGCATCATTCGCTGCTGCTGATCAATCCCCACACCTCTTTCTTCTTCCGTTCGGAACTTCAGATGATCAGCAACGAGGGACTCAACGCCTACGGCGCGGCGACCTGGGGCCAGTTCTTCATTTATCAGGGATTCAACGAACGCGCCGGATGGATCCACACTTCAAGCGGCGTCGACGCGGTCGATGAATATCTGGAAACGGTCCAGAACAGGGACGGTCGCTTCTATTACAAGTACGGAAACGAAGTGCGCCCGATGACGCCGGTCGCTATCGCCGTGCCCTACAGGACCAGCCGTGGCCTTCTGCAAAGGAAATTCACCGTATATCGCACGCAGCACGGACCCATCGTTCGCGAAGTGGTCGTTGGCGGGGAAAACAAGTGGGTAAGCATCCGCATCATGCAGGAGCCTGTCAAAGCGCTCATGCAATCGTATCTGCGCACGAAGGCGCGGGACTATAAATCATATTTCAAGACCATGGAGCTTCAGGCGAACTCGTCGAACAACACGATCTTTGCCGATGCCAATGGCGACATCGCGTACTTCCACGGAAACTTCATTCCCCGGCGCGATACCAGCTTCGACTGGGCCAAACCAGTCGACGGCACCAATCCGGCGACCGAGTGGAAGGGACTTCTGTCCGTCGATGAATCGCCTCACCTGCTGAACCCGAAGAGCGGCTGGCTCTACAATTCCAACAACTGGCCGTGGTCCGGGGCCGGTGCGAGCAGTTTGAAGAAGGAAGACTATCCCGCTTACGTTGAGACCGGCCGCGAATCGGCGCGCGGGCTGCACGCCATCCGTGTCCTCGAAAACAAGAAGG
>Ga0206986_1033_pt1 | contig 25998 bp, 22 predicted proteins | sample Alteio_BWMinCont_14_FD_153277 | JGI IMG/M metagenome (GOLD analysis project Ga0206986, IMG submission 153277) | Enriched cells from forest soil in Barre Woods Harvard Forest LTER site, Petersham, Massachusetts, United States -... | ecosystem: Environmental > Terrestrial > Soil > Temperate forest >... | reverse complement strand
CGTTGATTATGACTTACCGGGTTGTGTAACCGTTGGTTTTCGCCTCCCAACAAATTACAATTCAGATATCGTCCTTTGCCGGTGATTCTGAATCCAGTCGTGATGGTTGGAGGTCACTTCTCGTTCAAGATGCCGACGATTGGAGCTGCCGGGCAATTGAGACAGCTTTACAGTTCGTGGATTAGACTAATTCGTTGCATAGCTATTAACAACATTATGTGGCCTGTCTCGATCTGACATCGCCGCAATGGAGCATGAGGTAGTGGAACCTTCTGGTCGAATCACAGTAGAAAGCGCCGATGAGCGCGATCTGATGATGGTGCCATCCATTCGTGAGGATCATCTTTCCGGACATCGGGATTCACCGCTCGTAGCAATCGCTCGGCTGGTGTGGGAGCAGCGGCGGCGACTTTTGAGGCCTGTCTCGGCTGGGCTGGTACTCGCGGCTCTGATTGCGCTCCTGATTCCCAACAGCTACGACGCCACAGTACGACTGATGCCTCCAGACAACAGCGATAGTATGGGCTTGGGAATGCTAGGCGCCATAATGGGCAGCAGCTTGGGAACGAGTGGGGGTTTGGGAAGTAGCATCTCCGGCGGGCTCGGCGAGCTTTTGGGCGGGCAGAGACCCGGAACATTGTTTGTAGGCATTTTGGGATGCCGTACGGTGGCGGACCGAGTCATCGATCGTTTCGATTTGCGTAAAGTCTATTGGCGTAAAACGTACTTAGCTGCGCGCGAAAGACTTGCTTCACGGCGATCGATTGCCGAGGACAAGAAGACTGGGATCATTTCGATCACCGTTAGCGATACGAATCCCGTTCGTGCTGCCGCCATAGCACAGGCCCATGTCGAAGAACTGGATCGACTATTAGCCGAGGTGAACACTTCGGCCGCGTCACGCGAGAGAGCGTTTTTGGAACAGCGGCTGACAGTTGTCCACAAAGAACTTCAGGATGCGGCAAAAGCTTTGAGCGAGTTCTCGTCCCGGAACACAACACTAGATCCTCAAGAACAAGGGAAGGCCATGGTGGAAGCTGCCGCCGTATTGCAGGGACAGCTGATCGGCGAGCAATCAGAACTGAGTGGGTTAGAACAAATTTACACCGGCGATAATGTTCGCGTCCGTTCTCTCAAAGCTCACATTGCGGAGCTACAATCCGAACTGAATAAGTTGGGGGGGAAGAACTACACCGGTTCTACCACCCTGGATCCGGATTCCTTGTATCCTTCCCTGCGGCAGTTGCCCGTGCTAGGCGTGGAGTATGCCGATCTCTATGGGCGCGTAAAGATCGACGAAACGGTTTTCGCTTTGCTCACCGAAGAATATGAAATGGCGAGAGTACAGGAAGCGAAAGAGACTCCGAGTGTCAAGGTGTTGGACGCCGCTCGTTTGCCCGAAAAAAAATCCTTCCCCCCGCGCACCTTGCTTTCCTTGGGGGGCGGCCTGATAGGCTTGTTCATTGGATGTTGCTGGATTGTAGGTACAGAGTTTTGGTCTGAGATCGATATCGATGAACCACACAAGAAGTTGATCCTGGAGGTGCGGGCGGACCTCACATCGTATTTTCGCTCTGTTTCAAGTTGGGTGTCCTCCTTCTTCGTGAGGTTTCGCCACAGGCCTCTATGAGAAAGGTAGCGGTGATGGAGCGGCCGATCCGCAAAAGCCGAGCCAGTTCGGGTCCTGTGTGTGCCAGCTCGAAGGCGGCATCCGAAATCTCAATCCCTAAAAATGAGTTCTAGTGCTTCCAACTCGACACCGCTGCTGACTGCGTTCGGGGCGACGAGGACAGTTCCCGGAGACGCGTCGTTGACGGGCGCTTGGTTTGAGAGTGTCTTGACTCTTCTGGGGTGCCTGATGCCGGTTGCTGTCTGCTTGTACTCAGTCAGCTCGGAACCTCTCATTTCAGTCGGGGATGTCGAGTTTACTCAACCAGACGTCGTGTTCATTATCATAGCTCTGCTTGTCTTTGCGCGGGCAATGATAAAGGGATTCCACTCCTTGCAGAAGTCATTTTTTCTGCCGCTTTTTCTTTTCCTCCTTTCCGCTCTGGCTTCATCTGTTTATGCTCCCGACAAGCTGCGGGCCGCGGCCGGCGTAATCCAGATTCTGGAGTTCGGCCTGCTTGCGTGGTGCTTTTCCTTGGTGACGTCCCCGAAACTATTTCTAAGAATCGTACATTCGATGCTGGTGCTTTTCATTTTTGAGACAGTCGTCGCTACATTCCAGTTCGCGGCGGGTATGGCCATACCAACGGGCACATTCGGTGGGCACCAGCAATACGCGTTCTACACGAGCTTCAGTGCCGCGATGGCCTTCGCGTTGTTTGTGAATGAGAAACAAAAGACAAGGCGTTCAGTCTATCTGGTTGTTCTGCTGATCCTTTTATTCGGTTCGCTCATCGGTCAGGAGCGCGCTCCCTGGTTGTCTTTTGTCGTCGCAAGCTTTGTAGTGGTCCTGTTCGCAGGCAGACGGCGAAAGCAGCTTCTGGTAACTTTCACGGCTATGGTGTTGACTGCAGTTATTCTTGTGGTGAGTATCCCGCAATTGCGCGATGTAACGATTTCGCGTTTGGCGGAAGCGGAAAACGATTCCGAAAGAAATAATTCACTTCTATCGCGGCTGGCTGTGTGGGGTGTTGCCTACCAATTGTTTGTGGAGCATCCAATTCTCGGAGTCGGCCCGAAGAATTTCACAAGTCTGGTCCCCCACTACCTTTCTGTGGAAGACATGATGGGATCGGACACATTGGATACTCACAATGTTTGGATCGGGACCTTAGCTGAGCAGGGTGTGGTTGGTTTCGCGACTTACTTAATTCTTTGTTTCGCGATTCTGCGCTTGGCAACCCACCCCTTGCGACGCGTCTTATCGCCAGTTGTTCGATCAGTCTGCCTTGCGTTTCTCGCTTACCACATGTTCTGGTTCACAATGTCGTTGCATTACTTTTCAAAGGGGGCGGGTCATATGCACTTTATGATGATTGGCCTCCTGCTTGGTCTTGGTCGTACAGGGCAGCTCGACGGCATTGAAAGTAGTCAGAGCTAAATGCATCTATTTGGAGTCATGCGCAGAGATATTGTCTCCAAGTTCTCGGGAGAGGTGTTCTCACGGGCGTTGTTCCTCATATTCTTTTTCTACGCTGGCAGAAAGCTGGGAACCACGGATTTCGGTACTCTCAACGTTGCGCTGTCGACGACCTACATCTTGGGGGTCCTGTTTTTGGATACGGGAATGAACCTTTCAACCATACAGTTGCTGGTGGCCGATAAAGAGCCAAGGGACAAGATCGCCAGCGCTGTGTTTTCTTTCAAGTTACTGATGTATCCGTTCTTGGTCTTAGTAATGTGGGTAATGAGTCGGGCAATGGGCAAAAGGCTTCCCACGTTCACGATTCTTCTGCTCGCGTCGTTTTTTGCGCTGTTCACGTCTTTACTTGAATACCTCTGTTCAATCACAAATGCTTATCATCGGATGGATTTGGAAGCTTTCCTTAAGATTTTCAATCGAGTTTGCATCGTTCTTTTCGGGTTCGTGGCGCTGAGGTTGGGGCACACAACGGCTGTGCTTTGGGCCATGTGGACCGCTACCCTTCTAGCGTGCGTCTTAGCTTTGTTTGTGCTCCGAAGTCGCCTAGTCCCGATTTACTTGTTCTGGGACCCCCAAGTCATCCGCAGAGCGCTAAAGGCTGGCCTTCCCATCGCGGGTACGATGATTGTAGGCACGATCTATCTGAAGTGGGACCTGCTTGTACTTTCCTATTTCAATATCGGAAAACAGCAGATCGGCTGGTATGCAAGCGCCTTCAAGATCGTCGAAGCATTCGCGGCTCTTCCCACGCTCTTGGGTGCGGCCTTGTTTCCGATGATCTTGCAACTTCGCATTCAGAATCCTGCCGCATTAGATCGGCTGCTGTGTGCCAGCACGAAAGCGGTACTTCTCTTTTCTATCCCGGTCGCCGCAACAATCAGCCTCTTCAGTGCACAAATCATCTCCGCTGTTTATGGGAAGAGCTATTTACCCGGCGCAAACGCGCTGGCAATCATCATTTGGTGTATCGTGCCGATTTTTCTGTACTTCTATCTGATGTTTGTGAATGTTGCAGCTGGTCATGCTAAGGCGAACCTACTTTCAGCTTGTGTGGCCCTTGCTGCAGGCCTAGCCGCCAATGTGATTCTCGTCCCAAAGATCGGATACTTAGGGGCAGCTTGGTCAGCGCTGATCGCAAACTCCAGCTTTGCGGCATTAGCCACTTGGAGAGTGTGCACGCTTTTCCGTAAAGCCCGCATTCCACCGATGCTTCTGAAAGTATTTGTTGCCGGCGGTTTGATGGCGGCGGTCGGCTTGTACATCAGCACATCCGTTCTTGTACAGTTTGGCTTTGGACTTCTGGCCTACGGTGTTGTCCTTGTCGTGACGGGCGCTCTTCGCACCGAGGATCTTTCGCTTGTGTTACGGATGTTTCAGGTTCCTATACAACCGCAACCCCAAACATGAAACGCGCAAACTGCATAGCTGTCGATTCGGGTCAGTTGAGCCTATGATTCTAGAGCGACTTTTTTCTGCGACCCCGCAAGGTACTCGCCGCGTCATCCGAAAGGTCAAGTACTACGTAATGGGAAGCATGTCTTCGGCCTCCTACTGGAACACAGCGGCCAAAATTTCCGCAAGGGCAGCCATTCACACCGACTGCGTGGACGATCAGCAATTCTTTGAAAGCGCAAAGCGCGAGGCAAATTTAGCCCGCAAAAAGGGCGTACTTGGGCCTAACGTGCGAACTCTAGATATCGGTTGCGGTATCGGGCGTGTCGAACATGCGATTCACGGCGAAGTGCACTCGATTGTTGGTGTAGACGTTTCCGACGAGATGGTAAGACGAGCTCGGAAGACGGTACGTGCTCCTAATGTCTCATTTCAAGCTGTGGACGGACGGTCTCTGAATGGAATCGAGTCGGAGCAATATGATCTTTGCCTGTCGTTTATGGTGCTGCAACACATTCCGCGAGCTGCAGTAGCGAATTACGTCATAGAAGTAGGTCGGGTTTTAAAGCCAGGCGGACGGTTCTTATTTCAGATCCCGTTACCCGAGCCGAACGGCGCACCAGAGCCACCAGTAAATCACCCATTTGGGGTGCGATACTACACAGTGGGCGAGGTAAAGGATCTTCTTCGGTCTGGGCGCATGATCCTCCTTGAGCGATTCAACGAGGAAGCTGCGCAAGCGCCGGATGATCCCGCATTAGACGGCCCAGAATATCAGTTTTTTTTGGCTCAACGTATCTCCTGATTCGTCAAAGCACGAACTCACCATTAAGAGTGCCACTATTGGTGGCGCCCCAGCTGATCCTAGGATCATTCGCAGAACTTTCAAGTATCGCCTCCGTGGGCGGTTGTCGAGAGCAACCTGCAGCCTGCTCTATTCGTTCGATTCGTTATGAAAGTTTTGATGGTATCAAAGTCGTCCGTCGTCGCTGCTCATCACGGAAAGCTAGAGGAGTTGGTACGGATGGGAGTAGATCTGACTCTTATTGTCCCGCCACGCTGGGGCGACCAACCCCTTGAAGTCAGGCATTCCGAGCTCTACAAGATACGCGTGCTCCCTTGCCTGTTCACACCCTATCCCCACTTCCATTTCTATCCAGTTCGCATCGGGATGATCGACGCGGATGTGGTGTATCTGGAAGAAGAGCCTTGGAGTCTGGTAACACATCAATTCGTGAGACTTTGTATCAAGGCGCGTAAACCGGTCATTTTTACTACCTGGCAGACTATCTACAAGAGGTATCCTCCCCCGTTTTCCTACTTCGAGCGTTACACCTTCGCGCATGCCGGAGCGGCGATTGCAGGCAATAAGGAGGCCGCCGCAATGTTACGCGCCCGAGGCTTTACCAAGCCCGTTTCTATCATTTCGTACGGAGTATATCCCGACGTTTTTTACCGTCGAGATGATTCACTTTTGCGTCAGAAGTTGGGACTTGTGGGCTCCTTTGTGATTGGGTACGTCGGACGGGTAATTGCCTCTAAAGGTATAGCAGACCTGATTCAAGCGTTTGCTCTTCTTCCCCAGCATTGTCGTCTCTTGATTGTCGGTGACGGTGATTTTCGAAGCGAAGGTGATCGCGTCGCCAATAGCTTGGGCGTCCACCCCCGAATCCGATGGGTACCTCAAGTCCCTTCTCTCGAGGTGCCCGATTACCTCAGCGTGATGGACGCGTTGGTGCTGCCGTCGCGCACCACTGCCCGCTGGAAAGAGCAATTTGGGCGTGTTCTGATCGAGGCTATGGCATGCGAAACTCCTCCCGTGGGCTCGATTTCAGGGGAGATTCCTAATGTGATTGGGGATGCCGGCTTGGTCTTCCCGGAAGGCGATGTAAGCACGCTTGCCGAACAGTTGCTACACCTAGTTCAAAATCCACGACTAGTGGCTGAGTTAGGCAAGCGCGGTCGCCAGCGCGTGCTCGAGCACTTTACCCAGAAAACAATGGCGGAGGAAGTGTTGAAACTCTGCCAGAAAGTTTTGCTACCTTGCTCGGACAGAGTTGAGCGGGAGACAATGCAAGTCGGCCGGGCAAGATGAATTCTATTTCTCGCACTCACTACGATGCTTCCTATTTTGCCTGGCAGCGCAGTGGGGGTGAGCTGTCCGCAGTCTTAGACCGCTGGGAGTTTGAGCCATTTGTAGGGCGAGACGATGTAGTACTGGATTTCGGATGCGGTGGCGGCTATCTCTTGCAAGCTCTCTCATGCTGTTTACGCTATGGCGTCGAACCAAACCCTGACGCCAGGAGGCAGGCTATCAAAGCCGCCAGAGTTTACGCAGATGTCGACGAACTGCCTCAGAATGTTCTTTTCGACACGGTCATTTCGCACCATTGTTTGGAGCACGTGGATCATCCCTTGGAGGTTCTCGAGAAACTCCGCGCCCGCTTGAAGCCGGGAGGCAAGGCGGTTTTCGTTGTCCCTTCGGAGAGTTGGCAGAAGCAGCGAACGTACCAGGCGAATGACATCAATCAACATCTCTACACCTGGACGCCACTAAGCTTGGGAAACCTGTTCGCGCACGCTGGTTTCCGCGTTGAGAACGTCGATCTTCTCTGCCACAGATGGGTACCGAAGGCGCATAAGATTTATCCTTTCATTTCCCTCTCGGTTGTTCGCTTGCTTTGCAAATTCTGGGGTTTGCTGACTCGCACCAGACTCGTCAGAATTGTGGTGTCAAGACCAACGATGGATTAACTGAGAAACAGCGGGCTGCGATACTTTCGACGTTTCCCCGAGCGCTCGCCGCCACATCCTAGAGGTCAATGAGTCGGAACAGTGATGCGAAGAGCGATGTCATGGGGTTGGACATTATTGTCGCAAACGATTTTGCGCATGTAAATGGGGGTGCGGCCCAGGTAGCTTTGAGTTCGGCACTTGGATTAGCTGAACGAGGCCATCGCGTCACTTTCTTTGCGGCTGTGCCACCGGTGGCCGACAGCCTTCGAAGCGCTGGCGTCAACGTGGTGCTGACGGGCCAATACGACATCAAGACCGATCCTAACCGTTTCCGAGCCGCGATCCAAGGTTTATGGAATCCACAATCCGCCGCACGGATGGAATGCGTTCTGGCCGCAGCTGTTCCGAATCGAACAATTTTGCATGTCCATGGATGGACCAAAGCGCTGACCTCCAGCATTATTCGAGTCGCGATTCAACGCGGTATTCCAGTGGTCGTTACCCTGCACGACTATTTTTATGCATGTCCTAATGGGGGATTCTTCAACTTTCAAAGGAAAGAGTCTTGTCCCCTCCGTCCGCTTTCCGCCGCCTGTATCAAGGAGAACTGCGACCGCGATGGGTATCCGGAGAAACTGTGGCGAAGCGTGCGACAAGCTGTACAGAATCGTTTTGGATTTCCGAGTTCAGGGCTTCTGAGCTTCATTACGATCTCCGACTTTAGCGAGAATGTGCTGAAATCTTTCTTGCCGCCGCATGCAAACATCTTCCGCATTGCTAGTCCAAGTGACTTCACGAAGGAACTTCCCGTGGACGTGACACGGAATACGCAGTTCATGTGTCTCGGGCGGCTGTCGCCGGAGAAGGGGCTAAACTTGGTTGCAGCAGCAGCTCACGACCTCAACTGCGCGGTTACGTTCGTTGGCGAAGGGCCGAGTCGGAATGAAATCATGTCCGTCAATTTGCAAGCGCAAATTACGGGCTGGCAGTCTAGGGAGAAGGTGAAAACATACCTCCGCTCTGCACGATGCCTTGTGTTATCGTCTCTGTGGTATGAAGCTCAGCCCATGGTAATTGCCGAGGCTGCTGCGGTTGGAGTACCCGCGATCGTTGCCGACCAGTGTGCAGGCCGCGATATGGTTGAGAACGGGGTAACGGGCCTTTGGTTCCGGAGCGGTGACCGCGCCGATTTGCGCGATAAAATGAGAACACTGAAGAATCCCGAAACCGCCGAACGCTTGGGACGCGCCGCGTACGACCGGCATTGGAACGCACCGTTCACTCTTGAAAAGCACCTTCACGCGCTTGAGTGTTGCTATCATTCGATGCTAGGGGGCGGACTCGCACGTACGGAAGAGGTTCTTCCCGTCAGTTGATAAATAAATTGAAAATCCTCGATTTTTTATTTCTTTTGGCCACACGCCCCGCGGAGGCTTATGGCCGCGTTGAAGGAATTGCGGATTCCCGATTGGAACGTTTTTGGGTGAGACCGCAGAAGTACAGGTCGTCCCCCATAGAATCCGTTCACGAAGGACTGCGGGAGACGCTCGGCGTAAGCCTAGATGAATTTCTGAACGAATCCGCTCTCGCACGCATCGAAGATTGCGTTCGGAAGAGCTTGGAGAATCTGCCTGATCATTCTCCCTTTCCGATATCTCTGAACGGTGACTTCTCACTGGCGAGACTATCCTACGCAGCCTGCCGGGCCTTACGTCCTCGACAGGTGGTAGAGACTGGGGTCTGTTACGGTGTAACGACAGCATTCCTTTTGCAGGCATTGCGGGAGAATGGCGCGGGGACGCTCCACAGCATTGATCTGCCACCGTTAGGACGAAAGGCCCACGATTTCGTCGGCACTTTGGTCCCCTACGACCTTCGTGCCCGTTGGGTGCTCCACCGGGGGACCAGCCGGATATTGCTGCCAAGAGTTCTAAAGCAAGTCGGCATCGTGGACTTCTTCATTCACGACAGTCTCCATACGTGTCGCAACATCCGGAGGGAGCTTGCGAGCGTCACCCCGTATCTCTCCGGCCCAGCCTTGGTGCTGTCAGACGACATAGATGGAAATCCTGCGTTTAGGGAATGGGTTGACCGGGTTCTCCCGCCCTTTTGGACCGTCTTGGACCAACCATCAAAGTCGTCGTTGCTAGGGGTCGCAGCGTTTCCCAGTGCAAGAACGGGTCCGGCTGAAAAGACAATGAGTTCCTTTTCCGGTTCGATATGAGTTCTACAATTCTGTTGGAGAAAATGCCTCCCGCTCTGCAAAACCTGCGCGTGGCTCTCGTCCATTATTGGCTCGTGAGGCGACGAGGTGGTGAACAAGTACTGGAAGCGCTCGCCGATATGTTTCCGCAGGCAGACATTTTTACCCTTGTTTTGGATCCAGCGTCGCTTAGTGGAGCACTCCGTCATCGTCGGATTTACACATCTTTTCTTCAGCGTGTTCCGGGCATTCGTCGTCACTATCAAAGGTTTCTTCCACTCTTTCCCTTGGCATTGGAGAACTTTAACCTTGAGGGATATGACTTGGTTATAAGTTCCGAGTCGGGTCCGGCAAAGGGAGTGATTACTGGAAGGCGCACGTGTCATGTTTGCTATTGTCACACTCCCATGCGTTATCTGTGGGATATGTACACTGCCTATCGGGAAAATGCTCCAGGTGGCTCTCTGGGACGGGCCTTCTACTCGATTGTCAGCCATTACTTGCGCCTTTGGGACCAACTCAGCGCTGCGCGCGTCGACTACTTCGTGGCAAATTCCCATCACGTTGCCGGCAGAATCTGGAAAACCTATCGACGTTCCGCCGAAGTTATTTACCCCCCCGTCGCGGTCGACCAGTATGACGGCGGGGGCGAGTCAAGAGAATTTTATCTGGTGGCAGGCCAGTTGATACGCTACAAGCGGGTAGAGCTTGCGATTGCAGCGTGTAACAATCTTCGTCGAAAACTGGTTGTGATTGGTGAAGGAGATGAGTTTGGTCGCCTTAGTCGGATGGCAGGCCCGACGGTCACGATGCTGGGATGGCAGCCTGATGAGGTGCTAAAAGATCATTACTCGCGTTGCCGCGCGATGTTGTTCCCGGGAGAAGAGGATTTCGGAATGACGCCAGTTGAAGCGCAGGCCAGCGGTCGCCCGGTGATTGCTTTCGGCCGAGGGGGGGTGCTTGAAAGCGTACGTGGCTATTTCACCGGGGACTCCCCGTGCGCTGATCCCACTGGTATATTCTTTGAAGAGTCTTCCATCCAGTCGTTAAGTGCGGCTATTTTGGATTTCGAGAGCAACGAGAAACAGTTTTCTGCGATCAAGATCCGAGCGCACGCGCAGCAATTCAGCTGTCAACGGTTCAGGTCAGAAATGTCGCGTTTTTTGCTTTCGAAGTTAGATCAGTTCCACTTCTCGCAGAGTGAACTGGAAAGTCGCTGCCTTTCCAACTATAAGTCCGGCGATTCACAAGACTTTTGCAGAGAGCATTCACAAGACTTTTCTAAAGAATGGATATGATCGGAATTCGATCAGTGTCTCCTCAGGCTGATCAGGGCCGAGCATTGTGCACTCGGCCTATGTCCGACCTGATCCCGCCCCATCGAGCTTCTTGGGCATCGGCACTGAAGCGCTTACTTGATGTCGTTGGGGCCTGTCTTGGTTTGCTGTTGTTGTCTCCGGCTCTGCTGATGATTGCCGCGTTGGTGAAAATACAAGATGGAGGCCCCGTCTTGTACCGACGGCGCGTAGTGGGGCTCGAGGGCCCGTTCGAGGCGTTCAAGTTTCGAAGCATGCACCCCGCAGCGGACGCATTGTTGCATGCTGACACGGCACTGAGGAAAGCCTTCGAGGAAAATTTCAAGCTGAAGGATGACCCACGAATTACCAGAATCGGGGCAATCCTGCGGAAGCATAGTTTGGACGAACTACCCCAACTCGTCAATGTTCTGTCTGGGCAGATGAGTCTAGTCGGCCCACGCATGATCACGGCAGAGGAACTGGAGAAATACGGTGAATATCGACAGTTCGTGCTGTCGGTGAAGCCAGGATTGACGGGGTATTGGCAGGTTAACGGGCGGCAGGAGGTGGGATATTTAAAGCGCGTCGAAATGGACGTGTACTATATACAGCATTGGTCTTTGAAACTTGATGTCCGCATCCTACTTCAGACGCCATGGAAGGTTCTGAAAGGAGAAGGTGCCGTTTAGAATGGCGAACATTTTGGTTACGGGAGGGGCGGGTTACATCGGGTCGATTTGTTGTGCTCAGTTGCTTGAGAGTGGACATTCGGCAATTGTCGTGGACGATCTATCAACGGGGTTCAAAGAGGCAGTTCCAGTTGGCGTCCCTTTTTATCGGGCCGACATTCGTGATCAGGAGCGCATGCGGCAAATACTCGACGAGAACGCCGTCGATGTGGTGTTCCATTTTGCGGCGAAGGCGTTGATTCCAGAGTCTGTTAGCAATCCCGGGGTCTTTTTCGATGAGAACGTCGCTTCCGGTATTATTCTTCTTGAGCAATTGCGTCGTGCCAAGATCCGCAAGTTTGTCTTCTCTTCGTCGGCTGCCGTATACGGTAACCCGGAAACAACCCCAGTCTTTGAGGGTGATCGTAAGCAACCAGTCAATTCCTATGGTGAGACCAAACTAATGTTCGAACGAATCCTGGCCTGGTATGCTCGCGCCTACGGCTGGGGTGTCGCTGCGTTGCGTTATTTCAATGCATGCGGTGCTTCGGGCATCATGGGAGAACGGCACGACCCCGAAACTCACATCATTCCCCTTCTCTTGCAGGCGGCCACGGGGGAGATCGAAGCCTTCAATATTTTTGGGACGGACTACTCCAGCCCCGATGGGACGTGTCTGCGCGACTATGTGCACGTGCTCGACATCGCTGATGCCCACATCCGAACGATGCCATTGCTGGAGGCGCCGGGAATGGAGGCCTTTAACATCGGGACGGGGGAAAGCCACTCGGTGAAGGAGGTAGTTCAAGTAGCCGAACGTGTTACCGGCAGGCGTATCCCCGTTCGTGTCTCAAGTAGGCGTCCTGGGGACCCTGCAGTTCTGTGTGCAAGTCCCGAGAAACTCTGCCGTATCCTGGGATGGCAACCGAGACATTCAGATCTTGCCAATATTGTGCACACAGCCTGGGAGTTTCAGCAGCACGTCAGGGCCCAAGTGTCAACCTGATGTCCGTTCCGGGTTGGTCGACGCATTCCGGTTCTGCTGTTGACTGCTCGGTCGCAACGTGTTTCCCTTGACAAATCCGTTTATGAATCTTGGATAGGAGCGGAATTCCCCATGACGAGTTCGCCACAAAGGTTATATGTGGGCGAGGTTGATTTATCCTTGTCCGAAATTAATTGTGCCGAGACGTACTTCCGCGGTCTCTCCAGGACACTGCAGAATTTAGCTCACGACGGCATTGACAGAGTCGCCGCAGCTTTAATGCGAGCTTATCAGGACCGTAGTTCTGTATTTCTTTTCGGGAATGGGGGTAGCGCAGCCCTGGCATCGCATCTAGCATGTGACCTCGGAAAAGGGACAGTTATCCCCGGTCGCGAACGTTTCCGGGTTTTGTCGCTCACCGACAATGTGGCCCTAATGACAGCGTGGGCCAACGATGCCCGTTATGAAGATATATTTGCCGAGCAGCTACGCAATTTTGTTCGACCCGGGGATGTGGCATTCGCAATCAGTGGGAGCGGGAATTCGCCGAATGTGCTGAATGGTCTTCGAGCAGCCCGAGAAGCGGGCGCATTCAACATCGGCCTGGCTGGCTATCAAGGGGGGAAAATGAAAGCTCTATGCGATATTTGTGTTGTCGTTCCTTCGGAGAACATGCAGGTCATCGAAGACCTTCATTTGAGCATCAGTCACTGCGTGTTTAGCATGGTTCACAATGGAATTGCCCAACTCGCTTCCGCTGCGATTCAGGGTTGCCGGTCGTAAGCATAGCTCGAATTCGGTCGTGCAGGTTCTCTCTCCGGTGGGCAAATCCGTGCCACGTGGGATGGGATACACCAATGCTTGAAAGGTCCGGGCATTCGTTGAAGCGTGCGCTGATTGGAGTTTTGCTTGCCTTTCTGTTGTTGGTAACAGGCTGCGGTAGCAGTGCTGGCGGCAGCAGTAATAGTGGCATCGCGTGGATCGGCACTTATTCTGCTCCCAATCGGTTTGGCGGTTTTTTCGGCACTATCAGTTTTACCGTCCGCAGGCACTTGCCATAACATTCGGTCTCGGATACTTTTAGCATTCCCGCTGTTTTCAGATGTTTAAGTAAAGCCATGAAAAAGCAAAAGCTTCAACATTGGATTCTCGCTGGGGATCTGACATGGGTGTTGATCGCGATGCTGTTGGCGTATCTCTTCCGGTATGGCCCGCGGTGGTATGGCCCTGGTGGAGCATCTGTTCTGACCTTCGTGCCTGCGCTGCTGGGCGCTCTAGGCCTTTGGGCTGTCATGTTTTCGGCGATGAAGTTGGACGGATTCCGTCGCGGTTGGGACTTGTCGGCTGTTATTTCACAGTTGCTTCTCAGCGTTTGTTTACTTGTGACACTCCTCTTGGCGGGTAGTTATTTGGCTCGTAGTTTTGCTTCCCGGTTGACCTTGGCTTATTTCGGTGTACTACTTTTTGTTGGGTTTGTTGCAATCCGCAGGGTGGCGCATGCCATCTTAGGCTCTGAGTATCTCGTGGCAGCTGTGCGCCGGGTTGTCATAGTCGGCGGCGGGCCAGTGGCGCGCGAGATGGCAACCAAAATCGAGCGTCATCCCGAGATGCTATGCAGGGTAGTAGGCTTCCTTTGCTCTGTGGACGCCTTCGTGGATAGCCGCATGCCGGGAGCTTCAGCCGAGACAGTCGCGGTGCAAACACTGGGGGTTATCGATCTCCTTCGGGAATGGCGAGTGCATGAGATTATTATCACTCTTGCCAAACCTGGCCTACCGGAAGTGATGAATCTGGCCGCTCGCTGTCGGAGAGAAGGTATCGGCGTCAGTGTGGTTCCTCATCCCTATGAACTCTACCTTTCCAAACCGCAACTTCTCGACATTGGCGGATTGCCCGTGCTGCACATGCACGAGGCCAACGGGAATTTCTCAAATGCGTTTTGGAAACGCGGTGTGGATATCACTTTAGGCTTCGTTCTTCTCTTGTTTTCGATGCCGATGATCGCCGTAGGAGCCGGATTATTGCTTCGCAAGAAAGGCGGTCCCTTTCTACGAGAACTTCGGTGTGGGCAATTCGGTGAGTTCTTCTGGATGTGCCGGCTGAATTCGGATCGCGATTGCGAGATTCTACCCCGTTCTGAAGTGATCCTTCAGCAACTGAGCGTGACTGAATTGCCTCAACTCTGGAATGTCCTGCGCGGAGAGATGAGTTTGGTCGGCCCTAGGCCTGAGTCGCCGGAGCGAGTAAAACACTACTCCGATTGGCAACGTCAGCGCCTCAATGTGAAGCCTGGGATGACCGGATTAGCCCAAGTGCATGGGTTAAGGCAGCAACATCTGTCGGAAGAGAAGGCCCGATTTGATCTCCAATATATGTTGCATCCTTCGTTGTTCCTGGATGTCTCCTTGTTGCTACAGACGATGTGGACCTTGGCGGGAAGACTGTTCCGATTGGGTGGGCACAAGGTGGAAGTTACACAAGATCAGAGTAAAGCCGACATATTCTTAGAAGGAACCTTGCCCAGTGCTCATAGTGCGCAGTCCAGTGCGGATTAGTTTCGGGGGCGGTGGTACCGATTTACCCGCATATTACGAACAATTCGGAGGCGCCGTCCTCAGTGTGTCGATCAATAAGTATTTCTATACGATTCTGGGCGCGCGCAACGATGGGCGAATTCAGGTGATATCTTCGGATTTGCGAGTTTTTGAAACTTGGAACGACATTGCCAACATGCCGCTGAAGGGCAGCGAGTTGGAGATACCACTCGCTGTCCTTAAAGAGGTGGGGTGTGACGTCTCTGTGGATCTTTTCTTGGCATCGGAAATCCCTCCGGGGACTGGGCTTGGATCTTCGGCCAGCGTCTGTGTGAACATTCTGAAGACGCTCACTAACTATGTTCAAAAGCCGCTCTCAAAATATGATCTCGCGGATCGGGCCTTCAGGATTGCGCGCAACATGCTGGGCAGGCACGTCGGCAAACAAGACGAATACGCTGCCGCTTTTGGGGGACTGAATTACATATCATTTTATGCGGATGGTAGGACACAAGTAGAGTCGCTGGACTTGGATGCCGTCATCTCGCGAGAGCTTCAGTCCAAGCTCCTGCTCTTCTTCACGGGTTCCGCGCACCACTCGTGGACGATTCTGCGTGAACAGGAAAACTCCACTCGAGTACACGCTGGTTCGACGGTTGATGCTTTGCACGAGGTCAAGGCGTTGGGGGTGGAGATGCGGAGAGCTTTGGAGCGGGGAGAGCTCAGGCGATTCGGAGAACTCCTACACGACGGTTGGCTGGCGAAACAGCGCGTCTCAAACAAGATTTCTACCCCACGGATCGATCTGCTGTATGCGCTAGCTCGTGAGCAAGGGGCGATTGGCGGCAAGATCACTGGTGCGGGCGGCGGAGGATTTCTGCTTCTCTACTGCGAAGCAGACCAGCAGCAGGCTGTGCGCCAGGCTCTGGTAAAGGAAGGAGTCCAGGAAATGGCTTTTGAGTTTGATATGCAAGGTGCCCAAGTCATCGTCAACGATCCCTTCATCGACGATGACCAGAAAGGTGGTTCCCGCTGGGTCTTTGTTCCAACTTCCGCAGCAGCTGCTTCCAAGAAGTAGCGACGATTCCTCGGCTTGAGGGCCAGGTTTAGCTTTGAAGGCGTTCCTGCTGGCTGCTGGACATGGCACTCGGTTACGGCCGTTGACAGATCATACGCCTAAGTGTCTTCTGCCTGTCAGGGGCAAGCCCATAATCCAGATCTGGCTCGAAAAGTGTTGCCATTTTGGAATCGGCGAAGTGCTAGTCAACGTTCATTCTCACGCTGAAATGGTACGCGATTTCCTCGGGAACCACAGCAATGGTGTCGATGTTCAGGTTGTTGAAGAACAGGAGCTGCTTGGCAGTGCCGGAACGTTGCTCGCGAACCGGGATTGGGTGAGTGGAGAGGCTTCTTTCTGGGTTTTTTACGCCGACGTACTTCATCAAGCCAACCTGTCGGCGATGCTCCATATGCAAGAATCGAAGAAACCAGCTGCAACTCTGGGGGTTTATCACGTTCCCGACCCGGCGCGCTGCGGAATTGTTGAGGTCGCGGAGGATGGCACTATCAGTGAATTTGTCGAGAAACCGCAGCAGCCCACGAGCAACCTTGCTTTTGCAGGGCTTATGCTTGGAACCCAGACTTTGCTCGATGTCATTCCCAGCGAGCTCCCAGCGGACATCGGTTTTCATGTTCTACCTCAGTTGATAGGCCGTATGATGGCTTACACGATTTCTGAATACCTGATCGACATTGGTACGATCGAGAACTACCATAAGGCCCAGCGTAGTTGGCCAGGTCTGTAAGGAGGGTTAGCGCGAATATGCTTGAGGGAGTCATCTTTGATATGGATGGTGTGCTGATCGACAGCCATCCGGTGCATCGCGATGCCTGGCGCAAATTTCTCGCTACAGTTGGCAAGAACGTCAGTGAGGACGCGCTCGATTTTATCCAGGAGGGCCGCCGGAGAGAAGAAATTTTGCGGCATTTTTTGGGCGATTTGCCCCCAGAAATCGTCGTGGACTATGGCCATAGAAAGGATGAGTTCTTTCGAGCGAATTTCGACGACTTGCGGCTTATTCCCGGCATTCCGAATTTTCTGGGTGGGTTGCAGGCTGCAGGCTTGCCCGCTGGTATTGCTACCTCAGCGAGTTCCGGCAGGACTTGGGCAACGTTGAGGCATCTCAAGCTGGAGAAGAAGTTCGTCGCGGTGCTCACTGGCGATGACGTGTCTGCGGGTAAACCGGATCCCGCCATCTATCGGCTCGCGTCGGAGCGGATGAAACGGTCTCCCGAAACGCTGGTTGTGCTCGAGGATGCGCCGTCTGGGGTTCGAGCTGCAAGGTCCGCAGGAATGCGGTGCATTGGCGTCGCGAGCAATGGGCGAACCGATGCTCTCCTTCAGGCCGGCGCGGATTATGTGATTCCCAATTTTCTCGATCTATCCGTGGAGAAAATGCTCAGCCTCTGGACCACAATCAGCCGAAAAAACGGCTCGCACTTGCACTCTTCTGCTTAACCACCGGCCTACAAAGGCCTTCCCCATTTTTCTTCCCTGTGTTGTCCGAAACGGCGAAGGTGTGCTTCGCCGAAAGCTTTAGCATGGCCATAGGTAGGCGAACATCCGCAAAACCGGCAATGGAATCCCATTGAATTGCAACGCAAAGGTGCGCTTTTGCGATTTGTCGCAATAGTTTCGCAACTTAAGTCTGCACAGCGTGTTGTAGAAGCATTAGCGATTGATAGTTGCTCGTTCCGCTATCTGGCATCGGGTGGCCGGAGGGAGAAGTATGCGCAGATTCTGTTCGGTCGCATTCTTGGTAGGTACGCTGTGGTTGTGGCTTTTGAGAATTCCCGCACAATGCCAAGTCACATTCTTCTCCCCCCCCCGACGTACACGGTAGCCGGCCCCCCGCTGTTCGTGGCCGATTTCAATGGGGACGGAAAGCCCGACTTGCTCGGCGGTTCCTCAAGCTCGTTGCAACTCGGAAATGGCGATGGCACATTCGCCAAGGCACTTCCCGTACAAGGAGCGGTATTGGCTGTCGCTGACTTCAACGGCGATGGCAAGCCTGACCTTCTGGAGCAGGGTACGGGCACGCTTTTGGTTCTGCTGGGAAAAGGCGATGGGACTTTTCAGGCGCCCACCAGCACAAATACCGGTGCCGGTTCTCTGTACCCGGTCGTAGCAGGTGACCTGCGCGGTAACGGAATCCTGGACGTTTTGGGACTTTACAACAATAATCTGGTTGTCTTTCTGGGCAAAGCCGACGGCACGTTTGCTGCGGGCGTTTCTTATCCCGTCGGTAATACAGGGTTCGCGCAACAAGCCATTACGCTGGGCGACTTTAACGGAGACAGCAAGCTCGATGCAGCCGTAAGCCTCTCGGGGAACAATACTACAGGCCAAGAAGTCGTGTTGCTGGGAAACGGTGACGGAACTTTTCAGGTGTCTCCCAAGACGTCGACTGGAGTCCCCTCACTGTCTTCGGTAGTGTCCGGCGATTTCAACGGAGATGGGAAACTCGATCTAGCGATGGCAGGTTTTACCGACGGTAGCTGCGGTAGCCTGGTGCAATTTGCCGTTGCCATTTTGCGGGGGAATGGAGACGGAACCTTCGCGGCGCCGACAACAGTCTTTTGTGGTAACGGCGCACTGGCTGCCGCTGATCTGAATGGTGACGGCAAGCTAGACCTGGTGTTCGACGGCCAGCTGGATTCGGCCTTTCCGCCTTCACTGGTTCAGATTTATCTCGGGAATGGAGATGGCACGTTTTCCAATCCCTACAGCTACGAACCCTACCATGGCGGCGCGGTTGTAATCGCGGATTTCAACCTGGATGGGAAGCCGGACATCGCCGCGGCCAGTCTAGTGCTGCTGGGCAACGGGAATGGTTCGTTTCAAGGCCAACCGGCGGTGCCGTTGCCGGTCGCTCCAACCGTTGCTGTCACTGGCGACTTCGCTAAGAATGGAACTCAGGATGTCGCAGTGGTTTCAAATGGACTAAACATTCTTCACAACGATGGGACCGGCGTTCTGACGGTGGCGCATACGTACATGCTGCAGCATCAGGCTGCAGGCATCGCGACCGCCGATCTAAACAGAGACGGCAATCTCGACCTCGTCGTGGGAGGCAACGGCGTGCTGCTCGGAAACGGAGACGGCAGTTTCCAGTCACCCATATTCAATCTACTCGGAGTTGGGGGCAGCACGATTGTCGTATCCGATTTTAATAACGATCACATACCCGATCTGGCATTCTCGGCAGATCAGGGCAATTCCGCTGCCGTGTTGCTGGGAAAGGGCGATGGCACCTTTGGGACGCCAAACTACGTTTTTGACGGCGGGGGGGCCGCCTTGGTGGCCGCGGATTTTAACGGCGACGGCAAGATAGACTTGGCGTCGTCCAACTTCTCCAGCGGGCAAAATGTATTTGCCATTTTGTTTGGGAACGGTGACGGGACATTCCAAGCCGCGTCTTTTCCGCCTGCCGAGGCGTCCTGTGGCGCCTCCTTTGCCGTGGACCTGAACCGGGATGGAAAGGTCGACCTCGTCGGCGAAAACGGTTCAGAGATCCAGGTATGTCTCGGAAACGGGGATGGTACCTTCACACCACTCAGCCCGTTTGGGCAAGGCTTTAATTCCTTTACCACCGTAAGCGCTATTGCTGATATCAATGGCGATGGAATACCCGATCTGGTCGCAGAGCAGATATTCGGTGGCGGCTTTAGAAGCGTGACTGACGGGGTTTACTTAGGAAACGGCGATGGCACCTTTGGTCCTTTCATCCAGTCGTACGGCTTTGGCGTGCTCGACCCTGCGGAAAGCTTCCAGCTTCCAGCGGATATGAATGGGGACGGCAAGCCCGATCTGGTGTTGGGTTCGCAGGTGGGAAGCGTGTTCGTGGTCGTGAACACCACGCCAAAGGGGTTCACGGTCTCAGCAACGGCGCTCTCGCCCGCAACGATCGTGGCTGGCAATTCGGCCACTTCGACCGTCTCGGTGATGCCCAACTTTGGATTCAACCAAACGGTTACCCTTTCTTGCAGCAGCATCACACTCAATGGGGCTCCCGCGGCTACCGCTCCACCCTCCTGCTCGTTCAGTCCGGCTTCGGTAACAAACGGGTCGGGGACGTCGAAGCTCACGATCAGCACGAAAGCGAGCAGTGCATTGCTGGCTCTGGATGTGACGCATCCCCCTGGCCTGTTTTACGCGATGTTGCTGCCGATCCTCGGCGTGGGGTTGATGGGAACAGGATTTGGCCCACGCAAGAAGAAGTGGTTGGGGATACTGTTGGGATGCCTGCTGATTTCAGGCCTGATGTTGCTCTCCGCTTGCGGCGGTGCAGGTAGCGGAGGAGGCGGTGGAGGTGGTGGAGGTGGCACTCCGGCAGGTACCTACAGCGTCACGATCTCGGGAGCAGCGGGTTCCGTGGTGCAAAAGACAACGGTTACGTTGATCGTACAGTAGCGCCCAGCAGGCTCTCCCTGCCCTGGCTGGCGGCCGTCAAAATGGCGGCGGGGCTGACGGCGTCGGTGCTGTGAAGAGGACTATGGGGCCCAGTAAAGCAGCAAGGGCTGTATTCCGTAACCAGTTCCTTTCGGAGGAATAAGTGAGACATCTCCCTCAAGATTTCGAGCCCGGTTCACGTGCCAGGAAGTTGGAATGTCCATGCCGGCAGGGCCGTCGGGGTTCCAGATAATTTTGCTTGTCGCGTTACCGCGTTGGATATCGCACGTCCACGGGGCATGGGAAGCGTGCCAGGCCTGCGGGATGTCAGTTGACGTGCACGACTTCAGCACTGCCCCGACTAGCCACTCCTGTAAGACGCCAAACGCCTTTCCTGCTGGTGTCGGAGTCACTCCGTCCGCCTGAACGAGCGGAAGCGGGACCTTGGGATCACCCCACAGATACCAATAAGCCCTGGAAGTTCCTGCCGCGTAGCTAAGAATCATTGCGCGCCCTATATACGCGACAGCCGTCCGGTCGTCTAGTTTCTGGCCGCCCCAGCCAAACTCATCGTTCCACAACGGTTTTCTTACCCCATTTTTCGCCATGATCGCGCGGACCGCCGCAACCTCGCCGAATACGCTTTCTGGAGGGGAAGGCGCAAAGTAGAAATGAAATCCGACAATGTCGACGTAATCTCCCCCGCCTCTCCGTAGGAACTCGTCCATCCAAGTGAACCCGGGGGCGCCCACCGGGGATGGTGAGATGATCTGGTTTCCTGGATCAATCCTTTTGAGTTCCTCGTATGCGGCCTTGGTCAAAGTCACCAATGCCGCTACGTTGCTCCGGTAGAAGGCTCCTTCGCTGGGCTCGTTCCAAATCTCCCAGTAATGAACCTGACCCTTGTATCGATTGCCCATTGCCTTGACATACTCGCGCCAGTCTTGGAGATTCGCTGGCTCCCAACATGCTCCATGGCCCACCGGGCAGTCTTCGTTTGGCTTAGAGGAGGCCCAACTAGGACTGAACGCCAATCCACCGATTACGTCGACATCTTTTTCTTTCAGAGTTTCTTGCACCAGGGAATCGGTTCTCCGATAGTCCCATTCCCCGCGATTCTTCTGCACCCAAGTCCAACTCAAAGTGAGTCTTCGACCGCCAAAGCGGACCGAAGGCGTACGGTCTCCGTAGTGCATCCCAAAGTAGCTTGCCGGAATGGGAGAGCTATCAGGCGGCGTTTGGCCTGAAACCAGAATCGTGATGGTCAAAAAAAACGCGCAACACAGAATGCTTGACCTCTTACTGACGTTCCATTGCATCGAGCTTACCTCAGCTTTCTCGGCTTCGGAGGGAGACCTCAAACAGAGCGATTTCATGACAGCCGATGGACTCCTCGCAATTATAGCTCGCCTAAGCAGGAAACTCTTAAGTTGCCATGGCCCGATCGCTCTTGAGTTTATCGTTAGTTAATGCCTCCGTTATTGCCAACGTGCAGCCGCAACCAAGATTCATGAGCTGTGTAATGAATTCCGAGCAGAGGCGGCGGGCTCTCTTAGGTGCTCCCACGGAATTGCTATTAAGAGACCCTTTTGCGTCTCGACCGACACAGTCTCCTGGTATTGGCGCAATCCAACATTGTGGTATGGTAGTGAGCTTTACCGAGGGCCAGAATGAGAGTTCGTGAAATTGGCATTGTTCTGCGCAATATGTTTCTCGGCGGGAACGTGGAGTCTTTGCTCGCCCTGAGTGAGCCCCAGCAAGCCGCTTACTATGTTGGCGAATGCAGGTTTCTTTATAAATGCATCTTTCCCAAGGACGGATTTTTGCAGAAAGCCGTCTGGGAAGTGTTTGAGACCGAGCAGATTCCTATAGTTCTCTACGCCAGTGCTGCGAAGGAGTGGTTCCGGCCGACGGCGTCTTACGCCACCGATCTGGTTTCGATGTGCATGTTGTGCCAGATACTCAAGCCGAAGACGATTCTCGAAATTGGAACCTATCACGGGGGAGGGGCTTTGCATTGGGCGGGCAATGCCCCCAACGCCGAAGTTTACACTCTCGATCTACCTCCCAAGGCCGTGCCGTTATTGGCTGTGACGGAAATGGACCAGAATATCGTCCTCGATCATGAGGGAACAAAACATATGGTCTTCGAGGGCAAACCTGAGGCCAAGAGGATTCACTGCCTCTATGGAGACAGCGCGACCTTTGACTTTTCGCCGTTTCTGGGGAAGATTGATCTCCTCTTCATTGACGGAGCCCACAGTTACGACTATGTCCGTAACGATACACTCCGTGCCAGCCCATGTTGTAAACCCGGAAGCGTAATCGCTTGGCACGACTATGGAAGAGTCGGATTCAATGGTGTATCCCAGTGGTTGCACGAATTTGCAGGGCAAGGCAAAACACTCTACAGGGTTCCAGGGGGCTCTCTGGTTTACACCCGCGTGTAATGGCGCGTTTCGGAAAAACCCTGAAACTTATTCGGCCTCGGTGCCCGTAATTCGCACCGCCACCTGCTCGTTCGCCATTACATATCCTAGGTATTCAAATTTCAAGTGCCGTGCGGAGACGAACTCTTGAAACGCGAGAAATTCTCCCTTTTTCCAGCCTGGGTAATTAAAGAATTCGTCAAACACAAGAACAGTACCTTTCACAATTCGATCCCCGAAAACTTCGAAGACAGTTCTCGTTGACGAATAGAGGTCACAGTCGATGTGCAAGAACGAGCAATTGTCCGGGTGTTCAAGGGCGAACGCGGGGACGCTCACGTTGAACCAACCTTTTATCAGCGTGACGTTCTTTCGAACCCGGGGGAGTGCATTCATTCGGAATGTGCCCTTTTCCACGCCGGGCTGCCAGTCCTCGGGCAAACCTTCGAAGGAATCAAACCCGTAAACTGTTTTCCGAACACGGGTCGCAATGAAGTTTATGGTCGCGCCACTGTACACGCCGAACTCGCAAAATAGGCCTGCGTTAAGGCTTACGCAACCCAAGGCAGCCTCCAGAAGCTCGAATTTATCACTAAAGGACTTCGTGTCGGCCATATGTTCTTCGACGAAACAGAGTGTTTCCTCCCTAGCTTTTCTCCTCATCGCCCGGTGAAGATTCTTGGCGTCGGCATCCAGGACGTAGTCGGCTACCTTGCTCACGGCCCTTCTTAACAGCGCTTTTGCATTTGGTAACATAATCTATACACTAAATGATTGAGGTTCCGAGCGACAAACACAGCTCGCGTCGCAAGCATCACGGAAGGAATGTCCTTCGCATCGACGACGAATAAGTGGGGTCGGCAAGCAAAGTGCTTGAAATGTCCCCCGTCAGTGACATAAAGTATCACGACCCCTGGCTGAAAACAGGTCTTGCAATAATGTATTGCGGGGCCGCGTGGTGAGCGCATAGCTGACGTCGAGACGGTGACTATCGAGTATCGATTACTTCCGCCTGCGCGTATCATTCTTGAGCAAGATCAAAGCAAAATATCGATGCCGGATAGCGACTTTCGGCGACATCGCGGTAGCTTAGGAGAATCCTTGTTAATCGAATCGCCAGTACAAATTGAGTCCGATAAGTCCCTTGCCGCCCAGCTCCGTCCTGGACTAGCGCTGACCAGCATGATCGCCATTATTTGTCTGAGTCTGGAAGTCGAGAGCCTTGAGAAAGTCGACAGTCTATCGCTTTACATGAGCTACCGAGAGATTGCGTTGGACGTCGGTGTCGCACTGATTGCGCTGTTGGGATTCGCAGCGGCGTGGTGGTTACTTGTGCTGGCGAGTGTAAAGCTCACTGAGGTTGCCCTAGGTTCCTCGAAAAGGCAATACGGTATAGCGTTATGCTGGTACCTGGGACTCGGAATTCCCCTCTCTTACTTAGTGCTGGACATTTTCGGTGCCATGCGGCTGGAGTTTTTCTCAGGTTGGCATCCAGAGTTGGTTGGTTGGGTACTTGTGAGCTTGTTTTTGATCGGAGGCTCTGTTGGTGGTCTTTGTTTAGTCAAGCTACCTAGGTTGCAGGAATTCTGCCGCACTAGGCTGGTGCCTGTTGCTTGGGCCCATATTTTTCTCGGGTTGGTCGCCTTCTTGTTCTTGTGGATGCACGGTGTATATCTATTTCGTGACTACGCGCATCAGGGTAGGGCAGTGGCTGCTGCGGATTCGCCCGACGTTTACTTGATCTCAATTGATGCTGCGAGGGCTGACGATCTATCTCTTTATGGGTACTCACGCCCGACAACGCCAAACTTGCAGAAATTTGCCCGTCGAGCCTATACATTCGACTATTTTTTTGCAAATTCGAACTTCACGACGCCGACCACGACGTCCATTGAGACCGGTCAACTACCTTGGACACACCGCGTGTTTCAAGCAGGCGGCTTTGTCAGTGTTCAGGCTGAGGGCGAGACGATCGCCTCAGTGTTGCGTCAACGTGGGTACTACACCGCGATGATTTCTTCGAATTATCTTGCAACGCCGGTCCGCCACAGGACGCTCAAAAGCTACGATGCGGCAGAATTCGCTGCACCTATCGATGGATCTGGGCCTTGGCTGCGGCTTACCAATCTCGTCGGTACCAACGCTCAGTACACCCTCTTTGCGTCGTTGCTCCAGAGTCTGGCGGGCATTAGGTTTTACTTAGACTCTTTGGTCTGGGGCAACTCCTACCCATATCCCGCCGAACCGGTCTTTGATCGGGCGCGATCCTTACTTGAACGCCACGATATCGCACAACCACGTTTTGTATGGACGCATGTTTTCCCCCCGCATGATCCATACTTGGCGCCGCCTCCATTTCGAATGCGCTTCTTGTCGTCGAACAAGTTAACGCACGTATACGACTACATTGGTTTTCGGGGCATGATGCTTCCACACGGCGCGACCATCGCCGATTTGCAGGCGCGCTATGACGAGATGATTCTTTATGCGGACGACGCAGTGGGAGACTACCTTGGCTGGCTCGACCGAACCGGTAGGCTAGATCGCTCGATCGTCATCGTGACGGCGGATCATGGCGAATCCTTCGAGCACAATTGGATGATGCACACAGGCCCGTATCTGTTTAACGGTCTGGTTCACATTCCGCTGCTAGTCCATCTCCCCGGGCAAAAGGAAGGCGCCCGTATTGGCCAGGTTGCGCAACAAGCGGATTTACTTCCCACCGTCCTGGATCTCTTGGGCATACCGCTGCCAAGTTGGAGCGACGGAGTGTCGCTCAGGCCCGCGTTGGAGGGCAGGGAATTGCCTAAGCGGTTTGTCTACAGTATGAACTTAGAGCGTAATCGAGTCTTTGACCAAGTCTCGAAAGGTACGGTGGCAATCATTGATAACGAGTTCAAGTATGTTGACTATCTAGACGCACAAAGGGAATCGCTTTACCGATACAGGACCGATCAGTATGAGCAGAATGACCTCGTCGACTCCGACCGCGATGTTGCGGCACGTATGCGTATTGCACTACTCGATAAAATGAGAGAGGTCAATCAGCGACCTGTTCCGAAACCGTAGAGCCACCGACCAACAGACAGAATGACCCACCGCTTGCGGTTAACTCGCCCGGCGTGGCAGCGCTTCTTGCCGAAAATTGAGGCCGCAGGTGTTCGTTTGACCTGGCGCACTAATCTCTCATACTGGGTGACTGGCGTCAGT
>Ga0206986_1030_pt1 | contig 28032 bp, 27 predicted proteins | sample Alteio_BWMinCont_14_FD_153277 | JGI IMG/M metagenome (GOLD analysis project Ga0206986, IMG submission 153277) | Enriched cells from forest soil in Barre Woods Harvard Forest LTER site, Petersham, Massachusetts, United States -... | ecosystem: Environmental > Terrestrial > Soil > Temperate forest >... | reverse complement strand
GCAATCGTCACGAAAAGCACGCGTTGATCAATGTGCGCGTCGTTTGTCAGCGGAAGAGAGCTGGGCGGAAAGAAAGCGATGAGGCTGCGAGAAGTCCACACCGTAATCGCAATGGCGGCAGTACCACCGAGCAGACCAAGCAGCAGGCTCTCGATCAGAAACTGGCGGATGATCTGTTTGCGCGAAGCGCCCATTCCCAGCCGGATGGCAATCTCGCGGCGACGGCCGACCGAACGCACCAACAGGAGACTCGCAACGTTGGCGCAGGCCAGCAGGAGTAGCACCCCGGCGAGCCCCAGCAACATCGGAAGAATCTTGTAAAGATAGCCGTTAATGCCAAAGGGAGAGCGCCAAAGGGGGTCGAGAGAAATCTCGTTCGAACGATCCCGGTGATCTTCCGGGAACCGCTCGACGATTCCCTGCATGAGCAGGTTCAGCTCTGCCTCTGCCTGATTCTTCGTGACACCCGCGCGAAGCTTTCCAAGCGCGTTCAGCCAGACAGCCCCGCGATAATCGAGACGGTTCGAACCCCAAACGTCGCGATCCATCGAGAGAGGAATCCACAAGTCGGTGCGGAGCCCCGTTTTGCAGCCGGTGAAATCCCGCGGGGCTACGCCAATAACGGTGTAGGGATGGCGATTAATCTGAATCGTTTTGCCAACGATTTGCGGATCTCCAGCGAAATGGTTTTGCCAGACGGCGTAACCGATAACGATCACTGCAGTCCCCCCGCGCGGCGTTCCTTCCTCCGGAAGAAAAGTGCGGCCGAGAATCGGGCGGACGCCGAGAACGTCAAAATAATTCGCGGTGGTCAGGGCTCCGTAAATGCGCTCGGGCTTCGCGACGCCGGTGAGAGACATGTAGTCGTCGTGATAGCCGAGAAGCCCGGCAAAGGTTTGAGTGCGCTCGCTGAGGTCGCGAAGGTCGGGATAAGAAAATGGCGGGGTGGCATAACCGCTGAGATCGCCACGGTCGACGGTGACAAGGTCCCTCGTGTGAGCGACTCCCGGAATCGGGTTCAGCAAGGTAGCGCTGATCCAACTGAGCACAGTGGTATTGGCGGCGATGCCGAGCGCCAGGGTAAGAACGACGACGGCAGTAAAGCCTGAATTCTTCCGCGACATACGGAGCGCAAAGCGACAGTCCCGTGCGAGTGTGTCGAGCCATTCTCCGGTCCGTGCGTCTCTCACCTGTTCCTTCACCTGCTCGACGCCCCCCAACTCAATTTGCGCTGCTCGTTCCGCTTCATCTGGCTTCATGCCTGATCGCAGCTTCTCTTCGATCAACAAATCAAGGTGAGCGCTCACTTCCGCCGCAATGTCCAGTTCGTCTTTCTGCCTGCCGGTAACATTCCGAAAGAAACTGACCGCGCGAGAAAGCCAGCGTAACTTTCGCTTCTTAGTCACGACGCCTCCAGAGTCCGCGAGATCCCAAGCACAATCCGCTCCCACTTCGCGGTTTCCTCCTCCAACTGTTTCGCGCCCGCCTTTGTCAGCCGGTAGTACTTTGCCCGGCGGTTGGTTTCGGACTCTCCCCAAGCCGAACTGATCCAGCCTTCTTCCTGCATCCGGCGTAGTGCGGGAAATAACGATCCGGACTTCACCACAAACGTGCCTTGCGATATCTGTTCAATCCTGCGAGAGATTCCGAGGCCATGCATTTCACCCAAGCGCAGGGCTTTGAGGATCACCATGTCCAGCGTCCCTTGCAAAAGATTGGTTTGTTCCGGACTCAAGACGCTCTCCTGTAGAGATTCTACTGGAAGATTAGGCCTTCCCCTGTAGAATGTCAACGGGTCGCAGATGGAATATACGGAAATGACGGGGTCCGATCACTCCGTCATCTGCTCATCGTCACCATAGCATGATGAAGCATCCGGAGTTCGACCAGATGGTTGCGCTTGCGGAGCGGCTCCGACTGGAATTGGATTCCTCCGACCGCAAGAACCTGGTCGGTAGTCAGATAATTCCCGATAAGTTCCGTACATGTGCCGTACCGACACCAAGGTCCGGAACGGCCCGAGGACGTGCTTTGGTCAAAATGAGCGGGACTCATTTCATTGCGAAGCGTTTCTCGAACAGTTCCTGTGATAGTTTGGCTCCTTCCTCTGTAAGCGCGACTGACTTGGCCTTCGTTGCCGGATTTGAGATGTAGCCTTTTTCATGCAAGGAATTCATCACTTGCCAGTCGTGTCCCTTCCAGGTTCTCAGCCCAAATTTGTCCTTGAAGGAAGTCAAATAGAGCAGTGCCAAAACCGTCTGTTCAACTTTTTCCTGATCAATGTCCATCGATCACCACCTTACAGTCCTGGTACGCGAGAGACCGAATCTTTGAATTTTGACGCCAACAAGCACCTTCATACTCCCTTGCCCCTGTGAAGTCGAGAGCTTGAGTGATGGATCGAATTGTGCGGTCTATGGCCTGCCGTTGGGAGGCGGCTGACCATGAAGCGCAAAACCAAGCACAGGCAGGCCCGATTGAAGACAAAACTAGGCCTGCCCGATTTGGAGCATGCCAAGGTGGCGGTGATTGTTAGCCTAAGATCATTTGAATCGCAGCGCAGCTATCGACACTCGATAGATGAGTTTGTGACTTGGTATTGCTCCGCTCCGCGACTATCCTTCAACAAGGCGGTCGTTCTCCGTTACCGACTTCATCTCGAAGATCGTCACTTGGCTGCCGGGACTATAAACGTCAGGCTGGCAGCGGTCCGACGACTTGCCTATGAAGCGGCAGACACCGGGCTCCTGAGCCCGGACCTGGCCGCTGGTATCCGTAGCGTGAAAGGCGCAAAGAAACTTGGGTGCCGACTTGGGAACTGGTTAACGGCCGAGGAAGCTCGAACGCTTTGGCAACTCCCTGACCCTACCACTCTGAAAGGGCAAGAGGGACCGAGCGATTCTTGCTTTGCTATTGGGTTATGGCCTGAGGCGTCGCGAACTGACTGAACTCACGATTGATCACTTCCAACGTCGGGAGGATCACTGGGCAATCGTTGATTTGATAGGGAAAGGTGGTCACGTTCGAACCATACCGGTACCCTCGTGGGTTAAGGGAACCGTTGACGATTGGCTCGCAACGTCGAGAATCGTCAACGGGCGCAAGTCGCCTAGCGTTAATGGCCCCTTGTGGCCCCTCGAAAGGTCACAAGCTGTTATCTATGAAGGAGATATTGGTAGGGGCGGTGGGGATCGAACCCACGACCTTCGGCTTAAAAGGCCGCTGCTCTACCACTGAGCTACGCCCCTAAACTCGTTATTTAGCAATAATTTGAAATACTTCCGCGGAAACCGCGTCTTGGCTGGTGTCACTTGTGGTGCACTTGGCCCCAGCAAAGATACCACCGCATGCAGTTTGTTCGGACCCAAGTGCGCGTACCGTCTTTCATCGTCAAGCTCTTGTGCCTCGCAAGTCTGCAAGATCTTCAAGTGGAGCGCCCAACATGCGCAAGTGGCTCGCGAACGTATGCCGCAAATCGCGCCAACGAAAATTCTTGATCCCCGCTTAACTAGCGCATCGCCGAACTAGTGCTGTCCGTCCTCGAGCGGTTCACCGGTTCGCGCCGACTGGAACACCCGCCCCCTGCGGTCTCCCAGTTTCGTACAACGTCAGGGCGGCCAAGGCGGCATCATTTATCGGGACGCGTAAGGACTCTTCGTTCTTCGTCCGCGGGATGTTCGGCATCCTAGCTTTGCAGTCTACCATGTCCCAAGCCAGTCCGCATTGATTGCCCTCTCGAAGCCTTGTATTAATCACCAGATCGAATTCCGAAAGATGGAACGGCCACATTGCCTCCATTGTCTTCCTGAGTCTCTTTTTCTCCTCAGTGGTCAGAACCGCACCCAAGAGAATCTCGCTTTCAGGCCCGCTCGCCGCCGCCATCGCCGACGCCGACGCCCATAGAGTCAACGATATACGGGATGCGGCGGGGAAGGCGCTTCGATTTCCCGGACATGCGCGCTGGCTGGTCATCCGCTTCGCGGCATTGGGCTCGCGGCTTCTCTTTCAAGACAGCGCCGGGACAGGGCGGGGACGCTTCCGTTTCCATTCGTAGTCTTTGCGCAGGCGCGACTGGTGCTTCTTCAGTTGCGACTCCAGTTCGGTGAAAGCTTGCTTGCAACTGGCACGGACGTTTTCACCCGTGCCTGTGGCGTGGAGAGTTCCGGTTGGTAACGAGAGATTCAGCGAGAACGAATTTTCTTCGCGATGGGGATTTTTTGTAAACACGCCGTGCAACAGAACCAGATCCGGTTCATAACTCTTCAGCAGGCGATTGAGTTTGCTCGCGTAACGTTCGACTTCCTTTTCGGCGGGCTTGTGCGGCTCGACATTCTTGTAACTGATAGACAATTTCATGAACGCACCTGTGGGTGTTCTTACAGAAGAGGCGGGCGACGCGGGGATGCTCTGTGCACCGCATCATGTTCAGAGCATACCAGCGCGCGCTGCGCACGGCAATCACGGTGCGAAACATTTCGTGCGACTACACTCAACGGACAACATAACTCCATATGCGTTGACATTCGCGTATGCCGCCCTCTACTCTGCCCTCGGCGGTTTCGTAGCACAGGCACTCCGGCCTCTGCGGTTTCGAGGGCGTTTGCGAAAAAGCGCACAGTCAAGAGTGCCCGTGCTACCGACAACCGAAACTTAGCTAGCGCATTGCAATCATGCCTCCTACAAAAAAAGCTTCCTCCAACACCATGATTCGCGTGGGACCAGCCGGTTGGTCTTATCCGGACTGGGCTGGGTACGTCTACCCTTCGCGCCGCAAGAAGGGCTTTCATGAGGCGACGTACCTTGCGGAATTCTTTGACACTATTGAGATCAACACTTCGTTCTACAATCCCATCCGGCCGGACCACGCGGCGCAGTGGATCGAGCGTGTGGCGGGGAACCCGCGGTTCATTTTTGCGGCGAAGCTTTGGCAGCGATTCACTCACAATACAATTCCTGCAAATGTGGGCGGAGCCGCGGGCTCGACAATCGCTACGCCAACAGCCGAAGACGAGCGGACCGTTCGCGCTGGGTTCGACGTTTTGCGCGCTGCGGGAAAACTCGGCGCCGTGCTGCTGCAGTTCCCTTTTTCGTTTCATCGGTCGCCTGAGACCGTCGCTCATCTTACAGCGCTATTGAACCGTTTCGCCGATTATCCGCTGGTCGTCGAAGTGCGGCATGCTTCCTGGCAGACGGCGGAAACTCTTGCGCTGCTGGCGAAATGCAACGCGGGGTTTTGCAACATCGACCAGCCCATCATCGGGCGGTCGCTTCAACCATCCACGGAAACCACCAGCCCGGTGGGGTACGTGCGGCTGCATGGGCGGCGCTACGACACGTGGTTCACTGACGATGCCGCTGTCCCTTCGCACGAACGCTACAACTATCTCTACTCCACCGAGGAGCTTGCGCCGTGGGCGAAGCGAATCCACAAAGTCGCGGAGCGATCGCGCGACGTCTTCGTCATCACCAACAACCACTATCAAGGAAAAGGTGTGGTTAACGCGCTGCAACTCATCAGCATATTGAAAGGCTCCAAAGTGAAAGTACCCGAGCCACTGAGGCAGCAGTTCCCCGAGTTGGAGTCCATCGCCGATGCGCCGCCCGCGGAGCCTAGCTTATTTCCGTTGAAGCGCTCAGACTGAAGTCCGCGCCACTCGGGATTGGTAGATGAAGAGAATTGATATACCCAGCACCGGGTGTGTTGGAAGTCGTGAAGTAAACGCATGAAATAAAAAGAGCGGAGTTGCGAGCATTGCTCTGTGACCAAGCGATGAGGAGTGGCAAGTGTCGCGAGGGGAGAAAGGCGCTGGGAGACTTTGGGTGGAACTACCGCCGCCGTTTTGCAAAAGAGTGCGGAACTCAAAACACGGGGATTATCTTTTTGCTTTCTTTGCCGGAGCATGCAAAGAGTGATTCGGGGAGCGCGGAGCGTGACTGGGATTTAACCGCGGCTGCCAAGTCAGAAGCGCAAATCATATACACCCGGAACCCGAGGCAGTTTCATTCCAAAATGGACTGCATCGCGTATTTGGCCTGAGATAGTAAATGAGATTTTCGCATCAGCGCCCTGAGTTTTTCGGCTGCCCAACCGAAAGACCGCACTCTTTGTAAAGCGAAACCGCAAAGGGTGGGCCACCCACTTCAAGGCCTGCCCCACCCGCCTTCTTTCTTATTGGAGGCTCAGCGCTACCCAAGGAACTTCTTTTCGGTGGGAGGTTCGGGTTGCTTAATTTCTCGGATTTTCCCGTGGGCGGCCTCATAGGCGTCCAAGTTTTTCTGCAGCGCTTTGATTAGTTGCAGGGCGTGCTCGGGAGCCATAATTACAAGGCCCTGTTCCACAGACGCAAACTTTCCGGGCGTAACTTCATGCACGAAAGAGAAATATAGTTGAACATCGACCTGACTGTTTTCGATTACCGTATTGTTGACGTAGAAGACCGGTCTTGCGGGATTCGGTGCTCTTTCAACCTTCCGATTATCTGGCAAGGTGGAAGAGGTAGCTGGATCGTTCGCCATAGTTGCTCCATTCTCAGAGAGACGTAATTTCAACCGGCAGTATACTTTTGCACCTTTGGCAAAGCTATCCGTAATTCCCAGTCAACCGTGTGTCTCGCATTTTTACAGCCTTTTCTCGGTCGCCGCAGTGAGACAATTCATGGAATTGAAGGAAGCGAGACAGAAAGGAGGAAGCGGTGGGCTGCAGAATTCAATGCTCCACCGCCCGAAAGACTGCCCCATCCGCCGGCCGTGATCCCTCGCAGACAGGCTATGGTGATCTTTAATTCCAGGCGGCCACCTGAGAAACAAACGCGGCCGCGTCGAATTTCAGTGGACCGAAATGGCCTTTTGCATTGTTGGAGGCGCCCACGCCTTCACGGGGAAGCCCGTAAAGTTTATATCCAATTTGCCGTCGGAGTTTTCGCCATGGACTACGGACACAGCATAAGGGCCTGCTTTGACGTCTGGAAAATCGCAGGCGGCGGTCCGTTTGGAGATCGGGGACTTGGCGTGGACCAGGGCTTTATCGCCGTTTTTTGGGAAGCCGTCACCGGACGAGTAGCCGTCACATACAACCTGCCCTTTTTTGTTCCGGAGCCCGCCGATTTCTACATGCATCAGGCTCGCTGGGGGCGGTCGGGTCTGGGCCAGGACGCCTGGCCTAAGCGGCAACTTGTTTGCGCAAGACGTCTGGCTAATAACCGTAGCCAGGGTGCCGGCGACGTTTGGAGGGGCAACCGCCGAAACCATCCGTAACCGTCATAAACTCTCGATGAGGGCCGTTGAAATTCTCTCTGGTTTTCTTGGCGGCGGCCCGCGGTTAGAGGACACCACTCCTGTGGTTCCCTGGGTGTAGACTGTCGTTCTATGAAGACACTATTTAGCGTTACGTTTTTTTCGTTCTTGATTGGAATGGGCTTTCTTTGTTGTTTTGCGCCGTGGACAACAACGTCGGCGGGGAGCGCTGCGGCGCATGATTCGTTGGGTTATGCGGCGATTTGGTCGTCGCAGTTTGGTGCGGTGGCTGGGGCGAGGGTCGATCCCGGAGCGTTTGCGATGCTGACCGGGGTGGTGTTCTTTTTTGCGATTGTGATTGGGGCAGGAGCTTACTTTTTCCGCGGCAGAAGGGGGGCGGAACGAGAGGATGTTTGAGCTGCTGCCGCATTTCGCGCCGGTCAAGCCGGGATAACCACGCGATCCGTTACCTCAGATTTCGTCGGGGCCTCGGGCTAAGGATGCTAAGTGTTTGGGGGCGGTGAGGAGATAGCTGGTTAGGAGGAGATCGCGGACTTCGGACCAATCGATTTTGGGGAGGTCCAGGCGTAGAGCGACCCAGCCACGGGGGCCGATATAGGCCGGGAGATAGTAGCGCGTGGGTTGGGCTTTGGCCAACGCGGCGTTTTCCCCTGGGAGAACTTTGCAGGTTACGGCGACGATTCCGTCACCGTGGTGATCATCGAGGAAGTAAGCGAAGGTTTTTTTGCGGACTCGGAATGAGGCGTGGGAGCCGGAGATTTCGCGCCGTGCTTCGGGAAGAGCTAGGGCTATCGCTGTGAGACGTTTGAGGATGGGGTTGGCGCTGGGAGTTTTGGACATGACGGGTGCTTTGGGCGGTGCTTTCCGAGGAAGCTTGCCTGAGTTTGCCGTCGAGAGTCTAGAGAGTTCCAGGCTGAAAGTTCAAAGTTTAGAGGACCACCCTGAGAGAAGTCAAAAGAGCCGGGCTGAAGCCCGGCATTGCAGAACCGGACAGAGAAGAATTGGTTAGTGCTTGGTGGTTTAGCAGCTGGTGAAATTGACTTTGAAGGCAATTTTGCCGTAGGAGCCAGTAAGAGAGATTTCCTGGGGAAATTGCAGGCCGTTGATTCCTGATAGTCGATGGTGACGTCCAGATCGGTGGCTTCGGCGGGAGTTGCTCCGCGATAGATGGCTTTATAGCTGGAGAGAAGCAAGCCCCTGTGAGTCGTTTTTGAATTGTGGCTTTATGGTGGAGTCAAATTGAGCGGTCTTCACTCTCATAACGCTGATTGCATGATCCGGACCCATCGTGGTGGTGATATCGACGACGCCGTCTTTATAGGAGATGCGGTAGTCGGGGCCGACCTCCTCGAGTTGGAATGTCGTGGTGGGGTCGGGGAGGGTAGGATCGTGTAGGCGGACCAGGTTTGGATAAAACTAGAAAGCCATCTGCTCCATACCGCGGTAGACCTGCTTTAAGCCGCTGGCGATTTGGACCTTGGCGTTGCCGTCGAGGCTGAGAGAAAGGCCAAAATGCAAGGGCTTGGAGTTTTTGGATGGAGGCATCGATGCGGGTGGGATCGGCTTTGCGTTGCTCTGCGAGAAGAAAAACCCAGTTGGGGGCCATGGTGCGTTGAAGTTCGGTGAGGCCTTCGTCTTTGAGGCTGTAGTAGGATTGGCGGGCTTTTTTAGAGTTTCGCTTTTGTCCAGTTGCTGAGCAGACGAGCGCGATGCGAGAGTAAGTACGGTCGCCCTGCGGTCCAGGAAAATGAGGATGAGTCGCTTTACGTCCACGGATTTAAACATGTTCGGCGTTTCGGGTTATTAAAAAGCTTGCCGTCAGCGGTCGAAAGCGCTGGTAGGCGAGGAGGTGACCTTTTCGTTCAGATTCAAAATACCACGGCGAAGGAGGGACACTTCGGAAGGGACAAGGTGAATTAACCGAGATGCAACGGCGCGGAGCCTCTGCAGGTTGGGGATGGTGTAGCGGAGCTGGGGCCTGGAACATTTTGGCGTGGGGAACGTAGTATTGGTCAGTGGCAAGACTCGGAGGGTAGAAACATGTATTGCGATGGCTGCGGGAGACCGTTCAACTCTGGGACTCGATATTGCAGCTCGTGCGGGAAACAACTGATGACGGGGCCAGCAGCGCCAATCATCCCGACCGCAGCGGCTGGGCGCGCGGCGGGAGATGGGCGCGTGAGGCGAAACATAAATATAGTCGCGGGATTTTGGCTGGCGAATGGAATTCTACGATTGATCGAAGTGGGCGGGATGGTGATCTTCCGCCGGCTGTTTTTTGAGGACGGATGGGGTTGGCTCGGATCGGGGAGATGGCCGTTCGGAGGCTCGTTCGGGTTTAGTCCGTTTTTGATGCGTGGGATTTTCTCGGCGGGGATTTTGCTTGCGCTGTTTGCGGGAGTGCATTTGTTGCTGGCTTGGGGGCTTTCGGAGCGGCAGCCTTGGGCACGGATCTTGGGGATCGTGGTTGGGTTCTTGGCGTTGATCCGTTTTCCGTTTGGGACGGCGTTGGGGATTTATACGTTGTGGGTTTTGTTGCCGGACAGTTCGGGGCGGGAGTATGACGAGATGGCGGGAGTGCGAGCACAGGTGAGCGTGGCACGATAGTTCGACGCGCGGTGAGTGGCGAGAAGAGAGAGAGCAAATCTCTCGCTGCGTTCGAGATGACAGTTTGCGTCGTATCGCGGTTCCAACCTAGAGCACAGCCGGGCTAAAGCCCGGCTCCTACAAAAGCAACAATTCCCTGCCGAATTCTACACTGCTGCCCAGAAGATGGCGTTGAAGAGGAGTTGGAAGGTGCCTTCGGTTTGGGCGCGGTGTTGGACGCGGAAGCCGAACATTACGATCTTCCCCTTTCCTTTGATGAAACTGACGGCGGCGGCTTTGCGTTGGAGGCGTTCGGCGCCGTGGGCGTAGCCGGAGACTAGGATGTCTTTGGCGTCGTCGGGATACCAGGCGATCACGGAGCGCTGGATGTCGGGGGGCGGGGCGGAGGTTTGAAAGGCGATGGGGGAATCGACAAAGGCGGCGATTTCGTGGGGCATGCCGTAGCCGACGGGATGATTGGTATCGATATAAACGCGCAAGAGCGAGCCTGGGATGTTGAAATCGGATGCGCCTGCGGCAGCTGCGCTGCGTCCCCCTGGACCGCCCGTGGCCAAGGCGTTTCGGACCGGCAGATTGAACTCTTCGCCGATAACTACGTCGGAGGCGTTGGCCAGAGTGATGAGCGTGCCGCCCTTTTCGACAAAATCGTGGAGGGCGTGGACGCCTTCTTTGCCGATGCCGCCCGCGTATTCGGGCGGGAATTCTTCGAAATAGCCGCCGCGACCTTCTTTGCCGTCAACGATGATTTCGCGAGTGGAGTCGGGGAGGATGATCACGTCGTAGGAATTGTTCAGATTGCCGGTTTTCACTTCTTTGTTTTCGATATTTTTTAGTTTGAAGCCGTATTGTTCGAGGAGGAAGCGGGTCCAGCCTTCGTCGTGTGACGGAATATAGGGTTTGTATAGAGCGACGCGAACGGACTTGAGCGGCGTGGCGCCGTGCGCAAGATCGGCGCGAGGTTGCAGTTGCAAATGGAGTCTTTCGGCGTTGGCTGCTAGCTGCGCGTGTGCTGCGAAAATGAATTCGGGCGTTTCGTTTGGTTTTTGCGAGAGAAAGACTTGACCACCTGCGGATTGCATGGCGTTGGTTAGGGCAAAGACGTTGTTTTCGTGAGCGGCGATGGAATAATACCGTCCGGTGCTCGCGAGACCGCCGGTGGGCCAAGAAACGTTTTGGAGCAGCAGCGAAGAATTCTGAACGTCAGGGGTGATGGCGACTCTTTCTGCTTTGACGCCCATCATTAGCGGGAGCGACCATGCCGCAACGTCGTAGGGCTCGAGGATGCCGCTGTTGGGGGCGGGGCGGACTTCGGGATAGCGTTGAGTGCCCATCATCTCGTCGACAAAGCGACCGTACGGTTGCGCAGTAGGAATGAGGAAAAGTTTTCTGTCAGCGTGCCAGCGGACTTCTACGCCGTGTTCGAGGAGCAGCGCAGCGAGACGCGTGGCGGTGACGGGATCGCGCTGCCCGTCCAGGGGGATGCGCCAGTAGACAGTGGAATCGGCAGTCTGGACAGCCTGCGTGGCCATGGTGGCCACGCCGCGCAGAAGTTCTCGACGATATTTGCTAACCGTTTCTAGCGCGGCGCCGGAGACGAGAAGTTCGTAGTCCATGATGTCGCGCAGACGCCACACGCCGCCTGGCCAAGGGTTTGGGAAATTAATTTGCTGCTCATAGGTGGTGAGACCTTTGCCGCCGCCTTGGAGCTCGGTGGATTCAATCTCGACGGGAGTGGCGATGCGCGCGGAGGCTACTTCCGTGAGAACTCCGTACATGTTTTTCCACCAGCCGGTGTTGCGCGTGCCGCCGGGCCAGTAAGCGTCGAACGAATACCCAAAAATCACACCGGACTTCCCTCCTTCTTCGAGACGCCAGCCCATGTCTGCGCCCATGAGATTGTTGCCCCGATGGACCAAGGGATTGACGAGCTTGGCGACGGGATCGGCGTTGGGAGGGATGTAAATGCGCGGACCGTTTTCGCCCATTTGGTGTTCATCGAGCCAGAATTGCGGAAACCACTCGTGATAGACCATATGGTTGACGTTCTTGGTTTCGATTTGCGTGAGCATGAACCAGTCGCGGTTGTCGTCGTGGCCAACGTAGTGATGATAGAGGTAGGGCATCTCGCCGCCCTCGTACTTGGTGCCGAGATATTTTCTGTACCATTCGGTGACCATTGTTTCGCCATCGGGATTGAGCGAGGGGACCAGGAGGACGATGGAATCGTTTAATTGGCGGAGGAGTCCAGGATCTTGCGAGGTGGCGAGATGGTAAGCCCACTCCATGGACATTTGGCTGGAGCCGATTTCGCTGGAGTGAATGTTGCAGGTGAGGAGCAGGATGGTTTTGCCATCTTGGGCGAGAGCGTCTATTTGTTGAGAGGTGAGGCCGCGAGGGTCGGCGAGTTTGTGCGCGATGTCTTTGTAATGGGCTTTGTCGCGGAGGTTTTCCTCGGTGGAGATGATGGCCATAAACATGTCTTCTCCGAGAGTGGTTTTGCCGAGCGTTTCAAGTTCGACGCGATTTGAGGCTGCGGCGAGCGCTTTAAAATAGGAGGCGATCTGACGATAGTCGGCGAGCTTGCGGTCGGCGCCGACTTCGAAGCCGAGGAACTCGCTAGGTGTGAGCACTGGGCCGCTCTTGGCTTTCTCCTGGGCTTGCGCGAAAGAAGAGAGGGCAAGAATCCAGACCACGGTGAGAAGACTCCGCCGGTTCATCATCATCAGCTCCTTGACAAGACGAAAAGCGTAACAGTATGCACCGCGGATAGAGTTTTTGCGAGATACAGAGGCGAGAGGATAAAGACCTCCATGGGTCTCGAGATCGCGCTACCGGCGGTATAACCGGCCGAGTGTCTGATGAGTGGACCGTTGGCGATTGCACAGCACAGCCCGCGCGATTTCTTGACGCCGAAGCGGGCCTCCGCTAGCGTCAAAGGGTACGGAGTGCCTTCCCACTTCGTAGCGCGCGGTGCGCGCAGAACACCCTGGCGGGAGACCCTCGTGACCAACGCCATCATTACGCTGACTACGGACTACGGTACCGACGATCATTTGGTCGGGACCGTGAAGGGAGTCATTCTCAAGATCAATCCAGAAGTGACGATCGTGGACATCACGCATCACGTGACGCCCTTTGATCTGCTCGATGGAGCGCTGGCCATAGGCGCGGCTTACTCTTACTTTCCTCCAAAGACGATCCATGTAGTGATTGTGGATCCTGGCGTGGGAACGGATCGCCGCCCGTTGCTCGTCAGCGGACAGCATCACTATTTTATTGCGCCCGATAACGGAGTGCTCTCCCTCGTTTACGAGCGCGAACCAAACGTCGTGGTGCGCCACGCCAATGCTGAGCATTATTTTCTCCAACCGCTCAGCAAGACGTTTCACGGACGCGATGTCTTTGCGCCGGTGGCGGCCTGGCTGTCGAAGGGTTGGCAAACGCCAAGCATGGGGGAAGAAATTCACGATTACAAAAAGATGGCGCTGCCGCGGCCGAAACCTGGCGAGGCAGGCGTCAAAGGCTTGGTACTGAAGATCGATTCGTTCGGGAACCTGGTCACCAATTTCCGCGCCGAGGATTTGTCCAGCGAGGCACAGAATGGCGGCGGTTTGAAAATGCATGTGGGAACCCACGCTGTTAACCGGCTGGTCGATACGTTTGCGCGTGGCAAGGTTGGCGAACCGGTCGCGTATTTTGGGTCAAGCGGTTATTTGGAAATTGCCATCAACAAGGGAAACGCTTCGCGTACCTTGAGTGTCGGACGCGGAGCGCCTGTGGTGCTCTCCTTAAAATAGCTCCCTGTATATTCTTGAGGAAAACATGCAAGCGCTACACCGTACTGCTCAGCGGGTGTGTTCGAGTGCGGCCATCTGCGAACGCGTGCGCGGGTCCAGCCAATCGCGCCAGGCGTCCCCCAGGAGATTGAAGGCGAGCACAGCGGTCATGACTGCCAGAGCGGGAAAAATGACGAGGTGCGGGGCGTCAAAGAGATGGCTGCGCGCATCGTTCAGCATGGAGCCCCAGCTGGGAACCGGCGCTAGCACGCCGAGCCCGAGGAAGCTGAGCGTGGATTCGGCGAGGATGGCTCCAGCCATCCCGATAGTGGCTTGAATGAGAACGGGCTGAAGAATATTGGGAAGCAAATGTCGCAACATAATGCGCGCGTTTGAAGCGCCAAGTGAGCGAACAGCGAGAATGAATTCAAGTTCCTTGACTTTCAAGACCTGAGCGCGGGCGAGACGGGCGTAGCCGGCCCAGCCGGTGATAATCAGGGCGAGAATGACTTTTCCAATGCCCGGACCAAAAAAAGCGGCAAAGGCGATGGCCAGCAAAATTCCAGGAAACGATAAGAATGCATTGATCAGCAATAGATTTACGAAGCGATCGAACCAGCCGCCGAGGAAACCTGCCAGCAAGCCGATGGCGAGACCCGTTAAACCACAACCAAGGACGACAGAGATCGCGACGAACAGCGAAATTCGAGCGCCGTAAAGTGTGCGCGAAAGAGTGTCACGGCCAAGCTCGTCCGTCCCCATCCAATGTGCGCGCGACGGAGATTTGAGCCGGGTGGGAAGGTCTTGCGCGGCGGGATTGGCCGGAGCGATCCAGGGAGCGAAAAGGGCTGCGAGGAGAAGCAGGACGGCTGCCGCAAATCCGACGCGGGCAACGACGCTTTGGCGGAGAAATTGCCGAAGGGCGGTGGGCCAAATCACGACAGGCGCACCCGCGGGTCGATGACCGCGTAGAGGAAATCAGTGAGCAAGTTCACGAGAACATAGGAAAGAGCTATAACCAGGATGCATCCCTGCAACAGGGGATAGTCGCGGGAGGAAATCGCTTGGACGGTGAGCCGGCCGATGCCCGGCCAGGAAAAAATTGTCTCGGTAACGATTGTTCCAGCGAGGAGGGTCCCAAATTGCAGACCGAGAATGGTGATGATGGGAATGAGCGCGTTGCGGAAAGCATGGCGAAATAAAACCGCGCGCGTGGAAAGCCCTTTCGCGCGGGCGGTGCGGACGTAGTCGCTGGCAAGCTCTTCGAGCATCGAGCCGCGCACCATGCGTGTGAGAATGGCAGCCAACGCGGCACCCAGAGTGGCAGCGGGGAGGATGTAATAAGAAGGGCCCCCGCGGCCGGAGACGGGCAACCAGCCAAGTTCGATGGAAAAAAGCAGTATGAGCATGGGGCCGAGCGCGAAATTAGGAATGGCGAGTCCAAGCAAAGTAAAGACGCCGACGGCACGATCGGTTGGGTGCCCGCGGCGGTGCGCGGCAAGAACGCCTGCTGGAATGGCGATGGACGCACAGACCAGAAGAGCCAAGAAGGCCAGCGCCAGAGTTGCCGGATAGCGTTCGAAAATAATCCGCAGCACCGGCGCTTGGAATTTTAGGGACTGGCCGAGATCGCCATGCGCCAGCCGCTCCAAATAGCGCCCGTATTGCACATAGAGCGGTTGGTCGAGGCCGAGACCATGGCGCAATTGCGTGATTTGTCCGGGCGCTGCGCCCTCGCCGAGCATCTGCTCAACGGGGTCGCCAGGAACGATATGAATCAGCAGGAAAACCAGGGTCAGCACCAACCAGAGTGCCGGCAGTGTGAGCAGGAATCGTTGAAGGATGTGGCGGGCCATTCGTCGATTAAGACTAGGAATCCGTCGCAGCGGCTTTCGTGCTTTTAGCCGTTTTCTCGGCACTGACAGTAGATTCCATCTCTCGCTCCTCTTCAGGTGCCGGGCGCACCCGCTGAATTTTCACACGAGCGACTCGGCGGCCGTCCATTTCCACGACGGTAAACCGAAACTGCCCGTATTCAAAGCTTTCGCCGCCGCGGGGAATAAAACCGAGCTGATCCAACACGAATCCGCCGACGGTCGCATACGCGGGGTCTTCCGGCAAGGTGATGTTATACTGCGCATCCAAATCACGAACATTTAGGGCTGCGTCAAAAATTACAGCACCGTCGGCGAGGGTCAGGGGCCGCTCGACGACGTCGAACTCATCGTGAATCTCGCCTACCACCTGTTCCATGATGTCTTCCAGCGTCACCAGCCCGAGGATACTGCCAAACTCGTCGACAACCATGGCCATGCCGATGTGGCGCGTGCGAAGATCGATGAGCAATTCGCTGGCGGGCTTCGTTTCCGGCACGATCAGAACTTCGCGTAAAACCCGGCGCAGGTCAAACGGGGGTGGCGGAAGATTCTCCTCCAGCCGCCGCTCGCGATCGAGGAGAATCCAAAGCATGTCCTTGATATGAACAAACCCTAGAATATGATCCCCCGAACCGCGATACACGGGGATTCGGGAGCGCTGCGAGGTTGCAAACACACGCATCACTTCGTCCAGGCTGGCTTCGATGGGAAGCGTGTGCATATCCGGACGAGGCACCATAATCTCGCGGACCTGGACTTGACCGAGTTCAATGGCGCTCACGATGAATTTTTCTTCACCGGGAGCGATCAAACCGCGCTCGCGCGCCTGCTGGATCTGGATTTGCAGCTCTTCGGTGGAATGCGCCGCGCCGTGACTTTGCGGTGACGAGACGCCCATGGCCTTGACGATGATGCCGGACATGCCGTCAAGCAGATCGATGGCCCAGCGAAAAGTCTGCAGAAACCACCGGAACGGCAGGGCGATCAGAAGCGCGACACGCTCCGCCTTCGCGAGGCTGACGGTTTTCGGGACCAACTCGCCAAGCACGACGTGCATCGCGCTCAGCAAGGCGAAAGCGCAAGTGAGAGCAACGGCGTGAGCGAAAAACACGGTGCGCGTGCCTGGGGTCCCATGCCAGATTTGCTGCAACGCCGTGGCGAGCGTGGCTTCGCCGAGTGCGCCGATGGCCAGACTCGTCAGAGTGATGCCGACTTGCACGCCGGAAACGACGCGGTGCAAATCCGCCAGCAAGCGCTCGACGACGCGAGCACGCATGTCGCCTTTGGCAACGAGCTGGCGAACGCGGGAGAGCCGGACGGCCACGAGAGAGAATTCCGTAGCGGCGAAAAAGCCGTTGAGGGCGACAAGCGCCAGCACACCGATCAGCCGCACTACAAACATAGATTCCTAGGGAACCCCTAGCGGCATTGTAGCAGTATAGAAGCAGAGCGCGAGACGCAGATGCCCTCTCTACACACGCGTGATGGTGACAAAAATATCTTCGCCGCTGAGCGCCAGCTTGACGCCGCCGTTCTGCGTTGGGCTCATTTCCAGGCGCTCGGCGAGGAGTTCATTGCGCAGGAATGCTTCATGCGCCGTGATGGCTTCCGCGATGCGCGGCGACGCGGAATAGCTGACGACGATGCGGTCGGAGATGTCGAGGTTCAAGGCTTTGCGCTGATCTTGCAGCATGCGATTGAAGTCTCGTGCCAGACCTTCCTGCAGGAGGTCCGGCGTCAGCTTGGTGTCAAGCGCCAGGAAAGTGCCTTGTTCCAGGCTGCACGTGAGGTTTTCCGGACCTTCAAAGGTGATGACAATTTCTTCCGGAGCGAGCTCGAACACTTGGTCGGCGACCGCAAGCGAATATGAGCCGCCCTTGAGGACCTGGGCCGGATCCGCATTCTCCAACGCCTCTCCAATGGCCTTGAGATATCTTCCGGCGCGAGGGCCAATCTTTTTGGCATCAGGCTTGAGACGCAACTTCACAAGCGTCTTCTCGTCGTCGATCAAAACTAAATGCTTCAGATTGGTTTCTTCCAGAATCTGTTCCGCGTAGTCGGAGTTTTCCAGGACGCGGCGGTCCGATTGGTCCTTGGGGCGCACGTAGAGGGTGCTCAAGGGTTGGCGAATTTTGACTTTGCTCCGCGTGCGGAGACCGAGAGCGAGATTCTTGATGCGGATCACCGCTTCGATGCTCTGCTCGAGTGCGTCGTCGATAAGCGAAACATCTACTTGCGGATATACGGTCAAGTGCACGGACTCCGGCGCCGACGGGTCGACCGAGCGCACAAGGTTTTGGTAAATATCCTCGGTCAAGAAAGGCAGCGCGGGGGCCATGACGCGAGTCACGGTCGTCAGCACCGCGTAGAGAGTTTGATAGGCGCCGGGCTCGCTCTTCCAGAAGCGGCGGCGCGAGCGCCGCAAATACCAGTTGGAGAACTCCTCGTCAAACGCCTGAAAGGCTTCGACCAACTTGTAGTGCTCATAATTCTGGAAAGCACTATTCGCCTCCGCCACCAGGCGCTGAAGTTTGCTCATAACCCATCGGTCCAACTCATTGGTGATGGGAAGCGCGGCACCGCTGGGCTTCCAGCTGTCGGCCCCGGCATACATCACGAAGAAGCTGTAGCAGTTCCAGAACGTCAACAGCTTCCGTCGGGCATCGCCATCAATAGTCTGGCCTGTGTTGGCGGCGGGCTTGAGGTCGGGAAAATTGAGATTCTGCGCCGTCTTCTGCTCGGTGTAGATGTAACGCATCACTTCAGCACCCAACGCCTCTGCCGCTTGATCAAACGCGATGGAATTACCTTTGGTCTTGTGCATTTCCTCGCCGCGCGCATCGCGAACCAGCGCGTGGCCCAAGAGAGCTTTGAACGGCGCGCGGCCGTCGATCATCGCGCTCATCGCAAGCATGGAATAAAACCAGTTGCGGAACTGTCCCGGAAAACTTTCGAGGACCAGGTCCGCCGGAAACCATTTTCCCCAATACGCTTTGTCGGTCGAGTAGCGCATGGTGCTGAACGGCACAATTCCCGCGTCCAGCCAAGGATTGCCAACATCCTCGGTGCGCTGAGCCAAGCCGCCGCACTTCTCACAGCGGATCTTGACCGCATCAATGTAAGGCCGGTGCGGGGAATTGCCTTCAAAAATTTCCCAACCCTCGACCGCTTTTTCCTTCAACTCTTCCCTGCTTCCGATCACAGTAAAGTGTTTGCAATCGCCGCAGACCCAGATTGGCAGGGCTAGTCCCCAGAATCGTTTCTTGGAAATCATCCAGTCACTCATATTGCGAAGCCAATCCTGCTCGCGCGCTTCACCATCCGGAGGAATCCACTTAATCGTGGGCACCACACGCTGGATGCAATCGCGCCAGTCCATGCGAATGAACCATTCATCGACAGGGCGAAACACCAGTTCTTCTTTACACCGCCAACAGTGAGGATAGACGTGCGGGTAGCGTTCCTTCGCTACCAGCATCCCGGACGCTTTTAGCGCGGCGATCACGTCATCCGCCACTTCGTTTGCGTTGCGTTTGGTGAATGGCCCGAATCCGTCGAGGAAAACCGAGCTGTCGTCCAGCGGCGCGATGAACGGAATGCCGTTCTGCTTGCCAAGGAGCTGGTCTTCGGCGCCGCAACCGGGCGCGATATGAACGAGTCCGGTACCCTCCGCTTCGCTGATTTCCTTCCAAGCGATGACGCGGTGCGCTTCCGCGGCGGTTTTGCCACCGCCGGTCTCTCCGTAAGGAAAAACGCCGCCAGGCGTCGTCTGGGCTGGAAGTTCGTCAAAAGGCCCTTGATATGAGAGGCCGACAAGATCCTTGCCCGGAAGTTCCCCGACCACCTCGACGCCTCCGCTGCCCTTCAAAATGGTCCGAATCGAAGGCAACTTGTGCGTCTCGTGCTTTCCCTCCACTTGCAAATCCTGCACGCGATCGTGCTCGAAGTTTGCTTTGGCAACATAGTAGAACCAGTCGCCGTGCTTGACCTGGAGATAGGTCATCTCCGGATTCACGGCAACAGCAACGTTCGAGGTTAGCGTCCAAGGAGTCGTCGTCCAAATCAGCAGAGCAGTTCGCTCCTGCCCTCTGATTGGGAAACGCACAAAGACCGAAGTATGTGTGGTGATGCGGCGCCCCTCAGCCACTTCCATCTGCGAGAGCCCCGTTCCGCACCGCCCGCACCACGGCATAACGTCATGCCCGCGATAGATGAAACCTTCCGTGTGGCACTTTTTTAGGAAAGACCAGATGGTGTAGTTATTTTCGTCAGAAAAAGTGAAATAGCTGCCGCCATACTCGGCGGACCCCAACTTACGAACAATCTCACTGGCGCGAGCGGTTTCTGTGCGCCCGCTGGGCAGCTTCACCGTGACCACGCGATCTCCATCGGCCAACGCATCGCGCAACGCGATCAATTCCTTGGGATCATCCCAATCGCACCAATATCCCAAACGGACGGATTGCTCGGTCTGCCGCGCGGCATAGGTGAGGACGCGCTCCTTGCACGCACGCACAAAGTTTTCAATCCCAAACTCGCGAATCTCACGCTTGGTTTTGAGCCCGAGGCTTTTTTCGACCTCGACCTCCACCCACAATCCCTGGCAATCGAACCCGTTCTGATAGCGCAAAGCGTGGCCTCGCATCGCGTGGTAGCGCTGGTACATATCCTTCAGCGAGCGGCCCCAAGCGTGATGCACACCCATCGGATTATTTGCGGTGATCGGTCCATCAAGGAAGGACCAAGGAGGGCCGTCGGCGGTTTGTGCTCGCAGCTTCTGGAAAGTGCGGTGCTCCTCCCAGAAACGCAAAATCTCGCGCTCCATCGCGGGAAAATCGGGCACTCGTGGCACTGGTTTATACAAGCTCATAGGCAATATCTTCTTAGATTATCACAGCCGCCAAGCACGCTCGTCCGGTTGCACCCCCGAAGCGCGTCCACTACACTCAAGTTTTACTTCCTTCTTCCGGGAGACTGCTTGCGGACCATCCTTCGGATACTCATCTGGACACTTCTGGTGGTTGTTGTGATGGCCGGCGTTGTGGCTTGGTGGTTCATCTACCGCCCGCTACCGCAGCTCGACGGCTCGATTTCCCTCCCCGGCCTGCAAAAAGAAGTCACCGTAGAGCGCGACAATTGGGGCGTCCCGCACGTCCGCGCGGCCTCCCTCGCGGATGCCGTCGAAGCCCAGGGCTATGTGATGGCCCAGGACCGCCTCTGGCAACTCGATTTGATGCGCCGGGCCTCCCGCGGCCAGCTTTCGGAGATTGTCGGTCCGCTCGCGCTCAAGTCAGACAAACAATTTCGCACCTTCGGTTTTTCCCGCGCTGCGGAGCGGGACTTCTCCGCCATGGACAAGGACTCTCGCGCGCTGATGGAGGCCTACGCGCGCGGCGTGAATGTTTTTATCGAACAGCATCGGAACAGCTTGCCCCTGGAATTTTCTTTGCTCAAATACAAGCCGCAGCCGTGGCAGCCTACGGATTCACTGGTCATCGCGGGCTACATGTATCAGACGCTGACGGACACCTGGGAGCGCGAGTTGGACCGCGGCAAAGTCGAAGAGCGCGTCGGCACGGATCGTTCCAAGGATCTATTTGCTCGAGATGCGCCGATGGACCATTTTGTCGTCGGCGATCCGGATGTCCCCAATGACGGCTCGCAAGCCTCTCGCGTTGATCCCGACGACCAAGACGATGACGACGACATGCCCACGGATACCGTCCTGAAAGCCGCGGGACGCCGCGCCAGCAGCGTTCGCACACCGGAGACTTTCGTGGACCTAACGTCCGCACTGTGGCCTTCGATCGACGGCTACCTAGAAGCATCGCAAAGCGAAATCCGCCAAGGTCTCGGGAGCAACAACTGGGTGGTCAGCGGCGCGCACACGGCGACCGGCAAACCGCTTCTCGCCAATGACACGCACCTCGAGCTCTCTATTCCCCCGATCTGGTATGAAATCCATCTCAGCGCCCCGGGTTTTAATGCCAAGGGATTTACGCTTCCCGGCGCCCCCCTCATCGTCATCGGCCACAACGACCACATCGCGTGGGGTTTTACAAACAATGGCGCCGATGTCGAGGACCTCTATATCGAGACTTTTGACAAAGACCACCCTGATTTCTATCTCCACAAAGGCCCGGACCGAACTTCTTGGCACGCCGCACAGGTGTTTGATGAAGTGATTCACGTCAAAGGACAAAGTGACGAACATTTAAGAGTGGTCGTCACTCGGCACGGTCCAATCGTCCGCCGCGAAGGCGACAAAGCGTATGCCCTCCGCTGGACGGCGCTCGAGCCTGGCGGCCTCGCTAACACCTACAGCTGGCTCTCCCGAGCGCAAAACTGGCACGAATTTCGAGAAATCATGAAAACCGTTTGGGGCCCCGGACAAAACGCCGTATACGCTGATGTGGAGGGCAACATCGGATACGTCATGGCCGCGCGCGTCCCCATTCGCAAGAAGGGCCACGGTGAAATTCCCGTTCCTGGCGATACCGACGACTACGAATGGACAGGCTATATTCCCTTCGAACAACTTCCCCAGGCCCTGAACCCAGACAGCGGCCTAATCGTCACCGCCAATGCGCGCGTAATCGGGCCGAATTACAAACCATATCTGACGGACCGCTGGGAAGAGCCTTATCGCACTGCTCGGATCCACGATCTACTGCACGACAAAACGGATCTCCGTCCGATCGACATGCTCAAGGTCGAAACAGATACCTACAGCTATCCGCACGCTTTTCTCGCGGACCAAATGTCTGGCGCCGCAAAAAAAGTTCAACCAAAAGACCCGAGAGCCAGAAAACTCGTGGACGCTGTGAAAGACTGGAACGGAATCGCCGACGCGGACTCCTCGCTCGTATCTTTCTTGGTGATGGCACGCCGCGCAGCACTGGATCTTATTCTTGAACCCTATCTTGGAAAAGATACCAACCTCTATAGCTGGCGCAGCACAACGTTCCTCCAAAAAGTGTTAACGGATCGGCCCGCAAACTGGCTGCCACCCGCATACAAAAACTACGACGAATTGCTTGCCGCAACGGCCGACCGCGCCGTTTCCATGCTGGCAGAGCAAACAAAAAGTGAGCGCGTCGATGACTGGCAGTGGAAGCAGCTAAATTCACTCGACATGCTCCACCCGATCGGCGGACAAGGCTTCCTCAAGCTACTGCTCAGCGTCACGGGCAAACCGCAATCCGGTACCGGTTACAGCGTGCGCGCCGCAACAAAACGCCACGGCCCTGCGATGCGCTTCATCGCCAACCTCGCCAACTGGGATGACTCCATTCTGCTCATTCCCGCTGGCGAATCCGGCCAGGTCGGCAGCAGCCACTACACCGACCAGTTCTCCTACTGGCATGAAGCGAAGCCCATTGTCACGCCGTTCAGCGATGCGGCGGAAGCAAAAGCCCGCAAACACACTCTGAAACTGACGCCATTTTGATGATTCGAAGCGATTCCATTCCAACATGCCTGAACTGCCTGAAGTAGAAGCGGTTGCGCGAACGTTGCGCCCGCTGGTCGAACGACGAAAGATTCGCTGTGTTCACGTCATCCATGCGATCGCGACAAAACCGCAAAGTTCCTCGTACGTTCGACGAATTGCGGAAGGTCAGCGAATCCAGTCAGTCCAAAGAAGAGGCAAATATCTCTGGCTCCAGCTTACGCAAGGCATCGTCACGCTCCACTTCAAGCTGGACGGCCGTCTGCTTTGGTTCCCCAGTGCGAAAGAAATGGCCGAAGTCGAGAACCCGCACGGCTCTGGAGTCCACCTCGACGTGGTTTTCGAGTTGGACAAGGGTCTTCTCGGTTTTGCGGATCGGCGCCATTTTGGCCGCGTACATGTGTGGGCATCCGAGGCCGCTTGCCCCGCCCTGGCCGGGTTAGGTCTGGACGCAATGTCTCGTGATTTCACAGCAGCGCGCTTCGCGGAATTGCTGGAGGGGTCGAAACGCCCGCTAAAGGAATTTCTACTCGATCAAAAGCGAGTGGCAGGCATCGGCAACATCTACTCTTGCGAATCGCTCTGGCATGGGCGCCTCGACCCACGCCGCCGCGCAGACTCTCTGAAGTCCGCCGAAGCTCACCGTCTCCACAAAGCGATTGTTTCCGTTCTCGCGCGTGCCTTAGAATGCTGTCTGCATCCGCCGCCCGATTTTCGCGACCCGGAGTGGTGGTTTCAAGGTTTGGAAGACATTCTTCGCGCGTACGACCGCGAAGGAAAACCATGCCGCCGTTGCGGGGAACCCATCAGACGCATCGCCCAAGGCGGCCGATCAACTTACTTTTGCGCGTACTGTCAGAAATAATATCCGAGGAGACAAGCCGATCGCGTGAACTCACCCGCCCCAAAGAAACCAGAACCGCCCAAGAAGCCCGATTTTGAGCGCTCACTCGCTCGCCTAGAAGAGGTGGTCCGCCGCCTCGAAAGCCCGCAACTTTCGCTCGACGATGCGATGAAACTCTTCGAAGAAGGCGTGTCCCTTTCCCGCGAATGCCAGAAGCAGCTCGAAGAGGCCGAAGGCCGCGTCGAAATTCTGCTGAAAAAGGCAGATGGCAAACTCACTGCCGAACCGTTCGATCCCGAAGGCGAGAGCGAGTCGTGACCCGGCCCGCTCCGCAACTTCCTTGATCATCCCCTAACAATGAAACCCCCGCTATTTTTTGAAGAAGACCGCGTGGACGTCGACACGTCCCTCAACCGCCTGATGCCTGTCGAAACGGCCCCACCATCCTCGATTCACCAAGCCATGCGCTACAGCGTCTTTGCCGGTGGGAAGCGCATCCGTCCGATTCTCTGTTTGGAAACTTCGAGGATCTTCCATGCCGACGTGGCGCCTGCCCACTATCCTGCCTGCGCCATTGAATTCATCCACACCTACTCGCTGATCCACGACGATCTCCCCGCGCTCGACAACGATGATCTTCGCCGTGGCAAACCCACCTCCCACAAGAAATTTGGCGAAGCCGCTGCCATTCTCGCGGGCGATGCTCTGCTGACACTTGCCTTTGAAACGATTGCCGCAGCTCCTGTCGACGCCGGCCGCCGCGTCGCCATGGTGGCGGAAATCTCTACCGCTGCGGGCACCACCAACGGCATGGTCGGCGGGCAAGTGGCCGACCTCGAAGCGGAAGGCAAACACATCGATCCGGAAATGCTCGAATACATTCACCGCTCGAAAACCGCCGCCCTAATTCGCGCGTCGATTTCGTCCGGCGCCCTGTGCGCAGGGGCGCCGACCGAAGATGTTGCTCGTCTGCGAAGATTCGGAGAATCCCTCGGCCTGCTCTTTCAGGTCACCGACGACATTCTCGATGTCGAAGAAACCTCCGCCGCACTCGGAAAAACCGCCGGAAAGGACGCCGCGCAGCAAAAGGCGACCTATCCCGCCGTCCACGGCCTCGAACGGTCGCACCAGATTGCGAATGACCTTGCTCGAAAAGCCATCGACGAACTGGCCCCTTATGGCGAGCGAGCCTCGCGCCTCCGCGACATTGCCGAATACCTGGTCCAGCGCCGGGCGTGACGCAGTCCACGCACCATGAAACCCAAAACCGCACGCAAGAGGCTCGACCTTCTTCTCGTCGAACACGGCCTCGCCGAATCACAACAAAAAGCGCAAGCGATAATCCTCGCCGGCGAAGTCCGAGTGAACAACATCGCCGTCGAGAAGGCCGGAATGCCGGTTTCCATCGACGCCCGCATCGAGGTGAAAGGCCGTCAACTAAAATATGCCAGCCGCGGAGGCTTAAAGCTTGAGGGCGCTCTTCGAGATTTTTCGATAAATCCAGCGGGCCTCGTTTGTCTCGACGCCGGCGCCTCCACCGGCGGGTTCACGGATTGCCTGCTGCAGAAGGGAGCAGCGCGAGTCTATGCCGTCGATGTGAATGTCGCCCAACTCGCGTGGAAGCTACAGCAAGATTCGCGCGTCGTCGTCATGGAACGCAATGCGCGAGAATTGAAGCCCGCGGACATCCCCGAGCAGGTCGATCTCGTTGTCGCCGACGTATCCTTCATTTCCGTCTGCAAAATACTGGCTCCTGCTTCTGCTTGCGCGACTGAAAGCGCGAATTTTCTTATTCTCATCAAACCCCAATTCGAACTCCGCCGCCAAGACGTTGGCCCAGGCGGAATCGTCGAGGACGTTCACCTGCATGACCAAGCCATCGCCAGCGTACGAAAATGCGCCGACGCCTCCGCGCTGACCTGCATAAACGTCCTGCCAAGTCGTCTAACCGGCGCAAAGGGTAATCAGGAGTATTTTCTCCACGCTCGTAAAGGAGTCCTGAAGTAGAATCCCAGACCATTATGCAGCCCGCTCCACTCTTCAAAACGATCGGCGTCATCTCGCGCCCGCGCCGGGCCAACCTCTCCGCTGTCGTGCCACAACTGCTCCAATGGCTGGAAACACGCGGCCTGCGGGTTATCTATGACGAGGAGACCGCTTCTGCTCTCCGCACACCTACTAAGGCTTTCACTCGCGAGGAGCTTGCCGATCAGGCGCAAATCCTTCTCGTGCTCGGCGGTGACGGCACGCTGCTCGCAGCCGCCCGCGTAGCCGCGCCACGTTGCATCCCCATTCTCCCCATCAACATGGGCAGCCTGGGCTTCCTGACGAGTTTCACCGTCGAAGAACTCTACCCGGCGCTTGAGGAGACGCTTGCCGGAAGGTCATCGATGAGCGAGCGCGTCATGCTGCAGGTCGAACACCTGCGCGGGGAGACAGTCCTGGATCGCCAACACGTCCTAAACGATGCGGTCGTCAACAAAAGCGCCCTGGCCCGCATGATTGAGCTCGAACTGTCCATCGACGGTGACTTCGTCTGCCGTTACCGCGCTGACGGGCTGGTCTTGGCCACCCCCACCGGCTCGACCGCGTATTCCCTCTCCGCAGGCGGTCCAATCGTTCACCCCGCCGTCGAAGCATTCGTCATAACTCCCATCTGCCCGCACACGCTCACCGATCGTCCCGTCGTAGTCCGCGATTCTTCCAGCATCGAAGTTAAGCTGGCAGGAAATGCCGAATCCGTCTTCTTAACTCTCGACGGCCAAAAAGGCATCCCGATGCAATCCGAAGACCGCCTCCGCCTCAGGCGTTCCCCGCAATGCCTCAAGCTGATCCAACCACCCAAAAAGTCCTATTTCGAGATCTTGCGCAACAAACTAAAGTGGGGCGAGGTCTAGCCCTTATAGAAAATGCGTATTTGGCAAACTCCTCGGCGCGTTCCTGATCACGCACTTACGAAAAACAGTGTGCGGAGCGGCACGGTTAACCTGAAGGTCGTCCTGATCAGGAGCGGCGCCGTCGCGTCGGCGCTAGCGGATCCGTGCGAAGCAGGTCGTCCTGCGTCTCACGCCGCCGAATGAGCTTGCTGCGAGTCCCTGCGATCAAAACTTCGCTCGGACGCGTGCGTGCATTGTAGTTGGAAGCCTGCGTCATCCCGTAGGCCCCCGCGACCCAGATCGCCAGAACAGCGTCAGGCTTAACTTCCCCAAGCGGCCAGTCGTGGATCAAGCAATCGCCGGTCTCGCAGACCGGCCCCACGATATCAACCCGCTCGGCTGAAAGCTTCCCATCGCCAGCTTCGCGCGCAATGCGTGTGATAGGATGTACTGCGCCATAAAGCGCTGGACGCAGCAGATCATTCATTGCCGCATCCACGACGACAAAGGTCTTCCCCCGGTTCCGTTTTGTATAAATCACTCTCGTTAACAAGATGCCGGCGCTCGCAACGATCGAACGCCCCGGCTCGAGCAGCAGGTGCAACCCAAGCGGCCGCACGCATTCGGCCACCATCCGCGCATACTGTTCACGCCCTGGAGTCTTCTCCGTGGTATAGCGCACGCCCAGCCCGCCGCCCAAGTCGAGGTACTCGAGACGAATTCCCGCGCGCCGCAATTCCGATACGTAGCCCGCAATCCGTCGAAAAGCGCGACGAAACGGATCGAGCGAAACGATCTGCGAACCGATGTGCGCGCTGATTCCATTCCAGCGCAAAAACTTGACATTTGTCGACCCGGCCGAGTACACACCGCACTTCGCTTGGAAAAGACCCTCCCGGGAAACAGACGTCGAGCGCGTTTTTTGCGAAAGCGTCGACCTAGTTACCGCCGCCGGGCAATTTGGCACGCCTACTTACCTCTATAGCAGCGCGGCGATTACCGATGCCTACCGCGAGTTCGACCGCGGCCTTAGCCAAATTCCCCGCACGATATGTTTTGCCGTGAAGTCTAACGGGAACCTTTCGCTTTTGAATCATCTCAGAAAGTTGGGGAGTGGCTTTGACATTGTTTCCGGGGGCGAGCTTGAACATTTGAGGCATCTCGGGGTTCCTGGCGACCGGATTGTGTTCTCGGGTGTAGGCAAGACCCGGTATGAGATCCGCGATGCTCTGCAATATTCGCCTGCCCGCAGGGGAGGCCTTGCCCATCCCGGCCGCGGGATTCTCCTGTTTAACGTCGAGTCGGAAGCGGAACTGGAAGTCCTACTGGAAGAATCAGAACGTCACAT
>Ga0206986_1026_pt2 | contig 30981 bp, 19 predicted proteins | sample Alteio_BWMinCont_14_FD_153277 | JGI IMG/M metagenome (GOLD analysis project Ga0206986, IMG submission 153277) | Enriched cells from forest soil in Barre Woods Harvard Forest LTER site, Petersham, Massachusetts, United States -... | ecosystem: Environmental > Terrestrial > Soil > Temperate forest >... | reverse complement strand
GTTTGGACATGCCCATTCTGACTACGCTGGCGCCGGAACCCATGCACGGATATGGAATCGCCGTCCGGCTCGAACAGATGCGCAAGGGCGTTTTCCAGCTCAATGCAGGTTCGCTGTTTGTCGCCTTTCAGCGCCTGCAACGAGCGGGGCTGATCAGAAGCGAATGGAAAGCCACCGAGAATAGCAGGCGCGCAAAGTATTACGTCCCGCGAGACCAGGGACGAAACAGGCTCAACACTGAAACGCGAGAATGGGGAGGGCAAGCGGCGGCGATCGCCAGAATCTTGGAGGCGTCGTAAGCGAATCATGTCATTGCTGCGCAGCATGGCGGATGGGCTCCGATCGCTGTTCCGCAAAGAGCAGGTCGGCCAGGAGCTGGACGAAGAACTAAACGACTTCCTGGAGATGGCAGTCGAAGAGAAGATGAAGCGGGGGATCAGGCGCAAAGATGCCCTTCGTGCCGTGCGCTTGGAGCGGGGGAGTCTCGAAGTTACGAAGGAAGTGGTCCGCTCCGCCAATTGGGAATCTCAGGTGGAGGCGTGCTGGCAAGACTTACGCTTTGCTGTCCGCGTCCTGCGCAAGAACTCTGGCTTCGCAGCGGTTGCCATCCTCACACTCGCACTCGGCATTGGCGCGAACACGGCCATCTTCAGCGTGGTGCAAGGCGTCCTTTTGGCCCCTCTGCCTTACCGCGAGCCTGATCGATTGGTCACAGTCTGGCTTAACAATTTCCGGCTGAAGAGTCCCACCGATCTCTCTTATCGTGATTTTATAGACTGGGAGCACGATGCCCCACCCTTCGAGAAAATGTCGGCGTACGCTTGGCGCAGTTTCGATTTATCGAGCCCCGGAAATCCCGAACACCTCGAGGGCAGGGAAATTTCCGCGACCTTCCTCAGTACGCTGGGTGTGGAGCTGGCGCTGGGGCGGGAATTTTCCGCAGAAGAAGACCGCAACGGCGGCGCGCCAGTGTCCATCATCAGCAACGGCCTGTGGCGAGATCGGTTCGGCGGCAGCACAACGGCACTAGGCAAGTCCATTGTGCTGGATGGTGTGGAAACCACAGTCGTCGGAGTACTCCAGCCGGGTTTTCGCTTTGGAACCGACTACGCCGATATTTATATACCGATCGGACAGCGGAAACTCGTAGACGCGAACGATCGTACGGTTCATGACGTCGCGTGTATTGCCCGCCTGAAACGCGGAGTCAGCCTGAGCCAAGCCGACGCGCAGATGAACGCGATTCAGGAAAATATTGATCGCCTCAATCCCGACACCGAGCAGGGGTTGGGAGCTAAGATACTCCCGGCCAAGGAGCTGCTCGTAGGCGATGCACGCAGCACGCTTTTGCTCTTGCTGGGAGCCGTCGGCGTGGTGTTGTTGATCGCGTGCGCGAACGTGGCTAGTCTTCTGCTGGCGCGTTCGGCCGGGCGCGCGCGCGAATTTTCGATTCGCGCGGCTCTCGGCGCTGGCCGCGGACGTATTGTGCGGCAGCTAGTCACAGAAAGCGTCCTTCTTTCGGTTTTGGGGGGAGTGCTGGGTTTGGCGGCAGCAAAATGGGGACTTAACGCGGTGTTGGCAACGCTGGCCGCGGATTTGCCTCGCAGCGACAACATCCACGTGAATGCTTCTGTACTTTTCTTCGCGCTGGGCGTTTCGATTGCGGTTGGTTTTCTGTTTGGTCTGGCGCCCGCACACAGGAGTTCAAGGGTGGATCTGCAACCGTCGCTCCAGGAGGGAGGTCGCGGATCAACGGGCGGGCACCACCGTATGCAAAGTGGACTGGTAATCGTTCAAATAGCTCTGACACTGGTTTTACTGGCAGGCGCCGGATTGCTGTTCCGCACGATCCAACATATGTGGAAAGCGGACCTCGGCTTTGAATCGCGGCATGTTCTAACCTTTCAAGTCGGACTCTCACCTTCGGCGACCAAGACGGGAGCAGGCGTGCGAGCCGCCTACCAGCAGTTGCTGGACCGCATTCGTCAGATTCCAGGCGTTCAGGGCGCAGGAATTGCTACGGAAGTGCCGATGACTCATCAAATCAACTCCATCCCTTTCTGGGTTGACTCGCACCGACCAGCGTCCGTAGCCGAAGCACCACGCACGTTGGGATTTATAACCGACCCTGAGTTTCTGCAAACTATGCGAATACCGCTCATCCGAGGCCGGTTCATCAGTCAACAGGACACCATCAACTCGTCTTTGGTCGCCGTGATTGACAGCGAACTGGCGCGAACTTATTTTCCGGGTAAGGACCCCATCGGTCGGACCATAACGTTTCCTCAGGTCGGCGACTATCGGATTGTCGGCGTTGTGGGTCACGTGCAGCACTGGCAAGTGGGTTTCTCCAGCCCTTTCATGCAAAATCAATCCTACGTTTCTATTTACCAGGTGCAGGACCGATGGATGACTACGATTGACACATGGACGTGGGTCGTGGTTCGCACACCGCTGGACGTCTCGATCATGCTGCCCGAGATCAGAGAGGCAGTCTACAGAGCGGCGAGCGATCAAACCGTTTACCATGCGCAAACCATGGCCGAGATTGTTTCCGAATCCATGTCGCCGCAACGATTCCCGTTGATTCTGCTGGGGAGCTTTGCAAGCTTGGCATTGCTTTTGGCGTCCATCGGAATTTATGGCGTCATCTCTTATTCGGTGACGCAACGCGCGCACGAGATCGGGATTCGCATGGCGCTTGGTGCGGAGAAGCGGGATGTTTTTCGCATGGTCGTGGTGCAAGGCCTGAGCCTGGCTTTTGCCGGCCTCGTCATTGGGGTGACGGCCGCGCTAGTTCTCACGCGTCTTCTGTTGAGCTTCTCCCACCTGCTCTATGGAGTTGGCGCGAGCGACCCCGCAACGCTCGCAAGCGTTTCGGCGGTACTGATTGGCGTTGCCATTCTGGCGTGTTACCTTCCCGCCCGACGAGCGATGCGCGTCGACCCAATGGTGGCTTTGCGTTACGAATAGCCCGCCTCTTTGTTGATCCAGGACGAGCTGAGACGCTTTAACCTCGCCTCGACCGAAACTAGCGTAGTCTATGCGGGAAGAAACAGTCACTGCAGTCCGATTCAATCCCATTCTGAGACACCAAGTCGTCGTGCGTCTCACATTCGCCGTACTGCTGAGTAAAGCGGCATCAATCGGGGAGGTGATACCGCTAGCGAAGCGATTGCGACGTTCGGACCCTTGACTCTCGGAGTTACTCCGGCTAACGTCAGAAAACCGTCCAGGACCGTCGTCCCTCTGGAGCGTGCCGGCCATGAAGAAATGTTACGCCTTGAGCTGTCTCCTCGCGCTGCCGCTTGCAGCCAACACGGTCCGGATCTACCAAACAAACAGCGCAGGCGATGCAGTTGACATCATCGATGCAACGACGAACACAGTCGTGTTGCAGGTTAAGGACATCGAAGTACCCCATGGGGTCGCCTTCTCTCCCGACGGATCCCGAGCCTACATAAGCTGTGAGGCCGAGAACACACTATGGGCTACAGATACAAAGACGGGAAAACTTCTTGGCAAGGCCTCTCTGAGTGGTCATCCCAACAACATAGCAATTTCGAAGGATGGACGGCGAGTCTTCGTCGGTATCGTGGCCGATCCGGGGGCGGTCGAGGTGGTGGACACAGCCTCCCTAAAGAGCATCAAGAGCATCGCCGTGAAAGGCGGCGTGCACAATACCTATATGACCCCGGATGGCAAATTCGTAGTTGCAGGCTCAGTTGTAGGAAAGATTCTGACGGTGATTGATGCCCAAGCCTTACAGCCTGTCTGGGAGCTGCCATTCGACAGAGGCGTGCGGCCCATAGCGCTCGAAACGGGTGACGATGGCTCGACTAGTAGGATGTTCGTCCAGCTTTCCGGTCTTCACGGGTTTGCGGTGGTGAACTTTAAAACGCACGAAGTAGTGGCTGTGATTAAGCTGCCCGATCAGCCCATGGGCGGAACAGCCCAGGCAGGTGCTCCCTCCCACGGCATCGGCGTCTCCCCCGACGGCAAGACGCTGTGGGTCAACAGCTCGCTTGCGAATGCTGTCTTTGCTTACTCCCTCCCCGATCTAAAGGTTCTGGGATACGTTCGCACCGGAGAGGTACCGGACTGGCTCACGTTCACGCCCGACGGCACAAGACTTTACGTTGCCAATTCTGGGGCGAATTCGGTGTCAGTCATAGACACGACGACACGGAAACAAGTGGCCGTCATCCCGGTGGGTGAAGTACCCAAGCGCAACGGTACGGTGGTGATTCCCTAGATTTTTTCAGGGCGTTGTCGATGGGTTTATTCTTGCTTTGCGGACCCAACCAGCCAACACCCGCCAATCGGGGTCATTCTGGGATGCGAATTGCCGGCCTCCGCTATGGAAAGCGTCGCCACCCCCCTTCGGCGAGAGCGGGTGCAGCAGAAGACGACTCGCGGTCGGATCGCCAGGAGTTACCAGCCGGGAGACGATCTCGAAGTTGCGCCGCGATTGCTCCTCGGTCCAAGTGGTGCTCCCGGCCGGCAGAGGCTGCAAACGGAAAGCATTATTGCTTCCCACATGGCACACGACACAGCGAGCGTGGCCGGGACGCTTTTTCAAAAAGATCGGCTCGATGCGCGTCTTGTAATACTCGAAGTCAAGGGATTGAGTTGGTGACTGTCCCGCGGCGAACAAAGCAGCCGTTTGCAGAAAAAGGACGATCACCGCTAGTCTTGAGAGTGGTATCAGGGTCACAAGCACAGGCTTCGTTCTTTTTCGCTCCAGGAAGCCTCCAAACTCAAAAGCGAAGTCGCACTTCATTCTTGCCACCTCGATAACAGCTAGCGATTCGCGTATCCTACCAAATCTCGTTGTCGGTTAGCGTCCGTGCGCTTCGACCGGCCTGCGGACCAGTGGCGCCAAGCGGCTGGGAGTGTGAACACAAGCATATGGCGCGTCGACGGTTCGACCTTGCGGCCCTTCGGCTAAGAACCGCACGGTCGGTTATCCCGGACCATGTCCAGCCCCCACCTAGTTTCTAGAAAGCTACTCTTCAGAGAAGCGTCATCACTTTTGATGTGCGTTCAGTTCGTCGAGCTTGCGCTTTAACTGTTCAAGCTTCTGTCCAGCCTCGCCGAGCTTGCCTTCTGCCGTTAGTCGCTGGTAATCGGCGAGATCTTTGGCCGCTCCCATGATGAGTGCGTTCGCCTCCGCCGCAGGCTTGGTCGCGGAGGACGACGGCCCTGCACTTCGCTCCGGTTCCACGGGGACATTTGTGCCGGTTAGCGACGAGACCTCTCCCCCAAAGAGAGCCCTCATCGCCGAGTCGAAGGTCGGACCATATGCGAGCCGGTCTTGCAGCGCGAGCACCACCAGACGCAACTCCGGCATCGGACTGCGCTCGGCCTGCAGGTAAATCGGTTCCGCATACAAGAGCGCGTGTCCGCACGGAATTACCAGCAGAGTGCCTCGCCGCACGTGGGAACCCTGCTGATTCCACAGTGTCAATTGTCCCGACAGCTGCGCGTTCTGATCGATTCGCGCTTCGATTTGCAGAGGGCCGTCGACTAGCTTCGTTTTCGGGAAATCGTAGACGACTGATGTACCGTATTTGTCGCCGTCGCTGCGGCCAGCAATCCAGCCAATCAGATTGTTACGGTTGGCCGGCGTGAACGGCAGAATCTCCACGAACTCGATGGCCGTTTCGCCCGGCAGTTTCATCAGCACGAAGTTCGGTTCCATGGCCTGCGTCTTCTGCTGACCGGACTCGTCCATGCCGACTTCCGACGCGACGGTCCACAGGTCCTCACGGTTATAGAAAACTTGCGGATCGGTCATGTGATAAAGGCCGTAAACGGCCGCCTGCAATTTAAGCAACAACTCTGGATACCGCACGTGTTTGCGCAGCGCCGGCGGCATGTCCGCTGCATCCTTGAACAAAACCGGAAAAATCTGGCGGTACGCCATGATGATTGGGTCCTGCGGGTCGAACACGTAGAACGTCGTGGTCCCATCGTAGGCGTCGATGACCGCCTTAACGCTATTCCGCATATAGTTAATGGGAGTGCTGCCGAGAGCATAGTGGCTCGAGTATGGATAGCTGTCCGAGGTCGAAAAGGCATCCATAATCCAAGACAGGCGACCATCGTCGCCCACGACGAGGTAGGGATCCGAATCGTAAGCGAGGAATGGCGTCAGTGCCGCCACTCGGTCGCGCACGTTGCGACGCATCAGCAGTCGGCTCTCCCGGTTGATATCATCGCTAAACGGGAGCTTCGTGAGGTCGCCTCGGTCGAACGCGATGAGAATGCGGCGAAGGAAAGCGCCGAGGACGATGCCGCCATTGCCCTGGTAAGACGTCAAACTGTTCGTCTGTCCTTGTGGGTAGTTGAATTCTTGTTGCCGCGTCTTCACGTAAACGTCGGTATTGGTGAGCTCGCCGAAATAGATCTCCGGCCGCCTTACAGCAATGCTCTCGACCGTGCTCTGAATGGGCATATTGCTCAGAATCAGTGTCGGCAATCCTTCGGGTGTGAACCCGTTCACAGGGTTCATGGTTATACCGTAGCCGTGGGTGTAAATGAGCTTCTCGTTGATCCAATTGCGGCTACTCTCCGGGAGCTTATCGACGTTAAGTTCGCGTGGGGCGAGCATCACCTGACGCATTGTGCCGTTGATTTCGTAGCGATCGATATCGATGTCGGGAAAGTCATAGTAGGTGCGGATTTCCTGAATTTGACGCAGGGTGTCCTGGAGTGCGCGCCAGTCCCATAGCCGGATGTTCTGCAGGGTAGCCTGATTGTTCGCCGGATCGGCCGCTTCGACGGTCGTCTCAGCCGGAAATTCGCGCTGCGCAAGACGATCCAATCCATACGCCTGCCGCGTTAAGTCAATGTTGTAGGCGATATAGGGTCGCTCGCGAACCAGTTCGTTTGGCTTGACGATAAAGCTGCTGACGTACCAGCCGATTATCTGAAGGACGATATAACAGACGGCGGCTGGAGCCACTGCTGCCAGCAACCAGCGGGCGCGCGGCGCCGATACGACGTTGATGGTTGCAATCGCAGCTCCGAGAACGAGCGCGGCACAGACGGCAAGCATTCCAGGAAGCATGACGTGCGCATCCGTGTAAGTCACCCCACCAAAGATCGTATGTTCGTCGAACAATCGCTCGAATCGGGCGATGTAGGCGCGCATCGCGAGAATCAGCAACAAGAAGGCAACCGCAATGGAGAACCCGCGCCACGGCAGTGACAAGTATCTGCCTTGGCTTCGCGCGAGTATGCGAGTGCCGCCAGTAATGAAAATAAAGAAAACGGCGATCACGCAGGCAATCGTGGCTAGCGTCAGTAGCCAGCCGGTGATGAACTGCCATCCAGGCAGAGTGAATAGATAAAAGCTGATCGCCTTGCTGAAGATCGGATCCACAGCGCCACCGGTCGTGCGCGGTGCGTACCAATAGAGCGCGAGCGTCGGCCACTCCATCATGACGCTGGCTCCGGTTACGACGGCGATGACGAGGGAGACCAGGAGACCGAGGAGGCGCAGAATGCCCGCGATTGGAAGCTTCAACGGCTGCCCGCCGATGACGATTCTGTGATCGTCCGGCAAATCGGACTGGCACGCCCACCTCAGCGCTAGGAACCATCCGTACAGAAAAAGAAATGTGATAGCAAAAAATGCCGCAAAGACCGTCCATTGAAGGATGAGCGTCTTCCGGAACACATCCCCGTAACCGAGCGACCCGAACCAGAGGCCGTCGATGTAATACGATAACGCCGTCCGGCTGCTGAAAATGACGACGGCAACGATGGCAAGAACAAGGAACAACAGGCGCCGGTGCCGCCGCGGGGGTTGCTGCCAGTCGACTATATCGGGCATCACCTTACCCTGCTTTCAGGAGCGCTGCCGTCGGGATTACCGAGCAGACCCAATTGTACGCTGTCTCCTATCGTTACCGTGGACTATCGCCGCCCGGGACGCCCGGGCGCGATCATTTCATCTGCGACCGAAGACGGAGGGATTAACGAACTCCTTGTGAATCCCTCTGCACTTTCCGACTAGCGCGGGCCCGGCCGCCAGCGCGACGACCGCACGGCCATCGGCAATTCTTTAGCACACAATAAATGAAACCGGCCGGTCTCATCGCACGGGTTTGCCGAACGCCACTCGAAAATCGACCAGGCAGTGTTCGAGGTGATTATCCGGCACGGGTTCGCTCCTTTGGCGCAGGCCTGGACTCTGTTTCCAGGCCCGCCATCTGCTTCGTTCGGGTCGCAACGTGCAGCACCGTAAGCCTGGATCGGTGTTCCATCGCCAAGGGCAGGGCAAAGCCAGCTTCCTTTTCCGCGCCCTTCCCGAAGTCCGTGGCAGACAGGATGTGCTTGAATGCAGCCTCATAGAGCGGTTCCGAAGGCGCAGCTGGTCCAACCGTCAACATTGGAACGGCAGATTGCCGGAACATCTGCTCGGCGTTCGAACCGAGCAGAACTTTTTGTACGCTCGCCATTTTCTCGATGAGTCTGGGAATTGCGGCCCACAGCGTACCTTCTTTGACCGCGATTTCGTGCGGCACGTTGACAAGGCGACCCGAGGGCACGGGCTTGGCCATGCCATTCTTGGCTTCCTGACGGTATTTCGCCTGTCTTGCAACAGCGAGATCTGCGGCGATCATCGAGTATCCGTCTAGCGTGATGATGTGTGTCAACTAGAGGAGCGACCCGTAGTACCGGCTAGCGAGAGGGCATATTCGAGAGCGCGGTCTGAAGCTTTAAAAAATCCGTCGCCAGCAGAATATCGTCTGGCGAAACTTTCGGGTTCGGGCACATCCTTTATCACAATTTTTGTTTTGTGTCTTGCATAGTTTGTTGTTCGCGAATCAGGTCAGCCACCTTTCCGAAAAAGTGTTTCCTGAATTCCGCAACTGGCCCTACTGCGCCTCGTGTTTGCCGCCAGTCTGTTCCTAGGGCTTTTTTGCTGGCAGTGACCAACATTACTTCTCGTCGTGATGCAAATCACCTTGCACACCGCATTTCCGGAAAAACTCGGTTAGAATCTGAGGTGCTGTTTGTTTAGCCGTTCACCCCATGAAACGGCTCAAGTGTCGAAGCCCGTCGTCACAAGCCCCAGTGATTTGTGTCACGGCCCCTAGATTGACACCTTGAGACTTAGCTGACCTCGGAGAAACCTATGACACTTCCCTCAACCATCGTCGATGGAAACGAAGCGGTCGCAGACGTCGCCTATCGCCTGAACGAAGTCATTGCTATCTATCCCATCACCCCGTCTTCCCCCATGGGTGAGTGGTCCGACCAGTGGCAACACGAAGGCCGCATGAATATTTGGGGGGCCATCCCTACGGTCATTGAGATGCAATCCGAAGGAGGCGCAGCCGGAGCGCTCCACGGGGCCCTTCAGGCCGGCGCCTTGAGTACGACCTTTACGGCTTCCCAAGGCCTGCTGCTCATGATTCCCAACATGTACAAGATTGCCGGCGAATTGACTCCTGCCGTGATTCACGTGGCGGCGCGAACTGTGGCCGCACACGCGCTTTCAATCTTTGGGGATCACAGCGACGTCATGGCCGCCCGAGCCACGGGCTTCGCTTTGCTCTGCTCCAACTCCGTGCAAGAAGCGAGCGATTTTGCACTCATCGCGGAGGCTGCCACGCTGGAATCTCGCATCCCTTTTCTTCATTTTTTTGACGGTTTTCGAACATCGCATGAACTCAACCAGATTATTCCGTTGAGCGATGATGACCTTCGCGCGCTCATGGATGAGACGCTGGTTCGCAAGCACCGCCAGCGCGGCTTGACCCCCGACCATCCTGCTCTCCGTGGTACGGCGCAGAACCCTGATGTTTTTTTCCAATCGCGCGAAGCGAGTAACCCTTTCTACCGGGCGTGCCCAACCATCGTGCAGGACGTCATGGACCGCTTCGCAGAACGTTTCGGGAGGAGTTACAAGCTATTTGACTACGTTGGCGCGGCGGATGCAGATCGCATCATCGTCATGATGGGCTCGGGTGCCGGCGCCGCAGAAGAGACCATCGAACACCTGCAACTCCAAGGGGAAAAGGTAGGCCTGCTCAAGATTCGCCTGTTCAGACCTTTCGCAGTGGACGCCTTCCTGTCTTCGATTCCGAAGACAGTTTCTGGTGTTGCCGTGCTGGACCGTACCAAGGAGCCCGGTAGCATCGGCGAACCCCTTTATCTTGACGTCATGACGGCCCTCCACGAGTCCGGTTCGCTTTCACAGTCCCTGCCGCGGATCATTGGCGGCCGGTACGGCCTTTCTTCCAAGGAATTTACGCCGGCAATGGCCAAGGGCGTGTTCGACGAACTAAAGAGGTCGGCTCCGAAAAACCATTTCACGGTGGGAATTCGTGATGATGTCACGCACACAAGTCTAGAATACGATCCAGAGTTTTCTACCGAGGATCCCGTGACGGTCCGCGCTATGTTTTTCGGCCTGGGCTCGGATGGAACCGTCGGTGCTAACAAGAATTCGATCAAAATCATTGGAAAGCGCGCGAACACGTATGCCCAGGGCTACTTCGTCTACGATTCCAAGAAGGCCGGATCTGTCACAGTTTCGCACCTCCGGTTTGGTCCCCGCCCAATCCGGTCTTCCTATCTGATCAGTAAGGCCAATTTTGTCGCTTGTCACCAATTCCAATTCCTCGAACGCATGGACGTGCTGAAGACGGCGGAACCCGGCGCGACGTTCTTGTTGAACGCTCCCTTTTCATCTGCGGAAGTATGGAACCATCTGCCCAGGCCCGTGCAAGAAGACATTCTCGGGAGGAAACTCAACTTCTATGTCATCGACGCCTACAAGGTCGCGCGCGATACTGGCATGGGCAACCGCATGAACACCATTATGCAGACCTGCTTCTTTGCGATCAGCGGTGTTCTGCCTCGTGAACAAGCAATCGAAGCTATCAAGGATGCGATCCGTGACACCTACGGAAAGCGCGGAGAGGCAGTGGTGGCGAAGAACTTTGCCGCAGTCGATCAAACTCTGGCCCAGCTTCACCGAGTGTCCGTTCCCGATCACGCGTCCAGTAGCTTGCCGATCTTGCCTCCAGTGCCACATCAGGCACCCGAATTCGTCCGCAACATGCTGGGGGCGATGATTGCTGGACAGGGCGACTCCCTTCCCGTGAGTGCAATGCCCATCGACGGAACGTTTCTCACTGGCACCTCCAGATGGGAGAAACGCAATATCGCCCAGGAAATTCCTGTGTGGGATGAGGGACTGTGCATCCAGTGCGGAAAATGCGTTCTCGTGTGTCCGCACGCCGTCATCCGCGCGAAACTCTACGATTCTTCGCGGCTCACAGACGCTCCCCCAGCTTTCAAATCAACCAAACCCCGCTGGCGCGAGTTCGAAAGCCTGCGCTACACACTCCAGGTGTCACCTGAGGATTGCACCGGATGCCGGCTGTGCGTCGAGGTCTGCCCGGTCAAGAGCAAGAGCGAAGCGAAACACAAGGCCATCAACATGACGCCTCAAGAGCCGCTGCGCAAACAGGAGAGCGCCAATTGGGATTTCTTCGCCGCCCTACCGGACTTCGACCGCGAAGGCCTGGTTCACACTCACGTCAAAGATGTGCAACTCCTCGAACCGCTCTTCGAGTTCTCCGGAGCTTGTGCGGGCTGTGGCGAAACGCCGTACCTCAAACTCCTGACGCAATTGTTTGGGGACCGTCTGCTCATTGCCAACGCCACTGGCTGCTCCTCGATTTACGGTGGCAATTTGCCTACGACTCCTTACACCACCAACCGGCAAGGGCGAGGCCCGGCATGGTCTAACTCCTTGTTCGAAGACAATGCGGAATTCGGACTCGGCATGCGGTTGGCCGCCAACAAGCAAACCGACTACGCGAGAATTCTTCTCGCGCGGCAGGCCTCTCTTCTTGGAGATGTGCTCGTTCAAGATCTGCTGGCGGCCGATCAATCGAGTGAAGCTGGCATCGCTCGACAACGGGAACGCGTTGCTGAGCTAAAGAAAAAGCTATCCTCGCTAAATTCGCCGGACGCGCAAAACTTGATCGTCGTCGCGGACTCGCTGGTTCGCAAAAGCGTGTGGCTGGTTGGCGGTGATGGTTGGGCCTACGACATCGGCGCGGGCGGGCTCGACCACGTTTTGGGCTCCGGCGCCAATGTAAACGTCCTCGTGCTCGACACGGAAGTCTATTCGAACACCGGCGGCCAGGCGTCCAAGGCTACACCTCGAGCGGCCGTTGCCAAATACGCCACCGGGGGCAAGCGCACCGTCAAGAAAGATCTGGCCTTGGAGGCTATCAGCTACGGCTCGGTTTATGTGGCACGGGTCGCGATGGGCGGCAGCGACACGCAGACAGTGAAAGCCTTCCTCGAAGCGGAAGCCTACGATGGACCTTCGCTCATCATCGCATACAGCCACTGCATTGCTCACGGATACGACATGGTTTTCGGAATGGAACAGCAGAAAGCCGCCGTGCTCTCCGGCTACTGGCCCTTGATGCGCTACGACCCTGCTCTGCGCCTTCAAGGGAAGAACCCATTTCAGCTGGATTGCCGAGCGCCCACCATACCGTTGCAGAAATATGCCTATCAGGAGGCGCGGTATTCCACCCTCGCGCGCAGCAATCCAGAAGTGGCGCGCGACCTGCTGTTACTCGCGCAGGCTGATGTCGACCGGCGATGGAGGGTCTATTCCAACCTTGCGGCGACATCGGAAACGCCCAACATTGTGCAGTCCGAACTTGTCGCTTCCGTGAGAGAAACCTCGCCAGAGGGAGAAACAAAATGATTGATCTTACGACGACGTACCTGGGTATCCCGCTGCGTTCGCCCATCGTCGCATCCGCCTCTCCACTGTGCGATTCGCTCGAAAACATCCGGCGTTTCGAGGAAAACGGCGTCGGTGCGGTGGTGTTGCCTTCTCTGTTTGAAGAACAGCTCGAGTTGGAAAGCCACGCCGTCCATGCTGACCTTTCTCGCGGAGCGGAGAGCTTCGCGGAGTCGCTGAACTATTTTCCGGACTTGCATAACTACAATCTAGGGCCTGAGGCCTACCTGGAACTGATTCACAAGGCAAAACAGAGCGTCTCCATCCCGGTAATCGCCAGTCTGAACGGTGTCTCCTTGGGTGGATGGACTAGGTACGCCCAGCTAGTCGAGCAAGCCGGAGCCGCAGCACTCGAGCTGAACATCTACGACATCGTCACCGACACTCATCACCAAGGATCCAGGGTGGAACAGGACTATTGTGAGCTGGTAAAGCGAATCAAAGAAAGCGTCCACATCCCTGTGGCTGTAAAGATTTCTCCTTTCTTTACCGCTATGGCCAACGTGGCCAAGCAATTGGACGACGCAGGCGCCGATGGGCTGGTGCTCTTCAATCGCTTCTACCAGCCGGACATCGACATAGATGCCCTAGAAATCGTCCCCAGCCTCACGTTAAGTCAATCGCCGGAATTGCGTTTGCGACTTCACTGGGTGGCCATCCTTTACGAAAACGTAGGCGCCAATTTAGCCGTCACTGGCGGCGTACACACGGCCCGCGATGTTCTCAAAGCGATGATGGCCGGCGCGCATATCGCCATGATGACTTCGGCGTTCTTGCAAAATGGCATCAGGCACGCCAGCGTGATGTTGCGCGAGATGACGCAATGGATGGAGGAGCATGAATACGAGTCGGTTCGGCAGATGCGAGGCAGCATGAGTCGGCGCTCAGTGCCCAATCCGTCGGCCTTCGATCGCGCCAACTATCTTCGAGTACTTAGCTCCTACACTCTAAACCCCGGCCGTTCCACGACTGGCGAGTCTTCCGCCACTGCAAAGACGGAATGACCTATCGCCAGCTTTCCATTTTGTCCTCGACAATCGTCCAGCTCTTGCTCGGAAGCGAGAGTTATCCTAATCGCCCCGGCGACGAGAGCGCGGAAGTGAACTACCGCCACCGGTCTCCGAAGGGCAACCGCCAAAAGCGCCGGATTCTCAATCAGTCTGCCAACGCCGCCGTCAAGGCCGAGGGAACTATCTTCGAAATGGTCTATCGCCGTACGGTACCGCGTCCGGGTCATAAACAAACGATCGGAGCAGTTGCCCATCAGCAGGACGGATATGCGCGGCGTTGCCGTCAAAATACGGATCTTCGAAAACGGAACTGGGCGGAGCCTTTGCAGTGCTGGTTGGTCATGCAAGCGTCAAGCATTTATCAGGAGCAATCATGGGTCAAGATAGTTTTATTCCGGTTGCAACCAATGCCAGGTCGCGAAGCGAGCTCGTCGAGCGCGGGTTCAGTCGTCAGCCGCTCAGGGTTGATGTAGACATAGCGCGCTCGCTGGAAGCGTTATCCCATGCCGCCTGGTCCGTTCCAAAGGACAAATACTACGATGGGGGCGACAGGTATCGTTCCTTAAATCGTGTCAGGGCCGAGATTGTTGAGGGCGGTGTAAAGGTTTGGTTGAGCGAAGAGAACACGCCCTATGTGCAGCTGAAAAAATACAACACGACAATCGGCGGCCAGCCGCGAGAGTACGCTCCGCTGCCCTCGGCGATCGCCGGTTCCGTAGGCGTTCGCAAGATGATTGCTCACCATCTTTATTACCTACCGCTGTCGACGGTGGGTGCGAAGTACTTGGTCAACGTTCATCTAATAAGGTTCACGGCTGCGCCTGGCCGGCCGTGCGACACGAGTCCACCGGGATTACATAAAGACGGGGAAAAGTACATCGCCACGCATCTAGTGGGCCGCTGCGGCGCTCAGGGTGGCGAAGTCATCATAACCGACAATGACAAGCAGGAAATGGATCGCTTCACGATGCGCGAATCGGGTGAGTGTTACGTCTTCGACGATGATCGCATCTGGCATATGTTGACGCCAGTGGCCGTAATGGAAGGCAATCAGTACGCCTACCGTGACACGCTGGCATTCGATATGCTGCCAGAGGGCTGGGAACCCGTGAAGTGATCGGAGATCGATCGGAATTTCAGTATGCCGGAGACGCATTATCTCGCGCGATATATTCGCGACTGGAGTTGCAGAGTTCTACTTCTGTGGAGTGCTCGAATCCTCGAATCCCCAGGGAATAGCCATGGTTATAGGGAAACAGGTCATAGGTTACAGGCAAGAGATCGGGCGCTAGACACATGAAGGAGCAGCAATGGCGAGTCGCACGTGAATGCTGCCATTTGCTTGTAGAGCTGATCTGGACTGTGATGCCCAGGTGGTTATGAAACGGCACAGAGGCTTTGCATTGTTGGTCCTGTCACCCTTGCTCGGCCTATGGAGTTTCTTGGCTCGGGCGCAATCTGAAACGGATGTGAAGCGGCAAACGGTCATCCTCGTAAAAGCGAGACGGCCGCTCGGAACCATCCCATGACGATTCATCTTACGCCGGAACAAGAGCGCCGGCTTCGAGCTGTCCTCGACCGCGGCGCTTACAAGTCCCGCTGAGGAAATTGTCGACGCCGCTTTAACGGCCGTTGAACAACGCGCCGTGCCGGGTTTCGCGGGAACACTAGAAGAACTCGATACCACATAGCGTTTCAGCCGACAACAACTATCACGCGATAAGCCACCCGGCAAGCCACCGATTCCCATCTATCGACTCCCCAGCCGCGTCCACTGCAATCCGCCCGTGAACTGACCTGACCTTCCCCGGTGCCTCCCTGTCTACGCGTACAGTTAATTCTTGCGAATTCCGAACTCTTTTCGCCGTTGTCTCTCAAGTTCAGCGCCTCGACAATACCTAGATCCGCACCAGGTCTTTGAGGAGCGGTTTTCTCGGGATCCGGAACAGGTCTTCCACCCGGATTTCTGAATGCTCTTCTCGAAACGCTGAATTACCAACGAACGCTCGTTCGCATCTGCCCCAGGAGGCCCTCATGCGCAGCTCCCGACTTCTCGCCACTCTCAGTGTACTCACGCTGCTTCTCTGCGGGTCCATCGCCCTCGGGCAGACCGTCCCCGCCACGGCGGTCCCCTTCATCACCCAGGTGAGCCCTCCCAGTTTGCCCCCCACCGCCACCGCGCCGGGCTATGGAAATTTCACGCTCACGATTCTGGGTGCGAATTTTCAGGCGAATTTGGTAGTGAACCTCAGTATTCCTGGCGGCACGCCCGTTCATCCCTCGAGTACCACCGTCAATGCGGGTGGCTCCCAAATCGTCGCCCAATTCACGAACTCAATCCTTCCTACGCCCGCAACACTCTTGGTCACGGTAACCAATCCAACTGGCACGCCGCCATCGACATCAAACGCATACTATTTGCCCGAAACGCCTACGCAAACCTCTGTAGCGTTGAACCAGAACACCACACCTTTCCTCCCAGGCACCCCAGTAGGAATTGTTGTGGCGAATTTGCGCGGAAGTGGATTGCCTGACTTCGCCGTGGTGTCACAAAATACCAACACGGTCACCGTGGAATGGAGCGATTTTAACGGCCCGTTTCTCGCTGGAGGCACCTATGCGACCGGAAATAACCCCTCCGGAATCGCTGCCGTGGACTTTTTTGGAAACGGACAGCTCGGTTTGGCAGTCGTGAATTCCGGTGACAACGCCATAACCATATTGCTGCCCAACGGAGATGGAACGTTTCGGCCCGGGAATACCATTTCACTGCCCGGCGTGTATCCCACGCAATTGGTCGCGGCTGACTTTAACGGCGACGGTAAAATTGATCTCGCCGTTCTAAACACCTGTGGATCAGGACCGGCGGTCTCTTGTTTCCCAGCGCCTGCCCAATTCCCCGGTAGCGTCACCATACTGCTCGGCAACGGCGACGGCACCTTTTCCATCTCCCCAACCCAGCCAACAACCGGTCACAACCCCGGTGCCATTGCGAGTGCGGATCTGAATGGCGACGGTATCCTCGATTTGATCGTCATGAATGATCCGGACTTTAACTTGACGCTTCTTATGGGCAATGGCGACGGTACTTTTACGCCAACCACCGTTTCTCCCCTGACTGGCAACTACCCACGAGCTCTGGTGATTGGAGATTTTAACGGTGACGGCTATCCCGACATCGCCGTCGCCGACTCCACGGACAGCGCTGTTGCGATTCTCCTGAATCAGAAGTGTCCCCTTCTGCCGCTTCAGCAGTGCACTCTTGCCGCACCAGTTTCCTTTTCCACCGGAGCCTACCCGTTGGCCATTGCAACGGCCGACATGAACGCCGACGGCTTCCTGGACCTTGTCGTCGTTAACGGCGATTCGTATTCGGTGAGTGTTCTGCTCGGCGACGGAAAGGGAGGATTCACCGCAGCCGTACCGCAGAGCGGTCCCAACTTCAGCACGGGGACCCTTCCCGCGGGCGTGGTTTTGGGCGACTTCAATCAAGACGGCCGGCTGGACATCGTCACGATGAACACTTCGGGCAGTTATTCTTATCTGCGCCAGGCTGCGGTCGCTCAAGTCGTGCTGACCACCGACCTTGCCAATCCCATCTACGGGCAGGTGCCTAATCTCACCGCCACTCTGAACCCTTCTCCAGGATCAGCCGCTCCTACGGGTACAGTCGTTTTCTACGATGGGTCCACCCCTATCGGAACAGTGCCCCTGAACGGTTACCAGGCCGTACTCCAATATTCTGGTTTGAGCACCGGGACGCACCAGGTTACCGCGGTCTACGGTGGCGATACGAATTTTGTTTCCGTCACCTCGAATGCCGTTGCGGAAACGGTGAGCACCGCCCAAACAACCACCACGCTGAATTCGAATGTCGCCAATGTTCCCTACGGATTGCCGATTACCCTCACGGCGGCCGTGCAGCCACAAGCTGGCGGCGGCACCGTCACAGGGTCAATCTCATTTATTGATACCACGAAGTCAACCGACGTTGGCGATGTCGCTCTCGTTAACAACACCGCCCAGCTTACACTTTCGAATTTGCCCGCTGGCACGCATGTTCTTATTGCCAACTATCCCGGAGACACAAATCTCAACCCCAGTGCCTCGCCAACCGTGACCGTGACCGTCACCCAGGCCTCCAGCACCACAACTCTGACTTCCAACACAAACCCCTCGACTTTCAACAATCAACTCACCTTGAGCGCCACTGTCCAGCCGAGTCCTAGCAGCACCGCCACGGGCACCGTTTCCTTCTACGATGGCCCCTCCCTACTCGGCAGCGGCACGCTTGCTAATAATGTGGCTCTATTTCAGACTTACGCCCTCGTCGGGGGTTCCCGTTCCATCACTGCTCGCTACTCGGGCGACGCGAACATAACGGGCAGCACGTCCAGCATCTACATCCAAACCGTGAATCCCGCGCCCACTACCATCATCATCCTCCCCAGCTCTAATCCTTCCATTTACGGCCAGACCGTCACCTACAGCACCTCCGTCCGGTCAGCAATTGTCGGCCAGGTTAACGAAGGGCAGCTTTCTATTTATGACGGCTCCACGCTCTTCAGCACCGTCAATCTCGCCACCAATTCCACCGTCTACTATGTCAATTACCTGAAGGCCGGAACCCACTCCATCACCGCTCAGTATTCTGGCACGTCGAATTACGCCGCCAGTACCTCAACACCATTGACCCAGACGGTGAATCAAGACACCACCACAACAAACGTAGCCGCGCTCCCCAACCCGTCATCGGTCGGCCAGACTGTCAATATCACTGTCAGCGTGGATCCCGCACACTATTACAGTTCCAGCGGTGGCACGATCACCCTCTTCGACAACGGAACGTCAATCGGCAGCGCAACTCTTGCGATGGTCGGCGGGGCATTCTTTACCTTCACTTGGCAAACCCCCGGCACGCACACTCTCACAGCCAGCTATGCGGGCGATTCCAACCTGCTCGCCAGCTCCTCCGCTTCCTTCACTCAAACCGTCAATCCCGCGGCAACCACCAACTCCGTTTCTCTCAGTTCAAACACCGCCACCTACGGCCAGTCCGTCACGGTCACATCAACCGTTCACCCGACATTCAGTGGTTCTCCCACCGGCACGGTTACTTTCCTCGATGGGTCCACCACGCTCGGCACCGTCACCTTAACCAGCGGCTCCGCGCAGTTCACGACTTCTTCGCTTTCCGTCGCCAGTCACTCCATCATCGCGAAATATAACGGGGATTCCAATTTCTCCACCAGCACCTCAAGCCCGCAAACACTCACGGTGAACCCGGCCCCCACCACGACCACTGAGTCTGTGGACCTTAACCCCGCGACATACGGTCAGACGGTTACGCTTTCGGCCATGATTCAACTCTCTTCCGGCAGCGGTGCCACTGGTTCCATCTCCTTCTTCGACGGCTCCACGTCCCTGGGCACCGTCGCCCTTTCTAACGGCTCCGCTCAACTGCCGGTGTCCTCGCTCACGGCGGGCTCTCATTCCATCACCGCCAAATACAGCGGCGACACGACTTTTGCCGCCAGCACTTCCACTGCGCTCCCCGAAACGGTGAATCCAGCCGGAACCTCCACCTCCGTCTCTTCGTCTGCTAACCCTGCGATCGTCGGCCAAAGCGTAGCCTTCATCGCGACCGTGCAGCCTCCGGCTGGCACCAGCGCCACCGGAACGATTAACTTCCTCGATGGTTCCCTCTCGCTTGGAACGGCCACCCTCTCCAGCAATTCCGCGAAACTTGTTGTTACCACGATTCTCGCCGGTTCACACTCGATTACCGCCGTCTACTCCGGAAGCGCTAATCTCTCCGCCAGCAATTCCGCCACGCTCTCGGAAACGATCAATACGGCTCCTACTTCGATCGCCTTTACCACCAGCGCGAATCCTTCCTCCTTTGGCCAGGCCGTGCGATTCGTTGCCACCGTTCAACCGACAACCGGCGGCACGGTGACCGGCACCGTCACATTCTGGGATGGCACAACCTCGCTCGCCACGGCGCAGGTCGTCAACAATCCCAGCCAATACAATCAAGCCACTCTTCTCAATGGCAGCTTTCAGGGCGGCTCGCACAGCATCACGGCCAGCTACAGTGGGGACGCGAACTTCTCAGCCAGCACTTCCGCCGTCACCACTGTGACCGTCAACCCTGCTTCTTCGACGGTTTCCCTCTCGGCCAGCCAGAATCCTGCCTCCTTCGGTCAAACCATCGCCTTGATGGCCGCGGTCCAGCCCTCCTTGAGCGGCGACTTGGCCTCCGGCTCCGTCACTTTCTTTGACGGCGCGAATGCACTCGGCACCGCAAACCTCTCGAACAACTTGGCTCAACTTTCGATTTCAAATCTCTCCACAGGAGCGCACTCCCTCACTGTGAAATACAACGGCGACAATAATTTTGCCGCCAGCACTTCCTCTGCGCTCGCCGAAACCATTAACGTCTCGGCGACCACCATCACCGTCGCCGGCAACATCAATCCTTCCTTCTACGGCCAATCCGTGAACTTCGTCGCCATCGTTCAACCCTCTGCCGGTGGCTCGCCTGCCGGCGCCGTCACCTTCTTCGATGGCGGCAATTCTCTCGGCTCGGCCCCCGTTTCCGTCAACATCGCGCAACTCGCACTTTCCAACTTTACCGTCGGCTCGCACTCCATCGCCGCAGCATACTCCGGTGACGGCAATTTCTCCGCCAGCACCTCCGCGGCAGCCACCCAAACCGTCAAGCAGTCCTACACCATGACCTCTGTCTCTTCCAACCTGAGTTCCTCCGCCTTAGGTCAGCCGGTAACGTTCACCGCTTCCATCCGGCCTCCCTTTGGTGGTATCCCTACGGGAACCGTCACCTTCTCTGACGGAAGCTTTTCCATCGGCTCCGCGAATCTATCCGGCACTTCTGCACAATTGACGCTCACTTCCCTTTCGCGTGGTTCTCATTCCATCAGCGCCCAATACAACGGCGACTCCAATTTCACCTCTAGCTCCTCTTCGACCATTGCGCAGACGGTCACCCAGGCCGCAACTTCTGCCAGCCTAAGTTCCTCCGCCAACCCCTCGGCGTACGGTCAATCCGTTACGTTCACCGCTAGCGTAACCCCGGCCTTCGCCGGCGCGCCCACCGGGACCACCACTTTCTTCGACGGCAGCACCTCTCTCGGCAGCGCCACATTGTCCGCTGGCAGCGCACAGATAAGCATCTCTACCCTTTCCGCTGCCTCGCACAGCATCACCGCCGTTTACAACGGAGACGCGAACTTCACCTCCTCCACTTCTTCCGCCACCGTCGAGACCGTGAACGCCTCGTCCACGGCCACCACTGTCGCCTCCAGCGCCAATCCTTCTTCCTTTGACCAGACGGTCACTTTCACGGCAGCCATTCAATCTTCTGCCGGAACCACCGCCACCGGCTCCGTATCCTTTTTCGACGGCTCCACCTCGCTCGGCTCCGCCACTCTCTCCTCCAACTCCGCGCAGCTCACAGTTTTCGCGCTCGCCGTCGGCACGCACTCCGTCACCGCCGCCTACGCTGGCAACGCCAACCTTTCCGGCAGCACCTCTGCCGCAATCAGCCAGGTCGTTAACGGAGCGACAACCACCACCACCGTCACATCCAATTCCAATCCGTCCAATTTCGGCCAGTCCGTCACCCTGACCGCCGCGATTCAGCCTGCCTTCGGCGGCGGCGCCACCGGCACGGCCACCTTCTTCGACGGCTCAACTTCTCTCGGAACGTCCACTGTTTTCGACAATGCGGCGCAACTCTCGCTCTCCACTTTGTCGGCGGGCGCGCACTCCATCACCGCAAAGTACAACGGCGACGCAAACTTCTCCGCCAGCACCTCCACCGCGGTCACGCAAACGGTCAATCTAGGTCCAACTTCGGCCACCGTCGCTTCCAACTTGAATCCATCCGCCTTCGGCCAGTCCGTAACCTTTACCGCGTCGGTCCAGTCTTCCGTCGGCGGAACTCCCACGGGCACCGTTGCTTTCTTTGACGGCGGCTTGTCGCTCGGCTCCGCGAATCTCTCCAGCGGCTCGGCGCAACTGACGCTCGCTTCCCTTTCGCCCGGCTCGCATTCCATCACCGCAAAATACAATGGAGATTCCAGCTTCGCCGCGAGCACGTCCGCCGCGCTCACGCAGACACTTTCGCAAGCCGGGTCTTCGACGACACTCACCTCCAGCGCCAATCCCTCGGCCTTCGGTCAGGCCATCACCTTCACCGCCGCGATTCAGACCGTCTATGGCGGCACCGCCACCGGTACGGTCACTTTCCTCGATGGCACTGCCTCATTGGGAACGGTCAGCGTTTCCGGCAACGCCGCGCAGATCTCGCTCTCCGGCTTGGCGCTTGGCTCTCATTCCATCACAGCAAAATATAGTGGCAACTCCAATTTCACCGCGAGTACCTCCGCGGCCGTGACGCAAAGCGTCACGCAAGCCGCAACAGCCACCAGTGTCAACTCCAACGCTGATCCATCTTCCTACGGTCAATCGGTCACGTTCACCGCCACGGTCGCTCCGGCCTACGCCGGCACGCCCACTGGCACCGTAACGTTCTCCGACGGCAGCAATTCTCTCGGCAGCGCCACCCTCTCCGGCGGCATCGCCTCACTCACAACCGGGGCAACTTCTCTCCTCTCCGGCGCACATTCAATCTCTGCGAAGTACAATGGCGACTCCAACTTCCTTGCCAGCACTTCCGCAAATCTCGCGCAGACCGTTAACCCGATCGCAACTGCAACCACGCTCGTTTCCAGCGCCAATCCCTCGGCAGCCGGAAAATCCGTCACCTTCACCGCCTCTGTCTCCTCTTCCGTCGGCGGCACTCTCTCCGGCACCGTTAACTTCTACCTCGACCGCGGCACCACAGCTGTATCCTCCTCCTCGCTCTCGAATGGCAGCGCGCAGTATTCAACCAACTCCCTGACCGCGGGAACACACTCTCTTACTGCGGTCTTCGTCCCTTCCAACTCCAATTTCGGCGGAAGCACTTCCGCGCCGCTCACTCAGTCCACCACCGATTTCTCCATCTCCGCTTCTCCCGCTTCAAACACCATCAGCCGTGGAACGTCTGGTACCTACACCTTAACGGTCACGCCGCTTGGCGGCCTCACAGGCAGCGTCTCGCTTTCCTGCGCTGGCCTCCCAGGCGGAACAACCTGCGCGATTTCGCCGTCTTCCGTTACCCTCGACGGCACAAACCCAGCGAAAGCCACAGTCACCATCACCGTCGCTCACAACGGCAGCACCGGCACACACACTTTCACGCTGAAGGGCACGTCCGGCTCCTTCACTCACAGCACAACGGTCACCCTCATGATCAAATGAGTCAATTCGATACTGCGCGCCCTCGTCATTGTGAGTTCCGATGGCGTGTTTGCGTGCATGCAGCCTGGTTAACCAGGGATTCCCGTCGAGTCAGCTTGCCGCAACAACCTGAGCCCGTAGGCGCCGATGAAGACGCCAGTCGTGAACGGCAGATCATTAAGGCCGCACTCGCGGGAAGTCGAGGGCGTCTGGAATACCGACGCATTGGAAATCCAGGTGGAGGATGGCCGGGGACGCTCGACGATGTGCGAACGGGCGCAGCGCATTTGGAAAAGATCGCGGCGGAACGATCACTCGATCTGAAACGCGTGGTGGCGATGGGGCACTCCGAGGGAGGACACCTGGTGCTTTTGGCTGGCGAAACAGAACGCGATTGCGCTGAGGGGCCTAGTGGCGCTTGCCCCGGTGGCGGAATTGCGCCGTGCCTGGAGCTCAAGCTGAGCAACACGGCGGTGGCGGATTTGTTGGGCGGATCGCCGCAGGACTTGCCGGACCGCTATCGGTCCGCGTCGCCGATAGAACTGATGCCGCTGGGTGTCGCGCAACGCGTTCTGCACGGCTCTAATGACGATATGGTATCGTTAAAGATCAGTTATGATATGTCGTTGCCGCTAAAAAGCGGAGACGATTCGAAATTGATCGAAGTAGCGGGCCAGGACACTTCGAGCTGATCGATCCGCGATCGAGCGCATGGCCGGTGGTCAAAGAGGTGGTGCTCGAACTAGCAAAATGAAACGCCATAACATATAAATTCCAGAGTTGGGACTCAGTTCCGCTTGAAACCATGAGCGACTGATTTCGCGCAAGGTGGTGGCCGGTGAAAAAGAGATGGTAGCGCAGGTGTTTTTGAAGAAGGGCGCCGAGGCGCTGGAGACCCTGGTGCCGGGAAAATCGGATTGGAGTTGGCGGAGGAAAAGACACGGGTGATGCGCTTCGGACGCTTTGTCCTGCGGACCTAGAGAAGACCGGAGAGAAACTGGATACGTTTGACTTCCCAGGATTCAAGCATGTCTGCGGCACCGCTCTGAGTCCCGCACTTCAGACAAAATAGTAATGCAGGTGCCGGCGTCTAGGCTTCCCGCTTGCTCCCGAATGATGCCCTTGTATCCTGTTCTCTTCAGACTCCGCAATTTCGATTGCAAATCTCTAATCGCCAAGATTCATCGGACTCAACTTCGTCTCTAGCAACATCTGTGTTAGGATAAATCTCGCATTAACGCACGAATTCTTATTAGCGGTTTATTGGCGGTTTTGGCAGGGACAGCTGCTACCGTATGCACCGCAAGCGAACAGCGCGCTGTATGCAAATCTTGCAAAGGCTTTATTTGCAGGGTTTTAGGCTAAGTTGTTGATTCCACGGTTGGGGACGTAGTTCAGTTGGTTAGAACGCTGCCCTGTCACGGCAGAGGTCGCGAGTTCGAGTCTCGTCGTCCCCGCCATTCTTTCTAAAGGAGTTATCGGACGTGACACCGAAAACTCCAACCCACAACTCAACCCACAAATTTTAGTTCACCGTCGTACTCATCCCCACGGCTGTTAGGAATTCGCCCTGCGCTGCGCGCGTTTCGTCGCTGTCTTCTTGCGTGTATAGATCGAGCGTGGTTTGAATCTTGGCATGACGCAAGATTCCCTGCACGGTCTTGGGCTCGACTTTCGCCTTGTTCACCAGCCAGTTGCTTAAGCTGTGACGCAGGTTGTGAAGTCCGAACCTTTGCCCGTCCTCGATATGCACTCCGGCTTTCTTGGCTGCCGGTCGCAGATGGTCGGCGACGAATACAGAAGAGCTGAGCGGTTTCCTTCCCCGGGCTCTCATCGACGGAAATACAAAGTCGGTTTCATTGGCATGCGGCGTCTGGCGTTGCCACGCGCGAAGGTGCCCGGCTAAGACCGGATGTAGCGGGACGTAACCGTCCGACACATCGGTTTTTGTTTCTCCGTCTTCTCCCTTGGCCCAGCGCTTGGAAATTTGAATCCTTCCCTCGTGCCAATGCACATCCGCCCAGCGCAGCGCCAGAATCTCTGATGAGCGGAGCGCAGTCGCCGCACAGGTGAGCACCAGCGTGTAGTGGAGCGGAGAAGGTAGAGATTTCAGAATCGCCAGGGTATGGGCAGGGGTGATGAGGATTGCCCGGTAGGTGGACTTGGAACGCGTCTCGACGTACAGCACAGGATTCTTCGCGACGTGTTCGTGCAGGATGCCGATCTTGTAGATGCGGTGCATGAGGCCCCGCAGCTTTGCAATCGTCGTCCAGGCAAGCCCGCCCGTTTCGTTAAGCGATTTGAGCCACTTCTGTATTTCAAGCGGCTTGATGTCCTCCGCGATTCGCTCACCGAATCGTTTGATGAGGTAGTCGCGGACGTAGTGCTCAACGATGGGTATGGTGTTTGCCGATTTCGGGCGTACGGCGTCCGCACCGAAATCGGCCTTCAAGTAATGCTCTGCAAGAAAATGGAATGAAACACGACCGGCGGCGGGAGTGTCGTTGATCCGCACTCCGAGCCCGAGTCTATCGACCTCGCGCCATGCGTCCCTGTCTTTGGGAAAGTCCCGGACAAGTCCGACAGTTGCGATGTGTTCGACTCTTCTGCCGTCCGCGCTCGTGACCCGGTATCTGAGCACCCAGGTCTCTCCTTCCTTGCGGCGTACTTTCTTGAGTGATCCTCGCTGATAAGCCATAGTCCTCTTTTCAGCGGGGACTGCCAGATCCGATCGTACACCGTTTTGATGGTTTTAGAATCGAGGTCTCGTTCCGTACGACGGAGGCGGCGAGTTCCGAGAGCCGAAACACCCAGATTTTGCGTTTGCCCCCCGTGCCGAGCGCATAAGCTCCGGCGATGCCTCTGCGGGAGAGCTCCAGCAGATAGCGACGCTTCACACAGAGAAACTGCGCCGCCTCGTCGGCCGAGACAAACGGCTCCGGCGTCACGGGCGCTTGCCTCGACTCTTTAGCAGTGATGTCGGTTCTAGGAGCGGAAAAAGTTTCGGCACACACTCTCTGTCCCCTTTCTTCTCCTGTGGCCGCTTCCAGCGGCATCGTAATGACTGATTTGTCCGGCTCGCTTGCACGGGATGCCAAGACTGGAGTTGGCTGTCGATGTTGCAAACCTCTCGGGAGAACCTCGGTCATCGAGGGCAACGAATCCAAAGTAGGGCGCGAGGCATGCCGTCTTGAGGACGCTGTATTCTCGCGCACACCGAATTGTGTCGGACGGGATTTCATATTTGTCATGCGGTCTTTGTGGGAGCCCCTCCTTGGATCTGTTCTTGATTCTGGCCGTTGGCGTGTTGGCCTAGCCAGGCTTTGAACTCGTCATCGCGTTTGAATAAGACTTTCAGAGCCTCCGCAATGACGTAGGACGGAGTGGAGTCGATGAATTTTGCATATTGATCGAGCTGCGTTTTCACCGACTCCTCCACTCGCGCCTGGATCGTCACTGATTTTGGTTGTTTGGGTGGTGCCTTGATGATTGCCATGCTTTTTCTTTGCTCCTCCCTTACAGTTTTGTGTTACGTGCTGTCTTACAAAGGTTCTGATTCCCTTCCCCGGCGTGGCTCCTCCGGAATCTCGCGGCTCGCCCCAGCAAAACACGCCCTGAACGAATCCCAGGTTCAACTTGTGGGCTGGAGCGACCGCCGCGGTTCCTGTGGCAACGAAGTGGGGTCGCTCCAGCCCACTCCGGTGTTTTGCCCTTGTCCAAAATCAACGGCCGCGTGAATCGCAACCTCAATGCTCCGTAAAACTTCCCTTCACCGAGAAGGTGAACGGAACGGTGAACCGCGGCGTGAACCGAGTCTTTCATGCGCCGTTCACCTTTCCGCGCCAGGAAAGGCCTCCAAACCTTTCCTCGCATTAGCATAAGAAACGGCTTCACCAGGCCTACGGGAGATATCAACGTGAACTCCCCCCTATTTACTAAGAGGCTCTCGGGAGAGGAAATCCCACGGGGAATCTTTGTGATTTGCCATTTTTCTTTCGGGGACCGGCCACTCGGAGGCTCCCTCCAGCAGTTCCATGGCGTCCGACACGGGTGCGCCGTTGACCTTCCCACACTGCAAACAGCGATCGAGGCTCTTTGAAGCAATCGAACCCCCTACTAGTAAGAGGCCTCAAAAACGGAAAACCTCAATCACAAAGTTTGGTTTTTTCGGAAAATCTGCGAAGCCACGAGGGAGCCACAGTCAGGGAAACCAGGATCATCACTGAATTAGGCGTGCCGGTCCAAGACGCCTTCGATGCCCTGCTCATCATGAACCTGGGAAGGTTACCGCCTTGGGTTGTATTGCCGGGGCCTTTGATCCTTGTCCTTACTTTCTCCCTTACGGGCTGTAATGGACGTTGTCTTACAACTCCGAAACTCCAGCTCTGGGACGCGGCTAAATGGGTCGCGCGCTGCGCGTGACTGAGGCGGGAGCGACCCCACAGAAGCCGTGACGCACGGTGCGTCAAAGGGTGGGGTCGCTCCCGCCTCATCCGAATCTGGCCGCGTCCTTCCTGGCTTTCTTTTCAAGGGGTATCTACGCTGCTTTTTACAACTTGGCATCACCTCCAAGGTGAAGCGAATCAAAACGATGGGTGAAGTGCCGGGGTGAAGTCCACTTCACTCCTCCGAGCTGAAGCGGACAGCTGTTGCGCCTGAAGTCTCGTACTGAAGTGCACTTCTGCTGGCCCTTTGAGGTTTGCAGCATCGATCGGCCTTTGCGCACCAGATAGATTCTGAAATCAACCTGTTTTTGCTGGTCGGCGGCACGAATGCACAACGGACGGCATCGCCATTTGCTCGCCCGAAGAGCCGCAGAGAGGGGCTCCTTTCGCCGGATTCACATCGACGACATCGACGAGTAGCGCGTGTATCAAACGCTTCACGGGACTATAATCCCGGCATGCGAGTAGGACCGTTGTTATGTTCGCCGTTGGCAGCTGTCCTTTGTTTGCATGCACTCGCCTATCCGCGTCCTCCTCGTGGGGCAGAGAACATTCCCAAATTGATGGCGGATTCCGCGCTTGTCTGCAAGGGTGAGGTCGTGGAAGCACCCGAGGTGACCGTCGTTTCCGATCCTCGGCCGCCCCATCGGACTGCCACCGCTATCGTTCACGTGGATCGAAGCTTCAAGGGGGAACGGCCGGCGAGCGAAGTAGTGCCCGTGTTGTTCGACAACATCCTGCCTCCGGGAGGTGGACCGTATGTGGTGCTTCGGAAAGGCGATTACCGTTTATTCTTCCTCAAGCCCGAAGAAGATAGGTACGTTCTTGTAGACGACTGGTTCGGTCAATTGTCCATCTCACGTCAACTCGAAGCAATGCCCTCCGGAGACACCGACCCGATGCACCGGCTAGAGGTGGATTTGAAAGCAGGGCTGAACGACCACGATCACGAGCGAGTGCTGGACAGTATTCGCATGCTCGGAAATATGCGTCACCTGCAATCCAAGGAGGAGCTTGTTTTGCTTTTGGATTCACAAGACCCGCTAGTGCGAACTTACGTTTTTGAGGCCATGTTGCGCTTGCATGACTATTCTGTTTTGCCTGCCGTCGAGCAATGGCTTACGGCCCAAACGCCACCCCCTCCATCTCTCACTCTGCCAAAGGATGCGTTGTTCGAGATGCAGGGTCGGCTAGCCGGGGAGATTTCCATGATTCGCGACCCCTCCACGCTCCCAATCCTGCTTCGCCTGTTGCGGCTTCCAAGCCCGTTTGCGCGTCAAGCAATTCTGCAAGCTGTGCGCGCCATTAACTCCCCACAGAGTGCACCATCCCTTCTAAAGATGCTCGATGACCCCCATGCCGATAATGCGTTCATAGCCATGCAACCCCTGATCGAGTTGGCAGGAGGCGGAGCTATCGACTGGGTGCCACCGTTGCCGGCGTTCCGCGAGAATCCCAACTACTACGCGGCAAGGTGTCGTGAGTGGTGGCAGGCAGAACACCAGCCACAGCAATGAAGCGGAGTAGACATCGGGAGAGCGCAGTTTATGGTTATTTGACTGCGCCGCCTGGGCTGTTCTTCTTGCCTTTGGGGAGCTTCCTCGTGATCGTACTCGTTCACCTGCGGGAGCCGCGCTGATGCAGAAGAAACGTATCGCTTCGATTTTGACCCTTGTGCTGGGCCTCCTTTCTGTGGCGCCAGCACCAAAGCTATCTGCTCAAGGGACTTCGACACCGGAAGAGCGCGCGAGATGGGCAGAGATCACGCACAAGCTGGAGAGCAATCCTCTGGACGAGAGCGTGAACAAGGACGGCGAATGGGCGCTCAACCGGCTCAGCGACGCGCACGACATCCACGTGCCGTTGTGCCCGGCTCTCCTGGGGGAATTTAACGACGCGAAGCACAAGTACAGACATGAAATCACGCGGCAGTACATGCTCGCTAGCGGCGCGTTCATCATCGAGAACCCCGAAAAAGCTGGCGACACTAATGCGATGAACCTAGCCGCCGTAGAAAGCGTTCTCAAGGTCTTGGTCGGCCTCCTGACGGCATTTAGCTTTAGGCGCGCATTCAGCTTCCCTCTGATATTCCTAACTCTAGGAATTATTGTTGCCGCGTTGCTGGTCGGGAGACTTTACAGACTGAGATTGAAGCGGCCGACATAGTTCCTGATTGTCGCCGCCCCCCACGCCATGAATGCTTCAACAAAATTCACGAAGTCCCTGCTGCGAGGCGTGGCTTGGCTCTTGTTTGCGGTAGCGGGACTCGCACTTTGGATGGGGGGGCGCTCCATCAGTGAGTTTACCAAGACAGCGCGAACGCTTGCTGAGATGGAGGGCATCGGACTTGCAGTGTTGTTTGCGGGGCTAGGCGCCGTAGCGAAGGCTGCTGCAGACCACTTTGGCGGAGGCGAAAAAGATGGGAGCCCAACGTCCGACGGGAGCCACAGTCAGGAAAAACAGGATCATCACTGAATTAGGCATGCCGGTCCAAGACGCCTTCGATGCCCTGCTCATCTTGAACCTTGGGTTGTATTGCGCGGGCTTTGATCCTTGTCCTTACTTTCTCCCTTACGGGGTGTAATGGACGTTGTCTTACAACTCCGAAACTCCGGCTCTGGGACGCGGCTAAATGGGCACACGCTGCGCGTGACTGAGGCGGGAGTGACCCCACAGAAGCCGTGACGCACGGTGCGTCAAAGGTCAAAGGGTGGGGTCGCTCCCGCCTCATCCGAATTTGGCCGCGTCCTTCCTGGCTTTCTCTGTGCGGGGTATCTCGTTTCGTTCTGCGAAGTTCGCTCTAACAAAGACCTGAAGCGAGAAATCCTTTGGCCTGAAGTGAGGGGCTGAAGTGCTCTTCTGCTGGTCTTTCCAGGCACTGGGCGGTTTGAGCTTGATGCTATATATTTTAAGAGGCTGTGTAGTTTCAACTTGTCAGAGTCTGGGACTTTCGATGAGAAACCTCGGTGCTAGTCTGAAGCGGACGGTCATAGCACTTTCTTTCCTAATAGCGGTAACTCCGACTTGCTTTAGCCAAAGCATAAGTCCCGATGAATACGTTCGTGCTGTTGCATTGAATGCCGGTGGAACAATTCTCGCCGAAGTTAATCTCGACGGCTCGCTTACGGTGACGGAGACATTGCTCAGCAAAAACATCGAGCTGAACGGTTTCAAACCGATTCGTGCCTTTGCTCTTGCTATCAGTCCCAATGGCCAATTCCTTGCTTCTGCCGAAAACCAAGGAAAGATTCAGCTTTGGAATCTTTCGACAGGTAGCCTCGTTCGTACAATCATTCAATCGGCCGGTGTTTGGTCATTGGTCTTCGATACAAAAGGTAATCGACTCGCCGCATGCGGTCATGGACTCGTTGCGATTTGGGATGTCAACGCCGGGACAGAGATTCGTAAATGGTCGCCA
>Ga0206986_1024_pt1 | contig 33211 bp, 42 predicted proteins | sample Alteio_BWMinCont_14_FD_153277 | JGI IMG/M metagenome (GOLD analysis project Ga0206986, IMG submission 153277) | Enriched cells from forest soil in Barre Woods Harvard Forest LTER site, Petersham, Massachusetts, United States -... | ecosystem: Environmental > Terrestrial > Soil > Temperate forest >... | reverse complement strand
GAAACCGAGAAATGGCGCAAGGTCGTCGAATTCGCCGGTGTTTCGGTGGATTAGGCTCCGGCGGCAACGCGGCATTGCCGGATCGCCGGCCACATTGTAAGGGGTGTCGGCACCGTTGCCGAGCCGCATCCCGCGGCCGCCTGCGGCGGGGCCTGTAGCTCAATGGTTAGAGCCGGCCGCTCATAACGGTCTGGTTGCAGGTTCGAGTCCTTGCATAGCTTGGTGTTCAATTCTCCGAGCGGCTTTCCTCCAAAAAATTCGTTCAATCGAAGAATTCTACTAGTGAACCGTTTTGGCGATGACTGCCTGTCGCGGGTGTCCTCGTAATAAATTGACAAGACATCCGCGATATCGATGTCGTGCACCGTGCGCTTCTCACGGCTAGGCTGATACTTTTCGGCGATATACCTCGCTAGTGCTTCTTCGGCTTTCTTGGGTGGGTGTCTGTCAGTCGGGCCCGCAGTGCAGCCTGTGGAGATATGTTTTTTTCCGTCTTTGATGATCCAGACCGGAGCAGCGACGAGTCGCCCATTCTTCCTTCGTGCTTGGCGTCGCCAGAGACGCGGGCCTTTGCTATGACGCGGCATTGTTCTCGCATTCGGTTGATGTTGGCCAAGGTAGTGAATAACTTTCCGGCAATCTCTTCTGCTTGCAACCGACCCCGGTCGATTTCCCTTCGTAACCCTGAATCTGTCAACCCACCCATTGGGAAAGCAAGCTTCGCAGCAACCTTAAGTCTCAAGGGCGAATCGAGGCTGACCCCTTCCGGCAAATTAGCGCCGCTGTCGCTGTGTGAGGCGGCCCGTTCCTCGGCGCCTTTCGGTTCGGGCTTAACTAACCTGCTGGCGCGGCCACCCGGGTTAGGCGGCAAGCCGTCGGTTGGCTCGCGGTGTATGATCGTTTCGGTGCTGTTCCGGGCGGGGCGATTTTTTGCCCTCAGCAGCCCCCCGAGGGGCGCGGGATGGTCAGTGGCGAGACCACGTGTTGCAGCACCTAACCGTTGACGTAGTGAATATACGGTTGCCTGCGAAGCCGTGCAATTAGTAAAAACCCACACGAACTGACTTCACAGCAGACGGCTTAAGCTTGCAGACTGGCGGCGGCCCCCTTCGTGTAGGTTCTGCAACTGGTGTGTGGCTAGCAAGGCAGCATCCAAGCCCAATCCGGCTGATGTGAATCAGTGTTGATGTGAATCAGTATCAGGCACCGACCTGCTAAATACCCTGTCGGCGGGCTTAGGAAGGCCGCTGAATGGGCATCCGTGGCCCCGCTACTCGGACATGACCAACCATGGCTTAAAACCTCAAATGGTTGGATTTCCTATCGGCGTCGCGGCTCGGCATCTGTTCTCCGAATTGACCACATTTGCCTTTCCCAAACAAAGCACTAGCTGGATTGTGACGCTGTTCGTCCGGCGTCTCGGCCTCCCGACAGAACAGACAAACTGTTCAGTAGAGAAGGAGACCGTAGTGCCCGACCATGAGAGCCGTGACCACCGAAGTTTTGACTTAGCACTCCCAACCGATTTTCGGTCTACGTATTCATACGCTGCCGGGGCAAGCCTGAGGCGAACGCGCAGCTATGCCGGTCGCCAAGTAGCCGCACCTTCCGGTCTCTCGGAGATCGCGGAAACATCGCGCCGATTTTTCTGCCGTGCTTGGGCGCTGTCTACACGGAAGCCAACGATGTCATTTGCTCATCCTGCAAAGAGGGGTGAGTGATGACCACGGCTGCCAAGAATCTCACAGCGGCGCTGGCGTTGGCAAGCGCCGGTTTTCGAACCTTCCCGGCAAGGGCCATCTACAATCCGGCTACACAACGCTGGAATAAGCCGCCATGCATCCAGAATTGGCAATCGCTGGCGACTGATGACCCCGGCCAAATTACGCGGTGGTGGCGCCAATACCCCAATGCGATCCCGGCGATTCTCGCCGAACAGTTTATCGTTATCGATGCTGACCGCCACCCGGACAGCCCCGATGGCATCGCGGCGCTGACCGGTCTTGTAAAATTGTTCGAGGAATGGCCCGACCATCCGGTGGTGCACACGCCGAGCAATGGGGAACACCATTATTTCGGCCAGCCAAATCCGGCACTGGGCAACCGAACCGGCCTACTCCCGCCCGGGATCGATGTGCGGGGGGTCGGCGGCTTCGTCATCGGCCCCGGAGCAATGCTTCCAGATGGGACTGAATGGCGGCTGCCCCAGAATCATTCCACGGATCTGCCTACACTTCCGGCATGGCTTGAGCGAATGGTTCGTGCTGATGAATCCCTTCAAACGAGAATCAGTGAGTTCACCAGTGAATCAATCACCGCACGCAAAGAACGCTATGCCGAAGCCGCACTCCAAGGCGGCATCGCCGAGGTCAAGAACGCGCCTCGCGGCAGTCGCAATACGGTACTCAACAATGTCGCCTATCGTCTTGGGAGAATGATCGCTCGAGGCTGGCTTGACCGGAACAGGGTTAAGGATGGCCTTCTCAGGGCTGCCTATCAACTGAAAAATGAAGATGGCGTGATTGCTGTAAGGGCCACGATCAAGTCTGGTCTTGATGCTGGCTGGCACAAACCACACCCCGATTTAGTAGACCGAAAGTGGGGTGGCGAATGAGTGACCCCAGCCACGAATTGAAGGTACCCGATTTTCTAGCCAAGTTGAAGGGCGGCGACACGGTATCTCCTGCCGAGGTCACCGTACCCCCGCTGGTGGAATACTATTGGGAGGGTGAACACCCAACGATCCGAATCCCATGGTTGGTCAGTGATTTTTTCCCGATGCGGTCAGTGAACCTGATCGTGGGTGAAAGCCAAGCCGGTAAAACATTTGTTGCTCTTGATTTGGCGGTGGCCGTTGCTTCCGGCAGACCTTTCTTTGGAAAGCGGGTTACCAAGGGTGGCGTCCTCTACATCGCTTCCGAAGGAGCCATGACGGTCCCGGGCAGATTGAAAGCCGCCCGACAGGGATTGCCGAACGATGAGAAACTGATTGCCGTAATCCACGAACCGCCGCCCGATCTAATGAACGAAAAGGATGTAGACCGTATCATTGCGACTGCCCAACGCATCAATGAACAGATGCTGGACGCGACCGGATGCCCATTGTCATTGATCATCATCGATACGATGGTGTCTAGCTTTGCCATCAACAACTGGAACGAAGTTGGGGAGACATCCAAGGCTATGAAGATGCTGAATCGCATCAAAGCAGGCGTAGTGGGCGCCGCCGTGATTGGCGTCCATCATCACGGCAAAGATACCTCGCGGGGTGCAGCGGGGTCCTATGCGCTGACAGCATCGGCGGACGCTATCCTCTCTGTCTACAAGAAGGGCGAGGATGGCTTGGTCAACCGACGCTACATCAGCTTGACCAAATCCCGGTTTGGGGAGACCGGTCGAAAATACGAGTTCGAACTTCAAACCTTACCGCCTGATCAACGCGAAGCAGCGGGTGATGATCAAGCATTCGTCAATCCATTGTTGAATGACCTTTCGGGTTCGAATCCGAAAAAGCCGAAATCCTCCGTTTTACAGCGGGACGAAGTTCTTAAATCGGCCTTTGAAGCTGCTTTGAAGGGGAGTGGCATGGACACTAACCATGACGGTCACGGTAAGATTAGACAGGTGAAACTATCAACGGTGAAGGACCGGTTCGCGCAATCGTACCAAACAAAGGGCGCAACCGATCCCGTTGGAGCGAAACAAAAGGCTTGGAGCCGAGCGATCTTAGCGCTTGGTGAGGGTCCCATCAGGTATGGACAATGGGATGGTCAGGAGTGGCTCTACACCAAAACCGATGTCGAATGATGGGCGATCTTCCGGAACGCGGAAAGGTTCAGCCAACTCTCCGCTTCGCTCCGAGTGTGCTTCGCTTCGCTACGCACAACTCATGGGATTCTTGATCGATAAGGTAATCCAACTTGTCCAGACCAATAGACTAGGACAGGACACGACCGTACACCCCCTTGGGGTGTGTGTACGTCCGTCCGGTTGTCCGTTTTTGATTTCCCCTTGGGTAGCGGTCTTTTTCCGTTCCGGTCCTGTCGGCATTGCGACTAAATCAAATCGTTCACACAGAACATCCCTGATTAATGGGGTAGCCCGGGCCAGCAGGTCGCGATAGCTATGGGACCGACAGTTGGTCTTAGTCTTCGTCATATCTAAATACTGACCAGCTGGGTTACGGCAGGTAGTGGATGTCCATACCAATGCCGATCTGCACCATCTGGGAAAACGAATGCAGGCGAAGATGGCCTGAACATATGGTCAGAGATTTGATTGAATGAATTCGACAGAAAGGAATGTTCTACTGCCTATGGCGACCACATCACGGAATACCTTGAAAGACCAAATCACCGGCTATGCAACCATGGTCAACCAGTATCTCGATGAAGGTTGGAACGGTCACCTAATGGTCTTCATGTTCAACCAACTTCGTGGTGGTATCCGAACGATGAATCACCAGATGCAGAATCAAATCGAAAGTAAGCGTCCGGTGAAGCCCACCTTGCGGGAACGGGGGTGGCGTGAAGACATAGGCGTATGACTGACCATGCGCCTATTTCGAAGGTCTCGCGGCTTGAAGTGATTGCGACGGGCTCCCGGCGGCGTTGGACGCTTGAGGAGAAGCAGCGGATCGTTGCCCAGAGCGAGGATGGCCGCCGGATGGTATCGGCGACAGCGCGGCGTCATGGTCTGTCGGCGAGCCAGTTGTTCACGTGGCGACGTTTGGCGCGCGAAGGGAGGCTTGCCGGGGACGGCAGCGCGGTGGTCTTTGCCCAAGCGGTCATTGCTCGCGAATCTTCGGCCTGCGGCCCGGCGCAGTACCGTGCCTGCCTTGAAGCACCGGAAAATCCGCCATCCTTGCGGCCTAAATCTGGGGCACTGGGTCGGATCGAAATCGTGCTGGCGAATGATCGCCGCGTGATCGTTGGCCATGACGTGGACGCGGCGGTTCTGGCGCGGGTCATTGGTGCGCTGGAGCAGCGATGATCGGGCTGCCTGCCGGGATGCGCGTTTACCTCGCGTGCGGCGTAACCGACATGCGCAAGGGATTTGATGGTCTGGCCGCCCAGGTGCAGACGGTGCTGGAACTTGATCCTCACAACGGCGCCGTGTTCGTGTTCCGCGGCAAGCGCGGGGATCTTCTCAAGGCGCTGATGTGGGACGGCCAGGGTCTTTGCTTGTATGCGAAGCGGCTGGAACGCGGACGCTTTGTATGGCCGAAAGCGAACGAGGGAACGGTCAAATTGACCACGGCGCAGTTGTCGATGCTTCTGGAAGGCATCGATTACCGGATGCCATCCTGGACGGCTCCGCCGGAATTAGCGGTCTGAACACGCGACAAATTGACTCGGTAGGCGGTGGACAACACCGTGGGCCGTGTCAGCAAACGTGACCTGCGATAATATCCGTCGTCATGGAGCGTGCTCATTCTGATTCTTCCGAAGAGATCGCGATGTTGCGCCGGATGCTGGCGGAACGCGACGCGGCACTGGCGAGCGCCACCATTGAGATTGAGCATCTGAAGCTGCAGCTCAAGGCGCTGAAGCGCTCCCAGTTTGGTCGTTCTTCCGAGAAGCTGGATGCTGAGATCGATCAGCTCGAACTGCGGCTGGAGGACCTTGAAGAGAACGAAGCGGAGCGGATCGCCACTATCACAACGAAGACAGTTGGCGAACATCAACGCCGCGCCGTCGCCGTGCGCAAGCCGTTGCCGGATCATCTGCCGCGCGAGATCGTGGTGCACGAACCACAGATTGATTGCGACTGTGGCATCGGTCGCAAGCTCAGCAAGCTTGGCGAAGACGCGACCGAGGTGCTGGAGAAGATCCCCGCGCGGCTCAAGGTGATCCGCCATCTCCGCCCCAAATATGCCTGCCGCTGCTGTGAACGCATCTTCCAGGCAGCCGCGCCGGACCTGCCGATCGAGAAAGGCAGGCCGGGTCCGGGGCTGCTCGCCAACATCGCCGTGAGTAAGTACTGCGATGGATTGCCGCTCTACCGGCAGTCTGCGATTTTGGCCCGAGAGGGCATCGATGTCGATCGGACCACCATGGCCGACTGGATGGGCCATCTGGCCTGGTGGGCGATGCCACTGTACCGGTTGATCGGTGCTCACGTCATGGCGGCTCCGGTTCTCCATACGGACGACACGCCGATCCGGCGTTTAGCGCCGGGGCTGGGTCGCACGATCACGGCGCGGTTCTGGGTCTATGCCGTCGACCCCCGAACTTACGATGGACGCGGCCCGCCGGCGGCGTTCTATCGCTACAGTCCCGACCGCAAAGGCGAGCGGCCGCGCGATCACCTTGCGGGGTTCAGCGGTTTGCTTCATGCCGATGCGTTCTCCGGATACGATGCGCTCTACGGGCCTGAGAGCGACGGTCATGTGCGGATCGCGCATGTCGCATGTTGGGCGCATTGCCGGCGCAAACTGTTCGACGTGTTCGAGGCAACAAAGTCGCCGATCGCCGAAGAAGGATTGCGGCGCATCCAGCAGCTTTATGCCATTGAAACGGAGATCAACGGCAAGAGCGCGGATCTGCGACTTGCGCAACGGCAGACCCAAAGCGTTCCACTGCTCGATGCGCTCAAAACCTGGTATGCCGAGCAGCGTCGGCGGCTCTCCACCAAGAGCGCCCTTGGCAAGGCGCTTCAATATGCTCTGTCGCGCTGGGATGCGCTGACCCGCTATACCACCGACGGCCGCCTCAGCATCGACAACAACCTCTCCGAACGGCTGCTGCGCGGCATTGCCGTGACCCGAAAGAACTTCCTGTTCCTCGGTTCCGACAAGGGCGGCGAGCGCGCCGCGGTCATATACACGCTGATCGAAAGCGCAAAACTCAACGGTCTTGATCCCGAGGCCTATCTTGCCGACGTCATCGACCGCATGGCCAAGGGCCACTCCATCAACAGGATAGATGAGTTACTGCCCTGGAATTGGCAGCGAAGCCGGCTCAAACTGGCGGCATGACCGCTTCCTCCAGTGACGCCATCGCTATCCTGCGCATCGAGATCGAGTATATCGAGCCGTTGATCTGGCGCCGCATCGCCGTGCGTACCTCAATGAACCTCAAGGCATTGCACAAGGTCATCCAGGCCGCCATGGGCTGGCTCGACTACCACCTTTGGGAGTTTACGGCCGACGATCGCAGGTACGGCATTCCCATTCCTGATGATCCCGATTGGAACAGGCGGATCAGCAATGCAGCCTCGACCAAACTATCCGCACTCCTGACAGCCGGGGTAACAGAGTTCGGCTACATGTATGATTTTGGCGATGACTGGGCGCATCGGATTATCGTCGAAGCCATCGAGCCTGCGGAGGCCGAAGAATCCTACCCCCGCTTCCTGGGCGGTGAACGCCGATGCCCGCCCGAGGACTGCGGCGGTCCGCCTGGCTACTTTGAGTTCATTGAAAACATCGCCCGCAAACGCGGCAAGAAGGCCAAAGAAGCGCTCGAATGGTACGGCGGTCCCTACGACCCCGAAGACATCGATGAGCAGCAGATCAAAATTACCCTTGGCCGGATCGCCAACTCTCACCGCACAGGACATTCAAAAACCGTCAAGAAATAATCCCGTGGGGTCCAGCTCACGCTTACAATCGAAAATGTATTCGCATCGTTGATTACCCGTATGCATCGTAGACCCCATGCATCCAACATTGTTCATCCGGTCCTAATTGCGTGTCCTGATTTTCCCGTGGCGAAGACCGAGAAGAAGCCACTATCCGAAGTCATCACCAATGACGGTCTTCACTACAACGGCTTGCTTTTGATTCCACCGGGATCATCTCGGCTTACGGTCCCTCTTCAACAGCACTTCACCGAGAACCAATCGCACTACCTCAGGGACCAGATTCTGAACCGCATCGACATCAAACCGATCAACCACAACATCGATAATGTAACCGACTACGCCTTGAAGGGTCTCAAAACCAACCGACTACCCGGGAACGAGACCCTACTGATCCTGCCGAAGACCTACCTCGAAATCTCAACCCGACCATATCGAGCCAACCCCGAAGACCAATAGGCACCTGGCCACGACGGCCCCCTATCTGCCCGAAGGGCTCGAACGGGGGCCAGTCGGGACCATGACGGCAAAACGCCATCCCGATGTCATGGGTGGTTACGCAGCCGGAATTCCACAGGCTCAAGTGACCAAACCAATCGGTAACCTCGGCCAAACGCTTATGAGATCGGAATGAGCCGGTTTTTTAAATTCGGTCCATCCCCACGGGTACTACATGGGCCATTGCCGGGCTTGGGAGGGCGCTTGGTAGCTTCCCAGCGGGTTGGGGTAGGTCGGGTACCCCCGGGCATATGAATTACCGCATCGGATTGGATGTGCCCTGGTCGAGGTTTCAGCTACGCCAGGCATGATGCTGATTGGTCGAAGCCTGAATGCCGACCTATGCCCGAGCAGTATGACTCGACCCGAATGTTGTGACACGACATCGCCGGTACGTATCACGATTCACCTAAATAGGAGATGAAGCGCGACGGTGTGCTTCCAACACAAAGGGAGAAACAAGATGTTGAGACCTGACACCACGGTCTACATGAAGGACCTAGAACAATTGAACAAACACGGAATCGGTGTGCAATTTTACCAGCCTGAAGGCAAGGAAGAAGATACGACCAAAGCCGTTCTAATTAGCAGCGAAAGCCTCGTGATAGTCCGCGCCGACGCAACCGGAATCATTCAGTCGCTGGTGCCCAATAGGGTGAATGACCGGGAGGTTCCAGACATTCTCGAAGCCTTTGAATATACGTACGGCACCCTGTTGGTCCCGGCCTGATGGTAAAGGAGCACATCCTAACCTTCCGGGTAGATGATGACCTGAGATCGCGAATTTCCGCCGCCCTAGGATCACGCTATCGGACAAGAACCATGTTCATCCGAGCCGCAATCGAAGAGTTGTTGGCCCGAGAGACAAGGAAGAAGCCGGTGATTCCAGTGATTCAGTTCTGAGATTCACAAGCATATGTTCAAACCAAGCCTCTCTGCCCTCCTTCGATATCGAACTGGACCGAGCAAAGAGATTGGTAGGCCGGTGAATCTGCTCCGATGCGGAATGATGATTCGTCGGGTCTGAAAGATGAAGATGGGACGATGAATCTCGAATCGCGTTTTCTTGATCTGTCCAGGTTCAACACCACATTATAGAAGTCGCGGCGCTTTCACTGCCGCCTATCAAGGAGACATTAATGACTGACACGAACGAAGTTGAACGCGAAGGCATTTCACAAGAAGAAATTGAGCGAGAGGAATTTCTCGAAATCCGCAAAGACTGGGCTTCGAAAATTGATCCAGAAACTGCCGAAATGCTCTGGAAGTACGGCTCGGTTCTAGACCCTTACGGTATCTATCCCCCCCTTTGAAGAAGACAACATTGGAAGAAATTATTTCGCGCGGGCTCCGGGTTCAGATGTCTGGGTTCATTTTGGTGATTTATCGGATTCTGTAACGGAGAGGATCATCCTTCGCAAGAACCCACCTGATCCGAAAACCGACCCGCTTTGGATTTTCGGCAGGACGGCGCAAACCAATCCCCAAGAAGTGGGGTAACTATTAGCCGATTCGAATGCAGGGGGCGGGATCGTTCTGCCGCCCCCTTCGTCATGGCTTCTGGTGGGCATCAAGCAACTCCCATGCCCAAGGAGCCAACCGGTCAACGATGGGCTGTGATTACCTTCATTTCACTTGAGCGGTACTACCGGCGGCATAACCCGTATCAGCCGCAAGCAGTGAGTGACGCCTACGTTCCCAGCACCGCATCGATTGCGGCGTTCGACATGCTCAAATTCTCTCAAGGTTTCCATCGGGCCATTCCAGACCGGTGGGATGAGCTAGATCGCGGGCGTTGGCTTTGCTCCCGCGAGCTGCCGTCTTATCCGATGCGCCTGGTCAAATGAGGGAGCCGGCAAGAAATGGCAGAGTCCACGTGCCGCGTTTCTCGGGTTCGGCCTATTTTCTCCCAGACCGGCGACCCACTGCGCCGTGGCCGATGGGGCGATGCCGCGACAAAGTTACGTTGTTGCGGCTGTTATCGGGGCCCCGGTCCATCTTCCCCAAGAGCCGCGCACGTGAACTTTTCTTGCAATATTTATTTTCGGCACATTCCGGGACACGGGCGAACCGCGGCGCACGGGCGAGAACGAATCGCACGGCGCCGCGGCCTCTCATGATTTGACATACGAACCTCGTGCATTAGATGCGGAAGATGAAACCATGGTCCGTAGAAGCCGGTCTGTATTTCTTCAGCTCTCCACCGTGCAACCACTCTGACTTAGAGCTGGATCGGGTGGCCCAGCGTGACGGTTCTTTTGGTAGCCATAGGATAATCGGAACAGCAACGAGGAGAAGCAATGTCAACTAAAACTTGTGGGCGCGGAATGCCAATAAAGACGGGCGGAACGGATATCGAAGTCATGTATCGCGAGACCGGGCCGGAGGGGTATCCGGTCGTGTGCACCGATGAGGGCGATCTAGCTCAAGTCGTCGTTGATGAAGAGGGGTTTCGTTCTGTAGATGTGTTCTTTCGTGGCGAGCAAAGCGTTGCGCGGGCGCTTGCTGACCTTTCGGACAGGCTTTACCACGAGGCTCACCGGCAAACGCAGGCAGCAATAGCGACTGGTGAAATCAGGCTGACCGATGAAATGGAATCGAAATTCGCTGATGCAGAAGTGCGGTTGCGAGAACTCGACGAGCGCTATGGAAGAGACTTTCCACGATCACAGTATGATTGCGGGATGACGGTGGGCAAAATAGCGGCACTCCTTTGGCTTGAGGGAGGAGAGAGAGGGTCCACCGACGAGCTTATTCGCGAAGATGGGACGCCGTTCATTATACGTCGCTCATTGGACGATGTTAGAAAGGAAGTGGCAATCCTCCGGGAGAAGGCGTGGTGGAACCACCATCAGAATTGGCTGTGGGAAATCGAAAGGGGAATGGACGAGATTGGTTGTGAAAAGATTTTTGCCTCTGCCCGAAAAAGCGCTCGTCGGATCGAAAAGAAATATGGAAAGGAAAACCTCGGATGGAGCGACTACGAATGGGGCATGCTCAGTGGCCATCTCTCGGCCCTTCGATGGGTGTTGGGCTACGATTGGGACATGTTGGACGTATAGTTATATTGCTGGGCCGAAAGGGGTTCCTGCACCGGGAGACCAGACCAACTTTGATTTAGTTACGAAGAGGTCTAAGCTGTCTCCATCCAAACTTAGCTGAGGAAGAGACCATGGACCCGAAGGTCGAAATGGATGTACCGCTACAGGTTCGGGAATTTGCTCAGAAGAGTGTCGATCAGGCCGAACGGGCCATATCGTCATTTATGGAATCCGCAGCTAAGTCCGTCGCGATGGTGCCAACACCGATGAACGATGTGGCCAAACAGGCGCTGGCGATAGCCGAGGCAAACGTTAAGGCATCTTTCGATCATGCTCGAAAACTGATGCAGGCGAAGGATGTTGCGGAAGTGATGCAGTTGCAGACCGAATTTCTAAGAAGCCAGTTCGGTGTGGCCACGAGCCAGTTTAAACAAATGGCCGGTGACGTAACCTCTGCCGCCAAGGATGTCACCTCGACCTGACAAAGCCGGGTCTCCTGCTGCTTCGCACAAAAGAAACCCCGCCCGATGGGGATCAAAGGGCGGGGCAGATCTTGGGGAGTGATGGCACTCGCGATGCCACCAGCGCAGCTATATCACCAACAGGCACCATCTCTGCCATAGGGTCAGCTATGCGGTTCCATCTGTGATCAGTCTCTACATGGCATTGGGATTGCTACATCGATAGCAGGACCGACCCGGACGGCTCGGCTGTGCCAGAAACAATCATCACGAGAATCGCCATGATACAACGGCCAAGTTCCCGAAGAGAGATGTTGCAAATTGAAACGCTTGTTGCCAGCCTAAGTCGATCTGTGGAACTTTTGACTTGCGACATCAAGATCGAGGAAGATCGTGTGCGGGTGCATGATGTTTCCCACCCTGCTTATCCCTGCCTTGCTCGGCACCTTCAGTCTCGACGCGCGAAGCTGAATGAGACTATCGCGGCTCTTCGGTCGCGCTGGCAAAAGTTGCGAACCGACGCACAAACTCCGGCGGACTCGATGCAGTTGCAGGATTTCTAAGCTATGACGTTGCTCGGCAGATTCTTCACAACGCGAACCTTGATTCCGGAATCATCGTTGTTCTGGCCGCCGCCATCATGATGAAGGGGTTGAGTGCCTACTACGGTTTAGCTGGGCGACTGCATTGGCGTAAGTTTTAGGAACTTCGCGACCAGCGGTGTTACTGGCGCCATCATTCCTTGATGGGGATAGTTTGCGAGTCCGTATCTACAAGAGACCGGGTTTTCTCGGCAGCATCATATATCTTGATTTGCAGCATTGGGAATTCGGCTTTCAAAGCCCGACCCCGCTTCTGCGCCGCTGCAAGAGTCGGAAATATCATCTTTATCCGGCCATCCACTTCTAACCCAAAACCTTTGTTTACGACAAGGTCGGCACGAGTGGCATTCCGGGGCTGCGCCTCATCGGGGATTGTGCGCGGTTTTTTCATGGTCCCTCCTAGTAGGTCACTTCTCATCTAGTCACTACTGTCCTTGGAAGAAGGGCATGACACCACAGTCGGACGAAAAGGTGCTAGGCTGGTACCGTATGAATGGGTGCATGAGATGCGTTGGTCATACTTGTCGGTCATCGGAATTTTGTTTTCGACTTCCGTTCATGCACAAAGCTATCCGGTAAGCGGTGCATGGGCTGCAACCGACAAAACTATGCCGGGCACTGAAGTTAAAGCCTGCGCCGCATTCGCGAAATTTGGCCTGCAAAAATTGTCAGGCAACTCAGTCGGAGAAATTGTGTTCTTCACGGGTGGGAAGCGTTACGATTTCGGTGGCTACGCAGACACCGAAGCTACCAACCTGTCTGTTTCGAAATTGCCTGATGGAATGTTCAAGATCATCGACCGACTCTATGATGATGGCGAAGGTGGAGGAAGGTCTGGCTTCAAGAGGAAAACCTACCTCCTAAGGATAGTTGATCCAAACACCTTGGAAATGAGAGAGGGCTCGGCCACCGGTCGATACGTTAGATGTGCTTCGAAGGATGTTACCGCAGATCGGCCAGTAGGCTCGTCGCAATCAGGTTTACCGCAAAAGGTCGGTGAATGCGTCACCACAGCGATCACTTCGATCACCGACCGGTTTGCGAACAAGTTGTCACCTTCTCCTTCCAAAGATGGGTTTGACCCGGGCACCGCAATAAAATTTGCGAACGGTGGCGGACAGGTTTCCTATGAAAAAGAGACCGCTATTCTTCGGTCGCAAATAGGTGACCAAGTGCGAATGTGCCTCACAGAAGTACCCAAGGACTGCCCACCGGGTGACGATCGGGGTCGCGTGTACAATACAAAAAACATGCGTACCGGGGAGGCATGGACATTATCCGACTCGCAACACAGTTGTGGGGGCGCATAATAGGGACTTGATTTGTCACGTTTTGAAAAGAAAGAATGCCATGAATATTAGGACCGCCATCTGCGCCTCAGTCCTTTTCGTCGCCTGCGTTGCCTCGGTCTCTGCGGTGGCCGATGAAGCTAAGTGCCGGGTGATGGACCCAACAGGGACCCCGCTGAATATACGAACGGTTCCCAACGGTCGTATAATAGGAAACCTTCCAAACGACATGATTGTCACGGTTATCGATCATGCGGCTGATCGCAGCGGAAAAACTTGGGTCTATATTTCAAGATATAGCGATGGGGGGCCAATCGGTTGGGTGTATAAAACCTTCATCGCATGTGCTGACTGAATTCATTTCATCGGCGCATTGCACCTTGCACGGCTGCGCCGAAAATATTCAGCATTTGTTGTTGAATTTGCTGTTGCATAAGTTGCTGCTGCTGCGCGTTCTGTGCCTTTTGGTATTCAATCTCCAATGCCTGTTGGGCATCCGCATTACCTAGGTCAGCGCTTCTTTTTAGTAGGGCCAAGCGAAAATTGACTGCGTTGGGAGGCGAATAATACCCTTTCTCAATTAAACGGGCCAAGCTGAACATGGAATCGGCGTCACCAAGGTTCACACCGGCTTTGAAAAACCTTGTCGCTGTGCCGATATCGTTTTTGTCTTGATACATTCCTCCGAGATTGTCGAAGGCTGCAGGATACCCCGAATTGGTCAGTGCCGTAAAGATCTCGAACGCTTTCTTTGTATCCTTAAATTGCGCAGCACGGCCAAGTTGATATTGAAATCTTTGCTCGGAGGGGAATTGGCTAACTGCTTTCGTGCAAGCGTCGAATGCCGCATCAGCTTGCAGCCGAAGTGCATCAAAGTTGACACCGTCGGCTGCTTTACTTTGGTCGGTAGGATTCGCGGCAAGTCGGTCGCAATCAAGCCCGGCCTTCTGTTGGTTCTGTAATTCGTCGGCTGCCTTTTCATCCGCAAGCTTTTTGGCTTCAAGTGCGGCCTGCTTTTGTTTCTCTAGTTCCTCGGTGGCCTTTTGATCCGCCAGTTTCTGTGCTTCGAGTGCGGCCTGCTTTGCAGCAAACTGATCTCGGGCTTCCTGTGCTTTACGATCTTCTTCCCTTTTTTGGCGGTCAGCCGCCGCCTGCACCGCCTTTTTCCACGTTGCAATAGCATCTCGGTCAATCAACTTTAGCGGATCACCAGATTTCGGATGAAAGCCGGGTCCGTTGTAGAACTCGTACTCGCCGGTCTCGGAAACCCAAAACCAGACCTTTGCATTGCCCGTGAGGGGATCGAAAAATCCAAACTTATCGGGATCTTGTATCCGGTCCGGCACTCTTCTAACAACGTGTGAGGATTGTTTCCGCCATTCATCTACAGTTTGTTTGTCGATGGGTTTTAGGGTCTGGACTCAATAACGCGTAAGTCTTTGATCTGATTCACCGTTGATGCACGGAGCGGAAAAGCAGATCGATTCAATTTCAATGGGTTAGTCGTTATTGAGTACAGACCCTAGTTCTTCGCTCGTTTGCGGGTCAAATCCCATCAAATCAAACAACTCGATGCGACCTGTGTCCGTCTTCGTGAACCAAATAATCGGCTCTCCACTAACAGGGTCAAAGAATGACGGATTACTTTCGGTTACGAGTTGCGGGCGTTTTCCGTTCCTATAGGCAGTATATTTTTCGAGCATTTGCGGGGTAAGAAGTTTACACTCTCGGCCGGTATCGGGGTCCACTCCGACATGATTAAGAATCTTGATGCCGTCCCGGTTCAGCACATAGCATTTCTCGGTGTTGCCCTTTCGGTCATAGATCGCGTCCCGCATACCGATGAGGACGCCATGGCCGATCAACAAAGCGAGAATTCCAACGTACCCGATTACTCGCTTTCGCTTAGAGAATGAGAACGTACATCCAGCGAAAATAATTACTGCTGCGAAGCTGACCCAGATCAGCGCCTTAGTGAAACCTTTGTTGAGGTTATAGGCTTCTGAAATTTCCTCGGCGTAGCTTTTTGCGAGCAAGTAATAGAAAAACTCGTTGAATAGCCAAAAAAGAACCGCCGCCGCTATTAGAACGCAGATCGCGACGATTGCTAGACGAACTGGTCCAGTGAATCCGGAAAGTCGGTTTCTGACTTTGGTTCCAAGACTGGGATCGACAGACATTTGTGCTACGTTCCCCGGGATGCGGCGGATAGTAGGCAGGCAATTGCGGGTTGCGCAATCAAAAGATGGCGCTATTAAGAAGCCCCGCTGTCCTCAGTTAACCGTTGTGCTTAACTTGCGACCAAAGGTAAATAACCAACGCCAGAGATTCGGTCGAAAACAGTCTTGTGGCTTTTCCGGTAAACGGTGCCTCGAAATGTCGTGGTCAATCAGTTCGCGACAAGCAATGGTCGGGTGTTCGGTGACGCTTGCGATTTTGTTGTTGGGGATTGTTTCATTCAAGATTGTGGATTTACAGATTCCGGCCAATCCCTCCCGAAAGGCGGACAGGGCGGCGGGCAAACCTCAATCGCAGCGGGCAGACCAATCGAAAGCCGAATGCGTTACGCTTGATGGAGGACGGTTCGAGTGGCCGTTCTCGAATGTTCCTTTTGGTGCAGTTCGCTGTTCTCGATGAGATAATGCTGCATTACTGATAGGAAAAGTTCTGCATCTGGGCCGCGTGGTCAACATTTCGGCGGCCTTTAAGCCTACTGATTTTTGTGATATACTGTCCGCTATGACGGAGACTCACGAAGACTTAGGCAAGAAGGATTTAGCCGACATCGCGAGTCGCAATCGCCTTCGAAAAGAAGCGTCGCTGCCAATGTTGAACGTTGACAGCGAATTGCAGCGGCTCGAACGGGTGCGGGATGAGGCCAAATTTGACCGGTATTTCCAACGCGAGTTCTATCGCTTCGAACATCTGATGGCTGGCCGCCAAGGATTCATTGCCCGAATGGGAATGCATTCCGTAATCCGGCAAATGCTGCGGAAAGAATGGCAGCAACAACGTAGTCCCGGCGATTAATGTTCGGGTCTTCTGTTCACGATCTGCTGGTGTCGAAAGGTTACCGACTTACGGAAGATGCGTGGCAGACCGATGGTAGGCGAACCTATCTTCACGATGATAATGCCGACCGATCTTTTTTCCGCGAAATTTCACGGATACTTCGTGGTGTTGGCTGGCTCCCGGACAACACGGTGTTGCGTACTTTTCGGAATAGCGGGACGGGCGAATTGATCGAAATCGAACCCGGCGGTGCTGACACTTCCGGGCACTTCCTACACCACCTGAAATCAGACTGACAACCGAATGCAAGGCTGTCGTCGCTTTTATCGCTGTGGGCGATGTCCGCCACCTTCTTTATCGGTTGGGCATGGACCACCGTTAAATTTTTGAACCATCATCATTGGAGGATAAAGTGACGCTTAAACTCGACGTGATGCAGCGGGCTGAACAGGAGGCGCGGGATTATGCCTTTCGTTCCCTAGAGGCGACAACCCGGGATTGGGCCGAAAGGCGCACCCTTGAACGACAGCGATATGAACGGGAACGATATGACCGGGAGCATCCTGTGGCGCAACAGTCCAATCCTATCGGACACTATATCGCCATCGGTATCTTTGCCACCTTTCCTGAGGCCAGAAGGTGGCTTCTGATCGCATGTGGCGTTGGGCTTTTGCTGTCCATCATCCTCATTGGTTTTGTGGCGGTTCTTCCTAAGGATGTGGGCGCACTGTTTACGATCTTCTGTCTCGGCCTCGGCTTCCTTTCTATTGCTGCCTTCCTTGGCCTCTGGATTCCATCGACCCTCGCGGCGTATGTGGTCCCGAAGATGAAGGACCGCTGGCTCAGTATCGACCATGATGAGGATGAGGAAGACGAATGAACGCAAAGGCGTCGATTAGTCGCTGAAAAGTCGCAATCAGGCTCCCTGATCGTGTAATATCCTGTGTTCGTTGTTGCAAGGAGTCGAGGCATGAAGATAATGACTGTAACGTTCGCTCTCGGAACGGCCTTGGCGCTGTCCAGCCCGGGGGCATTCATTGCCGCAGCCCACGCGAAGCAGCGGATTATCATCGTCACGCCCCGAACTCCGGAACCGTACTGGGACTCTTATATCGTTCCACGATATCGTTATCGCCCCGAGGATGATCGGGTCGATCCATGCGGCGGTCCCGTAGTGCCAGTAATCCGCTATGGCCCACAAGAGGTAACGGTCCCATTCTGGCTGGCGAACGGTTTGAGAAGCGCGATGCAAAAGGTTATGACCAGCCGTCCGTGGACTGACCCCCAAAAGCGATGGTTGAGATCGCCAACATCACCAAAGGAAGGCTAACGCAAAAATCCGATGATGATGAGGACGATGATCGAGACGCCAAATACGTGCAGGCGCTATTGGACAGGTTTGAAAAGAACGAAGTCACGTATTTTGTAAAAAGATACAGCAGTCAATCGCAATGGGAGATGGTCAACTTAACCCTTAGCCAGTGCCATAGCTGCAAGGGGTTCACAGTCTGGATCAAGGACGGAATTATGTTTCCTTCTCATGAGGTTGCCATCTTACCTCACGATGACATGCCAGCGGACGTAAAGCCTGACTTCATCGAGGCAGCCGAAATTGTGAACAAGTCGCCAAGAAGTGCGGCAGCGTTGCTACGTCTTGCAATTCAGAAACTAATGCCGCACCTCGAAGAGGGCGGTGACAATCTCAACGCCTCAATCGGTAACCTAGTCAAAAAAGGTTTGGACAAAAAGGTGCAACAAGCCCTCGACGTCGTGCGAGTTACTGGTAACAATGCGGTCCATCCCGGCGAGTTGGACTTGCGAGATGACGCCGCCACGGCGATGCAACTATTCTCGCTTGTCAATATCATCGTGCAGTCGACGATTAGCGCGAAGGCCCAGATCGAGGCAATGTATGCGACATTACCCGAGGGGGCTTTGAGAGCGATACAAAAACGGGACTCGTGAGCAGGGAGAGTGAACGGTCGTCACCGCTCCTCATCTGGATGAACCCAGCGGTAGGGCGTGATCTCCCGCTGCTCGGTCAGCTTGACCATGTGCACAGGTGGCGCATAGCGGCCCTTGCGGCAGGACCGGCATTTGAGCGACGACTCCAACTTCCAAAGCGGTGTGTCTCGCGGTCGTCGGATCGCATCCAGTGGTAGGCTGGCGCGGGTCTTACAGCGGTTGCATTCCACCTCAAGCCAACACAGACCGCCGCTGATGCACTGGCCAATGGTTGGAGAAGGCTGGGCGGGGCCACCATAGCCTTCCATGCGAATGGACCATGCTTCGGCTTCGGCGCGGTCGGCCTCGCGGGCGGTCTTCTGTGCGGCTTGGCGGGCGTCTTCGGCGCGTATCTTGGCCCCGATGATTTGGCCGCCGTAAATCACCTGTCGGGACTTGGTACTCATGGTCGCCACTACAACGGCACCTATGGCGGTTGGCAATGCCACAAGGAGTTGAGGTCCGGAACTAAACCGACCGGCTACTGGTTCGGCTTGCATGGAATATCGCGGCGTAAAATATACGATTACCCGAGGGCCTCAGCAGCCCGACGTTTGGCGGTGGCGCACGGCAATCGGCCAGCCAGAGATGCTGAGAATGGGCGAGGCTTCCACCAAGCTGCAGGCCGAATTGCACGTCAAGCAGTTGATTGATTGGTTCCTTAGCCAGAGCCAGCGGCGGGCCATGGCCGACGATGATCCCACTGAGAGCGATTAACCCGGAGGCCCGGTTTGACGCGCCCCCTTTCGAGAACGCTGTGACCGTCAACGAAGACGGCAGACCATCCCGACCATCAGGGGAACTTTTTCGGTTACTTACAGTTGCAGCGAAAAGGGCTTGCTTGCGAGGGCCTCATGACCGACCCGGTTGAGAATGTTGTGGCTCCAACCGCCATTGAACGTGCGCTGTCGGTGTATCAGCGCCTGAATCCGTGCGACCAATCTGTCCTCTTGCAGGCCCGAAAAATAGTCACCCAGCACATCTATGGGATGGTCGATAAGGGGGAGTGTGACGAGCAACGGCTCACAGTGGGCGGCCTTGCTCGATTAAAATCGGTTGAACGCGATCACGCCATTCGGTCGGCAAGCGCATCCAGTTCGGAGGCGAGAAAAACGAAGTGTGCGGCCAAGCCCCAGCCCAATCGCTGAACCTTGGCCGTCCCAGCACCAGTTCTCTTACCGGCAACTCGTTCAGCGGATTTCCGAAATCCCGTTTTAGGCAGAGGGAATCCCGCCGAATTGAAAGCCCGGCCCTCCTTCGACGGTTTTATGTTGGTGGCGGTGCACTCTTCGTTCCAGTTCAGAATCAAGACCGCGCAGCGCATCCATAATTTCGTCAAACTTCACCTGAGCAGTGGCCGACGCTTGACGCAGATCCGGGAAATCCTCGACAGCGCAGGCGTCCGACGCCCATGACGACAGTATAGCGCGTTTTTCGTACAGGGTTAGATCGCAGTCTCGAACGACATCAATCGGATGCGCGAAAGCACGGGCTGGGTGCAGCAGGGTGTCGATATCCACTGCGTTACCATGGTTCGTTGGCATGATTCCCTCCATGTTTGTGGGAGGGGGCGGTTTCGTAAGCAGGACGCGAGACCGCCCCACATCCGTCTGCACTCAAGCAGCGTTGACCGACTTCAAGGGCTTGGACGCGGGATTGCCGGTGCCGATCACAACCTTCCGGGGCTTCATCGCTTCCGGAATCCGGCGAACCAAATCGATTTGCAGAAGGCCGTTTTCGTAGTTGGCCTGCTCGACTTCGACGTGGTCTTCAAGATTAAAGCGCCGCGTAAAGGCTCGGGCGGAAATACCCCGATGCAGGTATTGCCGGTCATCGTCATTCCCTTTGCGCCCGTCCACTGTCAGCAGATTCTGCTGGCTGGTGACGGCAACCTCGTCCGGTGTAAAACCGGCGATGGCGATGGCGATCCGGTAAGTGTCCGGACCGGTGCGAATGATATCGTAGGGCGGATAGCCACCCTGATCTTCCGATAGCTGGGGGTTGTTCAGAAGGTCGAACAAGTGGTCGAAGCCGATGCTTGACCGCGAGAAGGGAGTAAAATCGAAAGTCCTCATAGCCACATCCTCCATTGAGCAACATGGGTACAAGCAGCGCGTCGGACATCCGCCGACGCCCGCACCGGACCATTTAGCATCCGGCGCAGACGAAATATTCGAACTTGAAAAAAGTTTCAAGCGGGTCTCAAAGAAAATTTCGCCCAGCCGACTTCTAGTGGTTAATCCGGGATGAAACCCCGAGACGGAAGTTTTGCGCTGCAAAATAGGTGGCCTGCCGCCGCCTAGCAGGGATGATTCCTCGCAACCGTTTTCCGGCTGAAAAGGCAAACAACGATGCCGCTATTTCCAAGTCACGGTTCGCCAATTGGTTGCTGCCGTCCCAACGTACTCAGCCGCATCAAGCCTTGGGCGGGCATCTTGCTTGGTCAGCAGATTGAACGGGTATCTCAGAAGCACCATGAACCCGCACGGCTGGCACTGAAAGGCGCGGACATCCCCGAACAACCGCATCAGCGGACGCGGAAGGTGTATCATTGGGAATTCGCAAGTCGGGCACTTGGGCCGATCAGACATTACCAATGATATCCCCACCGCTTAACCCCTTCGCCTATTCGAAATGCGCCGGGGCGCAGTTCGTTCCGGAGGCGGGTGATTCGCCGCCTGTGGATTCAGTGGAAAACCACAATTGCCAAGAAACCGCACCAGTCGAGCCACGTTCTGCCTTCATCAAGAACGAAATCGATTGAGGACAGAAATATGACCTTGCACTTCTTACCGCCAGCGACAGACCCCTACGATGCCGCCGTCGAGGACGCGATTGCTACTTGTGATGGGGACATCCGTGGTGCCCTCAAGGCCCTGATCATCGCCAACGAATTCCTCGAACGCGACCTTGAAAAAGCGTTGGCAGCACCATCGTTAGCCCCCGATGGCAACGGCAGGTTACGGCATGTCAACTGGGTGGAAACGGCGGAAGGCTGAGGCCGTATGATCGCGGGTCTGCTGAGACCAGATACTACCACCGGTATCGGGCGAAATGTAGCCTAGCTCTGCACAAGTTTGACGGTGGAGATTGGCCACTTTCCATCATGGCCCTTGATTGAGACCCGCAGGCCATGAAGTTCGTCCAGCCAAACATTCTCTACCGCACCGGCCTTTCCGTCCGTGAAGACCACGGATTTTCCGATAAGCTGAGACCGAGCCTCCTCGAAGGCGCTGAGTATTGTCGAGGCTAGGATCGCGGTTTCCATGGCAGCAGCTTTCAGTGCGTTCGATTAGAAACGTCCCGGAGTCGCGGCGGGTTCCGACGAAGCGCTGGGCGATGGGCCAGTGCCAGTCGCGCATATCGGCGTCGGAGTGATGCTGGCGAACTCCAACCACCGATTGACCACCGATAGGGCGTGAACAAACGAAGGTGACCGTGAGCGAACGTGACCAAATTCTTCAATAAAACATGGGCGTTCCGAGTAACTGTCGCCGCTCATAACGGTCTGGTTGCAGGTTCGAGTCCTGCCGGGCCCACCAATGAAATCATCAACAGCTTACCATGAGTTTTTTCGCCGCAGCGGGATCACCGCACCAGATAGGTGCGCCTTTCGTTCGCTGGCGGATTCGCGGACGGCGATCTTCTCGACGGCATCCGACAAATAGTGGGGGTGACGGTGGCCGTGGGTGTTGAGCAGAACCTCAAACGACATTCCGAGATAGCCGGCTGCTGTGATGTGACCTCTGACGACGGCGGCATTCAGCGGTTCCGATTGCGATGCACCCGCAAAACTTACAGTCGGCGGGTACCGGCACATAGGGTCAGTTATTGCGGCGGGACGACATGTGCTGAGTTCGGTGCGAACCGGATGCGATTGCCCCCCGAAGCGGACATCGACGCTATATGGCCAGCGCGAAATTGGCCTCTCTCCGGTGGAGAACAGCGACATCGCTGCAATCAAGGCGGCGCGCCGCGGCTGAGATTCCGCGGCAGGGGTCCATGATGGCCGCCATTGGCACGAACCAGACCAGCCGGGCCGGTCTGATGATATCCGTTGTTCGGGGTAGACCTAAATAGCCGGCAAAGGGTCAAAACGGCGCGATTGACCCAACTCGGACATGAGGTCTTGTAACGTCTCAACTTGAGCGAAGCAGATTTAGCTCGAGGCGCGAGGCCAGTCCGAGCGGGCATTGACTGCCTGCGCGCGCTTGGCGATGATCCGGCCTGGCTCAGCATGGGGAAGCCGGCCATGAAGCTCGCGCCACACGCCGAAAATCTAATGGAGCGCATTGCGCTCATGGCAAATCTCGTTCCCCGCCCGCTCCTCGATACGCAAATTGCCTTCACCGCTGCGCGCGCCATCATGGTGGCGGCCGAAGTCGGGTTGTTTGAGGCCCTCGGCAAGGGAGATCAGACAGCCGAGGCAGTCGCTGCCGTGTGCGGAACCGATCCCAAGGCGACGAAGCATCTCCTCGAATGTCTCGTCGGCATTGGTTACGCAAGCTGGCACGACGGTAAATACGAGTTGCCGGCTTCGATGAGAAAATGGTTGCTGCGATCGAACCCCAGTTCTGTGGTCGCCAAGCTCGCGTTCCAGTCGATCGAATGGAATCTGGTCGGCAAGATCGGAGAGTTCGTCCGCAACGGCAAACCGCTCGATTTTCATTCGCATATGAACGCCCAGGAATGGGCGATTTATCAGGACGGCATGCGCGACGTCGCCGCTAATCCGGCCGTCGAGCTCGCAAAACGCATGCCCGTACCGCAAGGCGCGACGCGGCTTCTCGACATCGGCGGCTCGCACGGGCTGTACTCGACCGAATTGTGCAAGCGCCATCCCGCGCTCGTCGCCATCATACTCGAACTACCGGGCGCGGTGGACCGCGCGACCGAAATCGCGCAGCAAGAGGGGCTCGGCGCACGTGTGAAGCACAAGATCGGCGACGCGTTGTCGGACGATCTCGGCGAAGCAACTTTCGACGCCGTGATGATCAACAATCTCGTGCACCATTTCTCGCCGGAACAGAACGCCGATCTCGCGCGGCGTGTGGCCCGCGCGCTCGCACGCGGCGGCGTGTACGCCGTCGGCGATTTTCTGCGGGCTTCGCATCCCGGCGCGGGCGGCGGCGTGCCGGCGGTGATGGACCTCTATTTTGCGCTGACGAGCGCATCCGGCACATGGGCGCTGGATGAGATCGCTTCATGGCAGCGTGGAGCAGGTCTCGTGCCGCTGAAAACGATACAGTTCGCGAGCTTGCCGGGATGGGCGTCTCTCCCGGCAGCGAAGAGCGAATGAGTTCCGGGGCGGCAGAGAGCCCCTGAGACGCATGCAACGAACAGGAAGGCCTACGAATCAACCGGCTTCCCCATGATCGCCGAACTGCTTCCGACCCTGCTAAGAACCTGACCTCGCTTTCCTGGCGGCGATCCGCTGGAGCCCCCAGCGCGCGTTCTTTCTGACTTCGGGATCGGGATCGTTGGCAACGAGGACAAGAAACGGTTCAGCGGCCGGGTCAGCGATCTCGCCAAGCGCTGCGGCGGCTTCCTTTCGCAGATTTGCCTGCTCGTGGGTGATGCATCTGCCGATCGGATGGACGGCGCGGTCGATCTTCATCTTGCCGAGGCTGCGGATCGCCTTGAGTCGCACTTGCCAGAAATGATCCGCCAGCGCCGCGATCAACTGGTCGGCCGCCACGGAACCATTGGCGTTCTGACCAAGCGTCTCGGCCGCCATCTCGCGGACCATCCAGTCGTCATCCCCTAGCGCGCGGGTAATGGATTCGGCCGCAGGCTTCATCTGCGAGAACGCCAGCGCGCCGACGGCTGCGCGCCTGACGTGAGCGTTGGGATCGCCGGTCGAAGCCGTGAGCGCAGGTATCGACTCCTCGAGCTTCAAAAAGCCGATGACACCGATCGCCTGCACGCGGACCGCCGCATCGCTGTCCCTGAGCGCTTCAAGCGCTGGCTTCAGCGTATCCTTGCGCCGCAACTCCTTGAGCGCGCGCAAAGCGCCCATACGGACGAAGGCGTGCCCGTGATGGACGAGCGGAAGTATCGCGTCCGCGCAAGCCGGATCCTTGAACTCCGCCATGCTGTCGGCTGCGGCGGAAGCCACGGCCTGCTCGGGATCTACCAGCAGCTTCGCCAATGCCGCCGCGGAGTCCGGCCCGTCGAACTCACCGAGCGCCATCGCAACTTGCTGACGCACGCCGGCGTCAGGATCGGTGACCATGCCGCTGAGATGCCCAACCGCGGCCGGGTCGCCGGAATGACCCAGTGCGATGATCGCGACGCGGCGCTCGGCTGGATCTGCCGCCTGAAGGCGCTCGTCGGCATCCTCAAGATCGTCGTAGGATTCGAAAGGGCCAGACATGGTTACCTCAGGAGGTAAGGAATGTTGACGGTAACGGCTCCGGTCGGGCAGTCAGCTTCGCATGGCATGCAATACCAGCACTCGTCATAGGCCATATAGGCCTTTCCGGTCATGTCACTGATACGAAGCACGTCGAGCGGACATACATCGACGCAGACGGTGCATCCCTTGTCGGCGATACACTTGGCATCATCGACGACAACCGGCACGGAGGTCTGATAACTGGCGAGAGGCATGGCTAAATCTCCTGGGGTTTCGACGCAGGGCCCGTTACGCGCTGGCGCGGATGCGTTGCTTGTCGTAGAGATCCTTCTCGTCGTCGGCGATCGGAACCACATAGGGCTCGACATCCCGCTTCGCGCTGGTCATCTTGCCGTCCGTCTTGCTGAGAAGCGTGTGGCAGAACCAGTTCTCGTTGTCTTTCTCCGGGAAATCGGTGCGCAGGTGATAGAGGCCCCAGCGACTCTCCTCGCGATACAGCGAGGCGTGGGCCGCCATATCGGCGCAGTCCAGGATCGACTGGGTTTCGAGCGCGCGAAGCAATTCGTGCGAGTTGCGCGCGATCATGCGCTGCTCCATGTCTTCGCGAACCTCCGCCAACCGGCGCTGACCGAGTTCGAACTTGCGGGTGACTTTCGGCGGCTGCAGATAGTCATTTACCAAACGGCGCGCCTTGTATTCGATCTGGTTCGGCGGGATGCCGTCCTCCCGCCGGGTCGGCGCCATCACCCGGTCACGTTCCCTGGCGACGTCCGCCGCATCGAACCCGGCGAAATCGTGGTTGTCCGCGAACTCCATCGCATCGGTTCCCGCGACCGAGCCGTTGGTAAATGCGCCGAGCATGTAGTTGTGCGGCACACTCGCCATATCGCCGGCAGCGTAAAGCCCGGGCACGGTGGTGCGCGCGAGGTCGTCGACGAACACACCGGAGGCGCTATGTCCCGAACAGAACCCGATCTCGGAGATATGCATCTCGATCGATTCGGTACGATAGTCATTTCCGCGCCCCTTCTGGAACAGGCCGCGCGTCGGGCGCTCAACCCTGTGCAGTGTGGACTCGATCTCCTGGATGGTTTTTTCGTGGAGATGCTTGAGCTGCAGGAACACCGGCCCCTTTCCTGAAAGCAACTCATTGTAGAACTCGAGCATCATCTGGCCCGACCAGTAGTCGCATTCGATGAACCGAGATCCCTCGTTGTTGGCCGTGAACGCACCGAACGGACCTGCAACATAGGCGCAGGCCGGCCCGTTATAGTCCTTGATCAGCGGATTGATCTGGAAGCATTCGAGGTTCGCTAGCGCAGCACCCGCATGATAGGCCATCGCGTAGCCGTCACCCGAGTTGGCGGCGTTCTCGTAGGTACCGAACATATAGCCTGACGTAGGCAGGCCGAGGCGCCCCGCTGCGCCCATGCATAGAATGACGGCCTTGGCCTTGATGACCAGGATTTCCGCAGTTCGGGTGTTGACGCTGATGGCGCCCGCGACACGGCCATCGGCCGACGTCAACAGGCGCGTCGCCATGTAGCGGTTGGATATCAGGATGCGGGCCCGCCGAAGCTGACGGTAGATCGCCTTCTTCACCGTCTCGCCGTTCGGCATCGGAAGGACGTAGGTACCGATGTGGTGCACCTTCTTGACCGCGTAATCCCCGTTTTCGTTCTTCAGAAAGCGGATGCCGAAACTATCGAGCTCTTCGATGATCTTGTAGCAATTCTGCGCGTATTTATAGACGGCTTTCTGGTCAACGATGCCGTCGTTCGCGATCGTTATTTCCTTGGTGTATTGCTCCGGCGTCGCGTGGCCGGGAATGACGGCGTTGTTCAACCCGTCCATTCCCATCGAGATCGCGCCCGACCGCTTGACGTTCGCTTTCTCGAGCAGAACGACGTTCGCCTTCGGGTTTTTCAGCTTTGCCTTGAGCGCAGCCATCGGCCCGGCGGTACCGCCGCCGATCACCAGCACGTCGCAGGAAACTTCCGAAAGCCCATCGACGATCTCATCCATTGCCATCATTCGCTCCTGGTTCGGCGTTCGCTCCGGCTTGACAGGTAGATTTGTTCAGTTGCCCATCCGGCGATAGCAATTAGTTGTCGCCGGAAGAAAAATGCGAATGTTTGGTCCATTTGCCAAAATTGGAGCCATTACTTGACCAACAAACGGGCAGCCGAGGATCATTTCTCGGCGAAGGCCTTCTCGATCACGAAGTGACCGGGCTGACTGTGGTTACCTTCGATGAAGCCCCGACCGGTCAACATCTCACGGAGTTCATCCAGCATGCCGGGACTGCCGCACAACATGACTCGGTCAGTGTCCCCGTCGAGCACCGGAAGTCCCACATCGCTGAAAAGCTGACCGGAGGCGATCAGATCGGTGATGCGGCCGCGATTGCGAAATGGCTCGCGGGTTACAGTCGGGTAATAGATAAGCTTGTCCGCGAGCAGCGGCCCGAAAAATTCGTCTTGCCGAAGCTTCTCGACCAGGCGCTCGCCGTAGGCCAGTTCAGACACCTGGCGGCAGCCGTGGGCCAGAATGATCGTCTCATAGGCATCGTAAACATCAGGATCCTTGACAAGACTGGCGAACGGCGCGAGGCCGGTGCCGGTCGAAAGCAGCAGCAAGCGCTTTCCCGGTATCAGGTTTCCGATGATGAGCGTGCCGGTCGGCTTGCGGCCAACCAGAATCTGATCGCCTTCCCGGATCTTTTGCAGGCGAGACGTCAGCGGCCCATCACTGACCTTTATGCTGAAGAATTCGAGAATTTCCTCGTGATTGGCGCTCGCCATGCTGTAGGCGCGGACAACCGGCCGTCCTTCGACCTCCAATCCAATCATCGCGAATTGCCCGTTCTGAAAGCGAAAACCCGGATCGCGCGTGGCGGTAAAACTGAACAGGGAATCGGTCCAGTGCTGCACTGAAAGAACCGTTTCCTTCTGAAAAGCGCTCATCGCCCGTCTCCTCCTTCGATCGCTCGATCGCAAACCATCGCACGGCATGCGCGACGGCGAACGTTTCGGTGAGATGCGCAAAACCCACAACGCCGGACTTCAATACCTGGTCGATTAGTTTCTAATTTTGGCGCAGGACCTGCACGGAACAGGCAAGCCGTTGCCGAAAACGGGGTGAGCGTTCGCCGGCAATTAGTTGCTATCCAGACGACCGGTCGCGACGTAACTTCTGTCGGGAGAGGCCTTCTGATGTCGATCACAACACCGATTGCGGCGGACCTGTTGACTTGCGAGGTGAGCCCTGATCTTGCGTCGCTGTCGATTGCTGCTGCCGGCGCACCACGCGTCAGCTTGACCGCGGAGAAGCTTCGGCTGTTCTGCAAATGCGCGCATTGCACACGCGCACGCTTCGACGAGCGCTTTCCAGAACGCTTCCCGGGGATCGCCATCGTGGAAGTCGCCGACCTCGGCTACGGATTCAACATCAGCTTCTCGGATGGGCATAACCGCGGCATTTATCCCCGGAGCTATCTGACCAGCCTGGCTGACCACTGATTTTATTGGGGTTTCTGGCTTGGGGCCTGGGCGCGTCAAAGCCAGATCTGGCACGAAGATTGCTGCTTTCTGGATCAGCTAGAATGATCTGGAGACCGGCAATGTTGCTGCAGGCTACCAACGTGGCTGGCGGAAGGCCATTTTCGAGCGCGGCAACCAGAACGAATCCGACCTCGTCCCTGCTTCTCACGGAGAACCAGCAATCGATCGGCGGTCCGCCCTCCCTGATGGAGAAGCTGACGCCACGCGAGCGTGAAGCCGTCCTGAAACAAGGGCGGCGGAAAGTCCTCAACCGAGGACAAACTCTCTTCAGCCAAGGTGCCAAACATGACGGCATTTTCCTGATCGAGAGCGGCCGCATCCGCGTGTTCTATTCCTCCCCCGCCGGGCGCGAGATAACGCTGGCATATTGGCATGTAGGCAATTTCGTCGGTGGACCGGAAGTTTTCGACACCGGCATCCACCAATGGTCCGGCGTGGCATCCAGCAATTGCAGTGTCGTGCAGCTTCCGGGCAAGGAACTGCGGGCGCTCGCCGGCGAAATTCCGAACCTCGCAATCGGCTTGATCGAGGGACTTGCGTTCAAGGGCAAATGCTATTCGGCCCTCGCGCAGATGCTGGGAACCCGTTCGATTACGCAGCGGCTGGCTCACCTGCTGTTGCATCTGATGGATCTCTACGGCGTCGAAGATCCCGAGGGAACTGTCATCGCGGCGGCCTTCACCCATGCCGACCTGGCGCACATGGTGGGCGCGACCCGGCAATGGGTCACGATCAGCCTGAAGCGAATGCAGGAAAAGCACATCGTGCTGACGAAACGGTCGCAGATCGTCGTTTGCCTTCCCAATGTCCTGGAGGAGATGCGCGGGCAGGCCTCGGATTAGGATGCACACACAAGCGGCTTTTCACGACAAAATTGCCCAACGAGTATGCAACGGGCTTTTGACGGCAACTAATCCACTATCACTACAAGTGCGCATTTGCGCCGAGCGTTGACCCACCCAATCATGGCAACCGCAACGCATCCAACCCAATGAGGATGAAAATGGTCCGCCACGTTCAACAGCTCTCGATAGCGATGTCCATAGCGTCCATGGCCTTGATGCTTACGAACCCGGCCAAGGCAGAAACCATCACAATCGGCATCGGCACCCAGGATACGACGACAAATACCGCGACGACCGGCACGGTGATTCGAGAGCTTCACCTGTTCGAAAAGTTTCTGCCGACCGACGGCAAATATGCCAACATAAAATTCGAACTCGACTGGCAGAACTTCACATCCGGGCCTCCTGTCACCAACGCCATGATGGCGAACAAGTTGCAGTTCGGCATGATGGGAGACTATCCCCTCATCGTGAACGGCTTCACATTCGAGAGCAATCCCGAGAGCAAAAGTCGTCTGATCGCGGTCGCTGCCTACAACCTCTCCGGCTCCGGTAACGGCATCGTCGTTCACAAGGACTCACCGTACTACGATCTCGCCGACCTCAAGGGAAAGCTGGTCAGCGTGCCATTCGGATCCGCGGCCCACGGCATGGTGCTGAAGGCGATGCAGGACCGCGGCTATCCTGCGGATTTCTTTCAACTGGTCAACCAAAGCCCTGAAGTCGGCTCGACCAACCTTCAGGAAAAGAAGATCGATGCCCATGCCGACTTTGTTCCGTTCGCCGAACTGCTGCCGTTTCGCGGCTTTGCCCGCAAGATCTTCGACGGCGTGCAGACGAATCTGCCGACCTGGCACGGCGTGGTTGTTCGCACCGACTTTGCAGACAAATATCCGGAGGTCGTAGTCGCCTACATGAAAGCGATCATCACGGCCAACCAATGGCTGCGCGCGGACCCACAGCTTGCGGCTGAAAAACTCCAGCAATGGACCGGCATCAACAAGGAGGTGGCCTACATCTTTCTCGGCCCGAGCGGCAACATGACTACCGACCCCACGATCAAGCCGGCGCTGATCGATGCGGCCGCGAGCGACGTCAAGGTGCTGCAGAATCTCGGACGAATGAAAGAGTTCGATCCGAAAAAATGGGTCGATGATTCCTACATTCGCAAGGCTTATGCCGAACTGAAGCTGGACTACGACGCCCAGCTCGCCAGTACGAAGAACTACGAACTTTCCGGCGAAGACAAATTCTGCCACAAGCCAATCTCCGATCCTCGCAAATCCGGCGAGGTATGGGTCGACGGTGAGCGAATCCTTCCCTTTAGCAGCGCGACCTGCACTCTTAGTGCCTATGCAGACTTCAAGGCCAAGGGAAAGAAGATCAACGTCACTTACGTCTTCGACACAGCACGCGGCATCAAGTTATTCGCGGATCAGGCCTTCTATGCGGTCGCCGGCGAGGACATCGCGCCGTTCCTGCTGAAGAAGGACGCCGAAGACTTTGCTGCGAAGCATAATGGCAAGGTGCTTGGATTCGAGGACGCCGTAAAATCAGCCGTGAGCGGAGGCAAGACATGAGCAGTACTGCGCTTGCACGGCAGAGCGAACGCGAAACTCCCGCGATCACGTCCGAACCGTCGACCGCTCCCGAACAACCGGCATCCACCATCTTGCCGTTCCGCGGTTCCTTCCCGGGCGGCGTTTTGGCCGCACGCTGGTTCCGCCTCAACAAGGAGCGCCTGCGAGCGGCCTTGATCGGCGCGATCTCCATGGTCGCATTTCTGATCGTCTGGCACCTGCTGACGAAATATCGCGTCGTATTCTTCGTGCGGTTCACCAACGTACCCTCGCCGCTTGCGGTCTACGCCAGCTTCGCGAGGGCGATCCACGATCCCAGATTCCTGATGCACGTCGTGCTGAGTTGCCGCCGAATCATATTCGGCTTCTCGCTGGCGGCGCTGGTCGCGGTACCGCTCGGTCTTGTCATGGGCCGCTTCAAGCTGATTCACGAAATGGTCTTTCCGGTTTCCGAAATCCTTCGCCCGATTCCCGCGATCGCCTGGGTGCCCATGGCGATCATGCTATGGCCGACCAACGAACAGAGCATCGTCTTCATTACCTTTCTCGGCTCGTTCTTTCCGATCCTGGTGAATACGCTTCACGGCATGTCCCTCGTCGATCCGGTTCTGGTTCGCGCGGCGCAAAGCCTCGGCGCCAGGGAAGCCTCGATCTTTCGCGAAGTCTATTTTCCGGCATCGCTACCGCATATCTTCACCGGACTTACCGTGGGAATGGGCGTCGCCTGGGTTTCGCTGATCGCAGCCGAGATGATCTCCGGTCAATACGGAATCGGGTACTTCACCTGGGAGGCCTATTCGCTGGTCCAGTACGCCGACATCGCGCTCGGCATGATCGCGATCGGCGTCCTCGGCCTGGTGTCCAGCCTGCTGATCCGTTTGGTCGGAAAGCTTGCAATGCCTTGGGGACGCACATGAGTCTGATCGAAGCCAAGGCCACCCAAGGCCACGTCGAGGTCAAGAACTTCGCGCTGAGTTATGAGACGATCGACGGAGCCGTCGCCGCCGTCACCGATACGCAAATCCAGGTGAAGCCCGGCGAGTTCGTCTCGATTGTCGGCCCGTCAGGATGCGGAAAGTCCACGCTGCTCAATGCGGTCGCGGGCTTCCTGAAGCCCACCGCGGGAACCGTCACGGTCGACGGCGAAGAGGTTAAAAGGCCAAGCGCAGAGCGCGGGATGGTGTTCCAGCAATACTCGCTTTTCCCGTGGAAGACGGTCCGCGAGAACGTCGAATTCGGATTGAAGATGCGAGGCATGGAGCGTTCCCGTCGCGAGCGGGCCGCGCGTACCCTGCTCGGGCTGGCCGGGTTGGAAGCGTTCGAAAAGCACTATCCTGACCGGCTTTCCGGCGGCATGAAGCAACGCGTCGGCATTGTACGAGCTCTCGCGACGGGACCAAAAGTGCTGTTGCTCGATGAACCGTTCGGCGCGTTGGACGCGCAAACGCGCGTGATCATGCAGCAAATTCTGACCAACATGTGGCAGCGGTTGAAGATCTCCGTCCTGTTCGTCACCCACGATATCGACGAGGCAATCTTCCTTTCCGACCGCGTCTACTGCATGACGGCGGCGCCGTGGACGGAAGCCGCCAAGCGCTTCATGGAAGCCATGACGGCACGCCCTGGATCCATCAAGGCGGAAATTCCCATTGCTCTGGAGCGACCTCGCCAGCAATCAATGATGATGTCATCGGAATTCCTCGGGCTGAAACGCGGCCTGATGTCCTTGATACGCGAGGAAAGCCTGAAGGCGATGGGAGGCGAGATCACCGATCTCGGCATGCAGGGGCTAAACATAGATCTGCACGGTCAATCCCTTGCAGACGTACTCTGACTGGGAAAATCCCGAGAAGCGAGCCGGACGGAAACGAGGCAGCAACCTCTGGATGATTCGCCGCTGTTTAAGCGTCGGCACCTGGACTGCGCGAAAAGCGACATCACCTCGACATCGCCAATGGCGATGAGATTGCGGGCAGCATCGGCGGGGGAAACTCGAAATTCGTTGAGCCATGCTGCGCTGAACATAGACGGCGCAACTTATCGCCCGCGCCGCCGGTGTCGATAAGGTGCAGATCGATTCGCGATCGGCGCAAAAGGCGGTCAGCGTGTGCCCGGGTCGTTGCCATCCAGGAATTGGGTGACGACCTCGACCTGATCGTCGGCGATCAGGGGTGGTGCATGGCCGCAGTTCTGAACGGTGTGGACCCGCACGTTACGATTCCGGCGCACCATGTCCTTGAGAACGGCCTCGGGGAGCAGATCCGATTGTTGCCCGCGCACCACCAGAATCGGGACATCGATGGCATCCCAGTATTTCCAGAGATCGACGCTGTAATGCCAGGGATTTCGAAAGGCATGGGCTATGTTCGGATCG
>Ga0206986_1020_pt1 | contig 34742 bp, 21 predicted proteins | sample Alteio_BWMinCont_14_FD_153277 | JGI IMG/M metagenome (GOLD analysis project Ga0206986, IMG submission 153277) | Enriched cells from forest soil in Barre Woods Harvard Forest LTER site, Petersham, Massachusetts, United States -... | ecosystem: Environmental > Terrestrial > Soil > Temperate forest >... | reverse complement strand
CCGAACTGCTGACAACGAATGCCTGGGAGGTACTCCCATTTGGACTCCTGGTGATCGCCGCCGTGATCGCTACCGCCGCTACCTGGCGTAGATCCAAGGCACTGGCTTTCTTGGGTGTGGCCTTTTTCATTTTGATTTCGCCTCATTCAAGCGTTGTTCCCGTGGTTCCTCAGCCAATGGCGGAGAACCGCATGTATTTGCCCTTAGCCGCTGTCGTGACTCTGGCCGTGCTCGCCATGTATGCTGTGGCGGGTCGCAGGAGCTTTCCGCTGCTCCTAGCTATAACGGCAGTTCTGGTGATCCTCACCTTCCGGCGCAATGAAGACTATGGCAGCGCTCTTCTGATTTGGAGCGACACGGTAGCAAAATGTCCCGGCTCTTCACGGGCACAAAACAACCTAGCAATTGTATTGGCCGATATGCCCGGCCGCCTGACGGAGGCAATCGCCCATTATGAAAAGGCATTGCGCTTAAATCCGGGTTATGCCGAAACACACAACAATTTGGGCAATGCGCTGGTCCAAATCCCCGGCCGTCTGCCCGAAGCGATCGCACATTACGAACAGGCACTGCGCCTAAGGCCAGATTACGCCGAAGTGCGAAGCAATTTGGCCAACGCACAAGCCCGGATCTCAGAGCATTTGCCGGACGCAACGGCACACCTGGAGGATGCGTTACGTCTCAACCCGGATGATGCCAAGGCACACAATAATCTTGCGATCGCCTTGGCTCAAATTCCCGGCCGTCTGCCAGACGCCATCGCGCAGTTCGAGGAAGCGCTCCACCTCGATCCGCGATATGCGGAGGCGCATTACAATCTGGCCATCGCGCTGACCGAGATTCCCCAACGCCTGCCAGAGGCGATTGAGCAGTACGAACAGGCACTCCGCCTAAAACCTGACGATGCCGAAATGCACAACAATCTGGCCATTGCCTATGTTAAGGCGGGGCGGATCGACGAGGCCATCCGCCATTTGAAAATTGCTCTCAAATTGAATCCGGATTTCACCGATGCCCGCAACAATCTAGAGAAACTCGAATCGTTGGGTGGTAGCTCAAAATAACTGCAAGTTGGGTTCGCGGACACGTTCACCAGAGAAGACCTGCGGGATTACCAGGTGAGGACCTTTGGAGTCACAAACCGAGTTACCTGCCGCATGGGGGCCTTGCTAATTTGGTATTGTTTTGCGCGGCCCTTGTATAAGGGTGACCCAAACAGGTCGGGAGACATCTCCACCAGCGTATTTCCCTTGAACCGACAGGTGCAGACTTCCTCTTCCGGCCCTTTTAAAAAGCGGTGAAGTTTTCGGACCGTCCATTTTTCGGTGCTCTCGCGCATCGGAAACTCGATTGTCACGACATCCCGTGGCTTGAGATCACGCAGCCGAATATAATTCCCAAGCCAAACGTTTGCCACCGGTGATGAGCCCACCCTCACTTGAAGCTGTTGACGATCGATCCACAAGGGCATGCGCACCAATACCTCACGGGACTCCTTGTTCTTCAAGATTACCTTCCCCTCATATGGAATATAGCTGTAGATATCGACCCACGGGGAGGCACGGTTCAAGAGTAGGTTCACGCGGGCCGTTCCCTCGTCATATCGCAATCCGCCATCCCACGCGTAAAATAGGCCCATGTTTCCATGAGGAGAGCAGCAAAGCCAAACGCTATCCTTGATGATATGCCCGCCAAAACCACCGATTACCTTGTCAATGACATGATCGGTGTTGCGAACGTCACCGGGGAGAGCATATGTTTTCGGAGGAGGAGGCTTTCCCACGGACAGGCTTTCCATATATTCCCTGTCGTCAGGCATAATCTGCATTTCCGTCCCTTGATTGCGGATATACTGGTCTATATCCTCCCAGTAGTCCCCTACTCCGGCATTGCTTAATTTTACCGCCAATCCGATCAGGCGTCCCAGCCCGCATCCTTGACCGTCACCGATGTAACCAATGCGGATAAAGCCTTCCTGGCGGGTCCACTCGTACCCATCGCGAACAAAAGCTTTGAGCCTCTCATCGTCAGTGGCCAAGGCATATTCTAGGAGCGCCCTTAACGTATTGATATGTCCGTGGATGTGGCCCTGCCAATGGGCATGCTCGGCTCCGATTACGGCGGGGTACTCCGGTCCGGATATTGCTGGAAATTGCTGCCACGGCGCGTAGGCCGCCAAATCTGCCGGCGTCAGAGTGCTTATGTCTGCCCAGAATTTAGGCTTGGTAAGAAACCGGACTAGCTCGCCAGAGAGACGCAAGCTTTGCTCGTTTCCCGTCAATTGATACCAGGTGGCCAGCGCACCCGGCATATGCCCTTGATGATTGAACAAAGAACCTTCTTCCCCTGCTTTCTCATTTTTCGGCTCGATCTGGTCTTTCCATCCTTTGTGGGTAAAACAGGAGCGCAGGTATTCCTCGTCGTAAAAGCCGTGATTCGGAAAGTACGCGTAGTCGTCTTTGTGGACTGAGAGAACCTTATCCAGGCCTTCGACCATTCGGTCGATGCGTCGTTTCCAGGCGGGATCCCCGGTATATTGGTACCATGCGATCATGGCCCTCAACATACGTCCCTGCCCGTGGACAGCGGCAAAAGGCTCAGGAATGCCGAGCCACGTTTTGTCGGGACTACCTGGTACCCAATAGAGGCCGTCATCTCCCAACATCAAAGCCATCATTTCGACCATGCGGCTCTCTTTATCCAATCCCACTTTGCTGCCAGTCATCAGGCGCAAGAAAGCCATCGCCTCCAATGCCTTAGGCTGACAGGTGCCGATGTCATTGAGAATGTATTGCATGAACGGGGGTCGACCCACAGCGAGATGCGCCATGATCGGCATCTCATACCCCAATCGTTCTTCTAGCAGGCTTGTGAAGTGGCCGATCCCAAGCTGCCCACGCTCCGCCAAATCCAGTGTATCTGGAACGGTGTCCAGGTAATATTCTCCAAGACGAGACGGAAGCCCAGAGGCTCCTCCACTCCCCTCATTGGAGGGGCCGGCGTTGCCTCCGCTTTGTTGCGCATGCTCTCCCTGTTTCATGAGTTTCCTTTCTAGTTCGCTCGGCGCCGATTCGCAGCAGCAAAATCACCGCGAACTCGCGTCCCATTGCCTCCGCCCCGACGCGCTGTCCACAACGGCCAGCGCGTCTAAACCGAGATGCGATGAGCGAAACCGGTATAAAATTTTCGGTTCGACTCAAAAATCAAATTGTGCGCTGAAAATAAAGGCCCGTGGTTCGTTGAGAGCATTGGATACCGTCCCCGTTACCCCCTGAATGGCGATGACATCTCCCAGGTTGTTGCAGTTGACTTGAAATCGCCAATTTTCCCAAACGTATTCCACAAAAGCGTTCCATTCGTTATAGCCAGGGGCAATCCAGGTGTTAGCCGTATCCATTCGATCGGCGATATGGACGACGCCTGTGCCGAGCGCAAGCCCCTTCAAAGCTTCGGTGCTAAATGAGTACCGTATCAATCCCTTGTAGTTGAAGCCATTCATAACACCGCGCAGATATAGGTACTTTCCATTCGACTGTTCGGCCTTGGAGGTGCCGTTAGCCATTCCGATAATGCCCTGCCAGTTCCCCAGCCTATAGGTGGCATCGGCGCTCCAACCAGAGGAGGGAGATGCGGCAGCCTGGGTGAATTCATTGAAACCGGTCGCGAGATTGACTGAGGCGATGGGGAGATTAGAGAGCGATGCCTTGTAATATGAGCTGGTGAGAGTGAGGCGGGCATCGAAGAGGTCTAATTTGATTCCCCCTTCATTGGTTGTCCCTGTTTCGTTCTTAAACGCATCGGGCTGACCTTGAACCAGAAGGCCGAATTCCGGAACGAACGTCGTCGCGTGGTTGAAAAAAAGAGCGATATTTGGATTGGGGAAGGGTTTTACCAAAATTGAGAGCTTATTCTCCCAGTTGATTGTCGTGCTCTCTTTCTGCTGCACTCCCGTGGTCTTGATTAATGTCCCCGGGTTAAACACGAAGTCATAACGCAGCCCGCCAACCAAGATAATTCGGTCGTCCCAGAATGAGATGCTGTCTTGGGCTCCTGACGAAAATGTGTAAAGCGGAGTGTAGGTCCAAGAATTGGGAACAGAATTGAAAGTGAACATCTGATTAACCGGCACTTTATCCCAGTTAACGGGGTGCACGATGCTGAAGGCCGCTGCGGCATTGTAATTTCCCGAGTTAATAGCGCCACCATACTGGGAATTCAGCGTTACGGGATTGGTCTCGCTCAGAGAGCTCTGCTCTAAGCCCTGGGTATAAGCGACCAATTTGTTGTTAAAAGGCCCGATGTTGAAATCGCCGGTGACGTCAAAATATTCGCCGGTATAGATACTCCTAGTGCGATTCCACGTGATGGAGGTGGTGGACAGCTTTATGTCGGTCCAGGGTGTTCCACGGAATGTCGCCTCGCCGGCGGTTCCCGGATTAGAACCGATTGTACCTACCGCGTTGCCGGAAGCATCGTAGAAAGTATAACTATTCGCGGCGCCGTTCGCACTCATCAGTACGGTCGGAAGGTAGGTGTCGTCATTATTCCGTATCACAAAACGAACTGCCCAATCGCCCAGAGATCCAGATACTCTGTCCGTGAATCCCGCTTCATAGTATCGAAACATATTGGTGAGATTGTCGCTTATCGGAAGTATCGGTCTTCTTCCGAAAATCTTGTATGACGGCACCGCATCATTATCGATTAAACCGTCAAATGATCCCTCATATCTATCGACCCGACGATAGGTAAATCGACCCCAAAATAGCGCGTTCCCCATCTTTGGCTTATAATCGACCTCCGCGTAATAGGCCTGCTTATCGCCTTTGGTACCAATGGAATCCTTCCCCTCGCGGTCAACAAAGATAAGTCGGTAGGTCACTTGACCCGCGGCAAAGGACTGGATGGGGCCTGTCGTGTCGATGGTAACTTGCGGCGTGGACCCGATGGTATCGTAGGTCGTCCTGATCGTTGTATGTTCAATCGCCTGCGGTCGTTTGTATACCTGATTGATAACTCCTCCCAAATTGACGTCGCCATAAAGGGTTCCTGCGGCCCCTTTGAGTATCTCCCAACGATCAGTAAATTCGGGCTCTTGTTCAGACTCAGCTGACGGAAGTCCGTCTATGAAGTCGCTCGATCCGGCTCTGGGCAAATTGCCGTTTAGAGAATAGGCCCCGATGCCATTCTGGGCCGCCGGCCCTAGTCCGCCAACCCACCGAACGACATCGTAACCTTCGATGGCTTTGACATCGTCCATCAAATCCCGGTCGATGGTCACGATAGTCACGGGAGTGTCGATAATCGGAAGAACAATGCGCGAACCAGCCAACGTGTTCTCAGTGGCATATCCCTTCGCTGTATTCTCGTTGAGAGTAAAAGGAGCCAGTTTAATAACCTCGTCTTTGTTCGTAGATGTTGACGGCTGGTACGAATTAGCAGGGGTTTGAGCAACAGGGCCCGAGTTCGTATCCGTTTGGGCAGCCGGCTGTGCCGGCAAGTCGGCCGAGCCGACAGACAAAAACAGCGCTGCCAGCCAGCCAAACAATGTTGTGTGTTTTTTCATGTTAGTTTTTTTTTTGAAGCCGCAGATTCTTCTGAGGCCGGCGTGAGTGTGCTGCTTTCTGACTGCTGCCCAGCCACGGGAGAACGGACTATGGTCAATGCTCCGCTCTTCTTGTCCTGCAAAACCCGAAGGGGGGTGCCAGCAAGCATTCGGTCGAGTGCCTCCCGAGGAGTAAATGCACCTTGCACCGCCTGGGTGCGAATTCCACGAGTCGTTTCCGTAGGAAACATGATCGACAACCCCGATTGCACAGAAAATCGGCGAAGAGAGATTTCTGCAGAGTCAGCCGGAAGATCGAAATGACTTTTAGCCTGTTCTTGGGCAAATGCAGCAGACACCGAAATCAATGCCGCCGCAATCACGGAAGCAAAACCACATCTAGAACCAAAGTATCTTTGTTGATTTGGGCGCAAGGGACATTAGGCCCCGCAAGCAACGGCTCGCTGCGGGGGTATGGTCGGCAGAAAGGTGCTGTCACGTATAAAGACGAAGCACCAATTACAATCAGGTAACTAATTTTTCGAGATAGTCACCCGATTGCCCAACATGCACCTTTTTATTACGCACTAAAAAGCTTTCCGAAGTAAAATTTGATCATCCCGGAGGCGTTCCGCCTTTATCCCAAAGCCCGCCTCCAACATGTCTACAAACGCGTCCGTGTCGTCTGCCCGGAAAATGCCACTTACTGGCACAGAACTCAGCAGGGAATCTTCGAGGATAAAGTGGGTCCGGTTGTACCGGTTGACGACCGCAACGACGCTGGCGAGCGACGCTCCCGAAAACTCGAGTTGAGGATTGCGCCAGGCCAATCGCGTCGTCATTTCCGCCGTCGATAGGGCTCTGACCGCTAGCGTCGCCTGGGCGCTTTGCTGCGGAACCTTCAACACGAGGAGGGTCCCAGCGTCCACCACAGACAAGGGTGAATGGGAAAAGCGGGCACTTCTATCGACAGCAGGCAGAGCGGACTGACCGACGGTCACTCTCCCTTCGGTAACTAGCACCTCAACATCAGGCTTTCCTAGCTGGACGCAGAACGCCGTGCCCACGGCCCGTACTTCGAAGCCCTCAACCGAGACGATGAATGGGCGCAGGGGATTCTTTGCGACTTTAAAATATGCTTCGCCTCGCTCCAAAATGACGTGCCGGGCGGTATCGGTATAATTCACTTCAACCACACTTCCAACAGGAAGTTCAATCACAGAACCATCAGATAAGATCCTATGTTCCGGTACGCGCACCACAGTCTGGTCAGCAGAAAATGTTGAGACGGCAGTTGGTGATCGACGCGTCCACCAAGCGAGCGTTACTACCATCAGCATTGCTAGAGTCGCCCCTGCAAAGTGCCATCGGCGGCGGCTCACCCGGCCTAATTCTCCAAGGTGACGAGTGATCACCGCTGAGTTACCCGTCCGCCGGGGACGACCAATGGCTATCCACGTTGCCTCAAAGCGAGCCAGGGCCTGAATGTGCCGCGGGTCCGCCGCACACCAGCGTTCGAAATCGGCCTGCTCCGCCAGCTCTAGATGAGCATCTCGACGGGCAACCCACTCAGCCGCAGCCACGCTGATTTTAACCTCATCTGGAGTCCGGTCGTACATAATATAACGCATCAATTTGTCGAACGAACTAAACCTCGCCTACACAAATACTTCTCCAAACGCCGCAATCCATTAACGACATGTGTTTGCACGGTTAGTTCGGAGAGGCCCAACTGGGCGGCGATCTCCTTCTGCGACATGCCCTCAACTTGACGTAGGACTACAACTCTTCGGCAACGGACCGGCAGTGAATGAATCGCCACGGCCAACAGCTCGAGTTCATCACTAGTGCATGCCGCATCAACGACGCTCGCCCTGTCTTCCGAAACATGCAAATCAGCCAAATCAGAAACGACTTGTATCGGCGATATACGATCTCGTCGCAATAGATCGATGGCTAAATGGCGGGCAACCTGAAACAGAAAAGATTTTGTCGCGCTAATTGGATGCGTTAACCGCGCCTTCCAAATCCGGAGGTAAGACTCCTGGACGACATCATCGACATCACGAATCGCTGGAAAAGAAGCCCGCAGATATGCCTTAAGTGAAGGCTCATGCACGAGAACATCCTTGTCAAACCAACGTGTTTGCTCGGCGGTTGGCGATTGATTCGGCTCCGAATTTGAAAATTGCAAACTCAAGGGATGCGGAATTGCTGAGGGTTAATTTAGAACCAATTGATCCTAATATTTCAAGTTACCATTTTTGCTCTCCCCTGAGGTTGCTAACCAGACGAAAACACAGGCTGGCCTTTCCAGCCCAGTGTACGACGGCAAGCGGCATCGATGTGGGCTTGGTCGATGCCGTATTCACAGTAGTGATCGACTCGGTTGCCAGACCGGCCAAAGCAAGAGACGCCTAAAGGCGGCACCATAGCGCGCCGAGCGCACGTCCAGGCCGTGCCATGAGGATGGTCGTTGATCACCGTCAGCAGCGGGTTGAGAGGGCCCATAATTCTCAGGGGCCCGCACGGGAAAATGGGGCCGCCTCAACGGAGCGAGATAGCCGAGATGATATCGGTTCGCTGCCGGGTACCTGGGTGCTCGCCACCGATGAGCCACCACTGGTGCTCGCCGGCCCGAACCAATGGCGCGCAGCTGACGGGAATGACGCTCTTCCCCACGAGGTGCGCTGAAAATGGCTGGAGATCAACCAGCCACAAGTCATCATTAAGTTTTCCGTCAGCGCGACCGCCGAGCAATAGATGTCCGGCATCGACGGACTCGGCGCTCCAGTAATATCCGCCCACCGGCATCGTACCGATCTGGTTCCATTGGTTGGAGCCGATGTCATAACGCCAGACATCGGAAAGCGATCGATCATGAATGGCGGCCGTGCCGCCAGCCATTCCGCCCAGAAGATACACCCCGTCGCCACAGGCCGCTAGCGCGGGAAAGAGCCGCGGCGACGCCGGAAGGTCGGCCAATTTCACCCAGCTCGCATCGGACTTGCTCAAATTCAGCGACCAGAGTTCCGCGGACTCCTTGTCTGCTATGGAACCGCAAGCCACATAAAGGCTGTCACCGGAAACCGCGGCCGTAGCACAGCTCAAGGGGCTCGGCAACGATGGCAGAGGTAGCATCTGAAATCCATCGCCTTGCGGGATGATCTTACAAACCACGTCGCTCACTTGTTTCGCCGAGGACATCCCGCCGGCCAGATAGAACGCCCGGCCGTCCGATGCAAATGCTCCTTCGGCCAAGGCTACGGGAAGCTTGGGACCAGGCGTCCAGCCTCCGTCGCTGTAGACGATGCTGTCGTCAAGGAATGACTTGATCGTACCTTCCTTATTCCAAATGGTTCCACCCGCCACGATCACGTGCCCATTCACATAGCCAGCCGCTTGACTGCTGCGACCAAGGGGAAGCTTGGGTCCGCGGCTAATGCTCGCTTTCCAGGGCGAGCCGGCTGAGTTGGGATCAACCGCTTGGGCGAAGGCGAAGTTGAGGGATGCCGAATACACGGCTCCCAATACAAGGATGGCAAAGAATGAAATGCGTGGTCTCATGGGAGGGGATTGTATGTTTATTATTCGACGGTTATGGAGTCGTTTAAAAAGGAAAGCTGACGATCGTGAGAAGAGAGGGAGTCTAATTATTGGGGTCGAGCCCACTCTAGCTCAAAGAGCTTTAAGGGCTTGTCGCCCACGGTCATGTAGCCGTGCCCAACGTGCCTGGGGGCAAACACGATGTCACCGGGCACGACCTCGAGGGTGTTCGCTCCGATCTCGAAAAGCCCCCGCCCCGAAATAATCACGAAGACCTGCTCCATGTTGGTATGAAAGTGCCACCTCGTGCCACCTTTGGGGTAGTACGCCGTTAACCCTATGCTCGCCAGATTCGTGTTGGCGGTGAAGTTCAGCTCCTTATAGCTGTGAAAATCGAGAAGCAAATCATTGACCAGGTTGATATGACTGACCCCGTAACTGAGAATCGACAGCGGATTGCCATGCTGCCGCGGATTCGGCGTCACCGTCATATACCCCTGTCCGGTGGGGTGGACCGTCCCCGGGATATTTTCCGAGGTCAGGAAGGCATGCCCGGGCTTTTCTGGTCCTGGGCCCTTCTGCAGCCAGTCTGCTTGAAGGAGCCTGGCCGGCGAATTGCCGGTGGCAGTAAAGCCGCGCAAAATCCCGGGCGGGATAAAAACGAGCTGCTGCTCATGGGCCCGCAGGACCTCGTCGCCCGCTGAAAAGGCGACTTCGCCTTTAAGAACGATAAATACCTGCTCCCGGAAATCATCGATCATGTAGGGGCGGGCTCCACCCCCCGGCGAGATCTCGTAGAGTTCGACCCACGCCATGTTTGAATTGGAATAATGATTTCTTTCCGGGATGTCTTCCGGATTGATCAGCAGCGCGGTTTTCAAACCATGGTAGACTTTGGCATCCGTCGGTTCGACAAAGTGGTATTTCGAGTCATTGAAGAAAAGACCGCTGTCGGGATCCGCGCCGTATCCGGCCCACATCGGGGCGGGAAGGCTCACAAGCAGCAATGCCCATCGGAAGATTTTCATGATTGAATGGGGTTTGGAAGCTTCCAAAAGCACTTCGCCTTCGTTGCCACCAGCATTTCCGGTTACGTGATTATCGTGGGACGGCGGGCGTGCGATGTCGAGCCGACTCTTTTCACGACGCCTTGACAAAGTGGCCAACGCCAGTCGAGGTTTTTTCCATGTCGTCTTTTCCCGGAGTGGATGTCGGCTTCTTCCAGTTCGGGGCCAGATTTGATTGGTCCGAGGGTATCTGGCTCGCCCCGATGTCTCCTAGGACCGACCCTTCTCCAGAGGACCCTGTTGCTCCGCGCGTCGGCTCTTCTATCTGAATATTCATGTCCAGGCATTACGATGTGGCGGTCATTGGTCTCGGAGCGATGGGTTCGGCCGCTTGCTATCACTTGGCTAGCCGCGGGGCACGCGTCTTGGGATTGGAAAAATTTGATATTCCCCACGGCAACGGCTCCAGCCACGGCTATTCCAGGATGATACGCATGGCCTATCGCGAACATCCCGATTACGTTCCATTGGTAAAATCCGCCTTTTCCCTCTGGCAACAGCTGGAAATCGAAAGTGGTCAGAAATTAATGCATGTCACCGGAGCCTTGTACATGGGACCGATCGATGGAGTCTACGTGGGTGGGGCATTGAACTCAGCGCGAAAGTATTCCCTGCCTTTTGAATTGTTGGACCGCGACAGCCTGCGCCAACGTTACCCGCAATTCCAAGTGCCCGAGAGCTTCGTTGGCATGCTCGAGCAAAACGCGGGATTCATTCTGCCCGAAAAGGCGGTCGCAACCCATGCCCTGCTCGCCCTTCGACGCGGTGCCGAGCTGCATGGACAAGAGCCGGTCGTTCGATGGTCGGAGGACGATTCCGGAGTGCAGATTGTGACCGAGCGTGGCACCTATCACGCTGATCAAGCCATCTTCTGCGGAGGCTCATGGACCGATCGACTCGTCACAGATCTTGGTATCCCCCTCCGAGTGACACGACAGGTTTTGGGATGGGTTTGGCCAAAAACCCCTGAGGCATTCGAACTCGGACGCATTCCCGCGTGGGCCATCGACAATGAGGACGGATCCAATCATTACGGCTTCCCCATGACTCCCGATAGTCCGGGCTTTAAATTGGCGCATAACGGACTGGGTGCTACGGCCACTCCTGAAACCATCGTGCGTTCAATCATGCCTGGCGACGAAGGCACATTCAGGGAAATGTTGAAAAAAAAGATTCCGGACGCGGACGGGCCCCTCCTCTCGCTGCGCATCTGTCTCTACACCAACAGCCCCGATCGCTATTTCATCATCGACCGGCATCCGCGCCATTCCCGGGTCCTGCTGGCCTGCGGTTTCAGCGGTCACGGCTTCAAATTTGCCACCGTCATCGGGAAGGTGCTGGCAGATCTGAGCATCGAGAGAAAAACCGAACACCCTATCGGGTTTCTTGGGCTTTCCCGCTTCAAGCGTTGACCGACTTTCTCGCCGACAATCCGGAATTTCTATGCACCTCACCCATCTCGCATGTACCGCCTGCGGCCTCAGGCACGACGCTTCCGTGCCACAGAACCTCTGTACGAGCTGCGGAAAACCGCTGTTCGCGCATTACGACTTGGCGGCGGCAGCGTCGACCTTGACCAAGAAGGCCTTGAGCACGCGCGGAAAATCCCTCTGGCGCTATCGCGAGGTGCTGCCAGTGAAGGATGACAGCGCCATCGTCACGTTGGGCGAGGGAGGGACCCCGCTTCTCCCCGCTAGCCGATTGGGGGCGCGGCTCGGCTTGCGCGCCTTGTTCATAAAAGACGAGGCGCAAAATCCCACCAACAGTTTCAAAGCTCGCGGGATGGCCCCGGCCGTTTCCATGGCCAAGCAATTCGGCTTAAAAAAACTCGCCGTTCCCTCCGCCGGTAACGCTGCCAGCGCGCTGGCGGCCTACGCCGCTCGAGGCGGTTTGGAGGCGCATATCTTCATGCCGAGCGACACGCCCCGGGCCAACGTTATCGAGTGCGAACAAATGGGAGCGCATGTCACCCTTATCAAGGGCATGATCACCGATTGCGGCGCCGAGGTGGCCCGCCGCAAAACTGCTGAAGGCTGGTTTGATCTTTCCACCCTGAAAGAGCCCTATCGGGTCGAAGGTAAAAAGACCATGGGCTATGAGCTGGCAGAGCAGTTCGGCTGGACCCTCCCCGACGTCATCCTCTATCCCACCGGCGGTGGCACGGGTCTGGTAGGCATGTGGAAGGCCTTCGATGAAATGGAAAAGATGGGGCTAATCGGCAAAAAGCGCCCGCGCATGTTCACGGTGCAGGCGATGGGATGCGCGCCGATCGTGCAGGCTTTTGAGGCTGGAGATAAATTCGCCAAAGAATTTCCCAACGCCCATACGAGAGCCTCCGGCTTGCGCGTGCCCAAGGCCATCGGCGATTTCCTCATGCTTGAGGCATTGCGTCATTCCGGCGGCGGCGCTGTGGCCGTGACTGACGATGAGATGTTGACTTCCATGAGAGAAATTGGAGCCGCCGAGGGAGTTTTTGCCTCCCCGGAAGGAGCCGCGTGCTATTCGGGATTAAAGTCATTGATTGCCAGCGGGAAGATTGACGCCGAGGAATCCATCGTTCTTTTCAACACCTGTTCCGGTTTGAAATATCTCGATTGGTTTGGCTAACCGCTTTGTCTGCCAAGATGATCGACCAGGAGATACCATCGAAAGCCTCGCCGTCGAGAACGGCTGCTGGGGGATCTTTGGCGCGTTGGAAAATAGATGCATTTCTGGCCGCCACGATCTCGTTGAACTTTGGGGCCCGAGGAATACTTCCGGTGGTGTTACCCGCCATGCGGGCGGATTTTCATTTTTCCGATGTCGCCTTTGGCTTATTGGGTTCGCTGTTTCTTTGGAGTTACGCGATCTGCGCGCCGATCGCCGGAATGTTCGGCGACCTCTTCTCGCGGAGGCTGGTGATTTTAGTGAGCGTGGTGACGTGGAGTGCGACGACGTTTCTCAGCGGGGCGGCAAATGGTTTTCTCATGCTGGCCTTGCTCCGGGTCGTGTTTGGCGTTTCTGAAAGCCTTTACTTGCCCGCCGCCACAGCATTGCAGGCGGATTACCACCAGCCGGAAACCAGAACACGTGCCATGGGCTTGAATAGTCTCGCGGGAAGCGGCGGCGTTGTGCTGTGGACGGCATGCGCCGGCTTCATCGGGGAACATTTTGGATGGCGCTACGCCTTTTGGGCCCTGGGACTGGTTGGGGTCGCGCTTACCCTGAGCTCGCCGTACCTGCTGAGTGAGGCTCCGGTGACAACGAATGCCCTGGCGCGTACAAAGTCGAGAGAGGCGCTCGCATATTTGATCAAGGATCCCACCTACCTGCTCCTCGTCACAAATGAGATTTTGCTGAGCATTGCCGGATGGATATTTTTCTTTTGGCTGCCGCTTTATCTTTACGAAACCTACGGCATAAAGATGGCTGCGGCCGGGTTCTCGGGCATGGCCACGCTGCAATTTTCAGGCATGTTTGGCATAGCCGTGGGGACTTGGGTGTCTCATCGCTTTCCCGGCATGGACGCCCGGGATCGACTGCTGTTGTTTGCCCTCGGTTTTCTCGCCGCCGCGCCGTGTTTACTAACCTTACTATTTCATCCCAGCCACCCGATCGTCACAATCTCGATCGCTGCCTTCTCGATTCTCCGGGGGATGGGAGGAGTCTATGAAATGCCGGTCCTCTGTGATGTCGTTCCCCCGCCCTACCGATCGACCGCGGTGGGAATTTTAATCGCCGGGGCCTGCTCCGCAGGCGGCCTGGGAGTATTTGTGGCGGGCTGCCTGAAACAAAGCCTGGGTTTGACGGGCGTGTTCGCTACCTTGGGCGGGGTGTCTTTTCTATCCGGTCTCGCGCTCATCATCGGCTACTGGATGTTTGTCCGCCGCGATGTCGAGCGGGCAAATGCCTGGATGATTGAGAAATCCGTTTAACCGAGCCTGAGCGGCTCCGGAAAATTTATTGCGCGCATCGCCTATCGGGGCTGAGGGGGAAGCGCCGCAAGAATGCTCTTGGACACAAGGCCCGCAAGCTCGCGGTATCCCTGCGGCGTGAAGTGGACGTCGTTCTTTTTCTGAATGCGAGCCTGACGGGGGGCGGCGTAGGACCACAGGTCGTCAACTGCGATGCCGTTCTCTTTCATTACTCGCAACGCCACCGCATTGTAGACCCGTTCGCTGCCCACCACCCGACCCTCCGCGCCTGTCGGCACCGGGGTGGTGGTTGCGAAGATCAGTCGAGCGCCCGTCCCCCGGAGACGAGCAATCAATTCCTCGAGATTTTTCCCATACATTGTCGGCGTTGCGATCCGCCGGCCCTTGTCAGGAGTGACGTAAGTGCCCTTGGCATCAACGTACTTAAGGTCGTGTAATCCGAAATTGAAATGAATCACATCCCAGTGGCCGGACCCAAGCCACTCGTCGAGATGCATAAGACCGTACGCGGTCTGCCCGCAGTTATCGGCCGGGCGATGGACATTCGCCCGTCCCTTCAGCATGGCGCGAACAGGCAGCATGTAGCCCATCGATATCGAGTCGCCTATGAACAAGACCCGGGGCAGGCCCGGCACGTCGGGCACGACAACGTACGAGGGGTCCGCCGGGTCCGAAATCGGCGGCACAAATTGGGCGGGACGATCGTCGGACATTAAGGTGGTGGCTGCGACGCCTAGCACCAACGCAATTGCGAGATAGATTTTCATAAAACCGTTTTGACACGGGATCTGTGCGGCGCGCGCCATCTCAAGGGATAAAGTTCACGTTTCAGCTAATCGCTTTGATATAACCTGCGACAAAACGCTTCAACCCGCGTTCGACTTCCGCCAGCGGTCCCGGCTCATAGCCCCGGGAATTAACGCCGGCCTGGTTGTCCTCGATCAGCTTTTTGTCCTGATCCGTGGTTACCTTCCATAGCCAAATCAAATCTTCTACCCGATAATCGACGTTTTCGACTGCGTCAGCCCGCACCAGCCAAATCATTTCCATTTCGGTTGTGTCCACGGTCAGAGGAGTAAAATGCGGAAGCAGAAAATAATCGTTCGGGGCTATTAAATAGTTGAGGAGACCTTCCTCGCACCCCGTGATCCCTCCGTCGTATTCCTTAAATTCACCCATGAGCGGAGCCACCGGGACTCCCTTTCGGCTTTGACTCAGGAATCCCTCCTTGATCGGGCCGCGGGCACAAAGGCAATGCGTCTCGGTATCGAGGTTCGTCTGTTCCATAAACGTACCCATTGCCTTGGCCCGCTCCGTCCACTGGCGGCGATAGGTGTTGTAGATTTCGGCATCTCGGGCGAGTCCGCTCGCCGGAAGCGCCTGCAGCATGACAGAGCAGTATTCCGGATGGGCCGGCCCGCAGTGGTAGCACTCGAGAAAATTCTCCAGCACTAATTTCCAATTGGCCTTCACTTTCCAGGTGATGCGGTGGGCAATCTTCGCATTTTTCACCCCATGTGGGTGAAGATACCGCTCCCACGTCTGAAAGGCCGGCTCGATCGCCGGCGGCTGAGCGGCGAGCGAAATAAAGATCAGATCTTCCACCAGCCGGACATGACATCGCCGCAAGCCAAAGTCCTTTCGGTTAAAGTCCTTCGGCATGGCGCGAGCCGAAAGCAGACGGCCATCCAAGGCATAACTCCATGCGTGATAGGGACAAACCAGCGCTTGTGCCGAGCCCGAGGGCTCGAGGCAAACTCGCGAGCCTCGATGGCGGCACACATTGAGCAGGGCATGGACCTCGCCATCCTTTCCCCGGGTGACGATAATCGATTCACCCGCCACCTCGAAAAGAAAATAATCACCCGGCCGGGGAATCCGGCTAGCGTGATCGATGAGGAGCCAGTCCTTCAGAAAAATTCGTTCTAAGTCCCAGGCAAAAACGCGCGGATCGTTGTAAAACGGCTGGGGCAGGCTCCAGTCGGTTCGAAATTGCTTGAGCAAGTCGGAAACAAACTCCTCGGACTGATTTTCGGCAGAACGGAAGGTGGCGGAGCAAGCCGAAGGAGAAGGAGAGATCATGGGTAATCCTCGTTTGCGCAGCAGAAATTCTACAGTCTCACTTGATAAGTCAAGCACCCCACCGATTTCGTGGGCAAGCCCTTCGTCCCGAATACCACCTCAGACTTCCTATCGGCAGCATGCCGCTATTTTTCGCCGAGACGACTGCCCAGGATTCTTTATCATCGCTTTATCGTATTTACTATTCACCTACGCAGTGAGATTCGTGATCGCGACATTCAGGTTGACAGACACCCATTCGCTCGAGAGAACGCGCCCATGCGTTGCGGGCAAATGATGAGCAAAGCGCTAGGTAGCCGCTGCCGGGCGAAAACGGCAGACGCTGCTGTTCTTATACTAGCCGACCCCTTCGCGCGAGATTCGCAACTCCGGCTGGATCAAAATAAGAACATTCATGCCTAAGACACTGCGCTTTGCCATGCTCGGAATGATTCCCGGCAACGGGCATCCCTATTCGTGGTCGGCGATTATCAACGGCTACGATCCCGTGGCGATGGAGTCCTGTCCTTACACAACGATCCCTCGCTACTTGGGCGCCCAACCGCTTTCCAGCGTGCGGGTGCCCGATGCACAAGTCACCCACATTTGGACGGACAATCCGGAGGAGGCGTCCCTTGTGGCCAAATCGTCGCTTATTCCCAACGTGGTCAAGCGACCGGAAGACGTGATCGGCCAAGTTGACGCCGTTTTCATCGCAACGGACGATGGCTTCGATCATGTCCGCCGATCGCGTCCTTTCGTCGAAGCGAGATTGCCGGTTTTTGTCGACAAGCCGCTCGCGCTCAGCGTGGAAGACCTAAAGACGTTTGTGGCCTGGGAAAAGAGCGGTGCCCAAATTCTATCCTCTAGCAGCGCCCGCTATGCCATGGAACTGGACCCCTGGCTCACCGATCGTTCTTCACTCGGGGAACTGCGCTGGGTTTCGAGCGTAGGCTGCAAGAAATGGGAAAACTATGGCATTCACGCGCTCGAGCCTGCATTCCGTTTTGTCGGCCCGGGGTTTACCTCCGTGCGGCTGGAGAGCCAGCCCGAGATGGAGGTGGCCCACCTCACCCACCGTTCAGGCGCGCAGGTCAACATCCCTGTTATTTACGACGGCTTCGGATCGACCGGCACGCTGCAGGCCTGCGGAACGGCCGCTCCCGTCACCCTGCGCTTCACCAACACCTACGTTTCATTCCGGCGGCAAATAGTAGCCTTTGTCGACTTTGCGCACAGGGGAATACGGCCTTACCCATTTTCCGAGACGGTTGAACTAATGGCCATCCTCATAGGCGGGCTCCGAAGCCGCGCCGAAGGGAGCCGACGCGTCGAGCTCGCCGAAATCATGGACCAGGTTCTCGTCTGAACCGCCGGGCTGACTTTGGCACGAGGTCCGCAAGATGTGAATATTTATAGGGTCAGCCTCTCTTTGAATGAAGCATTGGTAACGGCTTCTCGCTTCGCCGAAAATTCGGTAATGGAATGGGGCGTGCGGCCGTCTATGGCCAGTTCGCTCATAATTTTTCCGAGCACACAGGAAAATTTAAAAGCATGCGCTGCGCCCGAGCAGACAACGATGTTGTCGTGTCCGGGAAGCGTGTCTAAAATGAAATTACGATCTCGAGGGATGTCATAGAGGCAGGTCTTTGCCTGCAACAAGCTTCGCCTGAAATTGGGGATGTGATGGTCGATCCATGTCTCCAACCGCTGCAAATGATCGGGCACTGCTTCAAATGAGCGATTGTCCGGAGTGACTACCGGGCCAATCGCATCCAAACCGGCCTTGGTTGCGGTCTCCCCATAGACTGGAAAGCCATAGACCGATTCCTTGCCCTTCCAGAAAAAAACGGGAAAGCGACCGGGGCAAAAGTCCTTCAATACTTTCGGACGAAAATAGCCGACCTGCTCCTGAGTCACGGTGATACCGAATTTGAGGCCAAACTGGGCCATGATCGTGTCGGTCCAGGCCCCGGCAGCCACGATCAACTTTCGGCAGGTGAAAACTCCAGCCTGGGTCGTAAGCGTAACGCGGTCCCCTTGGTCGACGATTTTCGGCACAGCGCAATTATCTACGACCCGAGCTCCGTACTGCTGCGCCAACGACACCTGCGACGCTATGGCTTTGTTGGGGTCAACCAGGCCGCTATCCGCCTGAAACAGCGCTTCGATGTTCTCCTTGATCCGAAACTGCGGATAACGCTTCATCACCTCGGTGGCATCACCCGTCTCGTAAGGAATGCCGACCGCATCCATCGCCTTGCGATAATCCGATGCTCCCCGATAAGACGAGTTTTCGTCGGAGAACATATAGACCCCCCCTGTCTTGTGTACGAGCTTGACGCCCGATTCCTCTTCCACGGTAGACCAGGCAATAAAGCTATGAACGGCGAGCTGAACATAGATCTGGTCAAAATAGCACAGCCGGATGGCTCGAGAGTGATCCTGCGAGCTTCCGCGGTTGTGAAACAGAGGAAATTGCTCGAGGACGAGAACGTCCGAACCCTTTCGGCGGGCGAGCCAGTAGGCAGCGGCTGAACCTATGCCGCCACAGCCTAAGACAATGTAGTCATAGTCATTTTTCATCACATGGGACCGTGCTTGGGAAACTACAGCTTCGATATCGCGCGTAGCAAGTTTTCCGCACGGAAGTAGAGATACCGAGGCGGCTCGGTAAACGAATTTGCCCGTGACCTGGCGTTTGAAAGCCGCGTTCCTAGTAAAGCCGTCTATCCGTCCGGGCTTTTTGACACCATGCCTCAATCGTCATCGATCGGATGGGCGATCACCGCCCACTGTGGATAAGGGGACTGGGATCCCTTTTGCGCGCGCCAAAGGATGCGGTTGAGCACGTCCTCGGGACATTTATCCGGTTCTTCGAAAGGCAGCCTGGCAGACATCAGCGCGTCCTGACGCAATGCCGTATTTTTAATCGCCTCCGGTCGGGGATTGAGCTGGTCCAGAGGCACGCGATTGGGCACAGCCGTAAAGGGCGTAAAGTCGCCTTTTCCCGCGAAACAGGCGACCCAAGGCGCCGCTCCGGCATCGAGCTGGTTCATGGGCGGCAGGCCAAGAATCAGTTCGATCGTGCGCAGCAGGCCCGGTTGGGTATAGCGTTCGCTCACCACCCCTCGCCGCTTCGTGTAGGCGCTGGCCACATACGCCGTGGTGCGGTATCCGCTGACGTGGTCCCAGCCGGACTGCGGGTCGTCTTCAATCGCGATCAGACAGGTGTCCCGCCAATAGACACTGCGACTGAGCGCTTCCACCATCCTGCCCATCGCCAAGTCGTTGTCGGCTTCAGAGGCGGCGGGCGTCGGCACGCCAGGCATCGTTCCGATGGTGTGATCGCATGGCAGATAAAGGATGATGAGCGCCGGTAACCCGCCGTTTTTTTCGAATTCCCGAAACTCGTCCAGAAACCGGTCCACCCTAAATTGATCGGAGACGGTCGGCGGCCAGCCAACGGTGTCGAGTTTCGATATCTTGGCCAACGAGCCCAGGATGGGTTCACAGGAAAAGCTGATTTCGCCGCCATGGCTCATATAATCGCGGTAAATATCGTCGTAATCGGGCTCTTTTTGCCGCTTCAAATCCTTCCATCGCACGTGCGCGATGGTGAATTCCCCGTAGTTTCGCACCGTTCGTCCATGCTCGAGCGCATCATCCCAAATGAATCCATTGGGAGAGTAAGCCAGCGCATCTGTCGCATCGGACCGTCCTCCGAAGGGGTAACTTCGGGGGAACCCGGCAAAGGATTTTTCCATATAGTCCGTGGCGATCGCCGACATGGCCCATTGGTGTCCGTCGGCGCTGAGAATGCCCGCGCAATAGGCGTTGTCCAAGAGCACAAACTCCCTCGCAATCTTGTGCTGGTTGGGCGTAACCGACTCCCCGAAGATGCAGAATGCAGGTTCGCCGTTTCCTTCCTTCATGTCACCCAGCACCTGGTCGTAGGTGCGGTTCTCCTTGATGACATAAATGACGTGCTTGAAGACCGACGGCTCCCCCACCCGCTCCGGCACGGGACGGGGAGGTTCACCCGGACGGGCGGGAAGGAGGGCGGTCTCCATCACCACGCGGTGATAATTGGCCAGCACTTCACCGGTAAGCGTTTTCAATCGCGCAGCATCGGGCAGGGGCACGAGCGAGATGCTGCCGATGAAATTATGCGAGTTTAGGCCCACCGGGAATTTTCCCTCGGGGCCTGAATAGTCGGACGTCGACGGCCTCTCGCTAAACTCACGCCCCTCGCCTTTGATATTGGCTACATACAATGCGCGCCGCGACCCATCATAGGCGATCGCCCCGGGAAACCAGCCGACGGGAATCAAGCCAACCAGGCGCGATTTTCCGGGTTGGAAGGAGAGGACAGCCACCGCGTTCTGGGTTCCGTTGCAGACGAAAAGCATCCGGCCCTTGGCGTCGAACGCCAAGGCGTTCGGACTCGCGCCAAAAAGGTCGCCCGCGTGCCAGCGCAATCCGATGGTCTCTGCCACGCTGTCCCCGCGGGTGTCGATGACGCTCACGGTGTCTTCCGCGGCATTGGCCACGACGACCCAGCGCCCGCCTGGCGACGCGGCAAGCCCGCTCGCATGCCGGCCGGTGAGAATTTCAGAGCACACCCGTCCGCGGGCAAGGTCGATCACGCTGACCGAACCTTCGACCGCGATAGACCGAACCGGGTGTACTCGCACTCGCGTGCCCGATCCCGCCGACCCAGTCGGGCTATCCGCCGCGGGGCGGCGGCCGCCCCAATTGCTGACATAACCCTTAGAACCGCAGAGTGCCACGTCATATGGGGCGACTCCGACCTCGAAGCGCCGCAACGGCGCTCCTGTGGCTGCGTCCATCTCCAGCAGCCCGTTGGACAGATTAAGCGCCACGTACAGCCGCCGCCCATCGGAGGAAATCGCCAAACCGGCTGGAATGTCGCCGGCAGTCTGGACTTTGCCACGACCGTGGAGAATGCCCGATGCGGGCAAGGTGAATGACCGGAGGGCGCTTACCCGCCCGGAACGGTCCACTGCAAAGACTTTGATGCTCCCGTTAACATCCGAGAGGTACAGACGGGTGCCATCCGGGGAAAATACCAAACCAGTGTAACTCGCCTGAGCACCTGGGTCCCGCAGGAGAATGAAAGAGGCGTCCTCACCCGGGGGACCAACGCGTGGCTTTTCTTGGGCCAGGTGCACGGTCTGACGCACCGCGCCGGTCGCGGGATCGAGCACGAGCAATTCGTCGGTGTAGCCCGACGTGATCAGGAGGCGACCATCGGGACTCAAGGCGATCACTTGCGGGCGCAGCCGCGGGAGGGAGACTTGGACACCATCGGGAGTCAGCGTCTGATCCACTGGGAGCGAGACGGACGATGCGGATGCCGCGCAAAGTGAAACCGTAATCAGCGCAAGAAATCCGATTGGGACTGGGATAACGGGATGAAAGCGCATGGGACCACCGCTGAAGTGCATTCACCACCAGCGCACCGAGGTCAAGCCGATGCCTTCAGAAGGACACCAATCCTAGACCATTTCAATCTAGATAGACTCATAATGACACGATGAAATAACTCATTGGCGCACATCCTCGAACATCGTCGCACATTATGTGACTCTATGTGTAACATTTGGCCATCCCGTATGATTCACGCACGCCATCCAAGCGGTGAATAACCGTCGTTGCCGAGTTGAGTTCACCACGTAGGGTGATTCCGTTGCTCAAACCGGGGAATAATTATGGGATCAAAGGGACTGGTACTTATCTCGGACATTCATGGCTGCTATCGCACCCTCATGGCCCTCTTGAAGAACTGCCCAAGTGGCAAAGAGGTGGTACTTCTTGGCGACTTGATCGACCGAGGGCCTCGATCTCGCCAAGTGATAGAACACGCCATCGAGGGCAAGCTCCGCTGTGTCTGCGGAAACCATGAGGATATGATGCTCGCACATTATGGAGCAATCAATTCGTCCCTTTATCGCGAAGATCCATGGCTGTGGAATGGAGCGAAGAATACTCTTAATTCATATCCCAAGCCTGACAACGGCATCCGGGCGGTTTACAAGACCCACATCGTCTGGGCACTTGATCTGCCGCTTAGCATCGAGATTCTCATGAAGGGTCAGCCGCCGCTCCTCGTGTCCCATACCGGTTATGGCGATCGTTATAATGACAGGTTCTCTGCGCTTTGGGACCGTCACGGGATCGACGGAAACAAGTTTCCAGACGATAGCACCTACCGGGTCTTTGGACACACACAAAATAAGGAACCACGGATTACAGATCGCTTCGCCATGATCGACACCGGTTGCGCGTACAAAGATCGAGGAATGGGGAAACTCACCGCATTCACCTGGCCAGAGAAGGAAGTCATTCAACAAATAAACATAGACTAATAAAAGCCCGGCCAAGACACGGTGGCCACTGGGGTTATTGCGGTCATGGGCGGAATCCTCGTACCCACCGCGTTGTATCGCTGTGGGTCGCAAAAACCTCGTCACGGATCGAAGTCGTCGAACGTTTGCGTTGATACACCCTTGCGCCGGTGGCGCAGCCATGTTACGGATGGCCCATGCTTGGCTGTTACGATTTTTGCGGGCACTTCGAGTGGAGCCACGGATGGTTTGAGCGGACGGGAGGACATCCTTTGGTGCGGACCTATTGGTACGAGGCACTCTATCTCGATGAATTGGAACCGGTCCGGGCGCTGATCGGGCGTGAAGGGTTCGCCGGCATGGCGAAGTACTGGGGACCGACCCTGCTGGAAGAATCGCCCAGCCAAGGCTTCGTCATCACCCAAAAACCTGATGTCTTCCGGTTCGAGATGCACGATTGCCCCTCCAAGGGCTTCCTGATCCGAAACGGCCTGGAAAATTATCGCGACTATTGCGACCATTGCATGGGCTGGATAGGACCCGTACTGCGGGAAGCCGGATTTGTGATCGACCACGAGCACAATCATCACGGCCAGTGCTGGTGGGAAATGCGCAAGCCCGATCCGTCGCGTGATGTGGCAAAGCCGGGTGAAACCTCCGGCAAGCACGATGCCCGCCTCTTGCCTCACTGGAATCTGCCCGGCACCAAGATCGACCGCTACGTCCAGGCTAGCGATCCCGACGACAAGCAGCGGTAGGGGTGGACGCGGCAATAGATCGGTTAATCCTTCGTTCGCGTGGGTTAACTTTGTGTGTCACTTTTTTCCCCGGTCACTCACCGGAGCCATCCTAGCTCTTATCGGTTACCCGAATGTAAATTTGGTGCCCGAGGGGAGCTTATTCTCACTGGGAAACCTATTGGTGCACACAAATTGCACACGCAGATTTCAATCTACGCGGTCCTCACGGCACCTCGTAGACCTCAATGAGGGCGGTGCCCGAGGTTCCGGTCACGCTGGAGGCCTGGGCGGTGTAACCGCCGGGGTGAAGGGTGATAAGAATCGCGGAGTCGGTGCTGTTCGGATCGGTGTACAAGAAGGCATGCACCGCCGTCATCGCCGCCGTCAGCTGAGAGTCGCCGCCCCAGCCCGCGTTGTGCGCGATCTGGACGTTGCTGCTATTGAAGAGCGTCAGTTGGGGATCGGCCATGACCCCGGTGACGCCGTAGGTCGTCAAGGCGGGACCTGAGGCCCGGATCAACACTGACTTCGAGGTCGTTCCTTCAACCACGAATCCTTCCGTGAGAACGCCGCTCGCCGCCACTTGCAGCTTACAGGAAAGATTGATCAACCGCGGTGTGGTCAGCGCATAGGTCCCCTGGGTGGTGTCATCATAGATCTCCGCCACCGTGGTACCCGTATCTCCCGATTTTCCGGCCACTTGCATCGTATAGCCACCGGCAGCCAGGGAGATCACTGTGGCCGAGTCCAGACTGCTTGAATCGGGGTAGGTAAAGGCAAACGTGTTTGCCTCGGCCGCCTGCACGATCGCTACATTGGTCGACGGTGTGCCCCAGCCGGCGTTGGTCGCCAGGGAAGTCGAGCCACTCAGCACCGTCAATTGCGGGTCCGGCAGGAAGCCGGTAGGCACACCTAGTCCGGCCAGGACCGGACCCGAGGCACGGACCAGCAGCTTCTGGGAACCGCTCGTTCCCAAACCGCCAGAGACAAAACCGACGGTCAGCGCCTGGGGTGTGCCGATCAATCCATCAAAGGTGTTGACGGAAATATTAACCAAGCGGCCGACATTAGTCGTGCTCGTGAAGGCTAGCGCCGCGGCAGTGCTCGTGACCGAACCCTGCGAATTGGTCGCTTTGACCGTGTAATTTCCCGCGTTGGCCGCCGTCGCTCCCGTAATGACGTATTCCTGCGCAATGGCCCCGCTAATCGCATTACCATTGAAAGACCACTGATAGGTCGGAGTGGGCGAGCCGCTTACCTGGGCGCGGAGCACCACCGTCGTGCCGCTCACCACCGTCTGTGACTGGGGCTGGGTGGTAATGCTCGGAGCCACCAAAGTATTAACCGTGAGCGTCCCGCCCGAGCTGGTCACCGTTCCACCCAAATCGGAGACGGCCACCGTGTAGACACCGGCCTGCGCAGTTGTCGCGCTTGTGACCGAGTAGCTCGTCCCGGTGGCCCCGGAAATAGCCGTGCCATTTAGATACCACTGGTAGGTCGCCGGCTGGACCACCGTGGCCTGAACCGTGAAGGTGGCGGTCCCGCCCACATTGATAGTCTGGCTCTGCGGTTGGGCCGTGATTGAAGGAGCGGGAGTTGCAACTTGGCCCGCCTGTATATTGAAATTCACCTCGGCCTCATAGATGCCGCCAATGACCATGCCCGGGACGGCGCTGGTATTTATGCCGATAATATTATCCTGCGTTCCATGTACGTCGTAAGTCCCGCCAGTGACGAAGGTACCTCCGTTAATCTGCATCAAAAGCTGGTTTACCGTTAAATGATATCCGCTCGTTTCAAGATTGGCGTAACTATCTGGGCCGGTAACGCCCAGGGTCATGCGTCCACTGCCCGAATTATAGTTGACGAGGAAGTTGAATAAGAAAGAGAGGTTCTGCGTCGGATCGATGACCTGAGTTCCGCTGTTCCAGGTCCCGGTATTCGAGCCTTGAAGGGACTGGATCGCGCCCCCATTATCGGTTGGAGCGGGATAGCTGTCGCCCGTTAGCGAGACAGAATAACTTTGCCCGCTAAAAGTGATAGTGTACGCACCATTCGGATACGCAGCATCAAGCGCAGCCTGAGAGGAAAACTCCCGGTTATATTCGTAGGCATTGTCCGTGGTGTTGAGGGTGAGGGTGACGGTCGGTCCTCCTGGAGAACTGAATGTAACCGGGCCAGTTACGGTCTGGGTCGGAGAACCATACGTCGTCGAAACGTAAACGCTCATCCCCCAGGGTCCACCGCCGCTTCCACCCACATTGGTGTTGTCACCGAAAGTCCAGGAGCTGCTTCCGCTTTCGGTCAACTGGATGTACGAATGCTTTTTGATGATGACCGCAGAAGGCTCTAACGGCGTCTGGTTCGGCTCCTGCGCCACTGCGTTCTGCTTGATGTCGAACGAAGTAAACAAAACAACGAGTGCGGCGAGTGTAAGGAATCGGCTCATACCTGGAATTTGTAATTTTGTACTTCTGGCCCGAGGTATCGGTAACCGCCGAGCACTGCCTCTTAAACTATCGCATACGCAAGCCTCATTATCAAGTCGAAACCCGGTACTCGACCGCCGGCGCTGCGGCCATCGAATAACCTGAGAAGACCATCCGGCCGACGGTGAGAGAGATTTGTAAGTTGACGTTATCAGCATGCTAGCGGTGCTCCATTGGTTAGAGCGTCTTCCTGTCACTACTGGTTCGTGGGTTTCAAGGAATTTTCGGGCGTTGAAAAATGATTTTCTGATACGAAACAGGAGGAATTCAGGCCGCGGCGAGTTTTCGGAAGCTGAAGGGAAAACGCGCTCAGTTGGAGGAACCCCACGTAAAAAATTTAAAGGCTGGTCCTGGTCCATTTTGGCCGCATTGAAATTCGGTCAGCCGATTCGGGTATATGGCCTTGGCACGTTAACAAGCTCTTTCAGTTTGGGGCCGTGGGTTTATTTCGCCTGCAGCCTGCTGCTGCTGCTGGTCAAAGCACGATCGAATTCTCACTTTTAATTCAAAAGTCCGACTAACCCCGACCAGGTGGTCTCTTTTTCCCTTCCTGGCTGGCGGCTGGAAGCACTCTCGCTGCCACACTTGAGCGCGGTTGGCCAACGCGGCCGATTGGTTCGCTATATTGACACCGGCTAAAAATACGGCGCATCGTGAAGTAAGGCTAATGACTGCAGATTCCCAACCGCTCCCCCGGGCATGGCTTATCGTGGTGCTGCTTTGGTTTACAGTGCTCTTCAATTACGTTGCTCGACTCTTACCCACGACAATGCATGGCTCTATCGTGTCAGCCATGCCGATGACGGAGACGCAGTTCGGTCTGCTGACGTCGTGCCTTTTCTGGGCGTACGGTTTGATGAGCCCATTCGCAGGTTACATGGCGGATCGATTCAGCCGCAGTAGGGTAATTATCATGAGCATGTTCTTGTGGTCGGCGATCACTTGGCTCACGTCCTATGCCAGAACATTTGAACAACTAGTCATATTGCGGACGTTGGTAGGCGTCAGTGAGGCTTGCTATTTTCCGGCCGCACTTGCGCTCATCAGCGACTACCACAGGGGCCCAACCCGCTCGCTGGCCACCGGCATCCATCAGTCGGGATTCGCAATTGGCATCGCGCTGAGCGGCTTTGGAGGCTGGCTGGCTGAGCAGCGGAGCTGGCACTACGCGTTCAGCCTCGTGGGCCTGGTCGGCATCGCCCATTCTGCGGTGCTGGCATTCCTATTGCGTGATGCGCCACGATTGAGCCGAAGCGGTACGCCTTCAGTTGAGGCCAAACCACCTGTGCGTTTCGGTGAGGCCTTGGTAAACCTTTTTGGCCGCACCTCCTTTGTCTTAGCGTTTATCAATATGGCTTTGCTCGGGGTGACCGGTTGGACGGTTATCGCCTGGTTACCGGTATTCATGCAGGAGCATTTCCACCTGACTCAGGGTCTCGCCGGATTCTCGGCCAACGGTTATATGAATGCCGCGGCAGTGCCCGGCTTTCTTATCGGCGGAGCCTGGGCCGACCGATGGAGTCGCACCAACCGCCGCGCCCGCATGTTCGTCCCGGCAATTGGGCTCCTCGTCGCTTCGCCGGGTATCCTTCTGGCAGCCAACAATGGCGTTTTCATCCTAGCGATAATGGGGCTAGTGACCTTCAGCGTGTTCGAGTCATTTTTTGGGGCCAATATGATGCCCATCCTTTGCGAGGTTGTCGACTCGCGCTATCGTGCGACGGGCTATGGCTTGATAAATCTGATGGGCACAATTGCCGCCGGTTTCGGAATTTATTTTTCCGGTGTTTTGCGGGACGGGAAGATCGATCTCCACATTGTCTTCGACATCGTTGCGGCCGTTTATGCGATTTGCGCACTGCTTTTGTATTTCATAAGAGACAATAAACTCATCGATATAGCGCCCGCCGCCGCTGTTGCTGACCCGCTTCGCGCCGAATAAGTGCTCGCTGTTTCTGGCCAGCTGCGATGCAACAATTTCGAGATAACAGCGGCTCCACCTTCTGGCCACCACGCTGGGACTGGACCCGTTACGCCACATAATTTGAAGAGCGCTGGGGCATGACCTATCGAGCGGCAGAAATTGAGCGGGGAGCCGATCGGCCCAGTCGGTGAAATTGTATTGGTGGCGGACTCAGTGCGATTCCCGTGGGATACCGTGCCCGCGCATCCCGCGCAGAAAGTCGAAGTCGCAGCCCTGATCGGCTTGAAGCACATGGCGGCGATAGAGCCCTTCATAGCCGCCGGACTGCAGTATGACTGGCGCTTGCCGGCCCTGGCGCCGGCGGTCTAATTCCTTTTCGTCTACCAGAAGCTGCAACTTGCGTTCCCCGACATCGAGGGAGATGAGGTCCCCATTTTTCACGAGCGAGAGCGGGCCGCCCACAGCTGCTTCCGGCGCAACATGCAATACGACCGTGCCGTAGGCGGTTCCACTCATCCGGGCGTCGGAGATCCGCACCATGTCGCGAATCCCTCTTTTGAGAATTTTGGCCGGAAGCGCCATATTGCCGACTTCAGCCATGCCGGGATATCCCACCGGCCCGCAATTCTTGAGAACCATCATGCACGTCTCGTCGATGTCGAGATCCGGGTCATCGATTCGAATGTGGTAGTCTTCAATCGACTCGAAGACCACCGCTCGCCCGGTATGACGCATTAGTTCAGGGGTGGCTGCGGAGGGCTTTAGAACCGCTCCGTTAGGGGCGAGATTGCCTCGCAGCACGGCGATGCCTCCTTGAGCGACGAGTGGGTGGTTGAAGGGACGGATGACTTCGAAATTGAAATTCTCCGCCTCGCAGCAGTTTTCCCAGAGGGTGTGGCCGTTTACGGTGAGTGCATCTCGATAGATCTTGCCTGCCTCACCCAGGGCACGGATTACGGTTGGAAGACCTCCCGCGTAATAATAATCTTCCATTAAGAAACGCCCGGAGGGCATAAGGTCGACCAATGTCGGCACGTCGCGGCCCAATCGGTCCCAATCGGCGAGGGTGTGGGGAATCCCCAGTCGGCCGGCCAGGGCAATGAGATGAATGACGGCATTGGTCGATCCGCCGATGGCACCGTTTACCTTGACCGCATTTTCGAAAGCCTCACGGGTTAGAATCTTCGAAATTCGGACGTCTTGGCGGACCATCTCTACGATCCGGCGCCCTGCCAGTTGGGCCAGGGCGTAACGGCGAGCATCGGCCGCAGGAATGGCCGCATTCTGGGGCAGTCCCATTCCCAGGGCCTCGACAAGATTGGCCATGGTTGAGGCGGTGCCCATAGTCATGCAATGACCGATCGATCGGGCTACGCAGGATTCGGCATCGCAGAACTGGGCCGAGGTCATCAACCCTGCCTTAACCTCGGCCTGGAATTTCCACACGTCGGTGCCCGAGCCCATAGTCTGACCGCGGTAGCGCCCGCTCAGCATCGGGCCGCCCGAAACGACAATAGTGGGTACGTCGCAACTGGCTGCTCCCATCAGGGTTGAAGGCGTGGTCTTATCGCATCCAACCAGCAGCACCACTCCGTCAATCGGATTACCACGGATCGATTCCTCCACGTCCATGCTGGCTAAGTTGCGAAAGAGCATGGCCGTGGGACGGAGGTTGGTCTCGCCCAGTGACATGACCGGGAATTCAAGCGGGAAGCCTCCCGCCTCGTATACTCCCCGTTTCACCCGATCCGCAATCTCCCGCAAATGCCCATTGCAAGGAGTCAAATCCGACCAGGTATTGCAAATCCCGATCACCGGCCGTCCATCGAACATGTCGTCTGGCCGGCCTTGATTCTTCATCCAACTGCGATGGATAAATGCGCTAGCGGAAGTACCGGAAAACCATTGGGCCGATCGGAGGGGGAGTCTCATGCTCAATTTGGCGATCACTGACAGGCATGCCTTGCAAGGGCCGGAACGGTCAAACTCAATCGATGCAAACGCCGACTGAAGGCAGCACTTATTTACGATAAATGGATCACTCGGTACAACCAACTGATTTTAAAGCCGACTGGGGTTGAATTTGGAATGAAACGCATGGGCTCAGCTTTGCTATGCAATGGGATTGGCTGATCGTGCGGGAGAACGTCGTCGAAATAGCGGATCGAGGTGTACCTGCAGATTGCCGACTGGGGACTGTTTACCTAGGATTCGGGAGTTTTTGCCTGAGCATCCCGGAAGCGATATTTTTTCCCTGTCAGAGGGATGCGGCTCGTTGTGCAGGCGGCGCAGGAGTGGGCGCGGAAATTATTTTCTGCGGACATCATCGTGCCGGTCCTCCGACATTGCGTCCCATTCAATTTATGCCGGGTGTGCGATCGATCAGCCCTCTTAAGTGAGAGCGTGAACAGGTCGAGAGGAAAGATGTCAACCGGTATTGTATCATGTGACCCATTGACCCTTTTTATGTGCAGTCGGATTCCGATCTTCTGAAATTATACGAAAGAGTCGCAGCGCGGCCATGGACTCCACTTCAATTCCCGGCTGACGGAATGATTTATAAATCGATGCCAAATGGCCACGCCAAGAGCAATGCTTTTGCTCCGGCACGCTCAAGCAGGTTTCGCTAAGCTGAACCGCCTTTGCCACAATCCACGCTTGTTCTTACCGGATTTCCGCCCTCTCGATCTCATTTTCATTGAAAAATTAATTTACGCGCGAAATCTTCTGGGCCGAATTGAGACTATCTGGTGAACGTACCACCATGAATTCATCGACATCAAAACTGAACCGCCGCCGTCGACCCAACTCCCAAAAGCAGTTTTCGGAGCTTTCCTCATGAGTGTTTGGAAATATGCCGATTGGTGGGGCGCGCCTCCACCCTCGTTCAAAGTCAGCCTGGGTGAAGGTGGAACTCCACTGATTCCTTCTACCCGGCTGGGTCGGGAGATGGGCCTGAACCAGCTCTGGTTCAAATACGAAGGGGCAAATCCGACCGGCTCTTACAAGGACCGTTTTGCCACCGCCGCTATCAGCCACCTGCGCCGGGACGGAAAAAAGCTCTGCCTGGGCACCTCCAGCGGCAATACGGGTGCGGCGGTGGCGGCGTATTGCGGGCGGGCGGGCATTTCCTGTTTATTCGCAATCGTCGAAGGCGCTCCGGAGGGAAAATTGCGCCAAATGCTTGCCTACGGCGCGCGCCTTTTCCGGATAAAAGGTTTCGGTTTGTCGTCTCCTGTTAACACGGCTGTGATAAAGGGCCTGCGCGCCCTAGCTGACGAACTCGACGCCGGATTCGAGATCAGCGCCTTTTGCTATTCGCCGCGCGGGATGCTCGGGGTACAGACGATTAGTTTCGAAATCGCCGAAACCCTGAAGACAGGAAAGATCCAGGTTTTCAGTCCGGCGGCCGCCGGCGGGTTTACCTGGGCAGTGGCGCGCGGTTTTGAGTCCCTGGCTGCCCGCAGTGCTTGGGCAGGCCGCGCCTCGGTGCATTGCGTGCAGCCGGTGGGGAACGACACCATTGCCACCCCATTACGGGAGGGTGCCCTTCGTGCCCGAGCGGTCGAATCCACCACAGCGATCAGCGGCTTGCAGGCTGGCGCTGTTTTTGACGGTGATGGCGTGATTGAGGCCTGTCGCCGCTCCGGAGGTCAGGGCCACGTAGTTACCGACGAACAAGCGTGGGAATGGCAGGCGCGTCTCGCGCGCGACGAGGGTATTTTTGCGGAACCGGCAGGCGCGATCGCATTGGCCGGAGTCGCGGGAGCTGTCGCACGCGGCGAACTGTCGCCTGACGATCCCGTCGTCTGCCTCGTCACGGGCAGCGGCTTCAAAGATGAACGTTCGGTGGCGCGCATGACAAGCGGCAGCTCCACGGCGGTACTAGAAGATTTTAGCGCGTTCGCGGCTGAAGCGCGACAAGGCTTGTAATATGGTCGGGCCGGAACCCGGTGCCTCTAGTCTACTCGGGAGTCCGGCCACAGGGCAATTATAGCGTTTCAATAGCCGCAGGTGCCCATGTCACGGCCGGTTGGCAGCGGCTGCCAAGGATCCGGCTGCCCCCCTTATGGATGAACATCCGCCATCGCGGATTCCGCCGAGGGAGAAAGGCTCCCGTCTGCATCGCCATAGGGCTAAGCTCCGTCAACCCGAGGCTTGGACAATTAGGTGCAAATATGCTGACCGATATTAATCGCTGAATTACTTCAAATGCTCGTTATACCAGCTAACGACTCGCGTGATATGATCTTCGATGTGGGCAGTTTTTCGGAAGTCATGCCCTTCGCCAGCGTAAACCACGAGCTTCGTCTTCACGCCGAGAGTCTTCAGCGCGTGCCAGAATTCATAGGACTGCGGCGCGGGAATCCCCTTGTCGCCGTCGCCGACAACGATCAGCGTCGGCGTCTTCACGCGTTTGATAAATTCGATCGGCGAACACCTCGCATAGAGTACCGGATCATCGTATACGGACGCGCCAAAATAAGGGATCATCCACTGGTCGATCAAATTCTGGCCGTAATAACTTTGCCAGTTTGCGATGCCCGCCCCTGCGATTGCGGCGCGAAATCGGTTCGTCTGGGTGACCGCCCACATGGTCAAATATCCGCCGTAGCTCCATCCCCCCACACCCAGGCGGTTTGGGTCTACTGGAAGAATTTTCAATACATGGTCGACGCCCGCCATGATGTCGCGCAGGTCCCCGCCTCCAAGGTCTTTTACATTTCCTTGCGTGAAAGATTCACCCTGACCATAGCTGCCGCGCGGGTTGGGATAAAATACGAAGTACCCCTCGGAGGACATGACCGTGAGATTCATTCTGCCGGGCATGGGCCAATAGGGAGTGGCCTGGGCCGCGGGACCGCCGTGAATCGACACGATCATTGGATAGCGCTGCTTCGGATCGAAGTTCTGCGGGTAAATGAGCCAGCCTTGGATCGAGTGGCCATCGCTTGACCATTCGACCTTCTCTATGCGGCCCCAGAGCGGCTTGAGGCCGCCATTGATATTCGTTCGCTGCTTCCAGGATCCGATTTCACCCGACCATACTTCCGGCGGCCGAACCCAAGACGTGCGGATGGCGGAGGAGGTCCGACCATCCGCGGCGATAGAGAGAATCCCGGTCAGATCATGCGGCCTGGTTCCGAGGTTTTCATCGCCCTGCCACAGCGTGGTGGATTTTCCAGTCGTAAGATCCAACGTCGAAACCGCCGCGCCCCCCTTGACCAATTCCGTAAATAGGAGGCGGTCCGGCCCGCGCAGCCACTTCAGCCAGGCCGGCGAACTCGGCCGTCCAGGCGTTAGGTTGCGTGCCTGGCCGCCGGCGGCGGGGACACTCCAGATGTCCCCGCCCGTGGAAACTTGGTCGCTCATGATCCCTTGGATAAAAACGATGGTCCGAGCGTCCGGCGACCAACGCGGAGAGGCGATTTGCCATTCTGGTTTATAAATCTCTCGCGCCCGCGCGCTGTCGACATCGATCGCAAATAGACGCGCGAGCCAATAGTTGTCCTCACCCGAACCGAGAGCGCCTGTGTAGACAATCTCTTTACCATCCGGCGACCAGTCATACTCGTAAATGTAAATATCGGCGGGTGAAATGATCCTGTTGCAGGCAGTCGCCACGTCGATTAATAGCAGCCTCTGTTCGTAGATCTGCCCCTCAACCTCACCGTCGGCACGCGGAGCGGGGGCATTCATTCCGGGCTCATGGGCCTGGCCTTCAATGAGAAGAAGTGCAACGGTCCGACCGTCAGGTGCCCATTGCACGGTCGACAGCTGACCCGAAACGTCGCTCAGCCGACGCGCGGAGCCGCCCGCGGCCGGCATGACGTAAAGTTGCAGCTGTGCCGGTTCTTCCCGATCGGAAAGAAAAGCCATTAAACTTCCGTCGGGCGACCACGCGAACGCCTTTTCAGAATGGCCGACCACGCCATCGCCTGCAGTCACGCGCTGCGGCTTGGGGTCACCGGGATTGAGGACATAAATGAACGAATTGGCCGATTCGGTGCGGTCCGGGTTAGTTTGCGCTTCCACCCAGGCCACGCGGCGGCCATCCGGAGAAATCGCGGTCTCTTTGATAATCTTAACTGCAAATAACAGATCGAGGATCTCTTCAGTTTTGGTAGGCATGCTCGGAATCAGTTATGTTCTTCGGTCACTTTGGGTCTATGTCCTCATCTAACGCAGACGCGAGCACGCGCTTTACAAATGACCGGCAAAAAACTGCGAAGCTTTTCCGATTGGCCGACGTCGGGTTAAAACTGAATTATTCAGCGACCCCACACATAAGGCCAAATTATGAAACCGATAAATGGTGTTGTGCCGGTCATTCCCATTCCTTTCGACGATCAGGAAAATATCGATGAGGCTTCCCTTCGTCGGACGGTGAAGTGGGTGGTGGACCAAGGTCTCCCCGCCATGTGCCTTCCGGCTTACGGCAGCGAATTTTACAAGCTGACCGAAAGCGAGCGCGAAACCGTGGTTGGGATTGCAGTCGACTCCAGCGCCGGCCGCACTCCGGTTGTGGCTCAGGCTAATCACGGTTCGGCCAAAGTTGCGGCGTTGACTGCCAAACGGTATGAGAAACGGGGGGCCGACCTGATCTCGTTTGCCATTCCCCGCCAGTTTTCGACCAGCAACGATGACCTTCTGCGCTACTGCGGGCGGATTTGTGATGCAGTCTCGATCCCGGTCTTGATTCAGGATTTCAACCCGGGACGGCCAACAATCGATGCCGACTTCATCGCGGAGTTGGCCAAGCGGCACCCCAACTTCCGCTACGTCAAATTGGAGGAGGCCATGCTGATCGATAAACTTGTGCGAATTCGCGACCGGGTCGGCGACCGGGTCGGGATCCTTGAGGGCTGGGGCGGCTATTATATGCTTGAAGCCATTCCGCTGGGAGCGGTCGGCATCATGCCCGGTGTGCCGCTGGCCGACCTCTTGCAGCGGGTATTCATCTGGCGCCAGCAGGGGGAAAACGAGAAGGCTTACGATCTATTAGGCGTTTTACTGCCTTTCATCAATTTCACACTGCAGGATTTCGAATTGTTTCTCCAGGTGGAAAAGAGGCTAATGGTGCG
>Ga0206986_1018_pt2 | contig 35060 bp, 22 predicted proteins | sample Alteio_BWMinCont_14_FD_153277 | JGI IMG/M metagenome (GOLD analysis project Ga0206986, IMG submission 153277) | Enriched cells from forest soil in Barre Woods Harvard Forest LTER site, Petersham, Massachusetts, United States -... | ecosystem: Environmental > Terrestrial > Soil > Temperate forest >... | reverse complement strand
TATCAGTCGTGGGCGCGGGTCGCGGCGGAGGGCAAGCTTACCAAGGCGACGGCGCAATTTTGGGGTGAAAAGCCGACGGAGGAACTGTACGATATGGACGCCGACCCAGACAGCATCCACAACCTCGCCGGGGATCCCAAGCAGCATGAAACCATGGAGCGGATGCGCGCGGAATTGAAACGCGTGGTGCTGCAAAACAAGGACAACGGTTTTTTGCCCGAAGGTTCTGCGCTCGAAGGCTACGAGGCGTCGCACAAAGCCGGCGCGTATCCCGCCGAGAAGGTATTTGCGGCCGCCACCAAAGCTTCCGAGCGGGATCCGGCGAATTTACCTCTCCTGCTCGAATCGCTCGAGGACAGCAGCGAGCCGATTCGCTGGTGGGCTGCGCAAGGTTGCACGATGCTCGGGGAAAAGGCGTCGTCCGCAGCGCCGGCATTGCGCAAGCATTTGAGTGACGAGTCCGGCGCGGTGCAAGTCGCCGCTGCTGAAGCGCTGGCCCGGATGGGCCTGACGGTCGAAGCCCTGCCGGTGCTCGAGAAAAGGCTCCAAGACGCCGCAACCCCGCAATTCGCCCTACAAGCGGGCAACGTCCTGGACCGGTTGGGCGAAGCAGCGCGACCTTCACTTCCCACCATGAAGCAAGTCCTCGAGAAGGTCGGCGAAGGCAACAACCCGGCGAGCTACCCCTATTATCTCAATCGCATCCTCAATCACGCCGTGAATGTCCTCGAAGGGAAAACTGCAGCCTTTGTCTATCCGAAATTCGGATAGCGCTGGAGACGATTTTGTTGTAGTGTTTTTCAGTACGCTTGATGTCTGGCCATTTCGGACAAAGATATGGCACTTTTAGGAATCTACGCCGAATAAATTAAGAAGCACTCACATCCAAAGGTTGTCACCCTGCGATGGTTGAATGTTTCAACAATTGAATCGCGACACTAAATCTTCCAGCCCATCCATGAATCTCCCACCCCGAGACTGCGCCGCCGAGTTGCTCGAAGTCGTGCCGCTCATGATGCGCGTCATTCGTGGCAAGGTCCGCGCCCATAGCAGCCCGGAACTGTCCATGCCGCAGTTTCGCACCCTCGCCTTTCTCGGCCGCAATGCAGGCGCGATGCTCGGGGATGTCGCCAGTTTTCTCGTGCTGACCCTCTCTGCCGCTTCGAAGTTGGTGGACGGCCTGGTCACGGCCGGGTTCGTCACGCGCGAAAGCGATCCGCTGGACCGGCGCAAAATCGTCTTGGAGTTGACCGCCTCCGGCCAAAAGAGATTTGCCGCCGCACGCCAGGCCACCGCGGATTTTCTGACCGAGAGCGTCGCCCATGTTTCCGCCGACCAGCGGGCCTGCATCACAGAGGCCATGCGCACGCTGCGCGGCATTTTTTCCGACGTTCCGCCGGAAACCACTAACCACCCGCTGAAAGCCGAGCCGGCAAGCGTCGAAAACTGATCCTTCACCTCCATCCACCATCGCCCCATGGCCAATTATATCGAAACCCTCGAGCCGGCGCCGCGGAAATCCCGGCCCGCTCTTCAGCAACAACCTCATAGCCCGAAGAAGGGAAAATGGTGGGTCTGGGTCTTCCTCCTGGCCCTCGTCCTCGGAGGCATCTGGTATTACGCGCATCGCACTCCGTCGAACGCGAGCGGCGCCCCGGGCAAGGGCGCCGGGGGACCGGTGCCGGTCGTCGCGGGCACCGTAACGCAAAAGGACGTGCCCATCTACCTCGAGGGCATCGGCACCATCCAGGCGCTAAACACCGTGACGGTGCGCACCCGGGTCGATGGACAGTTGGAGAAAGTTGCCTTTGAGGAAGGCCAGGAGGTGAAAAAAGGCGACGTGCTCGCGATCATCGACCCGGCTCCGTACCAAGCCGCGCTCCTGCAAGCACAGGCCAAGCAAGGCCAGGACGAGGCGCAGCTTTCCAATGCCAAGCTCGATCTTGACCGCTACACCGATCTCGTCGCCAAAAAGGTCATCGCGTCGCAACAGTTCGACACGCAGAAAGCGCTCGTCGCCCAGCTCGAGGCCACCGTGCGCAATGACGCTGCCGCCATCGAGAGCGCCAAGGTCAATCTCGATTACACGACCATCGTCTCTCCCCTCGACGGGCGCACCGGCATCCGTCTCGTCGATCAAGGCAATATCGTACACGCGGCCGACCAAACCGGGCTCGTCGTGATCACGCAGTTGCACCCCATCTCATTGATCTTCACCCTGCCCGAGCAGTCGCTCACCGCCATTCACAAGGAAAGCGCCACGGGCCAGGAACTGGCGGTGCTGGCGATGGATCGCGACAACAAGACCAAGCTCGACGAAGGCAAACTTTCGGTCATCGACAACCAAATCGACACGACGACGGGCACGATCAAGCTCAAGGCGACTTTCGACAATAAGGACCTGCTGCTCTGGCCCGGTCAGTTCGTCAATGCGCACCTGCTTCTCACCACCCGCAAAAACGGCCTCGTCGTCCCCGCGAGCGTCATCCAGCACGGGCCAAACGGCACCTACGCCTTCGTCATCCAGGACGACCAGACGGTGCAGATCCGCCCGCTCAATGTCGCGCGCAAGGAAAACGGCGATGTCGCCCAGACCGACGATGGCGGGGCCCTGATCGAAGACGGTCTCGCCGTCGGCGAAAAAGTCGTAGTCGACGGCGCGTACAAATTGCAGCCGGGCTCAAAAGTCCTCCTCGGGCCAGCCAGCGGCGGCAAGGCCGGCCAGCCTGCGGCTGGGGAAAAGCCCGGTGGACACGGTCAGGGCGGGCATAAGCGGAGCAGCGAATTGAAATAACCCGAGCGATGCGCCCGGCGCGACGATGAATATCTCCGAGCCCTTCATTCGGCGGCCTATCGCGACCACACTCTTGATGATCGGTGTGATCATCATGGGCGCGCTGGGGTGGTGGCTGCTGCCCATTTCCGCGCTGCCCGCGGTCGATTTCCCCACCATCCAGGTCACCGGCCAGTATCCCGGAGCCAGCCCGGATGTGATGGCCTCCTCGGTCACCACTCCGCTCGAGCGGCAGTTCGGCCAGATCAGCGGCCTCGCGAGCATGACTTCGGTCAGTTCGTTCGGGAACACGGCGATCACGCTGCAGTTCGTCCTCGATCGCGATATCGACGGCGCCGCGCAGGACGTGCAGGCCGCGATCAACGCCGCCACCGGTGTGCTCCCCAAAGGGATGCCCAGTCCGCCCACATACAGCAAAGTCAATCCCGCGGACACGGCGATTATCACCCTCGTCCTCACCTCCGACACGCTGCCCCTCGAGCAGGTCAATGACAAGGCCGACACCATCCTCGCGCAGAAGCTCAGCGAGGTCAGCGGCGTGGGGCTCGTCACCATCGAAGGCAATCAAAAGCCGGCGGTGCGGGTGCGGATCAATCCCGCCGCCATCGCTTCGCTGGGCACCAGCATGGAGGAAATCCGCGCCGCGCTCACCAATAACAACACCAATCAGCCCAAGGGAAACTTCGACGGCCCCAAACAATCCTACGCCATCGGCGCCAATGACCAGCTCTTCACCGCCCAGGAATACGGCAACGTGGTCGTCGCTTATAAAAACGGCGCGCCCGTGCGCCTGCGCGACATCGGCCAGATCGTGGATAGCGTGGAAAACGTGCGCCTCGCCAGTTGGGTGAACAACAAGCCCGCCGTTATCCTCGACATCCAGCGCCAGCCCGGTGCGAATATTATCGAGACGGCCGACCGCGTGAAGGCGCTGCTGCCCAAGCTGCGGACCATGATCCCGCCCACGATCCAAGTCGACATTCTCGCCGACCGCACCGAAACCATCCGCGCCTCGGTTAAGGACGTGCAGTTCACGCTCATCCTCACCGTCGTTCTCGTGGTCGCCGTCATCTTCGTTTTTCTGCGCAAGTTCTGGGCGACGGTCATTCCCAGTGTGGCGCTGCCCCTTGCCATCATCGGCACCTTCGGTGTCATGAAACTCATCGGCTTCAGCCTCGACAACCTTTCCCTCATGGCGCTCACCATCTCGACCGGCTTCGTCGTCGACGACGCCATCGTGATGATCGAAAACATCGTGCGCTTCATCGAGATGGGCGATCCGCCAATGGAGGCCGCGCTCAAGGGCGCCAAGCAGATCGGCTTCACGGTCGTCTCGCTCAGCCTTTCGCTCATCGCCGTCTTCATTCCATTGCTGTTCATGACGGGCATCGTCGGCCGTCTCTTCCGCGAATTCGCCATCACCCTGAGCATCGCGGTCGTGGCCTCGGCGCTCGTCTCGCTCACGCTCACACCGATGATGTGCGCCCGCCTCCTGAAATCGGAAAAAGGGGAGAAACACGGCCGGTTCTATCACGCCACCGAGAGGATGTTTGAGTGGATGCTCAACGCCTACGAGACCGGCTTGAAGTGGGTCATGGCGCACCAGTTTTTCACCCTCATGGTCGCCATCGTGACCCTCGTCGCCACGATCTTTCTCTACATCATCGTGCCCAAGGGGCTGCTTCCACAGCAGGACACGGGGCTCATCCTCGGGGTCACCGATTCCGCGCAATCCATTTCCTTCAAGGCCATGGTCGGCCGCCAGCGCGCGATTGCCGAGATCGTGAGCAAGGATCCGGATGTGCGCAGCGTCAGCTCGTTCGTCGGCGCCGGCACGGTCAACGCCACGGTCAATACCGGCCGGATGAACATCCAGCTCAAGCCGCGCGACGAGCGCCGCGCCAGCGCCGCGGAGATTATCGATCGCTTGCGCGACGCGACCAGGAACGTCGAGGGCATTTCGCTCTTCATGCAAGCCGTGCAGGACGTGCAGATCGACAGCCGCCTGAGCCGCACGCAATTCCAGTACACGCTCGAAGACGCCGATGAGGAGGAACTCGCCGAATGGTCGCCCAAACTTCTCGCCAAACTCAAGACGCTGCCGGAACTCGCCGACGTGGCCAGCGACCAGCAATCGGACGGTTTGCAGCTCAGCGTGGATATCGATCGTGAGCAAGCCTCGCGTTACAACGTCCTCACCCAGGCGATCGACGACACCCTCTACGACGCCTTCGGCCAGCGGCAGGTTTCGATCATCTTCACCCAGCTCAACCAGTACCGCGTCGTGCTCGAGGCCGAGCCGCGCTTCCAGCTCACGCCCGATTCGCTCTCGAAAATCTACGTCAAAAGCTCCACCGGCCAGATGGTGCCGCTCAGCACCTTCGCCAGTCTCAAGACGGTCACGGCCCCGCTGTCCATCCTCCACGAAGGGCAGTTTCCCGCCGTCACCTTGTCGTTCAATTTGAACCCGAGGAGTTCGCTCGGCGCCGCGGTCGATGCCATCCAAAAAGCGCAACGGGAGATCGGCCTGCCCGACACGGTCGTCACCTCCTTCTCCGGCAGCGCCGCGGAATTTCGTTCGTCGCTCGCCAGCGAGCCGTTCCTCATCCTCGCGGCCATCGTCGTCATCTACATCGTGCTCGGCGTGCTCTACGAAAGCTACATCCATCCGATCACCATTCTCTCCTCGCTACCCTCCGCCGGCGTTGGCGCACTGCTCGCCTTGATCATCTTTCACGTGGACATGTCGCTCATCGCGCTCATCGGCATCATCCTCCTCATCGGCATCGTCAAGAAGAACGCCATCATGATGATCGACTTCGCTCTCGACGCCGAGCGCAACGATGGCCTGCCGCCGGAGAAATCCATCTACCAGGCGTGCCTCCTCCGTTTTCGGCCGATCATGATGACGACCTTCGCCGCGCTCCTCGGCGCGCTGCCGCTGGCGCTGGAGAACGGCACCGGCTCCGAGCTGCGCAAGCCGCTCGGCATCGCCATCGTCGGCGGCTTGCTCGTCTCGCAATTCCTCACGCTCTACACCACGCCGGTCATTTATCTCTATCTCGACCGTCTCGGTCGCCGCGTCCGGCAGTGGCGCGCGTCCAAAGGCCTGCCCGGCATGCATGATGAAGACCTTGCCCCGGTTCCGGCACCGCCCGAGGTCCCCGTGGAGTTATGAACATCTCCGAGCCGTTCATTCGCCGGCCCGCGGGGACGTTCCTCCTCGCCGGCGGGCTGTTTCTCATGGGCATGGTGGCTTATTACTTCCTCCCGGTCGCGCCGCTGCCGCATGTCGATATTCCCTCGGTCTCGGTGAGCGCGAGCTTGCCCGGCGCCGACCCGCAGACCGTCGCTTCCTCCCTCGCCGCTCCGCTCGAACGCCGGCTCGGCGAAATTTCCGGCGTCACGGAAATGACTTCCACCAGCTCGCTCGGCAGCACCGGAATCAGCCTGCAATTTGACCTCGACCGCTCCGTGGATGGAGCCGCCCGTGACGTTCAACGGGCCATCGACGAGGCCGCCTCCGACCTGCCGATCAACCTGCCTACGCTACCCACGTGGCGGAAGCAAAACCCTGCCGACTCGCCCATCCTCATCCTGGCCATGACGAGCGATACTCGCGAGCCAACCCAGGTGTTCCAGTACGCCGACGAAATCGTGGGCCAGCAGCTCGCCCAGATCAAAGGCGTCGGCCAGGTGGTCATTAGCGGCGCCGAGAAATCCGCGGTCCGCGTGCAAGTCAATCCGGCTGCCCTCACCTCCACCGGTCTGAGCCTGGAGGACGTCCGCTCCTTTCTCGAGCAAGTCAATGTCGATCTGCCCAAGGGCAGCGTCGACGGCGACAAGGCTTCCTACGCCATTTACAGCAACGACCAGCTCCTCGAAGCCGGCGAATATCGGGATCTGATCCTCGCGACGAAAAACGGCACGCCCATCAAGCTCAGTTCCGTGGCCAGTGTGGTCAACGGCGTCGAAAACACGCGCCTTGGCGGCTGGTCCGGCATCAAGCCCGCCGTGCTGGTCATCGTCTTCAAGCAGCCGGATGCGAACGTCATCGCCACCACCGACCTGGTCAAGGCCGCCCTGCCCAAGACCGAAAAATGGCTGCCGCCCAGCGTCCACGTGGACGTCATCAGCGATCGCACCGTGACGATCCGCGCCTCGGTCGCGGAGGTGGAATTCTCGCTCATGCTCAGCATCGCCCTGGTCGTCATGGTCATCTTCCTTTTCCTGCGGCGATTCTGGCCCACCTTCATTGCCAGTGTCACCGTGCCGCTCTCGCTCGCGGGCACCTTCGGCGTGATGTACCTGCTGCACTACAGCCTCGACAACATTTCGCTCATGGCCGTGACCATCTCCGTGGGCTTTGTCGTCGACGACGCTATCGTTGTCATCGAGAACGTCTTCCGCTTCATCGAACAAGGCGACCAACCCATGGAAGCCGCGCTCAAGGGCGCCAGGCAGATTGGTTTCACGATCATTTCCATCAGCCTTTCGCTCATCGCCGTCTTCGGCCCCCTGCTTTTCATGGGTGGCCTCATCGGGCGCCTTTTCCACGAATTCGCCGTCACCCTCAGCGCGGCCATCGTCGTCTCCGGTGTCATCTCGCTCACGCTCACGCCGATGATGTGTTCCCGCTTCTTGAAACCGGAATCGGCGCAGACGCACCGGCCCAATTTCATCCAGCGCTGGAGTGAAGCGGGGTTGAACTGGATGATCGACTTCTATGCGCGCACGCTGAAATGGGTCCTGCGTCACCAGGTCTTCATGCTGCTCGTCACGGTGTGGAGCGTTGCCGTCACCATGTGGCTCTACCAGATTGTGCCGAAGGGCTTTTTCCCGCAGCAGGATACCGGCCAGATGCATGGCACCACCGTCGCTGGCCAGGACGTGTCTTTTCCCCAGATGGTCAAGCTCCAGCAGCGCATCTCGCAAGTTCTCCTGCAAGATCCCGCCATTGACACTTTCAGCTCTTTCATCGGCAGCGGTTACCGCAGCTCCAGCGTCAACAACGGCAGCTTCTTCGTCAGCCTCAAGCCGAAATCCGAACGCAAGATCAGCGCCGATGACGTCATCACCCGCATACGCAAAAAGACGGCCGGCATCGAGGGCATCCGTCTCATCATGAGTTCCGACCAGGACATCCGCGTCGGCAGCCGCGGTGGCAGCAAAGGGCAGTACCAGTACGCGCTGCAAAGCGGCGACCTCGAAGAACTCAACCAATGGACGCCCAAGTTCATGAAGGCGCTCGCCCAGCACCCTGAGATCAAGGACATCGACAGCGACCTGCAAACCAAAGGGCTCCAGACCAACGTCGTCGTCGATCGCGATGCCGCCGCGCGCCTCGGCGTTTCCCCCATCGATGTCGATAACACCCTCTACGATGCCTTCGGCCAGCGCCAAGTCTCGACGATGTACGAGCAGTACAACCAGCACCACGTGATCCTCGAAGTCGACCCGCAATTCCAGACCGACCCCGCTTATCTCGACAAAATCTACGTCAAATCCACCACCGGCGCGATGGTGCCGCTGTCTGCGGTCTCCAAGTTTCAAACCACCAACGCCTATCTGACCGTCGGCCATCAGGGCCAGTTCCCCTGTGCAACGATTTCCTTCAATCTCAAGCCGGGCGTTTCCCTCGGCCAGGCCACCGAGATCGTCGATCAGATCAAGCGCGAACTAAACATGCCCGCGAACATCAACGGAAGTTTTCAAGGCACCGCCCAGGCCTTCCAGCAGTCGCTCTCCAGCCTGAAATACCTCATCGTTGCCGCGCTCATCACCGTCTACATCGTGCTCGGCATGCTCTACGAGAGCCTCATTCATCCCATCACGATTCTCTCCACCCTGCCCAGCGCCGGCCTCGGCGCGCTGCTCGCCCTCATCCTCTTCGGTTCGGAACTGTCACTTGTCTCCTTCATCGCCATCATTCTCCTCATCGGCATCGTCAAAAAGAACGCCATCATGATGATCGACTTTGCCCTCGATGCCGAACGCAACGAGGGCCTCAGCCCCGAGGAAGCCATTTATAAAGCCTGCGTCGTCCGGTTCCGTCCCATCATGATGACCACCCTGGCCGCCATGCTCGGCGCCGTCCCGCTGGCCATCGGTTTGGGCGTCGGCTCGGAACTGCGCCAACCGCTTGGCATCGCCGTCGTCGGCGGCCTCATCGTTTCGCAAGTCCTCACGCTTTACACCACGCCGGTCATTTATCTGTTCTGGGAGCACCTGCGGCAGCATTTCCGCGGCCGCCAACCAGCGTCTTCATCGAAGCTGGATTGGCAGACCGCACCCTGACTGAACAGCTACTTCACGGCGGCCGGGGAGGCTTTCCGCCGACCACCCGGTGCCCACTTTGCGGGGATATTGCCCTTGTTCCATTCGTCCCAAGCCGCCGCCAGCTCCTTGACCTTTTCCGGCTCCTGTTCGGCGAGGTTGGTTTGTTCGCCGATATCCTTCGCCAGATTGTAGAGTTGCGCTCCTTGGGTCGTCGCGATGCCAACTCTTTCTCCACCTTCCACCCCGCCGCCCGGCGCCTTCACGAGCTTCCAGTCGCCTTTGCGGATGGCCATCTGCTGCCCGAATCGCCAGTACAAGGCCTCATGCGGCGGCTCCTTCTTTTCGCCCGTCACGTACGGCAAGAGGTTCACGCCATCCAGCTTCCACTCGGGCTGCGCGGTCACGCCTGCCGCCGCCATCGCCGTCGGCAAAATGTCCAGTTGGATCACCGGGCGGTCATCCACCTGTCCCGCGGGAACATGGCCCTTCCACTGCATGGCCCACGGCACGCGGATGCCGCCCTCCCAAGTCTGCGCCTTAAAGCCGCGGAGCGGCCCATTGGCCGAAGTCGTCTGCGCCGTCGGTCCCCCGTTGTCGCTGATGAAAAAGATGACCGTATTCTCCTCCTGCCCGATCTCCCGCACTTTGGCCAGCACCGCGCCGATAGCGTCATCCATCGCCGATTGCATCGCCGCGTAAGTGCGGCGTTTTCTCTCGTCGATATTTGAAAAGCGACTCAAGTACTTCTCCGTGGACTCGAGCGGCGCGTGCACGGCGTTGAAGGCGAGATAACAAAACCACGGCTCCGCCTTATGCTTGTCGATGAAATTGATGGCCTGCTGGCCAAATGCATCCGTCGTGTACCCAATGTTGTTCACCGGCTCCGTGCCCTTTAGGATGGGGTTGTGCGGATCCGCCGCGGCGTCGAGGTAATCGTGCGCGCCACCCAGGAAGCCGAAATACTCATCGAAACCTCGTTTCAGTGGATGATACTGCGGCAGGTAGCCCAGGTGCGATTTGCCAACCCACCCGGTCGCATAACCCGCCGCCTTGAGCCGGTCGCCGATGGTCTTTTCCTCCAGCGAAAGACCGAAATTCGGCGCGGATGCTTCCGCCGGCCCGGGATTGAACTCGTGCCCAAAGCGCTGCTGATAGCGCCCGGTCATCAACCCCGCGCGCGTCGGGCTGCAATACGGTCCGCTCACATAACCGCTGGTAAAGCGCACGCCGCTCTTCGCAAGAGAATCGATATTCGGCGTCGGGATCTCTTGCGTAAAACCCTGCATGGTCGTTTCGCCATAACCAAGGTCGTCGGCGACGATGACGAGAATGTTGGGCTTCTTCGCATCCGCAGCACGAATTGGAAGAGTGAGGCTGCTGGCCAGTGCTAACGCAATACACGACAGTCGGAATGGTCTTTTCATGGGAGGAAGCTGGTGATGATAGCTAACAGCACGAAACTGGGAAAATCGGACAGCGATCCCGATCCCTTTACGTATGCATGCAAACGCGCAAAAAGGGGCCGCATCGCTGCGGCCCCTTTGGTGAGTTTTGTGCCTCCTTGTGGCGATCCTTCGCCGCGGCTCAGCTTGCGCCCGCGGGTTCTTCCTTGACCGGCGTTTTCGCGTGGAAGGTCAGCTTGCCTTTGTCGGCGCTGACCTCGGCGGTGTCGCCGGGCTTGATGTTGCCCCGCAGAATTTCCTCGGCCATTGGATCTTCGAGATAACGCTCGACCGCGCGGCGCATCGGGCGCGCGCCGTATTGCGGGTCGTAGCCTTTCTCGATCAGAAATTCCTTGGCCTTCTCGTCGAGGACGATGACAATATCCTTGTTCTTGATCCGCACTGTGACCTTCTTGATTTCGAGGTCGACGATCTGGAGCAATTCAGGCTTGCCCAGCGTGTGGAAGACGATGAGGTCGTCGAGGCGGTTGACGAACTCCGGCTTGAGTATGCGCTTGGCCTCCTCGAGGATCTTGTCCTTCATCACGTCGTAGGCTTGCTCGTCTTTTTGGGACATCGCGCCGAAGCCCATCGTATTCGACTTCTTGATCAGCTCGGCGCCGATGTTCGAAGTCATGATGATGATGGTGTTGCGGAAGTCAATCTTGCGCCCGAGCGAATCGGTCACCTTGCCCTCTTCCAAAATCTGGAGGAGCAGGTGCATCACGTCGGGGTGCGCCTTCTCGACTTCGTCGAAGAGCACGACCGAGTACGGGCGGCGCCGCACGGCCTCGGAGAGCTGGCCGCCTTCCTCATAACCGACATAGCCCGGAGGCGAGCCGATGAGGCGTGAGGCGGTGAATTTCTCCATGTACTCCGACATGTCGATCTGGATGAGCGCATCGCGGTCGCCGAACATGAATTCGGCGAGGGTCTGCGCGAGGAAGGATTTGCCGACGCCGGTCGGGCCGAGGAAAATGAACGAACCGATCGGGCGGCGCGGGTCCTTGAGGTCGGCGCGCGAGCGGCGCAGAGCCTTGCTGATCGCGATGACCGCTTCGTCCTGGCCGATGACCTTGCCCCTCAGCTCGCCCTCCATCTGCAGCAGCTTCTGCGTTTCCGCCTGCTCCATGCGGTTGAGCGGCACGCCGGTCCACTTCGAGACCACGTGCATGATGTCGTCTTCGGTGACGAACACTTCCTTCTCTTCGCGCTGTTCGCGCCATTCGGTGAGGATGCGCTCGAGCTTTTCCTTGGCCTTCTTTTCGTCATCGCGCAACGCGGCGGCCTTTTCGAAGTCCTGGGCCTTGATCGCGCCTTCCTTGCGGCCGCGAATGTCCTCGATCTCCTTCTCGATCTCCTTCACGTCCGGCGGACGGGTCATCGCGCCGATGCGCGCGCGCGCGCCGGCTTCGTCCATGACATCGATCGCCTTGTCGGGCAGGAAACGGCCGGTGAGATAGCGGTCGCTGAGCTTGGCGGCGGCCTCGAGGGCGATATCGTGGAATTTCGCCTTGTGGTGCGCCTCATATTTCAAGCGCAGGCCCTTGAGAATGAGGATCGTCTCCTCGACGCTCGGGGCCTCGACCTTCACCTGCTGGAAGCGGCGCTCGAGCGCGGCGTCCTTTTCGATGTACTTGCGATACTCGTTGAGCGTGGTCGCGCCGACGCACTGCATCTCGCCGCGGCTGAGCGCGGGCTTGATGATATTGCTCGCGTCCATCGCGCCCTCGGCGGAGCCGGCGCCCACGATGGTGTGCAACTCATCAATGAAAAGAATGACGTTCTTGGTGCGGCGGATTTCGTCCATCACTGCCTTGATGCGTTCCTCGAACTGGCCGCGATATTTCGTGCCGGCGACCATCAGCGCGAGGTCGAGCGTGATCACCTTCTTATCGCGGAGCAGTTCCGGCACATTGCCGCTGGCGATTTCCTGCGCGAGGCCCTCGACGATCGCCGTCTTGCCCACGCCCGCTTCGCCGATGAGCACGGGATTGTTCTTCGTGCGGCGGCAGAGCACCTGGATGACGCGCTCGATCTCGCTGGCGCGGCCGATGACCGGGTCGATCTCGCCTTTCTTGGCCAGTTCCGTGAGGTCGCGGCCAAAGGCGCGCAACGCGGGCGTCTTCACTTCCTTGCCGCCGCGCTGCTGCGGTTCCTGTTGCCCCTGCTCCTGCTCCGCTTCGGGCGGAGTGAAATTCGGGTCGAGTTCCTTGAGGATCTCGTTGCGGGTGCGCTCGATGTCGACTTCCAGGTTCTTGAGCACGCGCGCGGCCACGCCCTCACCCTCGCGCAGCAGGCCGAGCAGGATGTGCTCGGTGCCGACGTACGAGTGATTCAGCGACTTGGCTTCCTTGCCCGCGAGCGCGAGCACTTTTTTTACGCGGGGGGTGTACGGGATATTTCCCACCATCTTGGTCTCGGGGCCGCTGCCGACCTGCTTTTCGACTTCCATGCGCACGGTCTCGAGGTCGAGCCCCATTTTCTGGAGGACATTGACCGCGACACCCTGCCCGAGCTTGATGAGGCCGAGCAGCAGATGCTCGGTGCCCACATAGTTGTGATTGAACCGGTCGGCTTCCTTGCGAGCGAGGGCCAGGACCTGTTGTGCACGCGGTGTGAAGTTGTTCATCATTTTGGACTGAAGCGTTCTCCATGCCCGCCGCCGTGCTTCGCATGTCGCGGAGGCCGCAGCGGTCTTTGGGAACACCTACAATCTGAAGCTTATGCGCCCAGTGTGCAAGATAGGACACTGGTTTCTAGAGAAATATTTCATCCCGGCATGGGAGGCACATCCCCGCCTTTATGACAGGAAATGAGCATCAAATCCTCCAAAGAGGCGCGAAACCGGCGCCACTATTTGGCGCAGTTGCGCCTGTTCCCGAGCCCGGGAATGGACAAATTGGCGCGACGAAAGCAGACGCCGGAGGGATGATTATCGCGGTAGTTCGACGTCATCAGCCCGTTCCGTCCGACTTTGAACTGACGAATGTAGGTGTTTCCTTTGTAAGTCGCAGTGACGGTGTAGGCGAAGAAGCCCATCGCCCACGGTTCGCGCCGGCGGCCAGTCCACGCGGGTTCGCCGTTGTAGCGCATCACGCGGTCGCGGTGTTTGTAGATGATCGCGCCATTCACCTTTGTCACGGGAAGATCGACGTGAATTTGCGCGCGGCGCACGATGACTCTTTCGCCGTTGTCTTTGAACGTAGCGCCGGCTTTCACCGTTTTCTCGGTCAACTCGCAATCGGGCAGGATTTCAAAAGTTTTCGAGCGCGGCTCAGTCGCGTCGGCTTCCTTGCGGATGCGCCGAACCTCTTGAAACCATGTTTCGGCGCCAGCCGAGAGCGGAAGCATCGCAAGGCCGATCGCCGCGAGGAGGAGTGTCCGGTGAAGTCTCATTTTTCGGGCGGCGAACATGGCAGCGGAGCCGGAGCGGTGTCAGGTTAAATTTGGATGGCGTGCTCTCGCAGCGCTTGCGCGCATCCATCCGGCAGCGATGGGTTGACGTACATGCCGGTGCCGAGCTCGAAGCCGGCCCTTTTGTTCACGCGCGGGACGATGGAGATATACCAGTGGAAATGGGCGGCGTCTCTTTCCCGCGGACCGAGGGAACGGATGACCAGGTTGAAGGGGGGATTCGCCAACAAGCCGTGGACTTTTGCCAGCACGGCGCGGAGGATTTCCGCGAGCGATCGGAGCGTATCGGGCGACTCTTCGGCAAAGCAGGCCGTGTGGACCTTGGGAAAAATCCACAGGTGATAGGGCGACAACGCCGCGTACGGAATGAAGGCGATGAAGTGCGCATTCTCCGCGACGATGCGGGCGCCATGCTCCTGCTCCTCGGCCATCAAGGTGCAGGCCAGGCATTGCCCCGTTTCGGTGAAAAAGCGCCGGGCGCTTTCCAGGCGTTCGACGACTTGCCCCGGCACGATGGGGAGACCGACGAGTTGCGAATGCGGATGCTGCTGCGAAGCTCCGGCCTCCGCGCCTTGGTTTTTGAAAATGATCACGTGGCGGACTCGCGGGTCGGCGTAGAACGCCGCAAATCGGTGAGAATACCCTTCCAGGATGCGCTGAACGTGCTCGACGGGCAACAAGGCCATGGGCAGATCGTGGCGCGGCCCTTCGACGAGCACCTCGTGCAGGCCCACGCAATTCACAGTGTGCCGGAAATGCTCTGGGGCATCCCCCGGCACAGCTTCGCCGCTCGATGAAAGGACGGAGTATTTGTTGGTGAGAGAGCGGATGAGCCAGTGGCCATCGTTCCCGTTGGTCCGGTACCGCTCGTCGGTGGCCACTTCATTGCCAGGACAGAACGGGCAGTTCTTTTCGAGCGCCGGAACCTCCGCCGGGCTCAGCCGCCGGTCGAGGTTGCCGCCCCGCTTCGCCCGCTCCGGCGCGATGATGACCCATTCGCCCGTCAGCCGGTTGTGGCGAATCTCAGACATGCGGACAAGAGAGAAAATTCATCGCGAGCGAGCATGTACAAGACTGCATTAAGAGCGCAATATCACGATATTGACTGCGAGATTGGCACAGCACAGTCCATCCAGTCCACACAGTCAGCACAGTCCACAGAGTCCATGGACGCCGGGGCGGCCATCGTTTGTCCATGCGTATTGTGCCCCTTGATCGCCTCCGTTTTTCGGGTAAATAAGCGCGCCGTCGCCAAGGTTCCATGCCCGTAATCTCCCCTCCACCCCATTCGCGCCTGAGTTCTGATCCGGCGATTACCGCCGACCCGCCGCGGCGCGGCCAATGGCTGCTCCTCGCTCTGCTCCTCATCGCGAGCCTCTGCGGCGTCCGGCTTCGTGCGCAGACGGCGGGCACCTTGGACAGCACCTACAATCCCAATGTGACCGGCGGCCACGGTTATGTGCTGACGACGGTGGTTCAGCCCGATGGAAAGGCCATCATCGGCGGCGGCTTTACCAGCATCGGCGCCTTTTATCCGTACACCACTCGCAACAATATCGCACGACTGAATGCCGACGGGTCCGTAGACGCCAGCTTCAATCCCGGTTCCGGCGCAAATAATGATGTCAATTGCGTGGCCATCCAAACTGACGGAAAGATCGTGGTCGGCGGCAGCTTCACGAGCATGAATGGGCAGGCCCGCACTTATCTCTGCCGGCTGAACTCCGATGGCAGCCTGGACTCGGCATTTGCGCCGACGGTCATCGGCACGGCGGTTTACAGCCTGGCCATCCAGGCCGATGGGAAAATCCTCGCCGGTGGTCTCTTCAACAGCGTCAACAGTTCCTTCCGGAATAATCTCGTCCGCCTCAACACCGATGGAACCCCGGACAGCTCATTCTGGCACGAGGCCGGCTCGGGTGCCCAGATCAACGCGATCGTCGTTCAGCCCAACGGCAATATTCTTTTCGCGGCGGCGAATACCATTCAATGGCTTTCCTCGACGGGGCTCGTCGGCGGCTCCTTCACAACGGGCTCGGGATTTACTGGCAACGTGAACTGCCTCACCTTGCAATCCGATGGCAAGCTTCTCGCGGCGGGCGATTTCACCAGTTTCAATGGTCTTTCGATTGGCCGCGTCGCGCGGCTGAACACAGATGGCAGCCTGGATAGCACCTTTAACTCCGGGGGTGCCGGAGCCAACGCGGCCATTAACGGCCTGAGCTTGGAAACCGACGGAAAGCTTCTCCTGGGTGGCAACTTCACTACTTTCAACGGGTCGTCTTCTTATAAGCGGCTGGCTCGCCTCACCACCAGTGGCGCGCTGGACCCCACGTTCAGTACCGCATCGGGACCAAATGCGACAGTTTATAGCATCGCTTTGCAGAGCGACGGCAAGATTCTCCTGGGTGGCAGCTTCAATTTCCTGAATTCGACGTTTCGATCTTTAGTGGGCCGGCTGCTGAATGATGCTGCGACCCAAACTCTGACAAAGACCAGTTCCTCCGTGGTAACCTGGACCCGCAGCGGCTCGACTCCCGAGGTTTGGAATACCACCTTCGAGCTTTCCACAGACCGCGGGAACACCTGGACCTTGCTCGGCAGCGGCGCGCGCATCTCCGGCGGCTGGCAGCTCACGGGATTGAGCCTCCCGTCGAGCGGTTTCCTGCGCGCGCGAGCGCAAGCCGTCGGGGGACTGCACGCGGGCGGATCGAGCTTGATCGAGCAATTGGCGGTCTTCGGAGGCACATCCACTGCGCCGGTGGCGAATACGCTTGGCGCGACACCGACAGCTTCGGGCAATCCCAATGGCGGCCAAGTCACCTATGGCGCCGTCCTCGCCGGCAGCGTCAACGCCCTCGGCAACAGCACCACCGTCACTTTCCAATACGGCCCCACCACGGGCTATGGCAGCACCCTCACAGCATCCCCATCACCGGTTGGAGGGAGCACGCTCACGGCAGTCACCGCCTCGATCGTCAATCTCTTCTCAGCCAATACCACCTATCACTATCGGGTTGTGGCCACCAGCAGCAGCGGCACCACTCTCGGTAACGACGCCACCTTTGCCACGCTCAACAGCGACGCCTCACTTTCCACGCTGGGTGTGACGGGAGCCACGCTCTCGCCGCCTTTTTTTCCGCCTCCATTTCCCTCGTTCGGAGGTGATTATGATGCCGTCGTCCCCAGCGATGCCACCTCCGCCACGGCGACATTTGCGACGACCGATCCCAATGCCACAGTCAGTTTGAATGGCACGAAACTCCCCGCCGGCACGACCAGCGTGGTCGTGCCAGTGGCGCCGGGGAACAACAACGAGACCATCGTCGTCACGGCGCAAGATGGGATTACGACCGCGACCAACTACCTCACTATCACCCGCACGACCGTTCCGATCTCCGCCACGGGCCACACCGACGTTGCTGCCACCTACGCCACGCTCAAAGCCAGTGTCCAGGCCATGGCGACCACGGCAACCGTCACCTTCGAATACGGTTTGGATACGAACTACGGCACCACCGTTTCGGCGTCGAACGCCCGCGGAGGCTGGAATTCGACTATCGGTGCGGCCGTTACCGGACTCATTCCTGGCGCCACCTATCATTATCGCGTCACGGTCACCAACAGCCAGGGCAGCGCCACGAGTGCCGATGCCACCTTCACCACCTCTCTCGCCACCCCGCCCGGAAGCATCGACAGCAGTTTCACGGCCAGTGCCAACAGCATCGATGCGACAGCGACACAACCGGATGGCAAAATCGTCGTCAGCGGGTTTTTCACCAAAATCAATGGAGCAACAGCAAGCGATATCGCCCGCCTCAATGCGGACGGAACGCTCGATCCAGGCTTCGGCGCCAGCACCAATAGCGAGGTTAACTGCGTCGCCGTGCAAGCGGACGGCAGGATTGTCATCGGCGGCAGCTTCACCACCGTCAACGGAGTGGCCGCAAAGCACCTTGCCCGTCTGAATTCCGATGGTTCTCTCGACAGCGGGTTTGGCGGCAGCGCAGACTCGGAGGTCGCCTCCATTGCGATCCAGGCGGATGGAAAAATCCTGATTGGCGGTTACTTCTCGCACGTCGACTCCGTGGCGCAGCAGTATCTTGCGCGCCTGAACACGGATGGCTCGCTGGACTTAAGTTTTGCCCCGGCGCTGGACGTTTGGGTAAACAGCATTGCCCTCCAGACCGATGGGAAGATTGTCGTTGGCGGATGGTTCTCGACCGTAGGCGGGGTGACGCATAATTGCATTGTTCGCCTGAATGCCGATGGAACGACCGACAGCAGCTTTACTGCGGGCGCCGATAACCCGGTAAACTGCGTTGCCGTGCAAGCGGACGGCAAAATCCTGCTCGGCGGCTGGTTCGCCAATGTGAACGGCACGGCCCGCAATTGGATCGCCCGCCTCAACGCCGATGGCTCGCTCGACACGAGCTTCAATCCGAATGTCGGCGGTACCGGCGACCAAGTTTATACCGTCGGCTCGCAAGCTGATGGAAAAATCCTCATTGGCGGAATCTTCACGACCGTGAGCGGAACTCCCCGCAATTATATCGCCCGGCTCAATGCCGACGGCACCTTGGATTCAGCTTTCGACCCGGATGCCAACGCCTGGGTGTACACCGTTGCACCGCAAGCGAATGGAGAGATTTTGGTCGGTGGCGTTTTCTCCACTGTGTTCGGGCAGGTCCACAATGGTCTCGCCTTGCTCGTCAACGATCCTGCCTTCCAAAGCATTTCCGTTCCCGATCTCACCCAGGTGCAGTGGCTGCGCAGCGGCAGCGTCCCCGAGGTGAGCTACGTGACATTCGACTGGTCCAGCGACGGTGGCTCGACTTGGACCACGCTCGGCAGCGGCACCCGCATGGCCGGCGGCTGGCAATTGACGGGCCTCAATCTTCCCTCGACCGGCATCATTCGCGCCAGCGGACGCACCACGAGCGGCGAAAACAACGGCAGCTCCGGCCTCATCCAGCAGACTTGGTCTTACCCGCCCGCGCCACAAATCGCCGTCGAGCAACCGGTCGGCGCTGCCCTCTCCTCGGGAACCAGCACCGTGGACTTCGGTCAGCTTCTCGTCGGGGTCAGCGCTTCCAGGACGTTCACCGTTCGCAATCTCTGCAATGCCGACCTCACCGGGCTCGGCATCACCATCGACGGCGGCAACCCCGGTGATTTCCAAGTCACCACTTCCCCCTTGGCTCCGGTGTCCGGCGGCGGCAGCACCACCTTCACCGTGCAATTCACCGCGGGCGCGTTGGGCGCCCGTTCCGCCACGCTGCACGTGGCCAGCAATGTCGTGGGCAGCAGCCCCTTTGATATTGGCCTCACCGGCGCCGGACTCACCCAGTTGGAAAACTGGCGGCTGACTTGGTTCGGCACCACCGCCGGCACCGGCAACGCCGCGGATGCTGCTGATCCCCTCGCCGATGGCGTGCCGAATCTTCTCAAATTCGCCACGGGCGGCAATCCCACGATGGCCAGCACCGCGCCAGGCCAGGTCGTGCTCAATGGGTCCAACCTCGAGTTCACCTACCAGCGCAGCGACGGTGCAATGTCCGATGGCATCGCCTTTGTCGTCGAGTGGAGCGATACGCTCTCCGGCGCTTGGAGCAACAGCGGCGTGACCGAAACCATTCTCTCCGACGACGGCAGCATGCAGCAAGTCAAGGCCGTGCTGCCCGTGGGCGGCAACGGGCAGCGCTTCGTACATCTGCGCGTCACGCATTGATTTTTTTTAAAACGCAGAACCGACCGAAGGGAGATTGCCCTGGCGAATGGGGCAAACGCGGTGAACGCAGAGGGTATGGCTGTCCCCTCGTTCACTCCGTATTCCTCTCACTTCTCTCTGCGACTCTGCGTCTCTGCGTTCAATTCCAGCGGTCGCGCACGGATAGAGGGGCCACGAAAGATGTGGGGCGGCTTCGCCGCAAACTCTTGTTTATTAGGGCGAACTTACCGAATAATGTTGCCACAGCGCGGCCAGCCTATTCTACAACCATGGCGTTTCACCGATTTGGCGTCAGCCAGAGGTGAGGCACAAAGTTAAGATTCACCCCGAACCTGGAGGATTGATGAGATGAAAATCGCGGCACTCGATGAAAGCGGCAAACCAGTCGATTACTGGTTTATTTACAAAGTCCCGCTCCTCGGCGAAGGACTCAACAGCGACAAGGCCACCGGTTACGAGTATGTCTATTACGATCCCACCCTGGATCCAGACGCCTTGGCGCCAGGCACCAAGTACAAGTCACCATTCGCGATCGACCAGGGCCAAGGGGCCTTGAATTTGACCCTGGACTCGGTCTTCAAAAATCCCGGGAAGACCACGGGGTGGATTCTTTACAACGACGAGATGCCCGCCAGCGTCGGCCAACATGACGATGGCAACAAGGGACACACCAAAGGCGTGCTGGCTTTCGATACCGGCTCGCAGACGGCGTACTGGCTGCTCCACTCGTGGCCGAAATTTGCCGAGCCCGACCCCAAGCATGATCCGACGCCGCAGTACGGCCAGACCTACCTGTGCATTTCGCTGACCCTCGCAACGGCCAGCAAGATCGCCGCGCAGATGATCGATCATCAAGAGCCGCAGACCTACCTTTGCCGCATGCCGGATGCTCTGCCGAAGACCGATGCCCTGTACCGCCTGCCGCAAAAGCCGGCCGCGGCGCCGAAGGCCGATTCGAATGTCCTCGATTTGACCTCGCTCGGCGGAAAGGCCTTCAAGGTCATCGCCAAGAATCGCGAATGGAATCGGGACTTCTGGAACGAACTCGTGGGCCCCACGCTGGGTGATAACATGGATGTCGAGACTTGGATTCGAGGCAAAATCCCGCCGATCGCGGATACCGACGGCATTCACAAGACCTTTGACATTAAATACATCAACCTCGGGCCCATGGGCGCGCATTGGGCCTGGCCGGAAACGCACGATCACGCCAAGTGGGGCATCACCGTGAAAGACCCGTGGGTCTGCGTGGGCGATATCAATCGGATGGTGTCGCAACGCAAGCGCGGCGGGGGAACCATCGCGATCCAGGACATCACGCTGTGGAATGCGCTGTCGAAGACCGACCTGTTGCTGGCGCCGCCCGGTTCCACGCGCTCCCAGGCCCATACCATCATCAAGAAGTCGCACATCGATCCGGAGACCCAGCCCAAGGGGACCGCCGGAGGCAATTCCAGCGGAGCCGCCAAGGCCGCACCGAAATCCACACCGAAAGCCGCACCGAAAGCCGCACCGAAAGCCGCACCGAAAGCCACACCGAAAGCCGCGACCAAAGCCACACCCCGGGCCGCGACCAAGGCGAAGCCGAAGAGTCCTCCCAAGGGCAAGAATAAGTAGTGCTCGTTTGCCGGAGCGGATGCGCCGATGGCCGTCACTGCGCGGGCGCGGGCGTCGCGACTTTCGGCTTGGGCGGCAGCGGCTCGACGGAGGCGGGCTCGAAGGTCGCGAGATCGGGGAATTCTTCGCCGAGCAACCAGCCCGCAGCGGTTGAGAACACCGCCGAGGAGGAGGTGAGGAAGAGCGGGGGTTGGTGGATGGGCAAGCTGCTCTATCCAGTTGAGCTACGCGCGCTACGCGGCACGAAAGCCGCCTCTGCGGCGGCTCGCCGTGACGCCCGTACGTCACGCGTCTCTCGGCCTGGAGCAAACACGATCAAAACCAGGACAGGCTCGCGCGACCTGCATCGTTCACCGTATCGTTGACGGATACGTGTACACTCTTTATGCTACCCTCATGCCCGCCGCGACTGTTCGCATTACACCCAAAGGCCACCGAATCTTGAGCCAGCTTGCAACGGAGTCCAATTCCTCCATGCCCGATGTCCTGGAGGAGGCGTTGGAAGCATTTCGCCGCCAACGTTTCCTGGAACAGGCTGCGGCGGCGTACGAAACCCTCGCCGCGGACACTGACAGCGCCTCCGCGTACCGGAAGGAATTGGCGTTCCTGGAGGGCACCCTCGGTGATGGATTGGACCGGGTCGGTGGCTAGCCATGCCCCAGAATCTTCTTCCCGAGCGCGGTGACATCTGGCTCGCGGACCTCGATCCCACCCGTGGGCGAGAGCAGGCCGGACGCCGCCCTGTCTTCATCGTTTCCGTCGGCGCGTTCAACCAAAGCAAGGCCGGGTTGGTTCTGGTCATCCCGCTCACGTCCACGCCGCGCGGCATCCCCTGGCATGTCCAAATCGTCCCGCCCGATGGAGGCGTAAAGAACACTTCTTTTATCATGTGCGAAGCCCTGCGCAGCATCAGCAAGGAGCGTCTCCTCAAGCGCTGGGCCACGGTGTCACTGCCGGTGCGTGAGGAGGTCGAGGATCGGTTGCGCATCCTGCTCGGGTTGTAGCAAGGTTGGCTGGGTTTTTCCCCGTCCTCCGATCGCAAACTCCCGCTGGGAACGATTCGAAATGCGGCCGGACTGGGTGGGCGCTTTTGGGACATCATCGCTCGCGGAATAATGAAGAAATCTTAATATTACTTTCATCAGAACCGCAGAAGCGCAGTGTTTATTGGTCAGTCACATGCGCATCCTGCTCGTTGAAGACGAAGAGAAAGTCGCCCGCTTCATTTCCGTCGGCCTCAAGGCCGAACGGTTCGCGGTGGATTGCGCGGGCGATGGCGAGACGGGACTGCAGATGGCCACGCTCAATCCTTACGATTTGCTGATTGTGGACCTCATGCTGCCCGGCATCAGCGGCACGGAATTGATCCGGCGGGTGCGCCGGCAGAATACCGAGGTGCCCATCGTGGTGCTCACGGCGCGCGATGCGCTCTCGGACAAGCTGACGAATTTCGAATCCGGCGCGGATGATTATCTCACCAAGCCCTTCGCCTTCGCCGAACTGCTCGTGCGCATCAAGGCGCTGCTCCGGCGCGGCGCGGTGCCCCGCGCGAATGTGATCCAGATTGCCGACCTCGAGATCGATCGCCTCGCGCACCAGGTGCGGCGCAACGGGGTCGCGATCAAGCTCACGGCGAAGGAGTACGGCCTGCTCGAGTATCTGGCCGCCAACGCGGGGCGCGTATTGTCGCGGACGATGATCGTCGAGCACGTGTGGGACCAGAGCTTCGAGGGACTGACCAATATCGTGGATGTCTACGTCCGCCAGTTGCGCGCGAAGATCGACGAGCCTTTCGAGAAAAAGCTGATCCATACGGTGCGCAGCGTGGGCTACGTGATCAATGAAAACGGCGAGGAATGAATTCGCAGTCGATCCATTTCCGCCTGATCGCCTGGTACGCGGGAGTCCTGCTCCTCGTGCTGCTGGGTTTCGGCGCATTTACCTACACGACGCTCCGCTTTTTCAGCCATCAGGTGCTGGGCGAGAGCATGGCGCATCGCGCTCAACAGATCGCCGATCTCGTGGCCAGCGAGCCGGCGGCGAAAGACCCTGGGTATGTCGCCCGGGAAATCGAAAAGCGCTACGATCCGGCGGCCAATGACCGGTTTGTGCGAGTTTCACGCGGCGATGGAAACGGATTGTATTTATCCGGCCCGCCGAATGACCGCAGTTTCAATCCGGAGGAATTGCCGCCGCGGCAGGGATCAGCCAAAAGCTCATCGTACCAGATCGAGGCGCCAGGTGGAACAGCGCTGCTCGTCGCCACCCAGCGGGTGCGCGTGGGCAACGACACTTTTCTCATCGAGGTGGGAGCCACGCTCACGGCCAATGAACGATTGCTCCACCGCCTGCTCACGACGCTGCTTCTCGGATTGCCCGTGGTGCTGGGCGTGGTCATTCTCGGCGGTTACATCCTCACGAAGCGGGCGCTGCAACCGGTGCAGAGCATGATGCGCGCGGCGCAGGAGATCACGATCAGCCACCTCAGCCGGCGCTTGCCGGCGCTCAGCAGCGACGACGAAATTGCGCATCTCGCCGCGGTGCTCAATCAAATGATCGCCCGGCTGGACGAGTCGTTTCAAAACACCGCGCGCTTCACGGCCGATGCTTCGCACGAATTGCGCACGCCGCTCACCATCATCCGCGGGGAACTCGAAGCCATCCTGCTCGGGCGCAAGCTGGAACCCGAGCTGCGGGACGCGCTCGCCAGCCTGCTCGAGGAAGCCGAGCGGCTCGTGCGCATCGTCGAAGGGCTCTTCGCGCTTTCCCGCCTCGACACCGGCGAAGCGCAGACCGAGCGCGTACGGTTCGACCTGGCGAAGCTCGCCGAGACGACCGCCGAGCAGATGTGCCTGCTCGCCGAGGTCAAGCGCATCGAGCTGGTCTACGAGACGGCCACGTGCGTGGAAATCGAGGGCGACCGTTCGCGGCTCAAGCAAGTCGTCGTGAACCTGCTCGACAACGCCATCAAGTACACGCCCGAGAAAGGCCGCGTCTCGCTGGCGGTGCGCTCGCAAAATGGCTCCGCGCTGCTGGAAGTATCCGACACGGGTCCCGGCGTCTCCGCTGTCGCCTTGCCGCATTTATTCGAGCGCTTTTATCGCGCGGACGAGGTACGCTCCCGGGAAATAGGTGGGGCGGGCATCGGCCTTTCCATCGTCCAATCCATCTGCATCGCCCACGGCGGCGCCGCCACCGCCGCCAATACTCCCCCCACCGGCTGCCGCTTTACCATCGAACTGCCGCTCGCCCCCAGGAGCTAGCCTGCATATTTCACACCTTGAGAATTCCATGCACATCCCGTGTTCCACGCGAAGCGTTGTAGAGGCGGTTGTACCAACCGCCTTTCCACGAAGAAACAGGCGGCTGACACAGCCGCCTCTACAACATCTTTGGGACGCAAGCGCGAAATATGCCTGCTAGCCCATCCAATATGAGCCCATCATCCATCCCGGCTCCGCCACCGCCCGCGGTCCAACCCACTCCGGTGTCCACCCCACCCCCTCCTCAACCTTCCGCGCCGCCGCAAAAGCGGCGCAAACCCTGGCTGATCGTCGCCATCGTTTTGCTGGCCGCGGCGGGCGCCATCCTGCTCGTTGGCCAGCACGAACACGGCGCCGGCGAGAGCGCCAGGACGACCGTGGCGGTGACCAAGGTGGACCGCGAAGACCTCGTCGATGACCTGTGGCTCTCGGCCGAGTTTCGTCCGTACCAGGAAGTCTCGCTGCACAGCAAAGTCGCCGGATACTTGAAAACCATCAGCGTGGATGTGGGAGACGAAGTGAAGGCCGGACAGAACATCGCAGAACTCGAAGTGCCGGAATTGGAAGACGAGCTGGCCAAGGCGAAATCGGCCTATCAAGCCAGCCTCCAGGATGTAAAACGCGCGGAAGCCGATTTCAACCAGGCGGACGTGGTCTATCAGCGCACTCTCAAGGTGAGCAAGGAAGTCCCGAAATCCGTGGCCCCACAGGTCCTGGATGACCTGCGTGCCAAGCACGACGCGATGAACGGCGCGCTCGGCGCCGCGCAACAGCGCGTGGAAGAGTGCCAATCGGAGGTCAACAAGACGAAGACGCTACGCGATTACGCCACGATTACCGTGCCGTTCGAGGGCATCATTACGCGGCGGTATGCCGATCCGGGAGCGCTCATCCAGGCGGGCACGGCCTCGAACACGCAAGCGATGCCGCTGGTCGATCTCGCCCAACAGAATCTGCTGCGGCTCGTCTTTCCCGTGCCGGAATCCGCGGCGCCGCTCATTCGCAACGGTGCGCCCGTGGATATCAAAGTGAGCGCGATCAAGGAAAACTTTTCCGGCAAGATCTCGCGCTTCTCCGGCAAGGTCGAACGCAACACGCGCACCATGCACACGGAGGTCGACGTCCCCAATCCCGACGGCCATTACAAGCCCGGCATGTATGCCTTCGTGCGCATCATCCTCCAGGAGGAAAAGAACGCGCTGGTCGTGCCGGTGCAAGCGGTGACCCTGGGCGAAAAGCCCACCGTTTACCTCTTGAACAAGGATGGCGTGATCGAGCAACGCCCGGTGACGCTCGGCCTGCAAACGCCGGACAAGATACAAATCCGCGAGGGGGTCGCGGAGGGGGACCTCGTGATCATCGGCAATCGCAACGGCGCGCGCGCCGGCCAGAAGGCTGTGGGCAAGATCACCGAAACTCCGAAGGCCGGCTGACACCTTCCACACGCCCATGAGCCGCCTCTTTTCTCCCGAAACTCTCGCCGCCCTCGCCCGGCTGGATACTTGCGCCGTGGCCAATGCCATCGAGTGCTTTGATGTGCGGCTGCGCAATGAAGGCTTCACCGATGCCAGCATCCGCTGCCTCCTGCCGTCGCTGCCGCCGATGGTCGGCTACGCGATGACCTTGCGCGTGCGCTCCGAGTCTCCGTCGTGGAAAGGGGAAAACTACCTGGAACGCACGGAGTGGTGGGCGCGCCTGCAGGCGCTGCCCGCCCCGCATATCCTTGTGGTCCAGGATATGGACCGGCACCCCGGCACGGGCGCATTCATGGGCGAGGTCCACGCCGCGATTCTGCAAGCGCTCGGCGGCGTCGGCGCGATCACCAATGGCGCGGTCCGCGACCTGCCTGCGGTCGAGCGCCTGGGCTTCCGCCTGTTCTCGAGCAGCGTCGCCGTCTCACATTCCTACATGCACGTCGTGGAAATAGGCGGACCGGTGGAAGTGGGCGGGTTGCGCATCGCGCCCGGTGACCTCTTGCACGGCGACCAGCACGGGATCGTCCAGATTCCCGCGGAAGTGGTGGAGAGAATTCCCGCCACGGTCGCCCGCATCCGCGAGCGCGAACGCGAAATCGTCAAGTACTGCCATTTGGCGGGGTTCAGCGTCGAGGGCCTCAAACAAATCGTCGACGGAAGCCCATGCGCGCCGGGCGATCAGCCGGAGAGCGGCCGGAAAAGCTAACACCGCTCTTCCCTTATGTCCCGTTTCTCCATCAAGTATCCGTATCTCATCATCGTCATTTGCCTGATGATTTGCGTGATCGGCATCACCAGCCTCGTGCGCATGCCGGTCGATCTCTTTCCCGCGATCCGCATTCCCGTCGTGGTGGTGGCCACCTTTTTCTCGGGCATGCCGCCCGAGCAGATCGAAAACGACATCACCGGGCGCTTCGAGCGTTTCTTCACCCTCGGCAGCGGCATCGACCACATCGAATCGCGCTCGCTGCCCGGCGTGAGCCTCATCAAGGTTTATTTCCAGCCGGGCACCAACCCCGACTCGGCGGTGACAACCATCTCCAATCTCGCGATGGCCAACCTGCGCCGTCTGCCACCGGGCACGCTGCCGCCAGTCGTCTTGAAATTCGACGCTTCGAGTTTGCCCGTCTGTCTCATCACCCTCAAAGGCGAGGGCCTGAACGAGACGCAGCTCCGCGATATCGGGCAGTTCACCGTGCGCAACCAGGTGGCCAGCGTGCCCGGCGCGTCCGTGCCGCAGCCCTTCGGCGGCAAGTACCGGCAGATCATGGTCTACGTCGACCCGCTGAAGCTCGAAGCGCATCAACTCAGTGTCATGGACGTGGTGCGCTCGGTGAATGATGCCAACCTCATTCTTCCCGCGGGTGATGTGAAGATCGGGCCGATTGATTACGGCCTCTACACCAACAGCCAATTGCGCGGCATCGAGGACATCAACAAGCTGCCCTTGAAAACGGTGGACGGAAATCCGGTGATGGTCGCCGATGTCGGCCACGCGCAGGACGGCGCGCAGATTCAGACGAACGTCGTCCGCATCGACGGCCAGAAATCCGCCTATCTGCCCGTGCTAAAACAAGGTGGCGACGCCAACACCATCGCCATCGTCAACGGAGTGAAGAAAGCCGTCTCCGATCTGCTCGATGTGCCCAAGTCGCTCGTGGCCAGCGTCGTTTTCGATCAATCGGTCTTCGTCAAGACAGCCATCGAAAACCTCCTCCACGAAGGCGCGATCGGTCTTGTCCTCACCGGATTGATGATCCTCATCTTCCTCGGAAACTTTCGCGCGACCGTCGCCGTTTTCCTCTCCATCCCGCTCTCCGCGCTCGCCACGTTCATCGCGCTATCCTTCGGCGACAACTCGATCAATGCGATGATTCTCGGCGGCCTCGCGCTGGCCTTCTCGCGCTTGATCGACAACTCGGTCGTCGTTCTCGAAAATATCTTCCGCCACATGGAACTCGGCGAAACGCCCGAGGTGGCCGCGGAGAAAGGCGGCGCGGAGGTCGCGCTGCCGGTGCTCGCCGCCACACTCACCACGGCCATCGTGTTTTTTCCCGTGACCTTCCTTTACGGCGTCAGCCGGTTCCTGTTCTCCGCGCTGGCGTTGTCCGTCGTGCTCTCGCTCTTTGCCTCGTACGCCGTGGCCATGTCGGTGGTGCCGCTGTTTTGCGCCAAGCTCATCAAAGCGCATCAGGAGCATGGCGCCCACGACGGTCCGCCGCCGACCGGCGCTTGGGCTCGCTTCAATTTTTGGTTCAACAAGAAGTTCCACGAATTCCTCGATCGCTTCGACAGCGCGCAAACCTTCGCGCTCGCACGACCTGCCACCACGGTCCTCGCCATCCTCGGCCTGTTCGCGATGAGCTTCGTCCTCATCCCCGCGCTCGGCCTGGCGTATTTCCCGCGCACCGATCCCGGCCAGTTCGTCATCAACTTGAAAGCGCCGACCGGCACGCGCATCGAGGTCACCGAGCAGGAAGTGGCCAAGGTCGAGGCGCTCGTTCGCCGCATCGTCGAGCCGAAGGACTTGCGCCTCATCGTCTCCAATCTCGGTTCCACCGCCGACTTCTCCGCCATCTACACGAGCAACTCCGCCTCCCATACCGCCTTCGTGCAGGTGAGCTTGCAGGATGATCACAAGCTCGGCAGCTACGAATACATGGACCGCATGCGCAAAGCCATGCGTGAGGAAATCCCGGAACTCTCCGCCTATTTCCAATCGGGCGGCCTCGTCGATGCGGTCTTGAATCTCGGCCAGCCGGCGCCCATTGACATCCAGGTTAGCGGCTCGAATCTCGAAAAGGCTTACGCCACCGCATCGGAAATTGCTTCCAAGGTGAAGGCCATCCACGGCGTGAGCGACGTTCTCATTCCTCAAGATATTGATATGCCATCGATGCGCCTCGAGATCGACCGCCTCCACGCCAGCCAGCTCGGCCTGAGCGAAAAGGAAGTCGTCGGCAATGTCATCACCGCACTCGCCTCCAATGGCATGATCGCGCCCAGCTTCTGGGTCGATGAGAAAACCGGCAACGACTACCTGCTCACCGTGCAGTACCCCGAGGATTCGGTCAAAACGCTCTCCGACTTGAAAGGCATCCCCATCCGCTCCTCGAACGAGACGGATCCCACGCGCCTCGATGCGGTCACCAAGATGGTTCCCATCCAGGCGCCTACCGAGGTGGACCATTTCCAGTTGCGCCGGGTGATCGATGTCTTTGTCGCCCCGCACGGCGAAGAACTCGGCGGCGTCGCCCGGGCCGTGAACAAAATCGTGAACGAAACGAACAAGCCCGAAGGCGTGCGGGTGGCCATCCACGGCTCGGTGCAGGCGATGAACTCCTCGTTCACCTCGTTTGGCCTCGGACTGATCCTCGCGCTCGTGCTCGTCTACCTCGTGCTCGTCGCCCAGTTCAAGTCATTCATCGATCCCTTCCTCATCCTCCTCGCCGTCCCGCCGGGCATCGCCGGCGTGATGGTCATGCTCACGACCACCGGCACCACGCTGAACGTCATGTCCCTCATGGGCATCGTGATGATGGCCGGCATCGTCGTCTCCAACAGCATCCTCATTGTCGAGTTCACGCACCGACTCATCGAAGACGGCATGGCCCTGCGCGAGGCGGTGCAGTTCGCCTGCCGCGTGCGCCTGCGTCCGATCTTGATGACCTCGCTGGCAACGATCTTCGGCCTCATCCCCATGGCCCTGAAACTCGGCACGGGCAGCGAAGCGTATGCACCGCTGGCCCGCGCCATCATCGGCGGGCTGACCGTCTCGGTCGTGCTCACCGTCTTCATCGTCCCGGCCGCATTTTACATCGCCTATCGCAAGCGTTTTGGCGAGAATCGCACCGACCCCAAGCGCCTCGATCGCGCACCCGAGCACGAATTGCAACCCGTGTTGTGAGAGCGCCCAACGGCGAAGACAGAACATCCAACACCCAACATCCAATGAACGAACCCGCACCGCCGCGCGCTTGCGCCATTGGATGTTGGATGTTGGGTGTTGGGTGTTGGATGTTTTTCATTGCCGCGTTCGGCCTTCTCGCCGCCAGCGCTCTCGCCGCGCCGCCAAAACCAAAGCCATCCCCCACCCCGTCTCACCACAAGCAACCGCCCGCGGTGGAGCAATTGGATCTGGCCGAGGCCGAGGCCATCGCCCTGCGCCAGTCGCCCACCGTCAACGCCGCGCAATTCAAGGCCCTGGCCGCGCAGCAGGTCGTTCGTGAAGTGCGCTCGGCATTTTTCCCGCAGATCACCGGGGAATCCAGCAACGTGGCCACGGGCGATGACATCGCCCGGCGGCTTGGATTTAATACATTCACGAACCAGGATACCCGCATCGCCGCTTCGGGCGGATTGAACAACCCGACGGTCCTGAGCCGCCAGGCGAATGGCATCCTTTTGAGCCAGCTCATCACCGATTTTGGCCGTACGTGGGACCTCACCGCGGCCCAAAAAAGCATCGCGCTTTCCGAGGCCCAGCGCAGCATGCTCGCTCGGGCGAAAGTCACGCTGCTGGTGGATCGCGCCTATTTTGAAGCGCAGCAGGCGCAGGCGGTGCTGCGGGTCGCCGATGAAACCATCATGGCGCGCCAACTCCTCGCCGATCAAGTCGGCGCCCTGGCCAAGAGCCAGCTCAAGTCCGAGCTCGACGCCAGTTTCGCCCGCGTGAGCCTCGATGAGGCCAGGCTGCTGCAGCTCGAGGCCCGGAACCGCGTCGATGCCGCCTTCGCCGATCTCTCGAATGCCCTCGGCTACCGCGAATCGCGCCGCTTCGCCCTTCTCCCCGTCCCGCAATTTGCGCCGCCGAAGAGCAATCTCGCCGAGTGCATCGCGCAGGCGCTGGCCACGCGCCCGGAAGCGCTTGCCCTTCGTCACGAACGCGACGCGGCCAAGAAAATCGCCGCCGCGGAACGGGCCGCGCACTTTCCGAAAGTCACACTCATCGGCGCCGCCGGGCGCGGCACCGCCGGGGACCCTCGCGTCGAGGGCGATTACGCCGCCGCCGGCATCAATGTCGAGGTGCCGATCTTCACCGGCTTTCGCTTGAGCGCGCGGGACCAGGAAACCGCGCTGCAAGCCCAGACCGCCGAGCAGACCTTGCACGAGATGGAAGACCTCATCGCCAAAGACGTGGAAGTGGCCCTGCTCAATACCACGAATACCTCCGACAAGATCGTCGTCACCGCGAGCCTGCTCGCAAATGCGGAGCAAGCCTACGATCTCGCCGAGGCCCAATACAAAATCGGCATGACTTCCATCGTCGAACTCAGCCAGGCCCAGCTCGCCAAGCTCCAGGCCCAGATCAATCACACCACGGCGACCTACGAATACCAGATCGACCGGCTCGTTCTCGACTTCCAGGTAGCCGCTCCCAAGTACCTCCAGCCAGCTTTGCCGGCACACTAGAGCGTGTCATGCTCTTTTCCTTGGACGCCCGGAACGGATATCGAACGCCAACGGTGTTCCATCATGCAGCCCAGGGTTGGCGCGACCTTGGAGCGCCTACCCTGGGTAGGTCGAAAGCATCATCAATCCCGAAAGGGTTGAATTGTTTCCCTCACCGACGCTCGATTGATTCAACCCTTTCAGGGTTGGGCCTATTGGCGGCTAAACCCAGGGTAGCTCGTTCCTCGCAACCCTGGGCTATAAGATCAAACGCCGTTGGCGTTTCTCGTCCCGTCGCATTCCTAAAAGTGCATGACACGCATCTAGAGATGCCGCTCATTCCGGTGACCCGCGGGGGATATTGATTTCCTTGAGTCCTTCAACGCTGAAATCGGCGTCGGTGTAACTCACGTCGTGTTTGATGCGGGACCCATCGAGCAGAGTCGAGGAATCCGGATGCGGACCGCGGACCGCGAGATTGGCTGGGATGAAGTGTCCGGCGTCGGCGACCACGCGCGTGGTGTCGATGCGGCGCAGCAATTGACCGGAGCCGGAATACTTCTCGATTCGCATGGGCGCGAGGCGCTTGGTATCAATCCAGCTTCGCACGCTGGCATAGCTGGAGTGCTCGCCTTTGCCGGGTTTCGACTCCAGAATCTGGCAGCTTACGCCCTCGACCACCTCAGCTCCCACGAGCGCCTGCTGGTCCCAAGCATAGAAGTTATCGATGACATCCTCGGACGAAAGGTCACTGCCAAAGAGCGGCTCTTTCATATCACTGATCGTCCGAACCGTGTTAGGCGGCGTAAATGTTGAGCCGGTGGCGGAATGGTTCCCCGCTCTTTTCAGCAGCACCGATTCGCCTTTTCGCTCCTTGGGGAAAAGGACCTGATACACGACCTCGGACGAACTCTTCGTCCACCGTTGCTTGATCTGCACTTGCAGCGTCTCCTGCTTCGCGCCTTTGATCTCCATGCGCAAGCGCACGTACGAAGCGCCGTCCTGCCGCAATGCACTCAATCGCGAAGCGAGCTCGCTGGCAGATAGAGTGTCGGCGGCGGAAGCGGAACTCGCGATCATCACCAAGGCCGCGGAGAGTATGAGGCGGAGATTCATAAAAAGGGATTCGTCAGCCGTGCAGGGCCTGGCTGGGCATGAGACGCGAACTGCGCCAGGCCGGGTACAGGCCGCTAAAGACACCGACGACCACGGAGATGAGCACGGCCCGGGCGAGAAGTTGCGGATTCAAATCCGGCTCCAGCAAACCGCGAATCGCCGGCGCGGTGACGAGCAGCTTTACCCCGATGATCCCAATGATCACTCCACCGACGCCGCCAAGTAGCCCGAGGAGCGCCGATTCCCATAGGATCATGCGCACGATTCGGATGCGCTTCCAGCCGACGGCGAGGAGAACGCAAATTTCCTGGGTGCGCTCGAAGACCGTCATAAGCATGGTATTCATCACGCCCAGCACGCCGACGAGCACGGCCAGCAGCGAGGTGCCCCAGCTCATCGCGCGGATGATCCGATAAGCCTGGCTGTCGCGAATGTTCTCGCCCGCCAACACCGCGCGCGCCTCGGGGATGAGGCTCGTGATGCGCTCGCAGAGTTGCGTCATCTCTTCCTTGGTCGTGCCGGGCGTCACGCGCACGTCGATGATGTTGATCTTCCCCTCGTTTCCCGTGATCTCCTGAAAAAGCGACAGCGAGAGGATGACGGACCCGTTCTCCACGACCGCTCCACCATCGACGATTCCGACCACAGATAGCTCCGCGGTTTCGAGCTGAAGCGTGTCGCCCACTTTCTTCTGCAAGACCTCCGCGGCTGTCTGCCCGAGGACCACCGCCTTCTCTTTCGCGTCGCTTGGCAATCGCCCGGAAACCACCTTGAGATTCTTCCACGTGAAACCGCCCCATTCGCGCGCCGACACGATCATCATGTCCGCCTTCTCGACGCTGATAAAATCGACGAACAAGGGGCAGATTTCCGCCACATGCGGCAGCGAGCGGGTGCGCTCGGCCTCCGCCGCGGCGAACGGCTTCGGGGTAATGGCGCTGCCCATGCTGCTCACCACCACATCCGTGCCGCGCGTTTTCATTCCATTCTGCCAGCTCGTTTCGAAGCCTCGCGAAATCCCCACCAGCGCCACCACCGCCGCAATGCCAATGGAGATGCCGACGATGGTGAGGCCGGTCCGCACGGGTCGGCGCATCAGTCCGCGAATGGCGAAGGTGAGAAAGGTCATGGGTTCGCGAGCGATGGTTCAGTGGGCCGATCGGACACGATCCGGCCGTCGCGCATCTCGATCCGGCGCGTGGCGCGGGCGGCGATGCCCATATCGTGCGTCACCAGCACGAGCGTCAGATTCTGTTCTCGATGAAGTCGCTCGAGCAGGTCGAGGATCACTCCGGCATTCTCGCTGTCGAGGTTGCCGGTCGGTTCGTCGGCGAGCAGGACCGATGCTCCATTGGCCAGGCTGCGCGCGATGGCCACGCGCTGGCGCTCACCCCCCGACAGCTTTGACGGAAAATGATGCAGTCGCGGCTCGAGGCCGACGGACTTGAGCAACTCCCTCGCCCGCTCTTTTCGTTCGGCCGCACCACGCGGCGACTCAAACATCGGGATCTGCACGTTCTCCATCGCTGTAAACGTCGGCAGCAGGTGGAATGCTTGAAAGATGAAGCCGATCTCCAGCGCGCGGTAGGCGGCCAGATCGGCACGCTCCGCCAGCGGAGCGCCGCGATAAAGGAGCGATCCCCCGCTGGGATGATCCAGCGCACCAAGCATCTGAAGCAGGGTAGATTTACCCGAGCCACTTGGCCCAACCAAGGCCACGAATTCCCCCGCGTCGATTCGAAAATCCACCCCACGCAGCGCCTGCACCTGCCCGTCATCGTACTCCTTCTTCAGCGTGATCGCTTCAAAGACACATTCGCCGCCGGCATGGGAAGTCGCCATCAGCTCGTCCCCTGCCGGGCCAATTCCTGCCGCGTGGGCACCGTCACTCCGCGCCACTGGGCGCCGACGCGGGGATCGGGCAAATGGACGATCAAGTCGTGCACGGCGGCGCCGAAGCTGCGAAACGGCGGCCGTTCCTCGGGCGTGGTGGGCTCGAGCGCCGCCGCATGCCGCGGCAATTCCGGATGCGGCAGGCCGGAGCGCCAGTGGTGGACGCCGTGGTACGGCTCGTGGAGCAAGGTGAAATTGAGAAATGTCGCCATCCATCCCTCCGCCACCACACTGCGCGTCGAGCCATTCGCCGTCGCGCCGGTGAGGCCCACGTGCTCGACATATTTCCGCACACTCTGCATATTCGCCGCCAGCCACGCGGGCGCCAGGTGCAGCCAGAAGAAGTATTTCCACACATGGAAATAAGCAATGGCCGCAAGGGCCACCGTCCACACCACCGCGGTGAGCGCAAATTCCATCCAGATGCGCCGGCGCAGCTTCTTGTTCCGAATGGGCGAGCCGTCGCGCAGAAACGTGCGCAGGAAAAGAAAGGGTGTGAAAAAGATCCCCATCGTCAGTTCAGCGATCGCCGCCAGCACGCGCCCCCAGCGCGGCATGTGCGGATGCACGAAGGGCCAGAGTTCTTCATCGCGCTCGGAAGCAAGATACGCGTGGTGCAATTGATGCGCCGCGCGATAGAGG
>Ga0206986_1014_pt1 | contig 41148 bp, 41 predicted proteins | sample Alteio_BWMinCont_14_FD_153277 | JGI IMG/M metagenome (GOLD analysis project Ga0206986, IMG submission 153277) | Enriched cells from forest soil in Barre Woods Harvard Forest LTER site, Petersham, Massachusetts, United States -... | ecosystem: Environmental > Terrestrial > Soil > Temperate forest >... | reverse complement strand
TAGAGAAAAATTCAGTGCGTACAAGTCCAGGACAAACAGTAATGATATCTATGCCTTGATGAGACAATTCTGCCGCCATGCCGTTAGACATGCCAGTAAGAGCAAATTTGCTGGCTGCATAACAAACGCTGCCTGGATAAGCAACTTTGCCTGAAACTGATGAGATATTGACAATTTTACCGCCCTGTTTTTCAATAAAATGAGGTAGAGCTAAATAAATCATGTTAAGGGGAGCAAAGAAGTTGACAGCAAAAACATATTGCCAATCAGCAGGTGTTAGTTTAAGTAAACTACCTGGTTTTGATAAACCAGCATTATTCACAAGCAAGTCAATTTGATTGAAGTGTTCAAGACAGCTATCAATCATTAGCTTAGGTATGGCTGGATCTATCATATCCCCAACTACCAGATAGGCACGACCGCCAGCTGCCTCAACCAGATGCTTTGTTTGCTCAAGAGCTGATTCTGTACGAGCATTAAGAACAAGTCTTGCTGCATATTTCTCAGCTAGTTTAATAGCCAGAGCCTTGCCAATGCCTGATGAAGCACCAGTGATGATGCCGGCAAATCCGTGCGGCAATTGTTTTGACATTACTTACCTCACGGCTAGTTGTACTGCTGGCAACTGCCGTTCTAACGGCTTATTGCTTGATATCGGTGACCATGAATATTGAGATTGACAGACAAGCAATCGTTTTTTGAAGTTTTGGTCATTTATTTCCTTGTAGTCACTGCGGAAATGCGCGCCGCGTGATTCTTGTCTACAAAGTGCTGCATTTGTGATTAATCCTGCCAATAAATGCATGTTTGCTTGTTCTATTACTTGCCTGGTGGCAAAATTGGCCGGCACACGGCAGTAATGTGAAAGACAATTTTCCATAGAATTAAGTGATTCTTCACTGCGAATAAGACCAACGCTTGTATACATTTTTTCTTGCAAGTTTTTTAGGTTATCAGGCAAGGAATAAGATAGCGGATAATCAATTTGTTTATCATTTGCTAAAAAAACCGGATGATCAGAAGATCCCTTTTCCAAAATATAATCGGCTGCTTTAATAGCCATGACTCCTGCTTCAAGCAAAGAATTACTGGCTAATCTGTTCGCTCCATGTAATCCGGAAGAAGCACATTCGCCTATGGCACTTAATCTTGTAATTGATGTGTTGCCATCAATATCGGTCATTATGCCGCCCATGAAATAATGAGAGGCTGGGCTAACTGGAATTGGCTCGTAAAGTGGATCAATTCCATATGTTCGGCAAACTTTAAGGATGTTAGGGAATTTTGTTGAAATCTCATTGCGTTCAATTGATCTTAGATCAAGAAAGACATGAGAGCAGCTTTGGCTAGACATAATTGCATGGATGGATCTGGCAACAATATCGCGTGTAGCTAGATCTCCACCTGGATGAAATTGGTGCATGAAGGGCTTACCTTTACTATCCAGAAGAACAGCGCCGGCACCTCTTACCGCTTCAGATATTAAAAAGGCAGGAGCACCGTTTACGGCTAGAGCAGTTGGATGAAACTGGACAAATTCCATATCGACTAAAGCAGCACCAGCTCGATAAGCCATGGCAATGCCATCCCCAGTAGCAATAACTGGATTGGTAGTTCTTGCATAGATTTGACCTGAGCCGCCAGTAGCTAAAATAGTATGATTAGCCAATATTGCTAGAATGTCACCGCTGACATCAAATTTTGCTCCGACACAAGTTGCATCATTAATCAATAAATTAAGCGCAAAAGTGTTTTCAAGAATAGTTACAGGAGCTTTTGAGCCAGATCTAAAAGATGCCTTTCTTTCTTTCAATCTTTGAATTAATGTTGAAGTAATTGAGTGTCCAGTTGCATCTTTATTGTGCAAAATTCTTGATCGACAATGTCCGCCTTCGCGAGCTAAGGACAATGATCCTGATTGATCGCGATCAAAAGCAACGCCTAAATCTGACAATGCATCAATTAATTTACTACCGGAAAAAATAATTTCGTAAGCAGCCACAGGCTCAACTAATCCAGCCCCGGACTTGATTGTATCTTCAAAATGGAGAGCAGGATTATCAAAACAATTGGTCGGTAAGCTTGCTGCTACACCACCTTGGGCATAAGAGCTGTTTGAATCGGCTAAACTTTCTTTACAGGCTAAGACTACCGCAACTCCAGCTTCTGACAGTTTAAGAGCGGCAAGTAAGCCAGCTAGACCAGAACCAATGATTAGAACATCGGCTTTGAGTATTGCTTTTGTATTATCTAATTGATAGCGCATAAAATTTAGTAGATGGAGATCATTCTTTCTATCGCCCTTAATGCACGCTTAGCTATTTCTGGTTCAACTGTGACTCTATAAACATCGTTTTGTAAGCTTAGATGTAATTTTTCTAAAGTAATCATTTTCATAAACATACAACTCATTTCTTGGCTGATTGGCAAGAATTCTTTGTCCGGGTTGTTTTTTTGCAGTCTGTGCAGAATACCAACCTCAGTAGCTACAATAAACTGCTTAGCTGAGGATTTTTCAGCTCGCTTAATCATACCTTCAGTAGAAGCAACCTTAATCGGTGTGGCATTTGGATCCCTTGCCACTTTATCAAGATAAGGGGTTAAGCAGCCACATTCAGGATGAATTAAAAGTTCTGCATCAGGATATTGCTTGATTTTTTGCTCAACTGCTGATGGGTGCACAGCTGCATGGACATGACATTCGCCCATCCAGATATGCATGTTCTTTCGTCCTGTCATTTTTTGCACCCAGGAGCCAAGAAAAACATCCGGCAGAAATAAAATTTCCTGCTCAGCAGGAACCGACTGGACAATCTTTAAAGCGTTGCCGGATGTGCAGCAAAAATCCGACTCGGCTTTAATGGCGGCTGTTGTGTTGACATAAGAAACAACTACAGCGCTTGGGTGCTCACGCTTCCATTCTTTTAATTGCTCTAAGCTAATAGAAGCTGCCAGTGAACAGCCAGCTTCTAAATCAGGAATCAATACTTGTTTATCTGGACATAAAATGGCAGCCGTTTCTGCCATAAAATGCACTCCACAAAAGATAATTGTTTTGGCATGGGCTTTTGCTGCTTCTTGAGCCAATCCTAGCGAATCACCTACATAATCAGCAATATCTTGGATTTCGGGAATTTGATAATTATGAGCCAAGATGACGGCATTCTTTTTTTGTTTAAGTCTTTCAATCTCTTTAATTAAGAAGTCTTTTCGAGCAATATCAGATTCAACAGGATCAGATCTGTCAAGTGCAGCAGTCAGTTTAGGTAAAGATGTTTCTAATTGCTTTACCAGCGGCTTGTCTTTACTGATAGTGCTTGACCGCTTCATAGATATTTTTCAACCTCTAAACTCAAATCAACATTTTTTGCCGAATGTGTAAGCGCTCCAATTGATATACCATTCACACCAGGCAGTAAATAATCATCTATGTTGGCAAGATTGATGCCTCCTGATACTTCTATATAACTTCGCCCATTAATTAGAGTAACTGCCTTGCGCACCATATTTGGCGTCATATTATCAAGCATGATTTTTTCGACATTATTCGCTAAACATTCTTCAACCTGGCTTAAAGTGACACACTCAACTTCAATTGATTGTTGTGGATACGACTGTCTTATTGTTGCAACGGCTTTGGAAACGTTACCTGCAATTTGTATATGATTGTCTTTAACTAATATTTTGTCGGATAAGCTAAAGCGATGATTGACCCCACCACCAACTACTACAGCATATCGCTCAAAAACCCGCAGCCCCGGCGTTGTTTTGCGGGTGTCTAAAATATCGATGCCATAAGGCTTTGCCCGCTCAACAAATTTTTGAGTTAAAGTAGCAATTCCAGACAGTCTTTGCAAAAGATTCAAGACAATTCTTTCAGCGCCAAGTATGGCACATGCTGTACCTGAAACAGATGCTATTACTTTAGGAGAACTAACAATTCTGTCTCCATCTGCTACCAAAAAATTTGTATTAACTAGAGGATCAAGCCGTTTGAACACTTCTTCAATTAGTGCTAAGCCGGCTATTAAAACATCATCTTCTTTGCAGTAAATCTTCGCTTCAACTTGTAAATTGGCATCAACCAATGCCGCAGTCGTCAAATCGTCACTCTGAGATAGCCCTAAATCTTCTTCCATGGACAGATTGATAAGCTTATTGAGCAGGTTCTTTTGAAAAGAATCTGCCCAGATAGTGTTGACCAACTTACGGTCTAAAAGGTGTAGAGAAATTGTCATATTTACGTTATAGCACTAAACTTCTTAATTGAACATTAACTTATTGATTTCTCAATAATTTTGTTAATCTTGAGCAACCACGGGGGTTAACGGCTAGTAAATTTTAATCGTTGATGCTTTAATTTTGTATGGCATACGTAAATATACCCACTAAGCAAGTGTCCGACTGACGCTACTTAAAGCTTATTTACCAAATTGAGGATGATTTTCCATTCTTGTCCGGTGACTGGTTGTACGGAAAGGCGGCTGCCTTTTTGCAAAAGGATCATTTTGTCCAAACCTTTGATCGCTTTTAAGGCATTAAGAGGGATGGGGGTAGAAAAAGTTTTAACATGGTGAATATCAACCATATACCAGATTGGTTTTTGGGGATCACTGTCTGGATCAAAATGTGGATCTTTAGAATCAAAAGCAGTGTGATCAGGATATCCAGCTTGTATTACTTCAGCTAAACCAACGATTCCCGGAGGATCAGCGTTGCTGTGATAAAACAAAACTCCATCACCCAGCTTGATTGAGTCTCTTAAAAAATTTCTGGCTTGATAATTACGTACCCCATCCCAGTGAGTAATCTTTTTAGGGGAACGCTCAAGATCGGCAATAGAAAAAACACTTGGTTCTGATTTAAATAACCAATATTGTTTTGACTTACTCATTAGTGTCTGAACAATAAGAAGAATGCAACCAGATTACAGATACTAAATACAAGAGCTAACCCGGCAACAATAAAGGCTGAGTGATCTTGCTGAGGTTTGGTTTTGGTCTTTTCCTTTTCGGCATTAATAATAGATAGAACACGATTATCAAGAGATTTTGTTACAGAAGAAACTTGTTTATTAAGATAAGATTTAAATTGTTCAATCTCAAAGAGAATTTGATTATGAGCCTTCTCAACAAGTTTTTTAGAAGTGCTTAAGTGCTTTATTTCAGCAGTTTCTAAATGTTTGCGCATATTTTCACAATAGACATATAGATCATCAATTGCTTTAGCAGTTTTTGCTTGTTCGGTTTTCATCAATTCTTGCAAATTCTTTTGTTGACTTGAGATCTTTGGGTTCAAATAATTAACAATGACTTCAGCATGTTTTTTTGAACAATAGATCAACTTCACTGCGCGAATAAGTAGCATATTTAGCTGGTGAAGAGCTGGTCGTGCTCGCGGCAAAAGTGGATGCATTTTCTGCCGTCGAAGAAATTGTATTTGGTTCAAAAACTAAATCATTTGTATTCATTGTCGTTGTAGTGGTTTTGTCAGATTCGCTTACCTCAATGTCATCAATGGTTTGAACTGCTTCTTTAGCTAAGCTGCTAGGTAAAGTAAAAGTGTGTATAGCTTCAGCTGGTAATTTTTCTTTGTCCTGTTCTTCGGTAATCAAGATATAGACAAAATCTTTAAAATTAACTCTGATAAAGAACCAGCTGTGTTCCTCAGCATTGAACTTCAACCGGCTGGTCAAAGTCTCCCAGGCAGAAGCCGGCAAGCTTTGAGACTCATAACGCAGTCTCATGGCTGGCTGTGATGATTTTTGCTTGCTTGAGCGCTCAACTGGGCTCCAACGATCTGCCATATAACGCAAACCTACATCAATTGGTCTGGTGTTTTTAGCCATCTCAAAAGTAATCACATTTTGTCCTGGGCTGGCATCAAAGCAAGCAGATTGGACGCTTGTGTGCTCAAATTTAGCAGTAAAGCCAATAGAATCAGCAATGACTTTGATACTGTCCAAGCCAAGGCGATAAACTCGCCCTTCATATTGCTTGCTGTCTAGATCAAATTGGCTTAAATCAAGCTGCTTTAGCTCACCAATCCAAACTTCCGGATTATCTGCAATATTTAAGTTTTGAATTTCTACAACCATAGTAAAGAATATCTCTTCGAAAAGTGTGTGCGCTGATAAATTATCGCATCAATGATATCAAAGTTGTCATCATCTAATGATTTTTTTCCTTTATATAAATGTCTATTGTTAAAAAACAAACACAGGTCTGTCCGGTAATCGTTCAAAATCTTCTTCTGAAAATGAATAAAGCCTGGCAGGGCGAAAGGATGTCTCCTGGGTTGTTTCAGAAAGTTCTTGCAACACACCTGTACTAAGAAACTTTTTCCGGAAATTTCTGTTGTCCACCGCTCGACCAAGAACTGCTTCGTAGACAAGCTGCAAATCGCGCAAGGTAAACTTATTTGGAATAAGACTAAAAGCAGCCGGCGAGTATTCTATTTTATTGCGCAAGCGCTTATGAGCATAGGAAACTATATGAGCATGATCGAATGCTAGAGGTGGTAATTCATTAACTGGCCACCAGGCAACGCCGCTAGCTTCTGAACTGGCCTTGAGCTCCAGTTCTTCTTGCTTCAAAAGCGCCAAATAAGCAATGGTAATTGTCCGTCCTCTTGGGTCGCGCCCTTGATCACCAAAAGAATAAAGCTGCTCTAGATAAACATTGCCAACGTTGGTTTCTTCTAAAAGCTCACGCGCAGCAGCTTCATCCAACGTTTTATCTTGATCATCAAGAAAGCCACCTGGTAATGCCCAAAGTGATTTAAAGGGTTCATATTTCCGCTTGATGAGAAGAACCTCTAGGATTCCCTGGTTGACGGAAAAAGCTACTGTATCAACTGTCACTTTAAAGGAATCGTTGGACATAAGTTTGACTTTATCTTTTTTGGCTAATTTACTTCTAATAACTAACCGTACCATGGACGTTAGCTATATGCAAAGCATTAGTAAAAAAATCAGTTAGACTAGTGAAAATTTGACTGATTAAGGAGACGAGGCTAGGTTGAAAGAACTTCCTGATAATCTGGTAATCACCCAAAGACAAATAACTATTTTTGTCCTAGGATTGATTGCAGTATTTTTAGTTTTTCAGCTCTGTATCTTCTTTGCGGATATCTTAAGAGTACTAGTCATCTCAATTTTATTTTCTTATCTTTTCATCAATCTAGTTGACTGGTTAAACAAGTACTTACGCGCTCGAGTAGTTGCAGTACTCATTGTTTATGCCATCGTCTTAATTGGTACTACCATCGGTGTTTTAGTCTTAGTACCAGCGGTAATGACTCAAGTTGCTCAACTGCTTGCCACCACATATGAGCAGTTGCCTAGGTTGGTGGAAGGGCTCACTCAAGCAATGATTCCTGTCGAACGTAAACTTCACTCAGTGCAGATTGAGCTAAAAACAATCGATATTCTCAATGGATTTGTTTCCGGTATTCCTAGAATTGAAGCAGGGACGCTTTTTACTAGAGTTAGCGATGTTGCCGTTTCAACCATGACATCTTTACTGTATGGTTTGAGTATTTTTGTTATCTCTTTTTATTTTCTTTTGGACGGCTATCGTATACAGGCTTCGCTAATTAAATTATCCCCAAAGCAGCACCGGATATGGTGGCAGAATCTGGCTGCAGAAATAGACAAGAGTTTGCAAGCATTTTTTCGAGGACAAATTATCCTAGGGCTCGGTTTTGGAGCTTTTATGGTTTTTGTCTTCGCCTGCCTAGGAGTTCATTATGCTCTTTTACTTGGCATAATTCTTGGCATTTGGGAGATTATTCCTGTAATTGGGCCGCCAATTGGATTTATTCCTGCTTTGATTTCAGTTGCTATTCATGGAATGGATAATCTCCCATTTCATAATAAGCTCACTCAATTTTTGATCATACTGATTGTTTTTAACGGTTTTCAATGGCTGAAGGATAATATTATTGCCCCACGCTATATCGGCAATGTTATTGGTCTGCACCCAATTACTATTTTTATTGCCCTTCTAGTTGGTGCCAAGCTAGATGGCATGTCAGGTGTAATTTTTGCCTTGCCAGTTGCTTGTGTAATCAATGTTCTGATTAACCACCTACGTCCCAATCATAAGTAAGTAGGCAAAATACGGGCGGGGGTAAGGCGAGAGGCTAGCAGCCGCTCCTACAAGTTTCTCCTACAATCTAGCCCCTACAAAACAAAAATACCATCCAGAGGTAAATCTCAGATGGTATTTAAGCTATTGTCTGACTGCCCCTTGCGAAGTGGGCTCAATATTTTATTACGTTTCAGCCAGTCCTTCACGTAATACGGGCTCGCTTACTACTGTTTCCAGTTAGCGCCAACTTGGCGTTTCCATAAGGCCCCTCGGCTCGAAGTACTCAACATTTGTAGTGAGTACTCACCGTTGATGCATTTATCTTAGCGCATGTCCGAGGTAAAAAAAGTCCCCCAGAAGTTATTTAATATATGCTCAGTACGCTTGATGAAAATGGCTTAGATAGCTGATTTATAGAGAATGCTTTATTAAATGGATACTGAACAACAAAACCAGTGCAGGAAAGCAAGGCACCATATGTAATATCATTAAAATATGTATGTATTGAATATATAATACTCATATAGTTAGATATATATTTGTCTTTTCTGCTAAATCTACTTGATTTAGTAAGCTTCTATAAAATCTGATTTTCTCTTAAGACAAGCTCTTTTCAATTCTTTCAAACAATCCTTCAATGGTTTTAAAAGGAGTCGGGTGGCTAGGATTAGCCGGATCTACTGGACTAAATTCCTTAGTCAGAAGAGTTAAGAAGGCTGCTTGAGAATCAGCTGAAAGATTTGTTTTGTAATTCTTTGCCAGCAAATGACGGCAAGCTTGCAGAAAGCCGCGTGTGTCCTGGTATTCAAGATATTCATCTTTGCCAGGAACAGCTGCTTCTTTTACGGTAATTTCTCCATCTTCAACTGCTTCTTTATACTCATCTTCAGCACTGCTTAAAACAAGCAACGCCGCTTTCTTCTTAAAGTCAGCTGTCTTGTAAGCATCTTGACCAATGGCTTTGCGTATCTGTTCGACGTTAGCCAGCAAGTCTTCATAGTACTCATTGAACTGAGCAGTGCTCACATCTTTATCTGCCGCGAGCTTACTATATTGATGCAGTTTGATTTTTAGGGATTCTAAAAAACCATATTTTTGCAGCAGATTTTGCACCATCAAAGCTTTTGGTCCTTGGTCTTCAAGTATCTCTCGCATGGGGTGATGAGCATGCTTGCCGGCACGCTTGAGATCAAGCACTGGATCGGGTGATTGACCACTCAAAGCTCTTATATGTAGATCATGAGCAGCACGCGCGTGCCCTTCTAAAATTGTCATTGCCGCTACTGTTGCAATTTCATCAACAAGCGGAGTTGATTTCCCAGGCAATACATTGACTTGCACCAAACAGTTTTCTTTTCCTTCTGGACTTAATGTGTATTTGCCTTCTGCCCCAGTAATGGTTACTGCCGCTTTAGACTTTGCCGGCAAAAAAGCTTCTTGAGCAATTAAACCTGTATGTGCTTCAAATTCAAACGGTTTATCAGTCTCATTGACAAGCAAGATGCTTTTGCCGCGAGCAATGGCAATTGAATTGGGAACTACTTTGTTTTCTGTAAAGTGAATTTCATTTGCCTCGGACTCAGTAGAAGTAGATATGCTTGCTTGAGCTGAAGCGTTGTGTACTGAGGCTACTTCGACAAATAATTCGCTGCCGATACCTAGAAGCAACCCAACAGTAACGGCACTCATGGCAGCAATAGTAGTTAGTGAGGCAAAGCGTAATCTGAGCAGCTCTCTTGTTACATATATAAGTGAACCAACTGCTAATGATAGAAAAAGCAACTCCAAGTTTTCATTGACATAAAAACCACCAATCACTGCCCCTAACGTTGTTGGCGCACCACCAATAAGTCCTAGAACAATTAACTTGCTCCAAGGTACCTCTTGACCAACCAATGGGCCAGCAATGCCAAAACCTTCAGTGGCATTATGCAAAGCAAAACCAATGACCAAAATCCAGCCTAGGTTGACCTGCCCACCAGAAAATGATTGTCCAATTGCCAGTCCCTCAGCAAAATTATGCAAGCCAATGCCAAGAGCAATCATATTAGCAATCTCAAAAGGCGTAGCACCTTGCGTTTTGTGATGGGTGCGTTTTTCTTCCAGCCAGGCAAGTCCTACTAATCCAGCAATAAGTCCACCAACAAGCAGCAAGCCTTTGATGACAGTTGGCTCCCATGCCCCACTTTTAGCACTTGATTCCACTATTTCAATGGCGTTATGCCCTACTTCAATAATAAGAAATAGGAGCACACCAGCAGATGCCACGGCCAATAATCCTCTTAGCCGCTCTGAAGCCCCTTTCCACCTGGCTACCGGCAAGCCTAGAAATATTGTCATCCCGGCAATTGTTCCTAAGACAATGTTTGATGAGGCTCCTGTTAAAACATCCATAATTTGCTCCTGAAATCTTTGGCACTTCCTTACTTTGTTACTCGATACTAGCAAGTAGTGTCAACTTTAACCCTCTTTGTTTATGATCCTTAGGTAATCTAGTTGCAAATCAAAACCAGATCATGCATTGTTTCTACTTTCTAGAAAGGCATAATCAGTGTCAGCCAGCAAGCGTCCAAGTCTAGGTAAAACTTTCAGCATTGTTGCCATACTTACTGTTGTCTCCAAAGTAATAGGGCTGCTTAGAGACATTGTTGTAGCTGCTGCTTATGGAACAACATTTTTAGCTGATTCATATAACTATGCCTACTTGTTTACAGGCAATGTTCTTATTCTCTTTGGCGGGCTGGGTGGCCCTTTTCATTCAGCCACCGTTACGACCCTGACGCCACGTAAGGACGAGCCGCAAGCTGGACAGCTTATGACTCAGATATTATCAGTCACGGCTTTGTTTCTCAGCATTGCCACATTAGTGATGTTTGTTGCTGCGCCATATGTAGTCCATCTTGTTGCTGGCGGATATGGACACAATGAATTAGACAGAGTTCGTTTTTTCCAACAAACAGTTGCGCAACTAAGAATCATGTCCCCTTTGATTCTCATTTCAGGATTAATAGGTGTTTCCTATGGAATCCTCAATGTTTTTCATAAAGTATTTTGGCCATCCTTATCTCCAGCTCTGGCTAGCTTGGCAATTATTTTAGCTTTGCTTTTATTCCCTAATAAGGAAAGCGCTTTGCCCCTTGCCATCGGCACCTTAATTGGTGCCATCTGTCAATTGCTTGTGCAAGTGCCAGGCATGCTCTCTTGTAATTTGAAATATGGTTTTAGTAAAAAAGCAGTTGCAGGATTAAGAAGCTTTACTTCAGTTTTGTGGCCTGCCTTGTTTGGCACATCAATTGGTCAACTAATCATATATGTAGATAGTTTCTTTTGTGCTGGCATTGGAGAAGGAGCCTGGACAGCTATCTCTAACGCCAACCGGCTCATTCAACTGCCGCTTGGCGTACTGATTACCGCCATGCTTGTGCCAGTACTGCCAAGATTTACTGAGGCAGCCTCCGCTTCCAAAATTGATCATCTTAAGGCTGACTTCAGGCGTGCATTGAGCTTTCTCTGGTTTCTTGCCATGCCGCTCACCATGATTTTGATTGTTCTGCCTGCACCAATTATCAGACTCTTGTTTCAACGTGGGGCATTCAATCATGGATCAACTATTCTTGTCACACAGGCACTTTTGTTTTTAGTCCCATCCATAATCTTTTATATAGGACGGGATTTAATCACCCGGGTCTTCTATGCTTTTCAAGATAGCAAAACGCCATACTACGTAGCTATTTGCGCCATATTCGTGAAAGCACTTTTGGATTATCTCTTTGTCATAGTATTTCATCTAGGCGTCAGTGGCATTTCACTTGCTACATCACTCATCACCATATTCAATCTTGTTTGTTTGGCACTGCTGCTTAGAAGAAAGATTGGGCAACTTGAACTCACGAAGCTATTGCTCCCTATTTCAATAATGACTGGGGCGTCCATTGTCTCTGGATTGGTCGTCTATTTTTCATTTGCCCAACTCCAGCAAGTAATTGTAACCATGAATGTTCTAGCTCTTGCCTTCAAAATTGGTGTTGCTACTGCCATTGGCGGCATAGTTTATTTTGTTGTTTGTTCAATTTGCAGACTGCATGAACCAAATATGCTACTTGAGCGTGTTTTAAAGAGAAGCTAAGCTCTTAATAAGAAGTTGAGGGGAGCAAACTATTGCTAAAGCATATGACTTAGATATGAGTTTTTACTCTTTAGAATATTGAATGCTCTGCTCGCTTACAGCACAAGAAGATCCAGCGCTTGTTAATCTAAATCACTACTGAGATATGAGTCTTCATGTCACTTTTACCTTTATGCAAACGTCAATATTTAAATGTCTTCTGGGGTACTTTTAATACCTCTGCTTTGCGGTAAGATAAATACATCAACGGTGAGCACTCACTACAAATGTTGAGTGCTATGAGCCGAGGGGCCTTACGGAAACGCCAAGTGGCGCTAACTGGAAACAGTAGTAAGTGAGCCCGCATTATGTGAAGGACTGGCTGAAACGTAATGAAATACTGAGCCCACTTTCGCAAGGGGCAGTCAGACAGTAGCAAAAAAACCATCGCAGATTTATCTGGATGGTTTTTTTGTTTTGGGGCCCTAGCTGATCGCTGACTTTGTCTATTTTGAGATTTGCATTGTTTTGAAAAAGATTCCAATCATCTGAAAGTCAAGTTGATTAGATTTGGCACTCCTTTAAGGTTGGATATATAGAGAATATCTTCAATATATTCTTTAGAAGTCTTATTGTAGCCCTTTATATAGCTAATTGTGGATCAGCCTGCAGCACAAAAAGATCCAGCGCTTGTTAATCTAAATTATTGCTGAGCTATGAGTCTAGAAGGCACTTTTATCTCTATGCAAACATCAATGTTTAAATGTCTTCTGGGGTACTTTTAATACCTCAGCTTTACGGTAAGATAAATACATCAACGGTGAGTACTCACTACAAATGTTGAGTACTTCGAGCCGAGGGGCCTTACGGAAACGCCAAGTTGGCGCTAACTGGAAACAGTAGTAAGCGAGCCCGTATTACGTGAAGGACTGGCTGAAACGTAATAAAATATTGAGCCCACTTCGCAAGGGGCAGTCAGACAATAGCTTAAATACCATCTGAGATTTACTCTGGATGGTATTTTTGTTTTTAAGGCATTTTGCTGGCCATAAACTAGTACAATTTATATATCAATGCTATACAAGGAGTTTTTGCAATGAGTAAAAACACCAATCTTGGACTAACAGTTGCTGCGATAGTATTTTTTGTTATCGGTTTTGTACATCTGGTTCGGTTCATTAACCATTTCAGCGTCATGATTGCCGGTGTTGAAATACCAATCATTGCCAGCTTAATTGGTTCACCGCTATTTTTATTCCTTGCCTTCTGGCTTTGGAGTCTGCGTACAAAAGCAGAGTAACTGCTCAGTCCGTTTTTTAAATTGAACTTTTTGACCGGCTCATTCGTTAAATAAGTAACCGGTGGGTTATCACGTGGCGGACTTTGGGGAGATTGTTCGTCACGTGCCAACCTGCCGCCATTGGCAAAGAATTGAAGTTTACTGCCTACTTGCTCTATATCGATATATGATATAATAGGATAGATGTTCCATGATTCAATCATTTGGCAATCAATTAACAGAGAAAATATTCAATGGTATTAGGGATAAGGAAGTATCTCGTTTTCCACAAAACATTTTCAAGATTGCTAAGCGCAAACTAGATATGGTTAATTTTGCCAGTCATTTACAAGATCTCACCGAACCACCAGCTAATAGGCTTGAGAAATTAATGGGAGATTTAAAAGGCTTTTACAGCATTCGTATAAATGATCAATGGCGTATTGTTTTTCGGTGGGAAGCTGATGGAGCTTACGAAGTCAAAATTACTGATTATCACTAGAGAGTAGCTTATGAAAATACCAACACATCGAGCCCCTACACCAATTGGTGAAATCTTAGTTGAGGAATTCCTCAAACCACTTGCACTTAGTCAAAGTGCTTTTGCCAGACACCTGGGTTGTCCGCAACCAAAGTTGAACGAAATTATTCAAGGCAAGCGCGGTATTACACCTAAAACTGCCATGACTTTTGCTGATGCGCTTGGTACTACTCCTGAGTTCTGGCTTAATGCACAACTAGCAACTGATCTATGGCAGGCTCAACATCACCATAAAAAAGTACCGCTTTTACCTCAGCTCAAAAAGATAAATGCATAAGCGTGAAGTTAAATATATGCATCATATATTTAAGCCCCATCTTGTTTTGAACACAGGCTGTTTGAAGCTCAACATAGTGTTAAAATGCCTCAGATTCAACAGGTGGCTTAGGCAAATTTGAGATCAAAGGAGCGCAGTATGACAGATATAGTTCCCAGCGTTTCTAGGGAAGATTATGATGTCCTTCGTTCAATCAAGGAGATAGTTCTTCATCCCAAGCAATTCTTTGCAACAATGCCAGTAAACGGCAGTTTTCGCCAGCCTCTTATTTTTGCGTTGTCTATCAGTGTTGCTGTTGGCTTATTAGTCTGCATAACTCAAAGCAAACCTTTTATTGGTATTCCTGCTTTTATAATTTTGTACATTATCTCTATGTTCATTGGAGCTGGTTTACTCTGGCTAATTGCTAAATTGGCCGGTGGCACTGGCAGTTATAAAGCTACTTTCAGGGCTTCTGCGTATTGTAATGTTGTTTCGCTTGTTGCCTGGATTCCTTATGTCGGCTTTTGGGCTACTTTCTATGAGTTATGGTTGCTGATTTTAGGGGTACAGCGAGCCCAAAATCTTTCTTTCAAAGCAGCCTGCTGCGTCGTACTTATCCCATTTTTCATATTATTCACAACCGGCATAGTTCTGGGTCTTCTGATGATGCCCCACTTACATTAGCTAAGGCAGATCTATAACTGAATGGGCAAGATGGTGGATCGAAAAGTTTCTAACACAAGTACTGAGCTTCAAGAAAAGCTCAAAAAAATCAAACGTGGTGGTGCGGATAAATATCATCACAAATTGAAGGAAGAAAGCAAACTTTTTGCCCGCGAGCGCTTGCACCTTTTACTCGATGATGAAGATGACTTTATTGAAGATGCATTATTTGCCAATTGCTTAGAACCCGATTTGCCTGCTGATGGTGTCATAACCGGCATTGGACACATTGAAGGACGAACTGTTTGTGTCATGGCTAATGATGCTACAGTCAAAGCTGGCTCCTGGGGCAAGCATACTGTTGAAAAAATCATTCGCATACAAGAAACAGCTATGCGTTTGAAAGTGCCAATAATTTATCTGGTGGATTCTGCAGGCGCGCGCATAACTGATCAAGTCGAAATGTTTCCTGGCAGACGCGGAGCTGGCAGAATTTTCCACAATCAAATAACTATGTCTGGGCTTGTACCTCAAATTTGTCTTTTGTTTGGACCATCGGCCGCCGGCGGTGCTTATATTCCTGCTTTTTGTGACATTGTCGTGATGAATGAGGGTAAGGCCTCTATGTATCTTGGTTCTCCAAGAATGGCAGAAATGGTCATTGGTGAAAAAGTTACACTGGAAGAAATGGGTGGCGCTTACATGCACTGCAGTGTCTCTGGCTGCGGAGATGTTTTGGTCAAATCTGAAGAAGAAGCAATTACTGTATGTAAAACTTATTTGCGCTTCATGCCGAATAATTGTGATTCTAAGGTATCTCAAGCAAAAGCTAAATCACCTCTATCTAGTAAGCAAAAACTTGAACAGCTGATCCCACTAGAAGAGAATGTTCCTTTTGATATTTATTCAGTGATTGATCAATTAATTGATGAAGGGTCTTTTTTTGAGATCAAGAAACTCTTTGCACCAGAATTGGTGACAGGACTGGCTCGATTATCAGGCAGAACTGTCGGCATCATAGCCAATCAACCCAAAGTAAAAGGGGGAGTTTTATTTATTGATTCAGCAGATAAGGCAGCTAGGTTTATTTGGCTTTGTGATGCTTTCAATATTCCACTTTTATTTTTAGCTGATGTTCCAGGCTTTATGATTGGCACCAAAGTAGAAAAAGCAGGCATCATACGTGCCGGAGCTAAAATGATTTCTGCAGTTTCTTCAGCAAGCGTGCCTAAAATTTCAGTCATACTGCGCAAAGCTTATGGAGCTGGTCTTTACGCCATGTGCGGTCCAGCTTTTGAACCTGATGCGTGTCTGGCATTGCCCACTGCCTGGATTGCTGTTATGGGGCCAGAACCAGCAGTAAATGCTGTGTACTTTAATAAGATTGCTGAGCTGCCTGAATCAGAACGAAATGCTTTTATAGAAAAAATGCGGCAGGAATATAAAGAAGATGTTGATATTTACAAGCTCTCAACTGAAATGATTGTCGATAATATAGTTGAACCGGAACACTTACGAGCGGAGCTCACCAAGCGTTTCTCAGCTTATGCTAACAAAACATCATCTAAACCAGACAAAAAATGCCCGATATTGCCGGTTTAATAAGTTATGATCTTACTGCGTTCGAGTTTAAATTAAGGAAGCCTCTCTTTGCTCAGTTCTTCTAAAAAAGACTCTCTTTGGGTTGTGTTAGCCATGTCTATTGGGGCAATTGAGCCAATTGCCGCAAAGTATGGCTTGCGGGGTGCTGTCACACCTCTGCAACTTTTTGTTGTGAGGAATATTGTTGCTGCTCTGGTTCTTTCACCCGTATTGCTTAAATTGTCCACATTTAAATGGCAATCATTTCTTAAAGTTTTGCCAGTTAGTCTTTTGTTGATGACAACTGGTTTATGCACTCTGGTAGCTTTGAAGTTTTTATCGGCTGTTACTGTCATTACTGTTGTCACTACAACGCCAGCCTTAGTGGCAATCATTAATCAGCGGCTTGGCAAAGATGCTCTTGCCCCAAGATTTTGGCTTGGCTTCTGGCTTGCTTTCGCTGGTGTAATTATGAGTCTTGAGTTTCAATCATTCGTAGTTAACCCAATTGGACTTGTTTGTGTTTTTCTAGCCATGATTAGCTCCAGTATTTATCGAGTGCAAATGGAAGACATAAGCGATAATCTAACACCACTGGTTGCTTCTGGACTTTGTTTTATTATTATTGGACTTTTAACGGTCGCTTTCATATTTCCTACCGTTGGATCAGTGCCGTCAAGTTCAATGCCAATTGCCATCTTTATTGGCATTGCAGCAGCTTTAGCTAATGTTGCTTTTGTCACAGCTCTTAATCGTGTAGGAGCAACGCGAATATCAATTATTACCATGATGCAAAGGCCTTTGCTTATTGCCGCTGCAGCTCTTCTTTTAAGAGAGCGTCCAACTATTATTCAACTCGTCGGCATCATGCTTGTGATCATCGGCATGAATTATGCAAGAGTGACGCGTATAGCAAAACCAAGGTTTGTTATGCCACAGGTCGCTCAAACTGAGCCTTAACCAATTTGGCATAAGCAGAATTTTTGTTAATTAGTTGATCATGCGTACCAGATTCAATAATATGCCCTGAATCAAGCACCAAAATTAAGTCAGCATGCCTGACTGTAGATAAACGGTGAGCAATGACAATAACTGTGCGCTCCTTCATCAAATTATCTAGAGCTGCTTGCACCATAGCCTCAGATTCATTATCCAGTGAGCTAGTTGCTTCATCTAGTATTAAAATAGGCGCGTCTTTTAAAATGGCTCGCGCTATTGCTATGCGCTGCTGCTGTCCACCTGATAATCTCACTCCTCTCTCACCTATTTCAGTGGCATAACCTTTCGGTAATTGCAGAATAAAATCATGACAATAAGCCTGCTTTGCTGCATTTTCTATTTCTTGCTGATTAGCTTGTAAATTACCCAGACGAATATTTTCTTCAATGCTCATATTGAACAAAAAATTGTCTTGAGTAACTAAACCAATTTGAGAGCGCAAGGAAGCAATGGTATAAGACATAAGTGGCTTATCATCAAGGAGAATAGCGCCAGATGATGGGTCAAAAAAGCGAGGCACAAGATTGGCTAGAGTTGATTTACCTGAGCCTGAAGATCCCACCAGCGCCACTAGTCGGCCTGAAGGAATATCAAGTTGAATGTTTTGCAGGACACGGGCTATATGTCCTGGGTAATTAAAGGAAACATCCACAAATTTAAGATGATGCGGACCAGGTTGAAGTTGCGTTGCTCCTGGGGCATCTTTAAAATCTGGCTGTAAATCAAGCAGCTCAAAAACACGCGTTGCTGCTGCTAGTGCCGGTTGCAGAATCCCATGAATACGACCAATATTTTTAATTGGTGAGTAAAGTAAAAGCAGTGCTATGACAAAAGAAGTAAGAGCACCAATGGTCATCTGGTGATGCACCACCTGGTAACCAGCCACCCACATAACAGCAGCAATGCCGCTAGCACCAATCATGGCTAAAATAGGAGAAAGAAGCGCTTCAGCGCGAGCTGCTTTTATTGTATTGTTAAAGAAATTGGCATTTGTATTTTGAAAACGTTTGATTTGATAATTCTCTAAATTGAAACCTTGAACAATCTTCACGCCTTGAATTGATTCGGATAAAACTGAAACCAGCCCACCAATCGCCTCTTGTCCACCGCGAGCGGATCTTCTAATTCTTTTACCTAGAATTGAGACCGGCAAAACAATTAAAGAAAGAATGCTCAGAGCAATAACACTTAGCCAAAAACTTTGTAAGACCAGAACAATAGCTAGAGACAGTAGTGTCACAGTGCGGCTAATCAGAGATTGAAAAGTTTGAGCAATGGCTGTCTCAATTACAGAAATATCATTGATCATTCGTCCAATTAGCATCCCTGATGATTGTCCTTGAAAATAAAGCAGGGGTTGTTTTTCTAAATGCTCAAAAAGTTGATTGCGTAAATCGCGAATAGCAGCACCGCCAACGTAGCGAATGCAGTAAGTTTCAAAAAATCTAAATATACCTTGGGCAGAAGCAATCAACAACACAGCCAGTGGCACAAAATAAATCAAGTTCTGGCGCCCATCAACTAGAATTTTCTGCAATCCCTGCCCAGCTAAATAAGCAATGGCACCATCCATAGCGCCATACGGAATGGCAGCGGCAAGTCCAGCTAAAAACATCGGCCAATAAGGTCGAAGGTACTTAAGGAGTCTTAAATAAATCTTGGTATTATCTTGGAATATCAAGTGCTTGAAATTGCTCAAGGCAGCCCCTGTTTTTTCAATTCCACCTTTAGATTGTTTTTGCAATTTCGACTGCGCAGTCATAGGCGTAATCACCCTCTCCTAATTGATCCTTCAAGACTAGCAGTTCCTGCGCAATCTCTTCATGCAGTTTTGGCACATCCAATAAATCAAGAGTATATTTTACGAGACGTTCCGCCCGACAATCTAGTTGAATTAATTCAGGCACAAGCGCCTTGCCTGCCAAAAGGTTTGGCCAGCCTACTCTTTGCACCTTTTTTAAAGCAAGAAATACCAAGTAACTTAACCAATCCCCCCGATAAAAAATGAGCATTGGTTTACCAAAAAGAGTTGCTTCAAGCGTAGTTGTGCCAGATTTGGCCCAGACCAGGTTGCAAATTGACATTAGACTGTAGTTATCAGATGAAGAAATAATCCTTGATTTACTTTGCGCTAGCTTGTTTTTGGCAAGTCGTTGAGTCAATACCTGTCCTGTCTCTTCGTTAACTTGTGACAGAGCAAATTGCAACTCAGGGCGTATGCGCCCTAACCATTCAATAGCTTGCAGCAGCACCGGAAATAATGTCTTGATCTCATTTTTACGACTGCCTGAAAATACAGCAATAATTGGCTTGTCAGGCTTAAGATTGTATTTGCTGCAAAATTCTTCCCGGCTCATGAGTGACTCTTTGTCAGGCAAGTTTTTAACTAAAGGATGTCCAACAAACTGCACAGGGACACCACGCTTGGCATAAATTTGGCGTTCAAAAGGAAAAATGACAAAGATCTTGCTTATTGTCTTAGCTATAACATCAATGCGTCCGGGGCGTGATCCCCAGACTTGCGGAGAAATGAAGTAATAGATAGGTAGTTGAGAAAACTTCTTTTTAACTACTTGCGCCAAACTCAAATTTAAACCGCTAAAGTCAACAAGAAGAATTGCCTTAGGCTGCCTTACCTTTATTTGAGCCAACAATGTTTGTCTGATTTTAAATAAGAAAGGAATGAGTTTTATATTCCCAAAAATGCCAATGCTGGAAAAATCTTTGCAGTCAAATAATAGCTCTGCCCCTTGCTTGCGCATATTCTCACTGCCAAGCCCCCAAATATTCACATCAGGTCTTAATTTCTTTAACTGAGCAATTAGCTGAGCAGTGTGCCTATCAGCTGATAAATCACCCACCGAGATGAGCAGATTTGGTTGTCTGATTTGATTAGTTTGATTTTTGGGATCATCTATCAAGCAACAGTTCCTCTATGCAAAGCAACTGAGCCAAGAGCTAAAGGCCGATAGATAATGTTTGTCAATCCCGCTGTTTGAAAAATTTGAGTTATGCTCTCTGGCTTTGGATAAGTCTCAAGCGAGGCAGGTAAATATTGATAGCTGTCCTGATCGCTGCCTAACATGCGACCAATTAAAGGGAGTACCTGATTGAAGTAAAAGTAATACAAAGGCGTGAAAATCGGCAAAGTAGGATGACCAAGATCCAAATTAACAACCTTACCGCCTGGTTTGACCACTCGAGCCATTTCAGAAATTCCAGTTTGCAGATTAGTTAAATTGCGCAAGCCAAAGCTGATGATTGCTCCGTCAAAAGTATGATTTGCAAAGGGTAACTTTTGAGCATCTCCTTCTACCCATTTGATCTGAGCATACTCAATTTGTTTAGATATTCGCATTTGAGATTCTCTTGCTGCGGCGATCTTGAGCATATTTTGAGAAAAATCAAGTCCAACTACACAGCCAGTTTCATCTAATTGATCGGCTATCTTTAAAGCTAAATCACCAGTACCACAACAAACATCTAGATAGCGTCCATCTTTCTTAAGCGATAAAGCATTAATAGCGCGAGCTTTCCAAAGACGGTGCATACCAAAACTAATGACATCATTGGTGAAGTCATACTGTCTGGCAATCCGATCAAATTGCTTAAGAACATATTCAGCTTTTTGGTCGGTTGCTGGTAAATGAAAACCAGACTTATTTAACAAAACCAAATCCTAGAACCACACAAATGAGTACAAAAACTCCTGCAACACCCCAGGTTAAGCGATCTAACCCAGCTTCAGCACCTCGTTTGGCAGAAAATAGCGTGGCACCACCACCAATGCCTCCCATGCCTTCACCCTTAGGGGAATGTAACAGGATTAATATAACCATAACAAGCCCTAAAATAGCTTGCAGAACAAGCAGGGCTACGTACAAGGTGCTCATCAAAATTCCTCTTAAGTTGACTCTACCAGCCTAAACTAGAGAGCCGAAAGCCGCCTCAGTCTATAGCCGATGACTGGATGATTATATGACATTTAAACCCTTAATTTGAAAGAGTGGGGCTGCCTCTTGTCAAAATATTACATTCAGAAAATCTATAGATGGTATCGGCTACGGTATCAGGCAGATGATGGCGGCGTAGCGCGTTCTAAAAATTTCTGCAGAATAATGGCAGCCGCTTGCCTGTCTACCAAACCTTTGTTATGTCCTGTTTTTACCCCTTGAATTGTCAAGGTTTTAATAGCTGAGATTGTCGAGAGGCGTTCATCTTCATAAACAATCGACAGACCAGTGGCTTGGGCTAGTTTTCGCCCAAAGGCTCTCGCTTTTTCAGCCTGCTCGCCGCTTGTGCCATCCATATTCAAGGGCAAGCCAATGACAATTTGCTTTGCCCCATGACGCTCAGCAATCGCCGCTACTTGCTCAAGATCTGCCTGCGTATTGGTGCGCTGGATGGTTTCAAGACCAGCAGCAGCAATGCCAAGTGGATCTGAAATAGCCACACCAATGCGCTTATTGCCAACATCAAGTCCAAGAATTCGTGGTCTGAGGTTCATAGAAGTATTTTACAGATTGGATGTAAACATTCAGCAATTTAACGTGCTAAGTGTAGTGTAGCCGCTTGCGGCGTGGAGCCAAGATATTGAGTTGATTCGGAGAAGTCCCCATCTTTCGCTGAGCATTTACGATTGGACCTTTTCCGGATTTTAAGGATCAAATTAACTCTACTTGGTCGACTTGCCGAATAATCAGCAAAAACTTGTAGAATTAGTCTCTATGAAGCTTTATTTATTACGCCATGGCATTGCTGTCGATCAAATTGGCGGAGCTATACAAAATGATTCTCAAAGACCGCTCACTAAAGAGGGGATAGTTGAACTGGAAAGAGTTGGCTTATCTTTAAAGCGGCTCGGTGTAAAAGCAGAACTGGTTGTCTCAAGCCCACTGGTGAGAGCTAGACAAACTGCTGAAATTATCCACGCTGCGTTAGGTTCACCACGCAATACGCTAATCTCTGAATCTCTATCACCTGGTGGCACAGCTTCAGATCTCTATAAAGTCTTGCGTCAGTTTGTTCAACTAAATGAAATTTTTTTGGTCGGGCATGAACCAGGCATGAGCAGATTAGCTGGAACATTATTATGGTGTGGGCCAGACTTTGATATAACTTTCAAAAAAGCCGGCATCTGTCGCATCGATATCAACGATGTGCCACCCACATCTGCCGGCACACTCAAATGGTTCCTCACCCCTAAAATCATGTCTGCCATTGCCGGCAGGTAAAAATGATTTATCTCATAATATATTCGCTAGTATGCATCGCTATTGTTGCCATACATGAAGTAGGAAAGCGGCAAACGCCAGAGCATTTTTTAGTTGCTGATCGCAAAGTCGGTGGACTTTTCGGGGCCTTCGCTGTAGCTGCCAGCTGGATATGGGCACCGGCACTATTTGTTTCAACTCAAGTTGGCTACCAGTGGGGGTACTCTGGACTTTTCTGGTTTACCTTGCCTAATATGCTCGCTCTCATGCTCTTTGCACCAGTAGCTAATCGTATACGTCATGTGCTACCTACTGGCTTCTCCTACATTGGATTTATTCGAAACAAGGGTGGTTATTTTAGAGAATTGCAGCTTTTTATTCAGCTGTTAGTACAAGTACTTTGTTGCGCAATCCAATTGACTGCAGGTGCTGAGCTTATTACGTTAATTAGCGGTACTTCGTACACAGCGATCATATGTGTAATGGTAGCAGCACCATTATGTTATTGTCTAATTGCTGGACTAGTTTCAAGTGTACTAATTGATTGCATAAAATATTTTGTTATTATTGGCTCAATTGGTCTCATTTATTTAAACTTACCACTATCACACAATATTCCTGCCCTTATTCATTGCAAATTCAATCCATTTGATCAAACTATGCTTCTGCAATTTGGGCTAGCCTCATGCTTGACTCTTATTTTCGGCATTTTTAGTAACCATCAGCAATGGCAGCGTGCCTTTGCAGCTGACTATTCACAAGTACGTAAGATTTTCTCCAGTGCAGGATTTTTACATGGAATAGTCACATTCTCACTTGGAACATTGGGCGTGCTCATCTATCAGTCAGGCTATGTTACTCATCATCTACAAACGGTAGGCGCTGAATATATCGCTCAAAATATGGTGCCATTCTTTTTAGCAACCTTCATTGTCATGGTATTGTCAGGATTATGCGCCACCATTGGCAGTGCCATGTGCGCTTTCGGTAGTTTATATGCTACTGAAATTGCCACGAAGCAAGATCCTGTTATTGCCTCTCGTCAAGCCATTGTTGTTCTTTCTATATTAGCTGCTTTGGTAGCAATCTTTCGTGTCCCACTCATTACTTTGTGGATGTTTTGCGGATTTATCCGACTAGGAACTGCTACGCCAACAATAGGGAGTATTTTTTCTAAAAAACTATCCGGCAAAGTAGGTACAGTGGCAATTATCACTTCAATTGTTGTTAGCACACCATTGTTTATATATGGCTCCATTCAAGACAACAGTATTTGGCGAACCATTGGCATGATTCTGTGTTTACTCATTAGCACTAGCATTTGTCTGCTGCAAATATTTTCTGCGACCAAAGACAAAAGCCCGATTATTCAAGACAACAATCTTGCTGAATTCTTTGCGTCATCGCCTTTGCCTGGTTCAAATCTACAAGTCGAGCGTGTCAAAGGTAAATTACGAAAGGTTGACACGTAAGCTTTTTACTTACTACTGAGTGACCGAAGTTACCCTATCTTCAAGTATACATAGATTACTCATATCGTCTGCCATTGAGTTCAATCCAACCGCCTTCGTGATAAGGCGTGTCTGTGTGGTGAGTCCAGTGAATTAGACCGCCACGTGGATTCCAAATATATTCACCATGAATCCTTACTATATCTCCAGGTTGAATCGGCACATGATCAGCCATTTTTAAATCATGGGCAATTAAAATAGTGGTGCCATTAGACAAGGAAATGAGAAATTTTTGGTGAGGCAATCCTTCATCATCTTCGCGTAAAAGTTTTCTTACCGGCGCTTCAACAGTCACTTCAACTTTGATGGCATGATCATTTTGAGCCTTAATGATCTGCGCATCACCATAACTGATATTACTTGACTGGGCAGTTGAAGGAACTGATGAATAATCTCCTCCAGTTTGGTTTGGAGCCGATTGACAGCTTTGCAGAGCAAAAAGAGCAGCAATTAGAAGCACTAGCTTACTTGTTGCTCCCCACAGTCTGTCTGGACGCTGAAAGTTTTGCATTACTGGTACCACTTAGGATCCTGTTTGGGTCAATAACTAACCCATTTCCAAGCTTTAAATGTTGACATATAGACCGACAATGGGCAAGGTCAAATGGTTTGCATCAGGCGTAAGAAAAACAGCGATTTTTCTTACGCCCAATAAAATAAAAAAGTACCTCACCTCTCCTGAGAAAGATTAACTACAATAATTGATTAGCCAAAATCAGGCAAATTGCTGTCAGGCGCAGCCATTTGGGCTTCTTGTGGTATATAGTTTTAAGAAGCGGGCAGCCAAAAGCCTGGCACAACTGGCACAAGGGGTCGCTTCAAGGAAATCCAATGCTTTCTTCCATATATCTTACCGGTGGTACATTTGATCCTGTGATTGCACTCGATTCAGAGCCTAATTGGCGCTCCATGGCCATGACTAGATTAAGACGTTATGGGCTGAAGGTAGTCAATCCGCTTGAATTTGCCTGGGGCAGCGAAGAGGCTGATGTTACCGACTTAAGCGACGGCACTAGAATTAAGGTAAAGCGCGCCTTGGAGCTTATCGATCAATGCGATGCTCTGCTTGCCAACTTGAATCGTTCTAGTTACGGCACCGCCATGGAAATCTTTTATGCTTCCCGGCTCGGCAAAGCAGTCACTGTAGTTGGTCCATCACCATACAGTCCCTGGGTGCTCTCCCACTCTCAGGCTCGTTTTGGCGATATTAAAGAAGCTCTTGATTATATTATTGAAGAACAGCCTCTGTCCTCGCCATTAACCTGGGCGTTGCAATATGAAACTTTATTAGCTGAACGGTATGAAGAATTGCCGCCAGCTGGCGAACCGGACTATAAGTTTTTAGGCGGGGAAATACCAGTACTTGTTGTTGCCCCTCATGCTACAGCTTTCTGGAGAGAAGGGGAGTTTCAAGAAGCAGATGCCTACACTGGCAGCTTAGCTGCTTTATTGAACCACTTTAGCGCTTGCCATTGTTTGCTTACTTGCCATTGTTGTGTAGCTGATCCTTACTGGCATGGAGAAACGCCCTTTCGCCGAGCACTTGCTGATGTTGTGAAAGCAGGCGACGTTGGACTTGTGCTCATGTTGCTTGGCTTGCCCTGGAATGAGTCACCTGGTTTGCAAATTTATGCTGGTCCCAAAGCCCAAGATTATGCTAAACGCCTAAGAGAAAAGCTGATGGTTGTTGAACCCTTAACAAAGGAATGTTCAGCTTTAGATGAACAACTTGGTGCCTTGCCTCGCTTTGCCACAGAAGAATTAGGAGTGCCGACAATAGTGCTGAAAATGCATAAACGCTATCGTATGCCCAAGCTTGCACCTGAGTCTTTTGTAATGCTCAGCGAGATCTTGTGCGATTTTGTTCTAACAAATGGTACTGAATTATTGAGGCATAGCAGTTAACCATGTCCAATGAAGTTTTGTGGCTGAATCTGGCAGTAAGCGTAGAGGTGGCAGGGGCGGAATGAGCAAAGAAACGCTAGTTGATGTTTTTTGGAGCCGGGTAACTAACTCACCTGAACACCCAGCTATTTTACACAAAGTTGAAGATAGTTATTCTCCAGTAATTTGGCGAGAACATGGGCGCGTGGTTGAACTTGCCTCGGGCGGTTTGCTTAAACTTGGCTTGAGGGAAGGAGAGAAAGTAGCAATTATGTCTCAGACAAATCCTACATGGACTTGGGCTGACATAGCTATTTTATCTTGTGGAGCGGTCAGTGTGCCGATTTACCCAACTCTTTCATCATCTGAGATTGAATATTTATTGGAGAACAGTGACACTATTGGTATTTTTGTCGAGAATCTTGATCAATTAAAAAAGCTTCTTTCTATTCCTAAATTGCCGGCAAAACTTCGCTTTGTCATTGTATTCAATGGCATCCCAGAAAAATCAGACAAACGCCTCACTTGTCTTACCTGGAGAGATCTTTTGCAAGATGGGGAAGTTTATTTGCCAAATCATCCTGATGAATTGTCTAAAAGAATTACTGCTATTAAGCCAGGTAATCTTGCCTCTATTGTTTATACATCCGGCACAACTGGTGTCCCTAAAGGAGCTATGTTGTTACACTCTAATTTTTATGCTGTTTGTCAGGCAATCTGTGCCAAAGTGGACTTGTACCCAGATGATATTTGTCTTTCTTTTTTACCTCTATCACATGTTTATGAGCGGGTCAGCGGACAATTTCTCTCCGTTTATGCAGGGGTGATCATGGCTTATGCCGAGTCAATAGAAAAAGTTCCCCAGAATATGGTTGAAGTACATCCCACTATCTTAAATGGGGTGCCAAGATTTTATGAAAAAGCTTATCAAAGCATCCAAACTGAGGTAAGAAAGCTAGCTACCCCTCAGCAATATTTAATCCGCTGGGCACTGGCTTTAGGGCGGCGAGCAGTAAAATTCAAACAATCTTGTCAAACATCTAATCAAGAACTGGCTCTAGTTGAGCATATTTATCGGGCTGAATTAAGAGTGGCTGACCGCCTTGTTTTTTCTCGCATTCGAAAGCGCTTTGGCGGAAAGCTTAGAATTATGGCATCAGGGGCAGCACCACTTGCCCGTGAAGTACAAGACTTTTTTGAGACTATTGGAATGCCCGTTGTCGAAGGTTATGGTTTAACAGAAACAGCTGCTCCAGCCTGTTCAAACACACCAACTGATAATAAACCTGGCACAGTTGGAAAACCACTGCCTTGCATTGAACTTAAGCTGGCTAGCGATGGTGAAATTATGTTCAAAGGAACCAGTGTATTTGCCGGCTATTACAAAGATGAAGCTTCAACGCGTGAAGCTTTTCGCGATGGTTGGTTTCTCACCGGGGATATTGGCACATTGGACGTTGATGGGCGCTTGATTATCAAAGACAGAAAGAAAGACATCATCATCACTGCTGGTGGCAAACATATTGCCCCTCAATTCATTGAGAATTTATTCAAAGGAGACAGTTTAATCAGCCACGTTCTAGTGTATGGTGACAGACGAAAATTTATCAGTGCCTTAATCACTTTGCACAAAGAGGCATTGGAAGAATTTGCCAGAGTCAATAGTTTACATTTTGACAGTTATGCCGAATTGATCCAAAACAAACTAGTTGTTGAAGCCGTGGAAGAAGCAGTTGGCAAACGCAATATACTACTTGCCACTTTTGAGCGGATTAAGAAATTTAAGATCTTAGAAAGTGACTTTAGTATTGAGGCAAATGAATTAACACCTACACTAAAGATTAAACGCAAAGTGGTGACTGACCGCTATAAACAAATATTGGACAGTTTTTACGCCGTTGAAGATCTGGAGCTGGAAGGAGCTATGGAAGGCTAAGATAGCTAAACCTCTGTCTTCTGCATAAGCCTTAGATATGTTCTTTCGGCAAGATCTTGCTTCTAGCAAGATAAAATGAGCTTTACATTCGCTTTGCAACTGCTTACAATATAGCTTTACTTTATTAGTTTCTCCTTACTAGACTTACTTGCATGAATCTCCCGGCATTAACAGGTCAAATCCAAACAGGGCAATCGTTTGCAAGTTTTTATGTTGGCTAAGAGGCTTAATTAATGTTTGAATCGATTGGACGGGGTTGGAAAATGATTGCCGCCAGTATCCGTATGGGCTGGCAGGAGAAGCGCTTGCTTTTGCCTTCTTTTCTTACTGTATTGGGCAATTTTATATTCATCAGCCTGCTTTTCTGCCAGGGAATGCTTTTTATGCATGGACAGCCTGGAACTAGCCAGCATATAGCTGCTAATTCGCACCACTTATTGCAACATTTGCAACCAAATCAACTAACTCAAATTGGTGGCTTAAATGGGATCTTTGACCAAAGTGGTTGGGGTACTGAGGATATGGATTGGGCTAGTGGCAGTCAGGCAGGCTGGCTGGCTCTGCTTATTATTACTCTCTGGTGGCTGACTAACCGCTTTTTAGAAGGAGTGACCACGGCGTTGGTTTATAGCCATTTGACTGAAGGTCCAGGCTCAGGCAAATTTTCTATTGCTTGCCAGGCGGTTTTCGCTAGTCTGCCAGCCATTATCTGGCTTGGATTGGCTACTTTTATAGCTAGGACCATTGCTAGGTCTTTGCGCGGCAAGCAAGCAGCCGGAGCCGCTGTTTTTGGCTTTAGCCTTAGCTTTCTTGCTAGCCTGGTGCAGGTTTTCTGGACCTTAGCCAGCCATCTTATACTACCGGCTATAGTGATCGAGGGAACTTCCTTCTGGGGAGCCTTAAAAAGAGCCGATAAAATGGCTTCGGGAAATTTGCTCACGATTGGCTTTGGAGAAGTAGGAGTTGATGCCATATGTACTGGCATTTTCTGGCTTGTAGCCAGCTGCGGAATAGCAGGTTTTTATTATGCCCAAACACAAGGGATATTATTATCTCCCCTATGTCTTACAGCTGCCTGTGCCTGGATTGTGCTGGTAATCTTAATCACAGCTATGTCTATTTATATCCGTGCTGCTTTTTATACCTGCCTCTATGTCTGGGCAATTGAAGCAGAGGCTGTCACTGAAATGGAACGCCATCACATCCGCCCACCGGCACCGCTAGCTCAAGCTCTGGCTTAATTGGGAACATCAACTGTTAACCAATAGAACGCGCTACTTTGAGATTTTTGAATTGTAAGTTTAGATAATTCGTAGAACTACGCAAAGTAAATAAGATCTCAAGGGGCTTCTTTAGAAATCAGCAGATGCCAAAAGCTCCAAGCCTAGCCAGTTTTACAGTTTTTCGCATGTTATCAAGCGAATAAATCAAATCCTTAATCCATTTCAATAATCTGTTCCAATTCTAGTGAAACAGCACTATACTGCTGGGAATGGTTGGTGTGTGTTTATAATTTTGTTTAAAAGATTTATCGGTGGAGCTCTGGTTATGCAAGCTAAGAAGTTGTTAGTCAATTTAGTTTTGTTATCTTTGATCATTCCAGCTGCCCTGATTGCACCAGCTAGTTTGCAAGATCAATCTGATAAGACAGTTGTTATTTCTTGTATGACAAAAATTCGGCAGCAAGCAGATGATCATTTGCTTGAGCAATTCTTTCAACAGGCAGGATCTCAATCCTCTGTTAATTCGAGTGCTGTCGAATTAGATCTCAATCTCGGCAAAAAAATAAGCCATAACAAACATAAAAGCACCAAACATAATGCTGACAATACACTTATACTGGGTGGCGCTGACGCAATTGCCATGTAGACTGAGTAGTAGTGGTCGTTGAAAGCAAATAAATCTAAATGGAACATCACAAAGCCAGTCCAGAAATTGAGCAGAGTAGCAAAAGAAGTCCTCAGCTCAGTTGGCATTTCATTCGAAAATTGGAAGCCTTGGTTTTTGCCAGCTTGTTTCTAGCAGTTCCGTTTTTTGCTTATCGTATTGTCAATATAGCCGGTACTACTCTTGTCGTGCAAAATTGTGCTGTTGACCTAATGAAGGATTTGATCCGTGCTAGAGAAATAGCAAAAGGTTATGGATTAGTAGTTACAGTTGTGAGTGTTGCAAAGACAGGCAAGGAGCCTTGTTTGTATCGTGTGCAAAGCAATGTGCGCACAATTGAAGAAGTTGTTTTGCCTAATGGGGTTTGTGTTGTTGGTTCCGTAATTTTCGATGAGAAAGGGTCTCCGCAAAGCCCAGCTTCTTTTATTGTCTCAAAAGGAATGAAGACCGCTTGTGTAGAAGTTGATGCCTTAGGACAGACAGTTGTACACTAATAAGAGTTAAGGGTAGGCGAATGCGTCAAATCAAAGTGATTTTACTTTTATTAACAGTACTCAGTTTGCCACCATGTTTTGCAGTGGATGAAACAGATAGTGATTTTGTAGCAACCGAAGGTGCTCTTAAAGGCGGCGTAATCAATTCTAATCAAATGATGGAGTTAGGGATGATTACTCCAAACTCGCTTTTAATGGAAGGCGAGAAAGCACTTTATTCTGGAGACGCAGATAGAGCAATCATTGTTTTACGTCGCTCTTTAGATCGAAATTACGAAGACGCCGACACACATATGCTCCTTGCTAGAGCATTGGAAATGAAGCTTCAACGACAACACGAACGTGATCCTGAATTATTCAACGAATGTGTGAAAGAGTGGCTGATCGTCATGCGCAATGAAGCAGGAGATGAGAAAGGTGAGGGAGCGCATGGTATTAATATTTTAGGACATTATTATGCAGATGAAGAGCATGGAATAGACGCTAAACGTCATTTGGTTAAACTGACTGGTTTTGCTCCAAAGCCCTGGGAAACCAGCAATAAATATTTAAAAAGAGTGCTTCTGCCAGGTACTGGCTCAGTCCGCGGCACTATAGTTAAAGACAAAGAAGCAAAGAAAAATAAGGAAAGTAGTGACCTAACAGAAACACATAGTGTCACTGAAAACTAAAGACGGTGAAGTTGGGTATGGAACTGCCGATGTAATGTCTTTTTGCCGCTTACGGCATAGTTCCAGTACTTATAATAAAGTTCCTTTCAAAATGGTGCTGGCAACATTAAAGTAAATCACTATACCGGTTACATCTACAAGCGTAGCAACGAATGGCGCTGAAGCGCTTGCTGGATCAAGACCGGCTTTTCTAAGCACAAAGGGTAGAAATGAGCCGATCAAAGTGCCCCAGAGAACAACCCCAATAACAGCACAAGCTACAGTGATAGCAATAAGAACAGAATGTGCTCCATAAGTTTTGAAGGCAGCCTGCCAAAGCAAGACCCGCACAAGACTGACTGAAGCAAGAATACAGCCAAGAGCAATACCAACAGCACATTCTCTCCTGATTACACGCCACCAGTCGCGCAGCTTTACTTCACCCAAGGCCATAGCGCGTATCACCAAAGTTGAAGCTTGTGAGCCGGCATTCCCACCGCTGCTGATAATCAACGGTAAGAAGAGAGCAAGAATAACGGCTTTGGCAATTTCATTTTCATATAACTGCATGGTATTAGCGGTAAGCATTTCACCAACAAATAAAATAGTCAGCCAACCAGCCCTTTTTTTAATCATCTGAACAAGCCTTATTTGCAAGTAAGGAGCATCAAGAGCTTCAGTACCGCCCATTTTTTGAATATCTTCTGTGGCCTCTTCCTCTACTACATCAACAATATCGCCTGCTGTAACAACACCTTTCATGCACCCTTGAGAATCAACCACTGGCAAAGCAAGGAAGTTATGAGAAGCAAAAATAAGACTAATTTCTTCTTGGTCTATGTGCTCAGAAACAGTTACTGGCTGAGCGCGCATAATGTCTTTTACTTCTTGTTGTGGCTGGCTGCAGAATAAATCGCGCATAGATGCAACACCTAAAAGGTGCTGCTCACTATCCAGCACGTAAATATAGTAAACATTTTCAATTGCTTCGCGGGCACGCCTACGAATGTAGCTGATTGCCTCATCAACACGCATATCTGGTCTGACAGCAATATAACGAGGATTCATCAATCCACCCGCCACATCTTCAGCATAAGTAAGCAAGGCTATTACTTCATTGCGGGTGGTTTGATCAAGCATTGCCAGCAATGCCTGCCGCTCAGATGGGTCAGTTGCTTGAATTAGATCAGCAGCATCATCTGGATTTAATACGCGAATCCAGAGCTGCCTTTCAGACATTGGTAAATTGAGAATTATTTTGGCTTGCTCGCGAGCATCCAATTGGGCAAAAAATTTCCCAGCTTCCAATGCTGATAAACGTTTAAAGCCACTTATCTGCCCTTCTAATGAAAGCTCAGCCCAAATATTTCTCAGTTGGGCATGTGTATTAGCAGTCAATGTCTTGGTCATAACTATTTGGATCCAGAATGCTTTTATAACGATTGAAGTAAGGGCTAAGCATAACCCATCAATTCAAGAACTTGCCACAACCTATCAAGTTGCAGTAACTTATTGATTAGGAATGATTCTGCTTGCTTACGTAGTGCACACGCCCAGAATTGAGCATCAAGCTCACTTTGGCACGATCAGATATGTAGGTTGCCTATATATAGATATGTAAATAATGACGATCAGATAAAGATGAAACAAACAGCAGGGACATTGCTTTATAGATACAACAAAGACAAACTTGAGGTTCTCTTAGTACATCCTTCTGGCAACTACAATCGCAAATCCCCCTGGAGTATTCCTAAAGGATTGCCGGAAAAAACGGAAACCTTGGAAGCAGCAGCCCGCAGAGAAACTTTCGAAGAAACAGGCATTCAGCCTGCTGCCCTTAGACCTATGGGTTATGTTAACTATACTAAAAGCAGCAAACGCATACATTGCTTTTTTGGTTTAGCTCCACGCAACGCTATTCCATCTTGTACATCCTGGGAAGTCGATCGAGCAGAATTCATTCCTTTTGAAAAGGCAAAAAAAGAAATACATCGCGATCAACTCGAGTTTCTTAGGCGACTTACCATGGTTATTGACGCTTAGACTGCTAATGAGCTGGGGCAAAGTTGATTGATTGGACAAGCTTCACAATTAGGTTTGCGAGCAAAACACATGCGCCGGCCATGCCAAATTAAAGTAATGGACAATTTTGACCAGTCATGTTTAGGGAAAAGTTTTTGTAAATCTTTTTCAATTTTAAGAGGATCACTCTCGATAGTAAAGCCAAGGCGTTTGGAAAGTCTTTGCACATGGGTATCTACTGTCCAACCTGGGATACCATAGGCAACACCGAGTACTACATTGGCAGTCTTCACTCCAACACCAGGTAGAGTCACCAATTCTTCTTGGGATTTAGGAACAGCTCCTCGAAAATTTTCAACCAATTTACGTGCACAATTTTGAATATTTGTTGCTTTGGCATTATAGTATCCAGTTGGCTTAACAATTTCCTTGATCTCATCCAAATCTGCTTCAGCAATGGATTTAGGATCCGGAAAGCGTTTAAATAAATGCGGTGTTACTTTATTAATTGTGACATCGGTATTTTGAGCAGACAAAATAGTAGCAACAAGTAATTGAAAAGGCGTTTTATAATCCAATTCGCATTTGGCATCAGGATATAATTTACAAAGTTCGCGCATCATCTTGCCTGCAACAGTTGGTGAACTTTGCTTCACAGGTTTAGGTTGCCCGCTAATTTTAGTCTTTACCATTTTCTATAACCTTTGCACCATAACTTAACGATTGTGCTAACCAACAATCAACATGTAGTTGATGATCTTGTAAGATACTAGCTAAAATCTTTTCTGCTTGATTTAAATTTTGAGTCAGTCCATATATCGTAGGTCCACTTCCAGTCATATGAGCAGAAAGGCAGCCAAGTTCTATTAATCTTTCTTTGATTTTAACCAAAACAGCATGATGCTTGAATATTTCAGGCTCAAAATCATTGTTAAAAAGCCCAGCAGCTTCAGAAATCTCTCCATTCAGAAGATGGGCAATTAACTTCTGGTTATGGCTTTCTAAATCTGTATGAGGTAATCCAGCTTGACTGCGATCAAAAGCATCATAGGCCCAGGCTGTTGAAACAAACAAATCTTTTGGTTTGACTAAAACAAAGTAGAGGATAGTTTTAAATGAAACGTGTGAGAGTTTCTCGCCACGTCCGCGTCCAAGACTTGTACCACCAATTAAACAAAAAGGGACATCAGAACCAAGTTGAAAACCAAGATCTAAAAGCTGAAACATAGTCATTGGATTGCCAAAATATTCATTTAGAGCTAGCAAAGTAGCAGCAGCATTAGAGCTACCTCCTGCAAGACCTGCTCCAATTGGAATATTTTTCGATATTATGATCTGAATTTTAGTTGGAGGCAGCACTGGTAAGGTTTTGCAGAATAAATTTGCCGCTTTTTTAATCAAATTAGTATCATCGAGTGGAAAGTCACTACGGGTAGTGTCATTTTCAACCACTAGATTTACTTGATGTGTTACAGATGAAGCAGAAGCAAATTGAAACTTCAGAACATCGCAGAGATTTACACTTTGCATAAGTGTGAGAAGTTCATGATAACCATTATCCATCTTGCCAAGAATTGCCAGACTAAGATTAAGTTTAGCTGGTGCCAAAAGGGTAAGTGATTGTGCAACTTGTGTGCCTTTCATACAGATAAACTCATGTTATTTTTGGAACTTTGTTTGGTCTTGCTAAGTTCGTTGGCAAGTAAAGCAAATTGTTGCAAATCGAGACGCTCTGCTCGTACTTGTGGATCAAAATTAAGCTTATCAAAAACCGCCATGATTATTTCTTGATCGTAAGCCAAGAAAGAAAGATTGTTCTTTAACATTTTTCTGCGTTGTTTGAAACCAGCCTTTACTACCTGTCTAAGTAATTTGTGATCATTGCACTGAACTGGCGGACTGACATGTGGAACAAGGCGCACCACCGCTGAAGTAACTTCTGGTATTGGATAAAAATCTTCCGGAGCAACAGTAAATAATAACTTGGCTTCAGTAAAGTATTGAACAAGAACCGAAATTTGACTGTAATCATCCTCGCCAGCACGAGCAACCAGTCGCTTAGCTAGTTCTTGCTGAACAGTAAGGACAATGGATTGAATTGATTTGAGCCATGGAGTAGGTTCTCCAATTTCACCCAAGAGCCTGCATAAAATTGGAGTAGTTATCTGGTAAGGGATATTACCTATGACTTTTGTTTTTTCTTCAAGAATCTCAGCCAAATTACATTGCAGAAAGTCTTGGTGGATCACTTTCAGTTGTGGGCAAGTTAGATCATTTAAAACTTTGACACAGTCAATGTCTAGCTCTACTGCCGTTATTGAAGCACCTGTTTCTAAAAGAACAGATGTTAGAAACCCCAAACCTGGTCCAATTTCTAGGATATGATCCAAAGGACTAATGTCCTGGGAGTGAGCAATTCTTACTAGAGTTTCTTGGTTAATTAAAAAATGTTGGCCAAGTCTTTTTTTACTCTGAAAAGCTTGAGCTCTTTCCTTAAGATTTTCTCCTCCCATCTAAGATTCAGCCTTTTGAGTAGTTTCAAGAGGCATATTTTCTTTGTCTCCAGCTCCATTCTTGCCATTAACACTGGCAGCAGTGTTTGACTCAGTTTCTTCATCAGCAGGAGCACTGTAAATAAGACGCAGCTTAATGATTCTGTGTCGATCAGCCTCTTCGACGCGCAAGATATAACCATCACCTTTTATTTCATCACCTGACTGTGGTTCTCTGCCCAAAGAACCAAAGACATGTCCAGCAAGAGTATTGAACTCCTCATCTTTGATTGCTAAGCCAAGTTTTTCATTGGCATTATCAAGTGATAATTTGGCATCCACAATGATTGAACCATCCGGTTGAGCGTGGATCATTTCTTTAACAACATCATATTCATCAGCAATGTCACCAACTAGTTCTTCAACTACATCTTCCAAGGTGACCATACCTCTGGTGGCGCCATATTCATCAACAATAATAGCCATGTGTGTTTTGCTCTTTTGAAACTCAGGTAGCAAGTCACCAAGATTTTTATTTTCAGGAACAATTAAAACCTGCCTGTACAACTTGCGTACATGCATGTTCTCTTTGTGTTCGACCAAAGCTCGCAAACAATCACGAATGTGAATCAAGCCGAAAATATTATCAATGCTATCCTCATAAACTGGGATTCTGGAAAATCCGTGCTTGAGAGCTAGCTCAATAAATTCCTTCACAGTGGCATCTGCCTGCACTGTCACCATGTCTGTTCTAGGTGTCATTATTTCGCCTGCGACCGTATCGGAAAAATCAAAGACACTATGCAGCATCTCTTCTTCTTCCGGCTCTAAGACACCTTCTTCGTGACTGGCTGAAACCAGCATTTTGAGCTCTTCTTCAGAATGGACAAATTGTCTTGGTGACGGCTTTTTAACGTGCAAAGCACGCAGAATTAAATCGGTTGATCCATTTAATAGTGTAATAAATGGTGATGTCAGCCAACACCAGGTTTCCATAAGATAAATAGTGTTAAGCATGACAACTTCGGCACGCTGGAAGGTCCAGGTCTTTGGCACCAACTCCCCAAATATTGTTTGCACAAAAGCTGTTACTACAAAAGCAAAGATATAACAAAGTGCAGAAGCTGCAGTAAGAGCAGGAAGTGTCCAGCTAAGGCTGTGTCCAACCCCAGTTATAAACCCTGCTAAATCGCTTGCAAAAGCTGCTTCGCCAACAGCACCAAGGGCTAGAGTGGACAAAGTAATACCCAGCTGACAAGCTGAAATGAAGCGATCTGGATCATCCAAAGCTACTTGTACAAGCTTGGCTGCGCGTTCTCCTTTGTCAGCTAGATGATCAATTCTAGTGCGGCGCACACGCGCCAAAGCCATTTCAGCTGCCACAAAAAAGGCATTGATACAAATAAGAATTGGGATAAGAATTAGTTGGTAAATAGCAAATCACGCACCGAGGTAATTCGATGCTTTCTCCTCTGATTGATTAGCTAGTGTATGTTTATCTGCCACTAAAAAACGCGCCAGTATATTAACCAGCGCGGCAAAAAACTCTATAACCTTACCACCAGCTTGCCAAAGCTGAGGAGGTTCTTCTAAAAGGTTGCTACTTCGAGACTCGTCCATATTGGCGATGCACTCTAACAGGCTAAAAAGCCCATCTATCAATCTATAGAATTGATCCTACCATAAGTACACCGTTTGCCCTTGAAGACTAAAACAGCACCAGGTTGGCATTAATGAGCAATGTATGGATAGATTAAAAAGATAACTGAATTAAATTTTATATTCTCTATTTTAGGTGACTTCATCTCGCCAGGCATGGGCAAGAATGGAGCTGCCAATTAATTGAGCACAAAAAAGGGTAGAGGGAATTATTAAAATGCCCACTACTGTAGCTATTGGCACCAGAATAGCTAAATAGATCAACCCAGCCTGTAGAAGCCATGCTTGAATGAGTGCGCCTGGGCGGCGCTTTAATTGGGATGCTATATCTTTGATATTAAAAGCAGCAAAAATACTTTGTTTGACAGCAAAGTTAATCATCAAATAAGTCGAAAAAAATGCAATTACCGCTGCCAAGATAATCATTACCGACCAAGTAGAAATTGCCCAGGGTAAAAAGCATGTCTTCAAACAATTGTCCAGTCCCATTGATTCAGCTAAAAAAAGACTGGCAAAGCCGGCTAGTAAAGGAATCAAAAAATGGCTGACGCTCACGGTGAGCCAAATTCCCCCACCAATCAAAAGCTCTAAAAGATTTTGCCATGTTGGCAATTTACACTCTGGCTCTTTTACGATTGCCGAAACTGTCATCAAAATGTAGCCGGCAGTTAAGGACCAGAGGCAAAAACAAAGTGGCAACAACATTAAGTTGATCAATAACAAACCAAAGGCAGCGCCATTAATCAAGCAGCCAATACCAATTTTGAAAGTCCAATCAGGATCAGTGGCGATTTGCCGAAAAACCTGGCTTGCCGGATGAAGGATTTTCTCAGAAATGGACATTAGTTTCTCAACTTTGGGAATAATCTGACAACATTGTATTATAAGCAATGAAAGGTGAATGAGGAGAGGCAAAGTTATTTGATGTTGAATACTTTTTTTAGTCGGGCCGGAGATCCGCTCCTCAGAGTTATACGCAATGCCGCTGAGGAATCGGTGCGGCAAAAAAATTCACGCCTTGGCTCAGAGCATCTTCTGCTTGGTTTAGCGCGTGAGCCTGGTACTGTAGCAAGTACTGCCCTTGCTTCAATGAAGATTGATGCCGGCAGCACTCAAGAGCAAGTTGATCAATATCTGCGTTCTAATGAACTAGCTCACCAAACACCAAGTTTAAGATCAAAATATTACTCTGAGGCTATGCTGCGCCATATCTTTTTAGCAGGTGCAGCTCACCAACCTAAGCCAGTTCTCAGTGATATGGCTGTACAAGCTTTGCTTCAAGCAGAAGCATACTCTCACTATTTTGGACAGGAACAAATTGAGCCGGCACATCTTTTATTAGGCATTTTGGATCTACCAGAAGCTGGTGCTACCAAAGTTTTTGAGGAATTGAGCGCTAACCTTACTTTTTTAAGAAGACAGATTATGCAATTAATGGCCAGGCAGATGTGCCCTACTGTTTCTGTTTCTAAATTACGAGTAGCTGTAATTGAAGGCTTGAAAGAATTAGCCAGTAAGCATGAGGCTTCACTATCCATGGTGGCTAACTTGGCAGAGAAAAGTGATTCTCCTTTGAAACACTTGCCTAAGCGAGGAGCAATCTTACACATGGTATGTGTTGCTCATTTGGGAGAATTTTTATACACCCAAGTTACTTTTCAACGCTATCTTTTGGAAGAAACCCTGGCTCTGCTCAACCAACGCACTGGGCCGCTCGATAAAGAAACTTCAGCAGCAATAATTTCAACAGGCGCTCAGAATATCCGAGCCGAAGTGCGTGCTGCTCTTGAATATTTATGGAGTCATGAATTTCGTTTGATTCAACAGATGTTCGATGATGCTGAACATGATCTAATTGGCAGCATAATTGAAGATCTCTGGTGGGCTCAAAGTGAAGAAATAGCTCTCAATCAATCTTTCGCTTCTGCTTTAGAAGATCACAGACGGACACAATTACTTAGTTTACAAAAAAGACGCATTGAATTAACCAACCGCTTGACTAAATTGAAAGACAGGTTGGATGAGACAATAAGACAATGCTTCCTGAAACGGAAAATACAGTAGAACAACGCCGCAAGCGGCTACACTTAGCATGTATTTGGATAATACGTGCAATCCGAGCACTCCCTGGGGTGAGGCGACCCAGCGAGTCGCCGAACGGGCGGCTCGCCTGCTTCGGTTGAAACCGGAATCATTTGTAGATCGCGCAGCCTTCGGGATCACCTTACCGTAAAATAAAAGGGCATTTGATGCAGAAAGCTTTGGCAAATTGAATGGGTTTCTCTTCTAGATCAATGCCTTCATGAATACTGCACTTTAGAGTTGAGCCACAATCAGGACATTCAAGATCGTGAGCACCATGAAGAATAGCTCTGGTTAAATCTTGGATCACCGCTGCTAGTTTCTTTGGATCATCATCTAAAAGACTTCTTGGACGGCTTTCTACTTCTTGCAGTAAGGCTGGTTCAACTGACAAGGCTTTAGCGAGCAACTGGCGCTCGGTCACAGAAAACCAAGTCTCCAGCCCAGATTCAATATCTACAAGCCGGTGCAAGCTAAATCTAGAAGCTCTGGCTAAATCACGCAGAGTCATATTGCGGTATTCTCTTAATTGCCCAACCCGTTGCGCCAGAGTTGGAGCTAATTTCATCGCGCTGGTTATTGGCTTATATTGCTTTGCCACAAATTCGACTTCTCTTCTTTACTTCAATCAACCAGTATAATTGGTCCTAGTTTTAAGCAGGCTCTTGATCGAGCAAAGTGAGCAAAATGAAACAATATTCCGGTTGGCAAGCACTATTTCTTTCTTTCTGGTCTTCTTCTCTTTACAAAGATGTAGCAAAAGAATGGCGAGGTGTGGGCTACTTGTATCTTCTTGCCGTAATCTGCCTGACTGCGTTTTTTGTTGTCTTACAAATTCAAGTTGTTGTAGTTCCTAAATTGGAGCAATTCAACGAATCGATGGTCAACCAACTGCCTGCTGTAACAATAGAAAAAGGTGTGCTTTCCATCGATAAGCCAACCCCTTACACAATCATTGAGCCTAAATCAGGCAAAGCTTTTATTACCTTCGATACCAGATCTAAACCAATGGGTATAGAAGAAAGCAAAAGCACTCTACTTATAACAAAAGACGCCATATTTTCTTTCACCGGTTCTGAGCATAAGAACACCAGCCTTAATGAAATAAGTCATGGCCCTGGTGAAAAGTTGCAAGAAGAAAAATCAAATCATTATTTAGCTACCGATTTGCGCAGATATGATCTTGCCCCAATAGACCACTTTGCCATTGATGCGGTGTCTACTCAACAAATAATGCATTCCTTTTTTCATGGTCTTGGTTTGGGACTTTTTGTTATTTTGGTGCCTTGTGGCTTCATTTTTTGCCTTTTGCAAACTCTTCTTTATGCCCTTATCGGCAAAATGTTTTGTTCAATGTCGGCCGTTGAACTAAGCTACAGCACATTAGTCAGGCTTTGCTCGGTTGCCCTTACTCCAGCTTTGCTTTTAGATTCACTGCAGAAAGTAGCAGTAGTTCAACTACCTGGCTGGACTTTGATTAGCATTGTGTTAACGCTTGGATATTTATATTTTGGTATTATTGCTAACCGGTCTGAAAAAGTTGAGTCGACCCCACCTGATACTATCGTGTCATCATAGATCCAAATCCATTTCCAGTGTTTATTTAATAGCTGCCAAGGAGTTTTTGTGTCTGTTGTAATTGAAAAGAAATTGACCAATTTTAGCCCACCATTAGCTGATATTGTCACCAAGGTTTATCAAGGTGAACGGTTGAACCGAAGCGACGCCCTCAAGCTTTATCAATCTGAAGACCTGCCGACTCTAGCTCATTTAGCTGATTTTGCTCGCAAGCGTACAG